>Ga0307987_1001254_pt1 | contig 14071 bp, 11 predicted proteins | sample EllFjometagen181_FD_203157 | JGI IMG/M metagenome (GOLD analysis project Ga0307987, IMG submission 203157) | Marine microbial communities from Ellis Fjord, Antarctic Ocean - #181 | ecosystem: Environmental > Aquatic > Marine > Unclassified | place: Southern Ocean | collected 2014-10-08
GGAACCGGACACATCAAGGCGTATCCGGCAACCGTATCTGGACTCATGGGAAATTATGTCCGTGCCGTTCGTGGAAATACATTCTATGGTGTCAATGATTTTGAGGATAATGGGGATGGAACGGTCACTGACCATGCAACAGGATTGATGTGGCAGCAGGCTGACAGCGAACGTGGCATGGACTGGGAAGATGCATTGGCTTACGCCGAGAACCTCACAGAGGCGGGATACAGCGACTGGCGCCTGCCCAACGTTAAAGAACTCCAGAGCATCGTCAATTATACCCGCGCCCCCAGTGCCAGCGATGCAGCTAATCTTGGCCCTGCCATTGATACAGATTATTTTAATATCACCGAACTTGCAGACGGAACAACCTATTACGATCCGGATTACGGCTATTTTTGGAGCAGTACCAGTGCCTACTTTGGCGGAGACAGTCTTGAATACTACTATGCCTGGTATGTGGCCTTTGGATCAGCAGTTGGCGATGATGGGGCTGATTTCCACGGAGCGGGTGCGGCGCGGTTTGACACCAAATACGAAGGCGGCGCCCTGGGTGAGGGCGGCGAACGGTATTATAATTATGTACGTTGTGTCCGTGACGTTGTAAGTTATGACGTTGAAAATTCCGATGACGATGGATTGGCCTATGAACCGTTCATAGATTCGGACGTTTTTGATTTCGCCTATGGAGATACGGATGCGGGTGAGCGACTGATTGATTCTCAATACGCCTCCACCGCCTACTATAACATGGACGAAACCGGTACGGATTCTGGCAACTTGTTTGGTGTCAATTTTTCCGACGGACGAATTAAAGGATATGGCCTGGGATTTGCCGGATCAGACAAAACTTTTTTCGTCATGTATGTTCGTGACAACACATCTGAGAATTACGGCGTAAATAATTTTCGGAATAATGGGGACGGCACCATCACCGACCTGGCAACGGGCCTGATGTGGATGCAGGATGATAGTGGGTATGGCATGGAGTGGCAGGATGCGCTGGAATATTGTGAAACGCTGGACTATGCAGCCTACACGGACTGGCGGCTGCCCAATGCCAAAGAGCTTCAAAGCATTGTGGATTATACCCGCATGCCCGATGCAACAGAGAACACCACACCTTCCACGGCAGGCGCGGCCATTGATACAGACTTTTTTAACATCACTTCTTTCTCAAATTACAATGGGGATGAGGATTGGGGGTTCTTCTGGTCCGGATCAACCCATAAATCTTCAACCGGAAATGGGGGATGGGGTGCCTATGTGGCCTTTGGCCGGGCCCTTGGCAACATGGGAGATGGCTGGGTAGACGTTCATGGTGCCGGTTGCCAGCGTAGTGATCCGAAATATGATGACGGGACTGATTATTCAGAAGGTCATGGTCCCCAGGGCGATGCGGTTTACGTATACAATTATGTTCGTCCGGTTCGGTATGATGAGACGGTCACCAAGCCGACCTATGTGGTGGTGGACACCAATCAGAGCACTTACTGGGATAATACCAGCGAAATCAGCGCACCGGAAGAAATGCAAGATTTTTATGGCCAGGATGCACAATATAGTGGCGTTCAGGCAAGTTATACCCCCAATGGGGACGGCACTGTCACTGATAACAATACCGGCCTGATGTGGCAGAAATCTCCAGATACAAACGGTGATGGTGATATCCTTTCCGATGACAAGTACAGCTATGAAGAAGCCCTTGCCAATGCATCCACCTGCACAACCGGCGGTTACACGGACTGGCGGTTGCCCACGATCAAGGAGATGTATTCTCTCATGCAGTTCAGTGGGGAAGATATCAGTTCGGAATCATTAGGCGATACCGAAAGTGGGACGGATATGTCAATTGATGACAGCAGCGATGGGGATGCACTCTCTGGAACGGATGAAGTACCTGGAACGGATATGGATACGGGCAGCGACATGGCAGCACCGGAATTGGATCTTGACGCCGGAGTTAATTATCTGTCTGGATTAGGCATTACCATAACCGCGGCCGAACTGGAAGCTATTTTTGGAAGTCCGCCCCCTCCTTCAGCAGCAGAATTGGCCCAGGATTTGAACATTACAGAACCGCAGGCAGAAACCCTGATGAATGAGTATCTCGGGGTGTCAGATCTCGGTACCGGAATGTCTGATCCCAGTATGCCCCCTATGTAATTAAAAATAAAAACAGATACATTAATACCGGTTCTGGAATTCTTTAGGCATCCACCGGAACCGGTGTTAAATGTTTTTGCTGTTGTCCCTCTCAGGAGAAAATAGTGAAAATAGGAAAATAGGGGACAAGGAAAATAGGGGACAGATTCCGTTTTTTTGAAGGCTCATGTCGGATTCCAGTGTCTTAACGAGGAAAGGTCAGGATATCAGTTAATAAGCCGTTCCATCTCAAAAAACAGCTCCTGTTCCCGGATAATCCCATTGGTTTTACCAGACACCGTCACAATGAGACGTCGTTGGTTTGCCTCAAGCATGAGATATGCCGCCTCCATCAAATTTGCCTGGCCATCAATGAGGGCAGGGGAGGGTGACATCACCTCGGACAGGCATGTATTCCCCATCTCCCGGATGCCCATGGTGAACATTCCTTTCCAGAACATGGGGGAATATTCAATGCTGTCCGCCAGGGAGGGCTTGGCTGCAGAAAGATACCCCGGCATCACCATTTCCATGAGATCCCGGATAGTGAGGACTCCCCGAACCTGCTTGGCCTTGTCCAGCACCAGGATAGAACGATGCCCAGTTTCCATGAGACGACTGGTGGCCATCTGGGTGATAAACGATCTTTTCAGGCGGTTTATGGCATTTTTGATGGTCTTGTCTTCTTCGATACTGGAGTACTCTGAAATGGGAATCATGATATCCATCACACTGCGCTCCTGGGGAACCGAGGTTTTATCTTTAAGGCGGCAGGCCTCCTTGATCTTTTCGGCCAGGAGATTGATATCACAGGGTTTGCTAAGATAGTCAAAGGCACCTTCTTCCAGAGCTTCCTTTGCCGAGGGCATGGCACCATGACCGGTTAGCATGATCACCGGTAATTTGGGATTTATTTCCTTGATTTTTATCAGAGTTTCATGCCCATCTATGCCGGGCATCTTAATATCCAGAATCACCACATCCGGGGCTTGATCCATTTTTTCCAGGGCATCTTCGCCACTGTCCGCCAGAATGGTCTCAAATCCTTGTCTATTGAGAATCTTTTTTGTGGTGTCACGGAACCGCTTTTCGTCATCCACCATCAATACTTTTATCTGACTCATCATTATGATCTCCTTGATGTTCACTCGACAGGCTGTTACGGAATGCATGATTTGAAAAATAGATATCTACATATAGCACTTTGTTCAAACGAATAATGCTATATACAGATATCTTGTGAAGATATCTTTAATTCTGTAACATTCTATCGATGATACGTTCTTTTGCATATTTTTTGGCGTCACCCCTTGGGGCCAAAGGCCACCATGGCTGAATATAACAGGCACCCCTGTACCACAAGCGAGATACATACAATCCAGAAGGCCTTTTTCCCTGTGACGCCGCAGCTATTTTTAAACCCTGTGTATAGCAGCCACCATCTCCACGGCTCTGTCAACCACAACATAAAGGGAAGCCATGAAAGAAAAAGTGTAATCCCCGAGGAAAAGGCATACACACTGAGTACCCCTGGAAAGGGTTTTTTTCTTCTCACCAGCATCATCATGGTAACGTAGCCGATGATGGCGGAGATAAACACCGTTCCCAGGGCATTCATGAAGAACATGATACTCATTATCCATACATGACAAAAATAATCAAGGCCCATATCTGATTTTTGTTCCATCCACCCATTTTACCGATTTCTGTCTGCAGCTGCTCCATGGCCGGGGCCAGGGAGACGATCTGGGGTTTAAACCTGAAATTAACAACGAACCAGGAGATCGGGATCATGAGAATGACAAAGGGAAAACAATAGGTGACCCATTGGAAATACCCAATGTCCACACCGAACATGTCCGTGAGATAGGTCATCATGATAACGTTCCTGGCACCACCGGAAGGGGCACCGGGTCCGCCGATGTTACAGGCCATGGCAATACTGATCATCAGCATTTTGGCAAGCTCTTTATCTTCTGGCACTTCCTTGGTCAGACTGTTCTGGTATAAGAGCATCCCAATGGGAAGAAACATGGCAGCCAAGGCATGATCGGAAATAAAGGCGGCCAGGGGGGAAATAATGAGAAAAAAGATCAGGGTGATCCATTTGATATTGGGAACTGCCAGTTTCTTAAACATCATCAGGCACACCCGTTTGTCCACCCCGGTCTTCACAAAGGCAGCTGCAAACATCAAACTTCCCATGATGAACCAGCAGGCATCACTCCAATAGAGCATGGCCACTTCTTTTCTGGAGACCACACCGGTGAACACAAGGATCAGACCAATGCAAAAGGCCACGGCGGGCAGGGGCATGCACTCGGTTAAAAAACAGAACACCACAAACAGTCCCATGGCGATGGCTACTTTGATTTGCCATGCCCCCTTGTCTGCTGCCACCTTATCATCTCCGGTTTGATTTTCGTATTTCAAACCGTCCTTTCGCAGTACCAAGGCGCTTGTCATGATGGTTTTAAAATCCTGCTCCGTTACATTCTCCTTGATGTAAGTATGGGCCTTGTCAAAATTAATTTTGGTTACATCTATTTTATATTTTTTACACCATTTGGCATTCCGTTTAAGAAAACGTGCTTTTTGCAAAGCACCAATACGCATGTTCTGTTCCATGATTTTTGCCGCGAGCGGTTACCATTGTTCCACGAATGAACTTTCCTCCTGGAACAATGCCATGCTAATATGATTAACCACGGCTTTGGGACCCACATGGTATTCCATGCCCACATCCTTCATGCCATGGGGCGTTGGCATTCTCAGGACAGCGAAAAAAAGGACAACAGGAATGATAAACAATTTCCAATTGATGTACTTCTCATATCCGGTGACCGGCTCTCTTTTTCCATGCCAAGGGTGTCCATGCGTTTGAGGATGTGCTCCGTCATATAGATGGCAGTGACGATGATCACCGCGCCGCCCATGACCATGATGATCAAGGTGATGTACAGTGCGGAATAAAGGGACCTATAAGCATCTTCTTTTTCCTGGCGCACCACCAGAAGCCACTCCCTGTTTTGAAGCCGGGTGGTGGCATAGAGATATTGATCACCAGCAGGATCGGACTTGATGAAGGTTTGAATGCCATTTTCCGATAGAGGAAAATTAAGGGATTGGGGAAAATCAGCATATTCCGAATCTTTTTCCATGAGGCCAAAGCCCCCGGAGCGCCTTTCGGTCTGGGAGATTCCAGAGGTGTTCAATATATAGGATTCTCCGGTTTTCCCGATGCGGACCTTGGAGACCAGCTGGTCAAAGGCCAGAGTATCAATGGTGGCCCGGAGCACCCAGGACTCACCGTTTTTCTCCTGTTTCACGGCAATGACAAAATGGGGGACATTGCGATATCCTGAAAAAATATCGCTGATATAATACCCGGTTTGCATCACTTTTTTGAACCACACTTCATTTTTATATTCCTTTCCCTTTAATAATTGGAATTTGCCGGAATATCGTTTGTGAATCCCCTGGCTGTCAAAGAGCCCCAAATCCACAAAGGCCCTGGATCGTTTTTTGAGATTTCCAAAAATTTGGTCAATGGCCGATGATGTCATGATCTCATCAAAGGTGTAGGTATTGGTGATCAGCTCAAGATCTGATTGTCGTTCCATCAAAAAAGAGTCAATCATGTGGCAGTGATCTTCCACAATGCGTTTAAGACTGTCGGTGCTGTTCTGTTCCAGGGTGGTGGCGAAAAAGTAGAAGCTCACCCCAATGGCCAGGAAAAAGGGAATAAAAGGAATCACGATTATATGGGTTAAAATGGATCGTTTCAGCGGATGGTTCAATTCTTTATGATTTCCATTGTTTCTATCCATTGCCGTTTACCCCCATTTCTTTTTAAAAAAATTATGTTCTTACTGGATAAGGATAGCAACTATGGTGCCGTTGGATAAAAAACAGACTTAAAAATGTAAGTAGTTGAAATGAAATTGAAATGTGATAAGGATATCCTGGGTAGGGAAAGACCTTGTAAAGGATTTGGGTGTCAGATTTCTTTTCAAGGTGTAAATGGAAGGGAAGTGAAAAAGTGGAGACTGGGTTTTGCTGGGATGGTGGAAAAAATATCCATGGAACAAGGAAGTCGGGTGAGTTGGGCGCATTCCCATTTTCCCGGCACCGTCTATACATTATTGATTTTATTAGCTCAGACACAAATTAACTCAGGGATTATATCTTTATAAATCAGGGGCTTAAAGTTCTGATCGGGAAAATGGGAATGCGCCCGGTGAGTTTGTTTGTTATCCGATACGTACAAGGAATCAAATTATTTTTTAATTCAATTGAATGTGATACTGTATTTTCAAAACACACCACATAGATTCGCTGTACCTGGCAATTTATATTTTCGCAACGGTGGGATACTGTGAACTTAAAAAGTGGGAGGGATTAGACGTTTTTTTATTATGGTTTTAGTACGGTCTACTGCGATTTTTTTTGTACCTGATCAATATGTATTATTAAATGTATTCTTTAACTGTATTATTAATTTTTTTGTGGAAGGATGTATCCGATCCGTTCCCAGGAGGTAGAAAATGGAAAATCAAATTAAAAAACTCGACGGCCACTATATTGTCTGTGGCTATGGCAGAATTGGCCATTTGCTGACACAGTTCTTGGTCCAAAAGTACAACGATGTGACGGTCATAGAAAAGGACTGTAAGCATGAAGCCAAGCTGGATGGAGATGGTGTCCTCTACCTGATCGGAGAGGCGGCTGATGAAAATGTGCTGATCCGAGCCGGTATAAAACGGGCTTCCGGCATCATTGCATGCGTAGGAGCAGATGATGAGAATGTTTTGCTTGTCCAGTTGGCCAGGCGGTTGAATCCTGATATCTTTGTCGTGGCCCGTGCATCCGGGGATTCATCCAAGAAAACCCTGGAAGAAGCAGGTGCCCACAAAGTGATATCACCCTATGATATCGGTGCCCGGCGCATGGCCCACGCGATTTTACGCCCCACAGTCATTAAATTCCTTGAAACCGCATTTAATGACGAATCAACCGAATTTCAGTTCGAGGAAATCCGTGTCAGGCAAGGTGCAAAACTCGCCAATGTCAGCCTGGTGGATTCTGGGATTCGGCAGAAGATGAATCTTATTGTCATTGCCATACAGGATAAAAATGGGGAAATGATGTTTAACCCTAAAGCCGATACCAAATTTGTCATTGGGGATACGATTGTAGTCATGGGAAGTGCAAAGAGCATTACTCAGCTTGAAAACCTGATGAGGGGATAAACCACAGGAACCAAAATAAGGGGTGGGTCATAACGTCGGCCACCTTGTGTCTTGATTTTAAAAAATTAAAAATAAGTACTGCTATTCAAGGCGCTTGGCATAGGTGGAAAACTATTTTCCGTGTAGTGGCCCATCTTATGATTACCCAGCGAAAACCCCATTGAAATGCACAGCATCAAGCAGGTGCTGTGTGCATCCCAATGGGGTAGATGTTTGCTCTAAGGGTCTGTTTGAAAATTAACCATCTATATATAATATTTGTTGCCCCACTGGGGCGTCTCCGTCAGAGACTTTTGCATGGTTTATTTTTTAACGGATCCTAAGAATTTTTAATTATTCATAAGTTCTTTTATATGATCCGCATAGATACTGGCCCAGTTATTATCTTCACCCAGACCTTTGAGAATGCACTCAACTTTTACACCCTGTTTTGTAAAAATCGTTTTCCATGAATCATCTTCGTCACTTGCCATATCATTATTGGCATGGTCACCGGCAACAACCATCATGGGTTTTAAAACAATATTTTTAATCCCGGTGTGCTTGAGGGCCTCAGAAACATTGTCCAAAGAGGGGTACCCCTCAACCGTCCCGATAAAGATGCTCACATCCGGGTACATTTTGCGCATCTGATCCTGAAACTCTGCGTAGATACCGGTGGAAAAGTATTCGTTTCCATGCCCCATATAAACAAGTCCGGCACCTTGGGATTTAGCATAGGCTACGTCATCGGCAAGGGCTTTGGCTGCGATCTCAAGATCCTCATGGTAATCAGGCGTTTTTCCTGGCTCACCAAGGGCTGGTCTTCCAAGGATAAGTTTATCAAAAGGCATAAATTTTGGTTTTAAGGTTTTAATGCTGTTAAAGCCTTCAATATAGGATTTAAGATCCGTAAATTCTTCACCGGCATAAACATGGGTCGGTTGAACTATAATGGTTCTGTAGCCATCATTCTGGAGGTCTGCAATGGTTGCAAGGGGATTTTTTATATACAGAAATTCTTTGGGAATGTCCTTGTTTGCAGCTTGAAATGCCGTGTCATTTTGACGTTTTTGCCAAATTTTTCGGATGATGTTAGAGGTAAATGCGTGCTTGACAACAACTCCCGGATTTTCAGACTGGACAAGTTCCCCTATGTTAATAAGTGATTTTAAAGCTGCGGGATATGAGGTACCAAAACTGGCAATAACAATTGCCTTTTTGTTGGATTCCGAAGCAGATGAGACCGAACCCAAGGCGATAAGCACAACCAATGAGAGAATAAAACAACTGACTTTTTTAACCATTTCTAAAATTTTCCTTTAAAATAAAAGGCCCAAATGTTCCAGCACAATTCATTCGCCCGCCGAAATAAAAGCATTCCAGACATGTGTCAGGCCATAAAAATAAAAATCCCCTACCTTAAAATTAAGGCAGGGGATCCCGTATTAAGAAAGCGCCCTGATAACCAGGGCCTCCTTTTTCCCATTCATAAAACATCCGTCCTATTTTCGATCCATGAAAATAGAGACAACTATCAAGGCAGGTCTTCTGACTTTCGGATCATCCTACTGGGCATGGATTCCATGCTCACCGCGCCTTCCCATTTAAAAAAACAGTGACAATGTGCGGCTTTCGTCCCCGATTACAGCGACGGGCTCGTTCCTGAATTTCACAGGATTCCCATTTTAAGCTATAGAGCACCTTGAAAGCGGATAGAGATCAACTCCATCCTTTCAATTTACCCACTAATAGGGATAAAATTCGTTCTTTGTCAATAAAAAAATATGTAACTATTCAGATAGCACCCCAGAATTGGGAAAACCATTGCTCAGTATCTGCCTACCCGTGCCCCCATCGCCTAGTCAGGACTTCGAAGCATACTATTGCTATTCGAGAAGGCCTGAATGGGTGAAGATGGCGTGCTGCTGAACAGATATAAAAATACTACCTTTGAGGAGCTGTTTATAACCTGATAATTTTTAAACAGGCTCAAAGAGTTGGGGCATCCTGAAAAATAATGTAAAACTGGCGCAAATATTTCAAGAAAAACGAATAAGGTCCTTGAAATCAACAGGGGCAATCAAACGCTTTTTATATGCGAATATAAAAAAGTATTTTTTGGGCTTGACATTCCCATTTTTACTTTGTATTTTCCTTAACAGTTTCATTAGGTGCTATTGCTCAATAGGGAATTCCGTGAAAAACGGAAACGGGCCCGCCGCTGTAATCGGGGACGAACGCTGTGATAAATGTCACTGGATTTAATATCTGGGAAGACGCAGTCAGTAGAATGATCCGAAAGTCAGAAAACCTGCCTGGTGAACAGAAACAATTTATCGTTACGGGACTTGATTATAGTAACGTCCCCACAGATAACCGTAGAATATAGCATGTTTGACTTATGCTACGGGTGGTACGTACCATCAACCATATCTGTGACAGTATTGTTTCAGGGCGCATTGCATGGGAATGCAGGCTGCCCATAGATCCCATGGATAAAAAAGGGAAATCCACGGATGACTAAGTCAAATTCGTGGATTTTTTGTATTTGTGGGGTTTTGATATGGAGTGCTGGAAAAAATATATTAATAGTCGTTTTTCGCTTGGGTGTCCCATGGCAGGTTGCCGTGACAGTCAATTGGGATTCCCATGCTTTCTCCCCCCTTCCCGGCCCATGCATATCCCCCAGGATATTTCAGCACACCCCATCCCTGAATCCAATATAAAAATTCATCAATATTTGGCCTCCTTCATTTTTAATTTTATACTTATTGGAACAAAAATCCCATTTCCTAAGAATTATTTCCAAAAGACTGTAAATTACTTTTGGGATCACATGAAGGATGTCCAATATATCACCAAATATACGATTTCCGGAAGGCTCCGGGATCGCGTTGCGGGCGCGTTTTATAGATATTGTAATAATGTGGCTCCTTTCCCAAAAATGCTTGCATCCATAAAAGTCGGCGGTGCAACAGGGTTGAGAAGGGACTTGATTATGACTAAGGTATCCCGGAGCCTTTCTGGAAACTCCACGAGACTGAAAACCTTTTTTCAGTGGGGCTTTCCTCAAAAAACAAATTGTGCCCATATAAAGGGGCATGTGTCTCTCCCGCCTGTAAATTGTAAGTATCTCCCTCCTCCCTCGTCTGGGAAAAGAACGCTTCCAGAGCAGCCTGTTTTTTTTTTAACCCATTGTAAGAAAAGGTGTCTTCCAATAATACATTGGAAGGGCCGAAACAGGCAAAAGAATGCGTTTAAGTCAGGCAGTGATTTTTTTCCCAGGCGCTTACCCTCTCCCAATTGGGTGACAACAGGACGAGTTGGATTTAGTGACATGGATCCGACTTTACCCCTGATATCACATAAAACGGCGAAGAACGGAATACCGGCTGTTCGGACCATAGCTTTTGGTAAGATCATGTGGAACTTCTCTGAAGTTTCCCAAGACTTTATCGGGAGTGCCGTTGTTTTCTCCTCAAGTAGCTGATGGTTGTGCGTATGGGGCATTGAAACCTGGTTTCAATGCCCCCATCAGTGTTTTCCCTCTCCCCAAAAAAATCTGCGACCATCTGTTGATACGGGCGCAGGGAAACCGTTTAACTCCCCATGATTCCTTCTCAGTAAAAGACCATTCAGCAGGACAGAATGCCTCTGGCATTGTGTTCAAGGTGAATGATATCACACCCGGTTCCAAAATTCCTTGCAGGAATGATGTGCCATGGGTATAAAGGATTGTTCTGTTCAATGGTAAAAGTGTTTCTTTAAGTTATAATATCACCTTAAAGGTTTATAAGAAAACACAGCATTAAAGTACCGACAGCAGAGCCCCCAGCGGGGGTGGTATGTCTCCATTTTCTGTCTTCGTTGTGGCAGATGGGTACTGCCATGTGGGTTTATAAGAAAATACCCCCTGACGTTTCCGTTCCGTTCCGGTCAGGGCAGGCCTCGGAGGCGGCATAATACGATTTTCTATTTTGTTGTGACAGGTGGGCTTGTCATGCCAGTTCTAAGGAACTGAGCCGAAAAAATAAGATTAATAAAAATAATAGTTTTAAACAGGAAAAACACACATGAAGCCTTTTTCATTAAAACAAATACTCTTTTTCAGCCTCTGCCTTTTATTGGTGGGAGCGGTCCCTGGATTCAGCGCCCAAACCGCTGAAAAGGTAAAAAAGAAAGTGGACACTTCCATTGCCACCCGGCAGAAAACCCAGAAGCAGCAGGACAAGTGGGAGCAGGAAAAATCTGGCCTGGTAGGGGAGTATGAACAGTTAAAGCAACAACAGGAACTCCTGGTGGCTGCCAATACCGCATTAAAAACAGAAGCCCATGCCCACCAGGTTGTTTTAGAGGGGCTTGTGACCCAGAAAGAGGCCAATCTGAATATTCAAAGGGAAATGTTGCCCTTTCTCAAGGAGGTGCACGCCTCCCTTGAAGAGATGCTGGCCACGGATGCCCCGTTCCTCCAGGAAGAGCGAAAAAACCGTCTTCAAAAACTCACCCTTTTCATGGATGATGTTGAAATTTCCATTGCCGAAAAGTACAGAAAGGTCATGGAAGCGCTTTTTGTGGAAGCCGAATATGGGAACACCATTGAAGTCACCCAGGACAAAATAAGCCTTTCTGGCACTGCGGTACTGGCAGATGTCTTTCGTCTGGGTAGAATTTCGTTGTTTGCCTTGACCCTGGACCACGAGTCGGCTGGGGTTTTCAATGTGGCGGAAAACAGGTGGACCCCCCTTGAAAAGGGACATCTTCAGTCGGTGGTTGCCGCCGTGGAGATGGGCAAAAAACGACGTACCGTGGAAGTCATTTCCCTGCCCATCGGGCAATTGGCTAACTAACCCTATTTTCTGAGGAATTTGTAAATGAGATACCCGCACATTATTCACAAAGGCATGATAATGCTTGTCCTTGTGATCTGCTGCACCTGTACCTTGGCAGCAGCCCAGGATATGAGGCAGACCCATGTGACACTTGCCCAGCAGAAAAAAGCAATGCAGGAAAAAGCAGCCCTGGAGTTAAAGGATGCACGCCAGGAGGCAGTTGTCCAGGAAAAGGATATTAAACAGGACCGCACCGCATTGAGCGCGGCCATCAAGGCCATTAAGGCAAAAAATAAGATTCTGGAAAAGGAAAACACTGATTTCCAGGCCCGCATTGATCAGACCAGAGCCGAGACTGCCAAGGTAAGGGACTCATTATCTGAAACCCAGGCCGTTAATCGGGAGCTGTCCGGATTTATCCGCAGCAATGCCAAGGATCTTGAAAGCATGCTTATTCAGAGCCTCCAAAGCGCCCTGGAGCCGGATCGCCATGAATTCCTTACCCCCCTGATCAACCAGGAAAAATTTCCTTCCATGGAAGATATCCGTAGCATGGCGGCTCTTTTGTTTGCTGAAATTCAATCTTCAGGTGAGGTGAAATTAACCCAGGGGAGTATTGTGGATCGTCATGGTAAGGAACGCATGGCAGATCTTTTAATCATTGGCAATTTCACGGGGATGTACACCTTGGACGATGAAACCGGTTTTCTGCTCTATTCAGATCAGAGCCAGCGTTTCTTTGCCCTGTCCAAACTGCCTCCCACCCGCATGAGCAAAAATATCAAGGCCTACATGAACAAAGCGAGTGGAGATGTGGTCATGGATATCTCCAAGGGCGGTGCGTTGCGCCAGCTCACCCACCAGCTGAGTCTGTGGGAACAAATTCCCAAGGGCGGGCCCATTGTGTGGCCTATTGTGGGCATTCTGGGGCTGGCGGGTCTGATTTTGCTGGAGCGTCTCTTTTTTATGTTTAGAAAACGGATGAATGCCGATGCGTTTATGCTTAAAATACAGCGATTGATCAAAGAAGATCGCTGGGAAGAGTGCCGTGTTTTGCTGGAATCCAAACAGAAAAAGTTGATCCCCAAGGTTCTGTTGACTGCCCTGGAGTTCAAGGATCAGGAGCGGGTGGACATGGAAAACGCCTTGCAGGAAGCCATACTGGGTGAAATTCCCCACATTGAACGATTTTTATCCACTCTGGGGATGCTGGCGGCCATTGCACCCCTTCTGGGACTGTTGGGAACCGTCACCGGCATGATCAACACCTTTCATGTGATCACCTATTACGGCACCAGCGACCCGCGCATGATGTCTGGCGGTATTTCCGAAGCCCTTGTCACCACCATGTTAGGCCTTAGCGTTGCCATTCCCATCATGCTTTTCCATACCCTTTTAAACCGTCGGGTGGAGATGCAGATCAGCAAAATGGAAGAAAAGGCCGTCTCTTTTGTGAATATGGTCTTTAAAAATCGCAACACCTGCAGGGGATAAGATCCATGGATGAATTTATCTTTCACATGGAGAGCTATATAAGATCCGGCGGGGTGGTGATGTTTCCCATTCTGGGGGTCTCCTTTATCATGTGGATGCTCATTATCAACCGGGTCTATGTGATGCGAAAGCTGTTTCTAAAAAACATTCCCCGCATTGAGGCAGGTGAACTGATCAAAGAAAACCGCATGCCGCATAAGAAATACCAGGGTGCCAACTCCCTTCTGGTGAGGGAATTTTTATCCAGCAGAACCGGAGACCGGGAGCTGGACGGCTATATACTGGATGAGACCGTGCTTCGGCTTATCATGGATATGGATCGATATCTGGCCGTCATTGCCGTGCTTTCCGGTGTGGCCCCCCTTT
>Ga0307987_1001255_pt1 | contig 14061 bp, 10 predicted proteins | sample EllFjometagen181_FD_203157 | JGI IMG/M metagenome (GOLD analysis project Ga0307987, IMG submission 203157) | Marine microbial communities from Ellis Fjord, Antarctic Ocean - #181 | ecosystem: Environmental > Aquatic > Marine > Unclassified | place: Southern Ocean | collected 2014-10-08
TGGCCGAGGGGGGCGACATCATCTCCTTCTTCGTGGTCACCATTGGCGACCGTCTGGGGGAAGAGTCGAGGAAGCTGTACGAGGCGGATGCCTACCACGACTATCTGATGATGCACGGCTTCGGGGTCGAGATCACCGATGCCCTGGCCGAGTACTGGCATGATGTGATGCGGCAGGAGATGGGTATCGACAGCAAAGCCCCCGACGAGCAGTTGGGCTATGTTGTGCAGGACTATCAGGGCTCGCGCTACGGGTTCGGCTATCCCTCATGTCCCGACCTCGGCGCGCACCAGCTGATTTTCGACCTGCTCCATCCCGAAGGCATCGGGGTCAGCCTTACCGAGAACATGCAGATGGTGCCGGAGCAGACGACCTCCGCAATGATCGCGCACCACCCGCAAGCCAAGTACTTCGCCGTCTAGAAAGGCCCTACACCATGCGGTACATCTGTGCGAACTGTGGCTATGTCTACGACCCTGAGAAGGGCGACCCAATGAACGATATCCCGCCTGGCACCCCCTTCGAGGAGTTGCCCGAGGAATGGGTCTGCCCGATGTGCTACGCGGACACGGACCAGTTCGATCCACTTGACTGAGAAACCCAGGAACTGCCGGACCCCAATGAGAGAACCGATACTCGAGCGACTGCAAGCCACCCCGCTGGTGTTCGACGGTGCCATGGGCACGATGCTCTACACCCGCGGCGTGTTTGTGAACTCCTGCTACGACGAGATTTGTGTAAGCCGGCCCAATCTGGTGCGGGAAATCCACGACACCTACGTTGCCGCCGGCGCCGACGTGGTCGAGAGCAACAGCTTCGGCGCCAACCGAATCAAACTGGCGCGTTACGGGCTTGCCGCCCGCGTCCAGGAGATCAACCTCTCGGCCGCCAAAGTGGCGCGCGCCGCTGCGGGCGAAGACGTCTACGTGGCCGGGGCCATGGGGCCCTGCCTCAGTCCCGGTGCCAGCTGGCGCGCGGGCGTGGCCGATGAACTTACCGAGGTCTTCACCGAGCAAGCATTGGCGCTGGCCGAGGGCGGCGTCGATGTGCTGATGTTGGAGACCTTCTCCCTGCTCAAGGAGGCCAGACTGGCTGCCAGTGCCGCTGCGACCAGTGGGTTGCCGGTGTTCGTTTCCTTCGCATTCGCGCCAAACGGAGAGACGGCCTTGGGCATGCGCCTGGAGACGGTGATCCGTGAACTGGACGCCGATCCCGCCGTAGCCGGCATCGGGCTGAACTGCGGTGTCGGTCCGGCCGATGCCTACGACTTGGTCGAGCAAGCCGTTGCGCTCACCCACAAGCCCGTCGTCGTGATGCCCAATGCGGGGATGCCGAAGGACGTGGATGGGCGGCTGATCTACATGAGTAGTCCAGAGTACTTCACCGAGTACGCCAGGCGCTTCATCGAGCTTGGCGCGCGTGGCGTCGGCGGGTGCTGCGGCACCACGCCGGACCACATCCGGATGGCCGCCAAGGCAGTCAAGAGCATGAGTGGCGTGAAGCGGCATGTGACCATTCTCCCGGCAGCTCACGACGAGCGGCCGGACGTGGCGGTGGTGCCGGCGAGACAGAAGTCCCGCTTCGCCAACCTGCTGCTTAGTGGCAAGAAGGTCACATCCGTCGAGCTCACCCCTCCCCGCTCCACCGATCTCACCTCGTTCCTCGACAAGGCGCGCCAGTGCCATTACGCGGGTGTGGATGCGATCAACATCCCCGATGGACCGCGGGCGAGTGCCCGGGTCTCCCCCATGATCGCCGCGATCACCCTCAGCCGCGAGGTGGGCATCGAGCCCATCCTGCACTACTGCTGCCGCGACCGGAATCTGATCGGCATGCAGTCCGACCTGCTCGGCGGCTACGCGGCCGGCCTGCGGAACATCCTGGCCATCACCGGCGATCCCCCAAAGCTGGGCGATTACCCGGACGCGACGGGGGTGTTCGATGTGGATGCCATCGGCCTGACTCAGTTGGCGACCAATCTGAACCGAGGCATGGACCTGGGCGGCAACCCCATCGATCCGCCGGCCGGAATTTTCGTCGGCGTGGGGGCCAATCCCTGCGCAGTGGAGCCGGAACGGGAACTCGAGCGGTTCATCGCCAAGGCAGCTGCCGGCGCGGAGTTCGCGATCACCCAACCGGTCTTCGATCCCGAGGCCCTGTTCCGCTTCCTGGACCAGATCGAGGCGGCAGGCCGACGGCTCCCAATCGTGGCCGGAGTCTGGCCTTTGGTGAGCTACAAGAACGCGGAGTTCATGCGCAACGAGGTGCCCGGCGTGGTCGTTCCAGACGAAGTTCTGGAGCGCATGGGGCGCTGCAAGACCAAGGAGGACGGCGTGGCCATGGGCGTGGAGATTTCCCGGGAAATCTGCGCCCGCATCGCCCAACGCGTCGATGGCTTCCAGGTGAGCGCCCCGTTCGGTCGGGTCCAGATCGCGCTGGATGTGTTGGCCTAGCCTGGGCTATCCATGCGCTGTCGTCGCGAGAGGCCGCTAGCCTCGCCGACCGAAGATGGCGGTGCCGATCCGCACCAGGGTCGCGCCCTCCGCAATGGCTGCCTCGAAGTCGCCGGACATTCCCATGGACAACTCCGGCAAAGGCAGCCCGAAGCGCTCGGCCATCGCGTCCCGCAGTTGCCGCAGCCCGGCGAAGGAAGCCCGGAGGGTTCCTTCGTCTGCATCGAACTGCGCCATGGTCATCAACCCCTGGCAGTCCAGATGGTCGCAGGTCGCGGCAAATGCCACTGCTGCGGGCAACTCCGCGGGCGCGAAACCGGACTTCGCCTCCTCACCCGTGATATTGACTTGGAGCAGAATGCACGGGCGACGACACTCTTCACCGGCGATGCGATCCAGGCGTTCCAGAAGCTCTTGCGAATCGACCGAATGGATCCAGTCTGCCGCCGCCACGGCGGCCCGCGCCTTGTTCTTCTGGAGATGCCCGATCAGGTGCCACTCGCAATCGTCGGGCAAGGCCGTGACCTTGCGCGCCAGTTCCTGGACGCGGTTCTCGCCGAACCTGCGCTGTCCGGCCTCGTAGGCCTCGCGCACCGCAGCCACATCCACGGTCTTGGACACAGCCACCAAGCAAACCGACTCGGGCGGGCGTCCGGCCTCGGTCGCCGCTCCGGCGACACGCGCTTGGGTGGTGGCCAATCTTTGCTGAATCTTCGGGGTCGACATGCCGCACTCTCCCCGGTACATTGCGTTGCTCAAGGCATGGGTCGCGCGTCGTGGGGTCCGAGCGGACCGTATTGCCACCAAGCGACCACCCGGAACCATATGCCCGGTACGGACCGGAAGCAAAACGCAACGCAGAGGCAGCGGTCCCTTTTCGGGACGAAATGAAATCGGACTCCCCTCAGCCCAAATCTCCGGACTGGCTCGCGCGTCGTGACCATGGTGGCCGTACGCACGGAAGTCGGCGTGCCAGCCGCCGTGAATGGCAACGCGAGCGCCTCTTGCTGGACTGGCTGGGCGGCACCTTTGCCCCGGACGCGATGGCTGACCTGCGCGGTCCGGTCAAACGGGTCGGAGATGTGGTGCGCGATGTGCTTGCGGAGTTCGATGATGCGGGGGCGCTGTTGCTCGAACGGCTGATTCAGGAGTGGCCCGAACTGGTGGGTGAGGACATTGCCAAGATCAGCGCTCCGGTCCGCTGCGAGAATGGCGTCCTCCACATAGGGATTACCAACACGACGTGGCGATATGTACTTGAACAGCAGTTCCGAGGCCGCCTGCTCGCGCAACTGCGGAAAGCCAGCGACGGGGCGGTGCGGAACATCCGCCTGGTCCCCGCTGGCAGTGGTTCCTGGACCCGCCCCCCCCAAAACAGGGAACCGACCCGGTAACTGAGTGGTCCGACAATCCTCTGCCCAGCCCGGATGGCGACAGAGCGAACACCGACGGAGATACTGAATGGCAACCTGGCGAAACACTGTGAATCTGGCTCTGACCCTGATCCTCGCCGGCATGGCTCTGCATGCACGGCCGGGAGACACCATAGAGAGCCTCAGCAAGCGAATCCACGAGACCAGTATTGAGGTCCCCAAACCGCGACCGTTCCACGTCGATCTGGCGCAGGAGGTGGCGTCGGTGACCCGGAAGCTGCACTACTCGCGGCGGCTCATGGACCGGGCCACGTCCAAGGAGTTTTTCAACGAGTTCTTCACGGTGCTGGACCGCAATCGGACATTCTTCCTGGCCTCGGACATCGACGAGTTCCGATCCTTCGAACGGAACCTTGCCTTGCAGGTCTACCGGATTAGACGCATCCAGTTCGCGTTTGACGTGTATGCCCGGCTTCTCCAGCGGATCAAGCAATGGGCCGAATACGCCGTCACTCACCTTGACGACGATTTCGACTTCACGAAGACGGAGACCATCGTCCTGGACCGACGCAAGGAGCCTTGGGCGAAGGACATGGCGGAGCTTGAGGAGCTGTGGCGCAAGCGCTTGAAGAACTCCCTGCTGCTGCTCGTCATCGAGCGCGAGATGCGGGCGGACAGACTGCTGGCCAAAGCCGCTGCCGACGAGGCACCGAAGAAGCCCGCAGCCGAGGTCGACGGCGGAGCACCGGAGAAGCCCGCAGCCGAGGTCGGCGGCGAAGCACCGAAGAAGCCCGCAGCCGAGGTCGGCGGCGAAGCACCGAAGAAGCCCGCAGCCGAGGTCGGCGGCGAAGCACCCAAGAAGCCCGAAGACAAGGTCGCGGAAGGCGACGCCCCAGCACCGAAGGCCGACGGGGAGAATCCTGTCGCCCAGGCACTCGACAAGGCGAAGCCGGAGAAGGAGCCGGACCCCAAACTCACGGTTCTGAAGCGCTACGAGCAGTATCTGACCCGCCGTGCCGATGTGTCCGCAGTGGAAATCCTGGAGATGTTCCTGAACTCCCTGACCCACGTCTACGATCCGCATTCCTCCTACATGGCCCCCGCCACCAACGAGGACTTCAACATTGACATGCGGCGATCCCTGACCGGCATTGGTGCCCGCCTGACCACCGAGGATGGCTACGTGAAAGTCATCGACATCCTCCCCGGTGGACCGGCCGAGAGGGATGGACGACTGAAACCGGGCGACCGCATCGTGGCCGTGGCGCAGCAGGGCCAACCTGCCGAGGACGTGATCGACAGACCCATCACCAAGGTCGTCCAGAAGATCCGCGGCGAGAAAGGAACCACGGTCCTGCTGACCATTCTGGAAAAGGACACAAATCACAAGACGGTCATCGATCTCGTCCGGGATGTCGTGAAACTGGAGGATGGCTCGGCCAAGAGCGAAGTGCAGGAGATCAACCTCCCTGGCAAGGAATCCGCCAAAGGCAAGGTCGCAGTCATCTACCTGCCCTCCTTCTACCGTGACTTCCAGGCAGCGTCGAGAGGCCGGGAGTTCAAGAGTTCCGGCAAGGACATCCGACGCCTGATCGCCGAGGCCGGCGGCAGCAAGTTGGACGGCGTGATTCTCGACCTCCGCGCCAACGGCGGCGGCGCTCTGGAGGAAGCCATCGCCATCGCCGGGCTCTTCTTTGGCGAGGGGCCGGTGGTGCAGGTGCGCGAGGCCGTCGGGCGGCCCAGGGTCCGCTTCGACCGCGATCTCAGCACCGCCTACGACGGAGCTCTTGTCGTGCTGGTGGACAAATCCAGCGCCTCGGCCTCCGAGATTGTTGCGGCGGCCTTGCAGGACTACCATCGCGCGGTGGTCGTGGGAGACACCTCCACCCATGGCAAGGGAACCGTGCAGCAGAAGATGGACCTGAACAGCCGGTTCCGGAGCAATCCCAAATACGCAAGCGAGAAGGCGGGCGCCCTCAAGCTCACTCTGGCCAAGTACTACCGGGTCACCGGCGGCTCGACCCAGCTTCGCGGTGTGGTTCCGGACGTCATCCTGCCCTCCTACACAGACCATATGGAGATGGGCGAGGCCAAAATCCCACATGCCATGCCCTGGGACGAGATCCAGCCGGCCCGATTCTCCTGCAAGGTGGACGTGAGACCCTATCTCCCGGAGCTGCGCAAGCGGTCGGAGGCGCGACGCGCGGCCGACCCCGACTTCCAGCAACTGGTGGCCGACATCAACCACTATGGCGAACGTCGCAAGCGCAAGACCCTTCCCCTCAACAAGGATTCCCGGCGGACGCTCATCAAGGAGGAAGAGGAGTGGAGCAAGAAGCTTCGCGAGGCGCGGATGGCCGGCAAGAACCGGCGGAAACAACGGGACAAATCGAAGGAAGAAACCGCGCCGAAGAAGGAAACCGCTGGCAGCGGTGATCTGGTCCTGAAGGAGGCCCTCGCTGTGCTTGCCGACGTGATCTCGCTCTCCCATGACCCCGACTTCAAGGCAGTAGCGGCAAATGACGCCCCCCCCAAGGTGGACGCTGGAGACTTGGAGAACGAACTGCAGTAGTTCGCGCTGGAAATCTCTGTCCGCCAACCGACATTACTGGTTGCTCGCCTGCTCGGGTCGCAACGGCCTTGAGCTACGGATTGGACACTCTCGATAAGAGGCAATGCATCGATACCATGACGAAAAAGGCCAAGAAGACCCAGGCTCCCGCTGGACAGAAGCCGGGCAAAGCAGAAGACCTCCCGGCTGCCGAAGACGGCACGGAGCCCAAAGTGCTTGAGGGAACCATTGATCCGGAAGGCGAAGAGACACCCGACTACCGAGCGCTCTACGAAGAATCCAGAGAGAAGGCCTTGCGCCGCCACGCAGAGTTCGAGAACTACCGGAAGCGCACCCAGCGCGAGTATGGCGTCGTCCGGGCGCAGACCAAGGCGAGCACCATTGAGGAGTTCCTGACGATCTACGACCACTTCGGCATGGCTCTCTCCCACGGCGGCGAGGACTCGTCCGTCCTGCGCGAGGGCATGGAGATGATCTTCGCCGAATTCCGGCGGACCTTCGAGACCCTCGGCGTCGAGGAACTGGATACTCTCGGCCAGCCCTTCGACCCCGCCGTGCACGAGGCACTGGCCCAGGAGGCATCGGCGGATGTTCCCGAAGGTCATGTACTCCGCCAATGGAAGGCTGGCTTCCGCATGGGCGACAAGCTTCTGCGACCGGCCACTGTGGTCGTCAGTGCCGGCCCGGCCGGCGAAACCGATGGCGAAGAGAAGGAGAACCAGTAGGCCGCGCAGGCGACTGAGAACATACCATGGCCAAAGACTACTACGAAATGCTCGGTGTCGACCGACGAGCCAGCCAGGACGACCTCAAGAAGGCGTACCGCAAGCTGGCCATGCAATACCACCCCGACCGCAATCCGGGTGACGAAGAGGCGGAGGAGCACTTCAAAGAGGTCTCCGAAGCCTACGAGGTCCTCAACGACGAGGACAAACGCCGCCAGTACGACCAGTACGGGCACGATGCCTTCACCCGCAAGGGCGGTGGCCCCAGCGGCGGGCACACGGTGGATCCCTTTGACCTGTTCAGTCAGGTCTTCCAGGGCGGCGGCGGCATATTCGACGGCCTCTTCGGTGGCGGCGGCGGGCGTTCTGGCCCCCGCCAGGGAGCAGACCTGCGCTACGACCTGGAGATCGACTTCGAGGAAGCCGTGTTCGGAACCGAGCAGCGGGTGACCATTCCCCAGGCCGTGGCTTGCGACCGCTGCGGTGGCAGCGGCAGCGAAGCGGGCTCGGGCAAACGCACCTGTTCGCACTGCCGCGGCCAAGGCCAGGTACGGATGGCCCAGGGATTCTTCAGTGTCAGCCAGCCGTGTCCCCATTGCCAAGGCCAGGGCGAGGTCATCGAGAAGCCCTGCCGCAAGTGTCAAGGCGAGGGCCGAGTCAACGAGCGCAAGACCATCCCAATCCGCATCCCAGCTGGCGTGGACACCGGCGTGCAACTCCGCGTCGCCGGCGCTGGCCAGGCGGGTCAGCGCGGGGGGCCTTCAGGGGATCTTCGCGTCGTCATCCATGTCCGTCCGCATGATGTGTTCACGCGCGAGGAGAACGACATCTACTGCGACGTCCCGCTACCATTCCACGTGGCCGCGCTGGGCGGCAAGGTGAAAGTCCCCACCATTAGCGGGGCCACCGAGATCCGTATTCCTGCGGGCACCCAGAACGGGGCCCGGTTCCGGCTGCGCGACAAGGGGATTCCCTCCCTTCGCGGCTACGGGCGCGGAGACCAGCACGTGCGGATCACGGTCGAGGTGCCAACCAAGCTGAACACCGCGCAGAAGGAGAAGCTCCAGGAATTCGCCGACCTCTGCGACGAGTCCACCAACCCGAAGTGGCGCGATTTCCTGGAAAAGGCGAAGAGATTCTTCTCGTGACCCTACGCTCCATGCAGTTCTGGCGTACCATGGCCGCGCTTCTGGTGCTTGCTGCCGCCAGAGCCCAGGAAGCCCCAACGGTGCCGGCTGCCCGCCGCCCCGCCGAGGGGCACGAGAGCGAAATGGAGACGGTGGCCAAGTGCCTGGCCGAGCTCGCCAGCGAGGATGTCCAGGCCCGTCGGCGGGCGGTTCTCGTCCTTGGCAAGTATGCCAACTTCCAGGCCCAGGCCGGGTTGCTTCGGGCGCTTCGCGACCCAGACGCCCTCGTTCGCCGATCGGCCCTCGTCTCCTTCTCCGAGCAGCGCAACGTCCCCCAGAGCGCCAGCAAGGGGATCCTTGAGCTGCTGGCTGACCCCGATGTGCATGTGCGTCGAATCGCCTCTTCCATGCTTCCCGAGTTGCTCATGCGGGCCCGCTTTGGCGCGCGGGTGCCACGGCCGGTCCGTCCTGGGGTCCGGCCGGTCCCTGCAAATCCCACTGCTGAACGGCTGAATCGGGCCTTGGGCGATGACGATCCCACGGTCGTGAAGAACGTTCTCTCTGCCGCGGCCATGCTCCCGGGCGGCCTCTCTCAGGAGGGGGTTCTGGGGTGCCTTGGGAACGGGGATCGCGAAGTGCGCATTCTGGCTCTGCAGACCTTGCGCCGCCTGCCCATTCGCGCTGGGCAGCAGATTGCCGACCGACTGGCACCGCTGGCGAAGGACGAGGACTCAATGATCCGCCGCGAGACCGCGAGCGCCCTGGCTCGCTGCGGGCCAGCTGGCCTGCCCGCTCTGCGCGCCTTGGCCACAGACAAGGTGCCGGGCGTCCGTTTGGAGGCCTCCAAACAGCTGGTACTCCTCCAGGACGAAGGTGCTCCCGCCATCCTGGCCCGCCTGCTTCAGGACCAGGATGTCGATCCTGATGAGCGGGCGCTGCTTGTCCGTCACCTGGTGCTCTTCGACGGCCCCATACCCAAACTTCTAAGCGAACTGGCCGGAGCAGGCCCAACCGCCGTTCGTGCGGCCGCCATCCAGGCGCTGGGCAATCGCCGCTTCGCTCGCCAAGCCCCGCCGCCAAGCTTCTTCCTCAAGATGCTGGATGATCCCCAAGCCGCGATCCGCCAGGCCAGCGCACGGACACTCCTGGTCCTGGCCCCGCGCCTGAGCATGGCGCAGACTCAGGACTTCCTGGCCAGCAAGTACCCGGACGTACGCCGGGCGGGGATCAGCCGCGCCTGCCTCCTCCCCGCCGACCAGGCCGTCGAGATCCTGCTGGATGCCTGCCTTGACGACGACCTGGGAGTCCGTCGGGACGCTCTCATGCAGTTGGCCATCGGGCGCTTGCCGGGCTGGGAGGACATCCTTGGCCAATCGCTGCGCGATCCCAACCCACAGATCCGCGAGACCGCCGTGAGCGGCCTCTCCTTCGGGGCCTCTGCGGCAGCCACCGCCCACCTGAGGACCTTCCTGGGAATCTGCGAAGATCCCAAGTTGGCCAAGCGGATTCGACTGGTCCTGAACCGCCACCAGAGACGCCAGCCAACGGTGCCGCTGAGGCGTCCCGGCATCCGTCCTGCACCAGCGAAGAAGCCATGAGCGGCCAATCGCCGCGTGGACACAGCCGTTGTCAGGGAAAGCGTCCACCTGTCGATCCCAGTGATCGGCGTAGTCAGTGAGGTCCGAGAGTGCCCTTGTCCGCCATGCCCGAGGTCCTGACCCTCGACGTCGGCCACACCTTCCTCTTCCCCGATCCCCCGCTCGGCGAGGTGTATGCTCGCGCCGCCGCACGCTACGGCGTGCAGGTGACGCCAGCGTGGGCCGAGAGAGCGTGGGAGCATGCCTGGGAGCACGCCAAGGGGCAACAGGAGGGACTGATCTATGGGACGACCTACGAGGAAGGTCTGGACTTCTGGCTCAAGGTGAACCGCCGGGTGTTCCAGGACCATGGTCTGAGCCCCGAAGAGATCCATGCCTTCGTCAGCGACCTGTATCTAGGCTACGGGCGGGCCAAGCTTTGGCGAGTCGATCCGGGGCTGGACAGACTTCTGGATCTCTGCGCCGAGCTTGATGTGCCAGTGGCACTGGTGAGCAACTGGGATGTGCGCCTCCGCGGCCTCCTCGACGAGCTCGGCCTCCTGGACCGTTTCCAGGAGGTCATCATCTCGGCGGAGGTGGGGATCGAGAAGCCCGATCCAGCGATCTTCGAGCATGCGCTTCAACGCCTCGGCAGGGCGCCCGAACGGGCCGTCCATGTGGGAGACACCTGGAACGACGACATCCTCGGTGCCCGCAAGTTCGGCATGAAGGCCATCTGGCTGGCCCCGCCTTTGCGGGCCGTCCCCGAAGCGCTCCCGGGAGTGGCGCGTCTGGAGAGCCTGGGGATTCTCGCCCAACACCTGTCTCACTCCTCCTGCACCGCCGGTTGACTTGCCCAACGGCGACACCATGGTATGCCCCCGATGACCATCCGACCAAGCCAATCCAGCCTCGCCCTTCTGTTCTGGATCACCCTGTGCGTGCAGGGCGCGGAGCCTCCCTCGCGTCCGGTCAGCGACTTTGCCAAAGGCCCCAGCGGCTGGCAGCGGCGAACCTACAGCGATGCGGACAAGCCGAAGCTCTCGCCGTTGAAAACAGCGGCGGCCAGCGAAGGTCGTCCCGCAGGCTTGCTTCTCCCCGTCTCCCTGCCCGGCAAGAACGAATTCGTCCTGCCTCTGAAGACCTCCTGGCAGGGGTTCCAGACCCTTCAGCTTGACTTCGCGCTGCCCAAAGGCATGCCGGTTGAGAATACGGATTCAATCACCGACCGCCTACCAGAGCGGACCGTCCTCACGGTCTTCACGAAGGATTGGGACCACCTCTGGCGCCAGATCCGCATCCCCATCCCCGCGAAGAGTGGTGCCTGGACGGTTCGAGTGCCCATTGCCGGCGATGCCGCCGTGGCAGCCTGGGAGAGCCAGGGCCACAGCCGACCATGGAATGCCCTAGTCACCAAGAGCTTGCTGGAGATGGGCTGCGCCTTCAGTCTGGAACCAGGCAAGCACACCACGTTCGCTGGCGAGGTGGTGCTGACCGGCGTCCAGCTGGTCGGTCCAGGCCTGCCAGACGAGACCCCGAAGTTCCGCAGCCTCTCCTTCACCCCGGATTCACCCCAAGTCGGCAAACGGTGCGAATTCACCTTCGAGTATGCCGAATGGACCGAAGCCCCCTTCGATCCCGCCAAGACCTCCGTGGTCGCCAAGATCACCCAGCCCAATGGCAAGACGGTCATCGTGCGCGGGTTCTACCACGAGGACTTCCTCTACAATCCCCAAGTCGAGGACAAGGCCCAGACGCTGACCCCCCAAGGCCGTCCCCGCTTCAAGGTCCGCTACTGCCCTCTGCTGCCGGGCAAGCACGTGGTCGAGATCACGGCCAAGGCCAACGGCCGCTCTGCCACTGCCCCGAGCATGAGTTTCTCGGCCGCCGCCGCAGACCCAACGTACCGGGGGTTCGTCCGCCGCGACCCGCAGGAAGAGATCTACTTGGCCTGGGACAACGGCGACCCCTTCTGGGGCGTTGGCATCAACGTCCGCTCGCCCTACGACAACCGCTACCTCACCATCGCGCCCTACTCCAAGTGGCGCAACGAAGGCCTGCCCGTCTACGAACGGCTTTTCGCCAAGTACGAGAAGGCTGGCATCACCGTCGTCGAGGTGTGGATGAGTTCGTGGTGGCTCGCTCTGGAGTGGATCAACGACGCCCCCGGCTTCCATGGCGTGGGGCACTACAACCAGTACCGCGCCTGGATGCTCGACCATATCCTCGAAGCCGCTGAACGACACAACATCTCCCTCCTTCTCGTCTTCAACAACCACGGCAAGTTCGGCATGATGTTCGACACCGAATGGGGCCGCAATCCCTACAACAAGGCCTGCGGCGGCTTCCTGGACAACTGCGAGCAGTACTTCACCGATGCCCGGGCCAGGGATGCCTTCAAGCGCAGTTGCGACTATGTGGTTGCGCGTTGGGGGTACTCCCCGAACATCATGGCTTGGAAGCTGTTCACCGAGGTCGATCTGACCGGTACCAACATGGAGTATTACCTCAAGCCCGAGGTGGGGGCATGGCACCAGGAAATGGGGACATACCTCAAGAGCATTGACCCCAACCGGCACCTGGTCACCACCCACTGGATGCTTGGATACCACAAGATCAACGCCTCGATCGCGGACGTGAAGGCGCTGGACTTCCTTAGCACCGACGCCTACTACCAAGGGGGCGGCACGGCGAAACTGCTTGAGATGCTACGCGGGGGCGCCGCCTTCGCCCGAACCCGCCACAAGCCGCTTCTCATCACCGAATTCGGCGGCTCTCCCTACGCGGACAGCATGGGGAATCTGGTCAAGCAATCACATCTCGGCATGTGGGCCGGCTTCTTTGCCGAAGCCCCCTCCTGCCCGATGTACTGGTGGTTCGCGCTCACCGATGAGAAGCATCTCTACACGCGCTACACCTCGCTGCACAACTACTCGGCCGGAGTGGATCGCCGAGGGTTGACCTACGCCACCCGTCCCCTGCCAGGCAGCGCTCTGACCATCAACGACATGGTTGGCAAGGATCGTTACTACGCATGGCTGTTCGACACCACCTACTACACTTCGGCCACCGAGAACCTCGTGCCGCAGGTGTGGAAGAACATCAAGCTCCCCGTCAAGGCTTTGGCCCCCGGGAAGTACAAGCTCGAGATATGGGACGTGACCAAGGGAGTCGTTGCGGAACGCCGTGATCTCACCATTGCGCCCAAGGCCAGCGCTCTCACGATCCCGTTGCCGACCTTCAAGCTCGACATTGCCCTCAAGCTTGAGCCGAGCAAGTAGCGCGCGGTCGCCGCATCAAGCAACCATGGCCGAGGCAGCTGGTCAATTGCCTCTGCCTGGCAACCCTCGGCCGGCCCGTTGCGACGAGGTCCCAGGCCAAACAGGAATCGGCAAGGAATCAGGCCCCATGAGATCCTCCAGACGTGCACCATCGCCCCACAGCCGGGCCTCTGCTCTCGTTTGCCTTCTGTTCCCGATCCTCCTGGCCACAGCGGGCGCAGCCGAGGGGGTGCAGGCGCTTCGCCTGTCCTTTGAGGGGAAAGGACCGGCTGTCTTCAACCAGGACGGACGCGCTGTCGGTACATTCGTGGAGACCGCGACCAAGGACGGACAGGTCGTCTACGACAAGGCGTACCACGTGCCCGGCAAGACCGGGGCTGCCCTGCACTTCGTGCGCGAAGGACACAGCCACGTCAAGGCGAAGAACCGCCTCTTCACGACGCCGGTCCCGACGCTCGCGGTGAGCGTCTTCATCCGGAGCACGCTGGAACACACGGGCACCCTCGTCGGCCACGATATCGACAGCGCCAAGGATGGCTTCTCCCTCTTTATCAGGAAGGAACGCATCCGTTTCCGCTACGGCGATGGCAAGGCCAACCACGTGACCACCTCGTCGCCCGTGTCCTGGGCGGATGGAGAGTGGCATCAGGTGGAGGCGGTGTTCGATTCCGGCACGGTCAAACTCCTCTTTGATGGGCAAATCTGTGCCCAGGCCACCACGGAAGGCACGCACATCGCCCCTCCCAGCCAGGACCTCCACATCGGCACCTATCCCCTGCCAGGTCGGGGACGCGCCATGTACAGCTTCGAGGGCGAAATGGACGAGGTCGTGCTGGCCACCAACCGCAAGGAAGTCGCTGCCCTCCTCTCCCGCCCCCCCTACGAACCCCCGGACACGAGCGAGGTCGCAGGCCTGGTCAACGCCGTCTGCAAGCCAGTGGACTCGACCGAAC
>Ga0307987_1001256_pt1 | contig 14059 bp, 15 predicted proteins | sample EllFjometagen181_FD_203157 | JGI IMG/M metagenome (GOLD analysis project Ga0307987, IMG submission 203157) | Marine microbial communities from Ellis Fjord, Antarctic Ocean - #181 | ecosystem: Environmental > Aquatic > Marine > Unclassified | place: Southern Ocean | collected 2014-10-08
TATATGGAAAAAATATTAAAAATAGTAGAAGAAAAAATAATAATATCTAATGAAACTCTAAAATTCAATGATCTAATCAAAATGGGTGAATCAATATGATTTCTATAAACGCTAATCTAGTACCTATAGTTATAGAACAAACAAGTAAAGGTGAAAGAGCATATGATATATTTTCAAGGTTATTGAAAGAAAGAATAATCTTTATAACCGGAGAAATAAATGATAATTTATCAAGCTTAATTATTTCTCAACTTTTATTTTTAGAATCTGAAAATCAAAGTAAAGATATATCAATATATATAAATTCTCCAGGAGGATGTGTGACATCAGGTTTATCTATATATGATACTATGCAATTTATAAAACCTAAAATAAATACAATATCAATTGGACAGGCATGTAGTATGGGTGCTTTATTATTGGCAGCAGGACATAAAAATAAACGATATGCATTGCCAAATTCAAGAATAATGATACATCAGCCTTTAGGATCATATAAAGGACAAGCATCTGATATAAGAATACATGCAGCCGAAATTATTAATATAAAAAATAAATTAAATATCATTTTATCGAAACATACAGGTAAAGATTTAAAATGTATTGAAACTGATACAGAAAGAGATTATTTTATGTCACCAGAAGACGCTCTAAACTATGGTTTGATAGACAAAATAATTAAAATAAGAGAATAAATAATAATTCTTTTGTAAAAACAGAAGGTAATTTTATGAATGAAAAAAATAATAAAAAAAATAACTTGATGTGTTCTTTCTGCGACAAAACACAACATGAAGTAAAAAAACTAATATCAGGTCCAAGTGTATTTATATGTGATGAATGTACAGAATTATGTAATGACATAATAGCTGGAAATACAGAAAATAATATTGAAAACGTAAAATTACCAACTCCAGTTGAAATTAATAAAGTTTTAGATCAATATATTATTCAACAAGATAACGCAAAAAAAATATTATCTGTTGCCGTTTACAATCACTATAAAAGATTACAAAATATAAATAAAAATAAAGGTGATAACCCTAAAATTAGTAAGAGTAATATTTTATTAATAGGTCCATCTGGTAGTGGAAAAACTTTGTTGGCAGAAACATTAGCACAAATACTAAATGTTCCATTTGCTATCGCTGATGCCACTACGTTAACAGAGGCCGGTTATGTTGGAGAAGATGTAGAAAATATTATACAAAAGTTATTACAAAAAAGTAATTATAATATTGAAAAAACTCAAAAAGGTATTATATATATAGATGAAATAGATAAAATATGTAGAAAAAATGAAAATCCATCGATTACAAGAGATGTTTCAGGCGAAGGTGTTCAACAAGCTTTACTTAAACTTATAGAAGGAACAACAGCATCAATTCCACCACAAGGTGGACGAAAACATCCTCAACAAGAATTATTACAAATAAATACAACAGAAATACTTTTTATATGTGGTGGTACATTTATAGGTTTAGATAAAATAATGTCACAAAGGTTAAATAAAAGTGGTATAGGTTTTTCTGCAAAATTAAAAAATGAAAATACTGAATCAGAAATTTTAAAATATATTGAACCTGCAGATTTAATAAAATATGGATTAATTCCAGAATTTGTTGGACGTTTACCTATAGTTAGTATATTAAAAACATTAGAAGAAAAATCTTTAATTGATATATTAACAAAGCCTAAAAATGCATTGATTAAACAGTATACTCAGCTATTTAAACTTGATAATGTAGACATAACTTTTGAAACCGATTCATTAACAGCAATTGCAAAGAAATCAAAAAAAAGAAATACAGGTGCAAGAGGTTTAAGATCAATTCTAGAAGAAGCTCTGCTTGATACAATGTATAATCTTCCTTCGATAAAGAAATATATAAAAAAAATAATAATTGATTCTGATGTTATAGATAGTAATTCAAAGCCTATTTTAATTTATCATAATGAAAAAAAAAATAATAAAAAAATCTGTCAAAAATAAACAATCATTATACTTGAATATATAAAAACAAACCCCATCTTCCTTTTAGAAACATTATAAAAAAAAAAAAATGAAAGAAAAAAATACAGAAAATACAACACAAATAAATTCAAAAGAAAAAACAAATGATTTGTTAAATGAACTGAATAAAAGTAAAAATGAAGCAGCTGAAAATTGGAATTTATTTGTAAGAGCAAAAGCAGAATTAGAAAATATTAAAAAACGTACAAATAAAGAAATAATAAATGCAACAAAATATTCACATAAAAACATATTTGTTGATTTATTACCAATTTTTGATAGTTTTGAATCATATTTAGAAAATGAAAAAAATAAAAATGAAAAAAATTATACAGGAATAAGACTTCTTTATAAAATGTTAATATCTGTATTAAATAAAAATAATGTTAAAAAAATTGAAATTAAAAAATATACTGATTTTGATCCATTAAAACATGAAGTTATATCTATAATAAAACATAAAATACATGATAATAAAATTTTATCTGTATTTCAATCAGGATATACTTTACACGATCAAATTATCAGATATTCTAAAGTTTTAATATTAAAAAAAGATACAATAGAGTAATAATATTTCTAAAATGGAGAAAAACATGTCTAATAACATAACAATTGGAATAGATTTAGGAACAACAAATTCATGTGTTTCTATATTTGAAAATGGCCAAGCCAAAGTAATAGAAAATGATGAAGGAACAAGAACAACGCCATCTGTAGTTGCTTATTTAAAAAATAACACAAAATTAGTAGGAAGCACTGCAAAAAATCAAAGAATATCAAATCCTAAAAACACATTATTTGCTATCAAACGTTTAATAGGACGAAAATTTAGCGATACAGTTGTGCAAGCTAATAAAAATATTGTACCATTTGACATAGCGGAAGCAAATAATGGTGACGCCTGGATACAAATTGATAATAAAAAAATATCACCTCAAGAAATATCTGCTGAAATTTTAAAAAAAATGAAAAAAATAGCAGAAAATTATTTAGGACAAACAGTATCATCAGCTGTAATAACTGTTCCAGCATATTTTAATGATTCCCAAAGACAAGCAACAAAAGATGCTGGAAAAATTGCAGGTTTAGAAGTTAAACGAATTATAAATGAACCAACAGCAGCAGCTCTTGCTTATGGATTAGATAAACAAAAAGGTGATTCAATCATAGCTGTATATGATTTAGGTGGAGGCACTTTTGATATATCTATTATTGAAATATCAGATATAGATGGAGAACATCAATTTGAAGTTCTAGCAACCAATGGAAATACATTTTTAGGTGGTGAAGACTTTGATGCATGCATTATTGACTATATTATAAAAGAATTTAAATCTCAAAGTGGAATAGATCTTAAAAAAGACTCTATCGCACTACAAAGATTAAAAGAAACTGCAGAAAAAGTTAAAATAGAATTGTCATCAAAAGAGCTTTCTGAAATAAATTTACCATATATTACAGCAGATTCAAACGGCCCTAAACATCTAAATATGGAAATAACACGAACAAAATTAGAAAGTTTAGTAGAAAATTTAATAGAACAAACATTAGATCCATGTAAAATTGCAATAAAAGATTCTGGAAAACAAATATCAGATGTTAATTCTGTTATATTGATAGGCGGACAAACCAGAATGCCAAAAGTCGAAGAAACAGTAAAAAAATTTTTTAAAAAAAATATAAAGAAGAATGTTAATCCAGATGAAGCAGTAGCAATAGGTGCAGCAATACAAGGCGGAGTATTAACTGGAAAAATTAATGATGTTTTATTATTAGATGTTACACCATTATCATTAGGATTAGAAACTATGGGTGGTGTTATGACAAAATTAATAGATAAAAATACAACAATACCAACAAATAAAAAACAAGTTTTTTCTACAGCTACAGATAATCAGCCAGCCGTTACAATAAGAATATTTCAAGGAGAAAGAAAACAGGCATCTGCCAATAAATTACTAGGACAATTTGATTTAACTGATATACCTGCAGCTCCAAGAGGTGTTCCTCAAATTGAAGTAAATTTTGACATTGATTCTAATGGAATACTTAAAGTTTCAGCAAAAAATTTATCAACAAATAAAGAACAAAATATGGTTATTAAAGCATCCAGTGGTTTGTCAGAAGAAGAAATACAAAAAATGGTAAAAGATGCGGAAATTCATGCTAATGATGATAAAAAGTTTGATGAATTAGTTTCTATAAAAAACAAAGCTGATGCAATAATACATTCAACAGAAAAAGCTTTAGAAAAAGCTGGCGAGAAAATTGATCAAACAGAAAAAGAAAACATAGAAAAACTTATAAAAGAATTAAAAAATTCTATAAACAGTGATGATAACAATGAAATTGAAACAAAAATAAATTCTTTAAGCCAGGCATCAACAAATTTAATACAAGAAATGTACAAAACAGATAATGAGAAAAAATCACCAGATGATGATAAAAAAGAAAAAAAAGATGATGTCGTTGATGCTGATTATGAAGAAGTTAAACCATCAAAAGATGACAAAAAAGACTAATTTAAAAAAAATATTTAATGAATAAAGAAGATTATTATTCTATATTAGGAGTAAATCAATCTGCAAGTGATATGGAAATCAAAAAAGCATATAAAAGATTAGCTATGAAATATCATCCAGATAGAAATATTGGAGATAAAACTGCAGAAGAAAGATTTAAAAAGGTAGGAGAAGCTTATGAAGTACTTTCCAATCCTAATAAAAGACATACTTATGACCAATACGGACATTCAGGTTTTAATCATTCATCCAACACATATTCACAATCCACATCTCATTTTACAGATATTTTTGGTGATATTTTTGGTGATATTTTTGGTGAACATACACATTCTGTAAAAGATAAACATTACGCACAAAGAGGATCAGATTTACTGCATACAATAAAAATAGATTTAGAAAGTGCAGCAAATGGTATACAAACTACATTTAAAATAAATACACTCATAATATGCAAAAAATGTAATGGCAGTGGTGCAAAAAATCCATCAGATTTTATAAAATGTAATAAATGCGATGGGCATGGACAAGTTAAGATGCAACAGGGCTTTATAACAATACAACAAACATGTAATAAATGTAATGGACAAGGATCCATAATAAAAGAAATTTGCAATACATGTTATGGAAAAGGTAGAACAAAATCAGAAAAAACATTATCTACAAAAATTCCACCAGGAATAAATGATGATGATAAAATAAGATTAAATGGTGAAGGCGAAGCTGGCAAAAATAGTGGTGCTTCTGGAGATCTATATATACAAGTTAAAATTAAAAAACATGAAATTTTCACAAGAGATGATTCAAATTTATATTGTGAATTACCAATTAGTTTTACTAAAGCCGCTTTAGGTGGTGAAATAGAAATTCCAAGTTTAAAAGGACAGATTAAAATAAAATTGCCAAAAGAAATACAAACAAATAAAGTGTTTAGATTGAAAAACAAAGGTATTAAAAATCTAAGAAATTCATATTACGGTGATTTGTTTTGTAAAATAATAATAGAAACACCAATAAATTTAAACACAGAACAGTTAAATTTTCTTACACAATTTGAAAATAGCATAAAAAATGAAAATAAACCTAAAGAAACTAATTGGATAAATTTAACGAAAAGCTTTTTAAAAAAGTTTAAGTGAAAAAAGTTATAATTAATAAAATATGGGCTGTGTAGGAGTTGAACCTACGACCAATGGATTAAAAGTCCACTGCTCTACCAACTGAGCTAACAACCCATATTTATTTTTAATCGTACAACTTATGATATAATAATATCATAAATTTATCTATAAAAATACAATAATTATTAAAAATTTGATCAACTAAATCTAAATATTTATAATAAACAATTCTAAAAGGAAAAGCAATCAACAAACCAATAAAAAGTTGAAATATAAATTCATTTAAACCAGAAAGAATAATAGAAAAAGATAAATCTTGGTACAAATTAAAATTTATTTTATATAAAAAAATAAAAAAACCTAATATAAAATATAAAATACTAAGAAAAATTATAACATAATTTATTAATAAAAATAAATATAAATTATTTTTCAACTTTTCTATTTCAATTAAAGCTTTTGCTCTCATAGCATGTTTTAAAACATGAGAGATAATGACAACATCTGATACACCAGATTTATGTAAATAAATAAATTCTGAAAAACCAGAAAAAAATATAGATGATGCACCAATTCTATTTTTATCTTTTAAAAGTTTATTATAAATATTTTTAAAATCAATATGCGAATCATCAAATTTTTTTAAAAAATTTGATAATTCACTTTTATATATATACATAATTCTATATTTTAATATAATTAAAATTAAAATATAAACAAATAATAATATAAAAATAACTAATACAAATTTAGTAAAAAAACTAGAATTTAAATATAACAAAAAAATATACGATAATAAACCCACAAGCTCTCCCTCAAAATAAACAATACATTAAAGACCTGCAATGTTTGTAAATACATTAAAAATGTATGGTTTTTCTTTAATCTTTTTCTTTAAAACAATTAATTTATTCAAATAACATGTATCTAAAAAAATATCTTTTTCAGATATAAATTCAAATGAATAATTAAAATTATAATTCATTAATTTTAATTTACTACTTATTTTAGATATATCATCTATATGAACACAAAAACTATCATTTAAAAAATTAAAAATAAAACAGTATGATAAATTAAATAATATATACTCTTCATTATAAAAATCAAATAATTTGATTTTCATACATCTCTTAAACAAAGGTTCAACATTGCTCAAAGAAACTAATGAGCCTGAAAACTGCGCAAATAAATATTTTAAATCTGAAATTATCTTGTTTTTATTATCTTCAACACACTCTAAAATAAAAATTGATCCTTGTATAGAAGTTGCAGAAAATAATATTTTATTTTTACCATATATTTCTTTTTCTGATATTATTTTATTTATAATAGATTTGTTAATGTTATTATCTAATGCTCGTGATACTGCATTTTTAAATTTAAAATTATGTTTTATATCTGAACCGTTTTTTAATGATACTCTAATATCATTGGCTAATTTAGAAAATAATCTACCACGTTTATCATCATTTGTTTTTTTTTTACGCTTGATACTAGACCATTTACTATGACCCGACATAAATAACTACCCACACAATAATTTAATGAATTTAAATTTGTTGATGTAAAAATAAAGTTAATGTATTTAATAATAAATAAGAAATTGTTACAGGACCAATTCCGCCAGGAACTGGTGTAATCCATGAAACTTTTCCTAATAAATCAGATATATCTGCATCTCCAACAACTTTGTTATTCGCAATCTTATTAATGCCTATATCTATAATTACACTACCATAAGATATCATACCTTTTGATAAAAACAAAGGGGATCCAATCGCTATTATAAAGATATCTGCATACTGTGATAAATTTTTAAAATTATTATCATGTTCATTTATAATGCTAACAGTACTGCCCCTTGATACAAATTCATAACATAATGGTTTTCCAACTATATTTGAAAATCCAAATATTACAACTTTTAAACCACATAAATTCAAATTTAATTTATTTAAAAAACAAAAGACAGCTTGAGATACACACGGAGATATTCCAACATCAAATCCAGACATATAATTAGAAATTTTCAATGGATTCATCAAATCAACATCCTTTGAAAAAGAAATTGATTTAAATAAAATTAATTTATTTAATCTCTGGGGTAATGGTTTTTGAATTAATATGCCATTTATATGACAATCCTTGTTTAAAATATTAAGTAATAAAATTAAAGTTTTGATCCTAACTGTTTTCGAAAACTTAAATAAAATATATTTAATATAGACACTTTTACATGAAAATATCTTATTTTTAACATAAAGGTTTGATGAAAAATTATTACCTATAAGAAATATTGATAAACATGGGGTGATATTATAAGTATTAAAATATTTTTCAACTTTATCACCAATATTAAAAATCATATTATTATAAATACACTTTCCGTTTAAAATTCTAGTTATCATAAAATAAAAAAAAATTTGACCTAATTTATTAATAAATGTATTATATATATAAGCGGGGTATGGCGCAGTCTGGTAGCGCATCTGCTTTGGGAGCAGAGGGTCGTGGGTTCAAATCCCTCTACCCCGATAATAACATAGCGCTTGTAGCTCAATTGGACAGAGCACCGGCCTTCTAAGCCGGGGGTTGTAGGTTCGACTCCTACCAGGCGCGAAAAAAAAAATGGTGGACGTAGCTCAGTTGGTAGAGCCCCGGGTTGTGATTCCGGTCGTCGTGGGTTCAAATCCCATCGTTCACCCATAAAAATTTTTTTTACATATTTAAACATAACAAATACTTGAAAATATAATAAAATATTATAACATCAAATCAAATAATTTCCATAAAAAAATAAAAACTTATGACAATAATAAAAATAACGGACCTATGTTTTAATAGAGGTGAAAAAGTTATATTCGATAACGTATCTTTAAACATTAAAAAAGCAAAAATAACTGCAATAATGGGACCAAGTGGATGTGGGAAAACAACGCTTCTAAAACTAATTGGTAGACAATTAAAACAACATAGTGGAAAAATAGAGATAAAAAATAAAGATACAGATAAAATTAAAAAACACGAATTATATGAAATAAGAAAAGATATAGGTATGTTATTTCAAAATGGTGCTTTGTTTTCAGATTTAAATGTATATGAAAATATAGCATTTCCAATAAAAGAACATACAAATCTACCAAATTCATTTATAAGAGACTTAGTTCTTATTAAACTACAAGCAGTAGGACTCAGAGGTACATGCAATCTTATGCCATCAGAATTATCCATAGGCATGGCGAAAAGAATAGCTTTAGCTAGAACAATAGCTTTAGACCCAAGCATTATTATGTATGATGAACCATTTTCTGGTCAAGATCCAATATCAATGACAACACTTATAAGATTAATTAAATTATTAAATAAGTCTTTAAAAATAACAAGCATAATAGTATCACATGATGTTAATGAAACAATGAGTATAGCAGATTATATTTATATAATAAATGAAAAAAAAATAATAGCAGAAGGCTCTAGCAAAGATATAGAAAAAAATAAAAATGATTTTGTACAATATTTTATAAATAAAAAAATAAACTATAACAAAATAGTTCAATATTCAGAAAGAAAATATGAAGATGATTTATTCAATAATAAATAGCTTAGAAAGCATTGGCAAAAAAGCAATAAACATTATAATAGATATTGGCAGTGCCGGAATTTTACTAAAAAACTCTTTATTGACAAATATAATAAAAAAAAGAGATCTAAAACAATTTATAAGACATATTTATTTTATAGGTGTTTTATCATTAGGTCTAATTATTTTATCAGGACTTTTTATAGGTATGGTTGTTGGATTACAAGGATATTCAATTTTAAAAAGATTTGGTGCAGAAGGAATAATTGGTCAAATGAGCGCATTAACTATAATAAGAGAATTAGGACCCGTGGTAAGTGCTTTGCTTTTTACAGGACGAACAGGAGCTTCTTTAACAGCAGAAATTTGTATTATGAAAAGCACAGAACAACTATCATCAATGGAGATGATGGGTATAGATCCAATAAAAAAAATAATTACACCAAGATTTTGGGCGGGAATAATATCAATGACACTTTTAGCTTTAATTTTTATAATGGTAGCAATAATAGGTAGTTATTTATCTACAGTATACTGGTTAGGTGTCGATAATGATGCGTTTTGGATGAGTATAAGAGACAGCATAGACATTAAAATAGATATTTTAAACAGTTTAATAAAAAGCATAATATTTGGTTTTATAATAACATGGATATCTGTATTTCAAGGAATTCACAGCAAACCAACTGCAGAAGGTATAGCATTATCAACAACAAATACAGTAGTATATTCATCATTTATAATATTAAGTTTAAATTTTTTTTTAACAGCAATAATGTTCTAACGGTAACAATATGATAAAATATAAAATAGAATTTTTTGTAGGAATGTTTATAACACTAGGCATAATATCATTACTTGCACTTATCTTACAAGTCAGTGATGTTCAAAACATATATACATCAGAAAAAGAATATAAAATAATAGCAGTATTTAAAAATATAGGTAATCTTAAAAAAAAATCACGCGTGACAATTGGTGGCGTAAAAATAGGCAATGTGAGCAAAATCGAACTCAAAAAAAATAATGATCAAGAATATTATCCAGAAGTAGAAATATTAATAAATAGTAATATAAATGAAATACCAAGTGATTCATCTATAAATATATTAATGAGTAGTCTGCTAGGGGATAGTTATATACAAATAGAGCTAGGAAATGAAGATGTGTTCTTAAAAGATGGTGATAAAGTAACATTAACAACACAAGCGTTAATAATAGAAGATATAATATCAAAATTTACATTTAATAAATAAGAAATATATAAAAATGAAAATAATAATTTTAATAATCATATTAATTAGTTTTCCAGCTTATTCTAATCAAGAAGATCCATCAAAATTTATTGGAAATATAATAGAAAAAAGCAAACCAGCTTTAAAAAACAAAAATAAAGACCATTTAGAGAAAATAATGGAACAATATCTAGATTTTAATGAAATAGCTATATGGATATCAGGAAAATCAATGTGGACGAAAGCTGCTGAAAATGAAAAATTGAAATTTTTAACTGAGATAAAAAAATTAATGTTAAAAACTTACAGTAAAACTGTTTACTATTATATAGATTCTGATGTGACTTTTTTAACTCCTAAATCAAGTAATAATAACACTAATATACAAAAAAGATTACAAATATCAAGCGTCATGAAAAAGAATAATAAAAATGTAAATATATCTTATAGATTAATTAAACACGACAAATCATGGCTTGTTTTTGATGTTATAATAGAAGGCATAAGTATACTGAAAAGCTTAAAAACACAGTATTCCGACATGATCAAAATAAAAGGGTTGGAATATACAACCAATAAAATAAAATTATTAAACGAATGAATGAAATACAAATAAACGTAAAAAATAACATTGTAAATATATACGGAGACATAAATTTTCATAATATTGTACATACTTTAAATATATGTATAAATAAAACAAACGATCTTCAAAATATAAAAGTTGATTTAAAAAACATTGAAAATCCAAACAGCTGTACTTTGATATTTATAATTAACTACATAAGGAGCTCAATGAAAAAAAAACAATCTATAAAATTCATAAATATACCAGTACTACTTAATGATTTAAGTAAAGTATATAACTTAAATCACATTATCGCAAAATAATTAAATCGGTTTAAACTAAAAATGATAAAAGAAAAAATTAAAAACGACATTAAACAAAATATAGCTGATGCTGATATTCAATTATCAACAAATGATAATAAATATTTCAACGCAATAATTATAACAAATACATTTGAAGATAAAAGCCTTATAGATCGCCAAAAAATAATACACGATATAATAGGAAAATATATAATAAATAAAGAAATCCATGCAATAAGTTTTAAAACTTATACTAAAAATGAATGGATCGATAAAAACTAAATTTATAATTTTATATCTGTTTTTTTAACAAATCACCTAAAGTTGGTTTAACTTTTTCCATTTTAGAATTTTTGAATTCACTTTTGCTAAAGACATCTTTCTTGTTTTGTAATGTTTTAACCTTACTTACAAGAATTATGTTTCTATTTTTTTTATCTATATTTATAATTTTAGCTTTAACAACTTCATCTGGTGTTTTAAAAAACTTGCTCTGAACATCATTAAACTTTAAAAAACCTTCCACATGGCTTGCTAAACTAACAACATAACCTTTTTCTAATTTTTTTATAATTTTACAATCAACAAAACTGCCTTTAGCAATATTTGAAATATAATCCAAAAATGGATCTGCGCTTAGTTGTTTAATTCCCAAAGAAATTCTTTCACGTTCAACATCTATCCCTAAAATAACAGCTTGAATTTCTTCTCCTTTTTTAAACTCTCTAAGAATACCATCACCTTGATTTTCCCATGAAATATCAGATAAATGCACCAAACCATCAATTCCGCCATTAAGTTCTAAAAATAAACCAAAATCAGTTATAGATTTAATTTTACCAAAAATTTTATCACCATTTTTATATTTATTGGCAAATGATATCCATGGATTATTTGTACATTGTTTTAAACCTAAAGAAATTCTTCGTTTTTTTATATTTATATCTAAAATAGAAACCTTTACATCCATTCCTTGTTTAACTATTTTGTTTGGATTAACATTTTTGTTTGTCCAATCCATTTCAGATAAATGCACTAAACCTTCAATACCTTCTTCTATCTCTACAAAACAACCATAATCAGTTATATTAGTCACTTTTCCACTTACAGGCATACCTTCTTTATATTTATCTTTAACACTTTCCCAAGGATCATCTGTTAATTGCTTTAATCCTAAAGATACGCGGTTTGTATCCTTATCAAATTTTAAAACTTTAATTTTTATTTCATCACCTATTTTAACTAAATTACTAGGATGTTTAACTCTCTTCCAAGACATATCTGTTATATGCAACAAACCGTCTAAACCACCTAAATCAATAAAAACACCATAATCAGTAATATTTTTAACTATACCGGCAATAATATCGCCTTCATTTAAATTGCTTAACAATGCTTGTAAAGTTCTACTATTTTTCTCTTCTAAAATGAATTTTTGTGAAACTACAATATTATTCTTCTTTTTTTCCAATTTAATTATTTTAAATTTTAGTTTTTGACCTTTAACATCATCTGAATCTATAGCAGATTTAAAACAAACTAAAGAACCTGGTAAAAAAGCTTTTATAACATCCAATTTAACAGTAAAACCACCTTTTACTTTTGCAGTGACATAACCAGATATAATTTCATTACCACTATAAATACTCTCTAAATTTTCCCAAGCCCTTATACGTTTTGCCTTCTCTCTAGACAATCTAATATCACCACACAAATCTTCTAAATAATCAATAACCACTTCAACTTCACTACCTATTTGCACCTCTAATTCACCATCTTCATCTTTAAATTGAGCTATTGGAATATATCCATCTGCCTTTAAAAATGCATTGACTGTAATAAATTTATTATTTATGTCAATAACCTTACCCTGAACCAAAGCACCTGGATATATTCCAGGATTAATTAAAGTTTTTTCATATAATTCACTAAATTTCTTATCTGTCATAAACAAAACCTCAAAATATAAAATATGTAATATAAAATAATTATATATAATAAAATAAAAAATACATTAAAAAAACAAATTAAACAAAACATTTTTCAATTATATCTATAAAAATTACTAATAACCCAACAAAAAAAATAAAAAATAAAAATATTTTATTATCAAATAAAATATATTTATACTTAAGTTTCTTTATGTAACGCCCATACCATAAAGCATAAATTGGAAAAAGAATTAATAACATCGACGCAAAAACACCGGCATATGATAATGCTAACATAAAACCATAAGGGAAAATCAAACTAAATAACAACGGAAAATAAAATATCAAAAACAAAATTAATAATTTATTAATAATTTTATTTTTTGATAAATTTAACAAATCAAAAAAAAAATCATAAATACCTAATGATACACCTATAAATGAACTAGATATAGCAAAAAAAGAAAATACAAAAATCATATAAAAATTAAATATACTATTATTACTCATTAATATTACTAATTTTTCTGTTGGATTTCCTTCACCAAATAATGTTTGAATATAAAGTTTATTACCTATATTAAGAAAAAACATACCAATTAAATATTCCCAAACAATATAAACGAGAAAAGGTATAAAACTACCTAAAAATATAACAATAGAAATAACTTTAATATTATTAAACAAGTATAATTTTAAAGATGGTATTAACAAACTATATCCAAAAGATGTAATCATTATTGGCAACGAAAATAAAATCATTTTATTATCTAAAAA
>Ga0307987_1001257_pt1 | contig 14057 bp, 22 predicted proteins | sample EllFjometagen181_FD_203157 | JGI IMG/M metagenome (GOLD analysis project Ga0307987, IMG submission 203157) | Marine microbial communities from Ellis Fjord, Antarctic Ocean - #181 | ecosystem: Environmental > Aquatic > Marine > Unclassified | place: Southern Ocean | collected 2014-10-08
CCCATTGATACACAACTCCTATATAATCTAGTCTAGCACTCAAGTGGTCAACCTGCTAACACCTCCAACATCATCCCCCCCCGAAAGTCAAAAGAGGGGATCGCTGGACTTTATATGTGTGTACTAAATTATATTGTATTTGTCTAATGCTTTAGTGAACCATTCATAGCAGATAGGACTACTAAATCGGAATCGACCTAAGTTCCACATCTCCTGGATGAACTTGATATATTCTTTACTATAATGTGTATTAGCTGTGACTAGATCACGTCCAAGTGCAAATCTGTTTGCTTTGGCCATCTTAGTTGAAGTATAGTTGTCTGTATCAACATAATATATCCCTTTATAAGAGTGTATATCAAGCCATAAACCACGTTTAATCTTTAATGACATAAAGTACTTTTTACCTTTAACATATTTCCTAGCAATGAAGAAATCCTCTTTATCATCCATTGGATCCTCATGAACATTAGTGAACTCACTTCTTTTTCCTCTTAAGAAACCTGCTAGCGTGTTTTCTTGTTTATCTTTCCATTCCTTAGAATCGTCAAGATATTCAATAATAGCTCTTTTATGATATAATTTATATATCCCAAATCTACCAGGCAAAGGCATAAATCCAAATAATGATTTAACCTCTTGCATTTCACCAATAGCATTTGCAAATATTCTAACTCTTATATTCAATCTAGTTCTTGCTACATTTTCAATCATATTTATGAAAGCATCAGGTATATCAAATGTTCTACGCTCTGACTTAGCTCTTACAAGCTCATCCATAATTATTTCATCATATTCTTCTAGTTGATTCCCTTTATACTTATAATACTCTTGTATAGCTGCAATGGATCCAACGTGAAACCAAGCTAATGATTCTTCACCATCTTCTGAAGTTATTACAATGTCAGTTTTAGCAAAGAATATATCTTGACTAACAATTTTTAAAGCAATCTTATATTTACGAAGCAATTTCTTTTCAAAAAACTTTGTTCCGTTATTCTGAATTACTTTGATTACTGCATCTGTTGTCAATCTCCACCACATAAATTTTCTTATATCGTTTTCATTAAATGATTTCATTGCTTGCTCTATTTGTGATTTTACCCACTTAATGCTCGCACGTTTACCTGAGAATGTTTTTCCACGTCCACGTGATCCAATAGTACAAAAGAATTTATAAATAGGTGAATGACTCATCATGTAAGTATTAGAATAGTAATCTGATGATGTAAAGTTTCTGTCTTTAAATATTAACACATTATCGGACCAACGTCCAGTCAATCCAACAAAAGAATTTATATGAAGACCATCTTTGTTTTTACGTAACGATTCCATATTATATTCCTTTCAATGCTTGATATGCACTCCATGTGAATACATTCAAGTCGGAAAATCCACCAGCTTCACCAGGACGATAGAAATCGAATAACTCTGGTGTTCCATCTGGTCCTTGAAAGAAATCATCAGTTTCATTTAGAAAGTCTTCACCTGAAATGATGTCAACACTACTAAACAGTTCCATAATACCTTCTGGTTGACTTCCTGCTACTGTTTCTTCTAACTGTTCTATACTCTTAAGCAAATCAGGGTTATCATCTATTAGAGACCTTTTAAATTGTCTACTGATTTTACCTGTTTCTTTTAGTTTTTGAAGTGCTCGTTCTTGTCTTAAATTAAAACGATCGGTTGATAACTTATTTAATAGTGAAGCTTGTTCATCTATTGACAATGAAGTTATCTGATCATATCGAACTTTGGTCTCGATTCCATCTTTAATATACTTGACATCATTTATTCCTGGTCTTATATCTTGAATAGAAAATTCCGCAGCTCTTACCTTATTCTTTAAATCAGGTTCTATCTTATTGATAGCTCTTGATAAGTTGTTTATGCGCTTAGTTATACGCGGTTTAAACGGTTTACGTTTAGTCTTAGCCATTACAATCACCGCTATCCATAATTTTCACTTCTTCTCTAACTTCTTTTAAATTTTCAGCATCCAACGGATACTCCTTTTTCGTAATATTATTTTTAGCATAAAATCCTACTTCATCTTTGTGAATATCAAAGTAATTTATTGTTAATATATATGTATCCATTATTTCAGCACCACCCTTGCTTTATTGGTTATGATTTCAGTATAATGCACTCTCTGGTGTGTAAATGTTCCTATGGATGATTTTCTATGTGCAATTGATACTCTATCATTTTGTATCGTTTCGTGTATAAATTCTGTTCGTTCATTGACTACAAAGAATAAACAGTCAGTTTGTATTCCAACAAGTTCTTCTTCTAGTTCATAATTGTAAACGGATTCTAACATATGGAATTTAATGTACTGAACCATATGATAATAAGTAGGTCGGTCAATCAGTGAAAGCCAACCTGTAGATTGTACTAACATATTTTTAGCATTTTTACTTCCATGCTCTTTATCTTCATATAATTTGTCAATTTGTGATTTAGTAATGTCAACTGTGTTTTTACCATGAAATGTATATGTCTTTAAAATAATACCTTCATCTTCACTTAAAAACTTGTTAACGTATTTAGTCAAATTCATCCAAGTGCTGGAAAATATTGAAACAGTTCCCCAAACTCTTGCACCATCTGTCTTGATTTTCTTCTTTGTGATTGCCGCACTATTTAAGAACCACTTCACAAACATATTATCAACGCTACAACTAAATTTAATAACATATAGAGCTATTCTATCAGATAATGGAAAAGCTCCCAGATGTCTCATTCTGAATACACCAGGCTTTCCAATTGATTCCTCAATCAAGTAAGCTAGATATGCACTCTTTAGATCCATTTTATCTATATCTTTATCTTTAATATCTGTCTTCTGGTTAAAGAAAACTGTAGGACCACTATATACTAAGTTCTTTTGTGTGTCTTCAGTAGTATCTGGATTTAGTTCTCTGACGTATTTGGCCTTTGTTCTAGCATCAACCATAGCATTAAAGTGCTTAGAGTCATACGCAAACAATCGACCATATCCTGCTTCACTAAATCTACCAGCTTGTTCTAGTTCCAGGACTGTGTTAGTTTTAGCTTTCATCAGCATCACCTATTTTAATAACGATCAATCCGTTATCTCCTTTGATTCTCTTTTTATATGTTGGTGTACTGTAAAAATATACTGTGTTAGGTGCAATATCTAATTTTTCACCAAGTTCTTTGAGTGTTCCTAAATCTATGAATGTATCTCCTTTGTAAATTGCGTAACAACTAGCTCTCATATATCTTAGCACTCCCAACTTTTAGAATTTTATATACATAACTGTCTATTTCTGCACTAAACGCAGTCATAAATACAGTTCTACTTAAATAACTCAATTGTTTTACTCCAGATAGAATGTTAGATGTGATTGGTCCATTGATTTCACCATCTTTACCAAGCAACTGGATGTTATTCTCTTTTACTAATTGTGTTAAAACTAATGCATGATGATTGTTATCTTTTAAGAAACGATCTAAATTCTTAATAAAATCAAGCTGCGCTCCGAAAGGATCACTCCCACCACCAACAAGATTGTCAATATTATCAACAATGAAACATACTTGCCCTTTGTCTCCACACCATTCTTCAATAACTGGAACACTGTCTAATGGTGATACATATAAATTAGTAGGAATATCAATATCCATCTCTACACACCTATTTTTTATATCATCAATTGACAACTCCAGGTTTATGTATAAAAGAGTGTCAAACTGTTTTGAAAGCCCTTCTATGTTTGATAAAGCAAACCAGGTCTTCCCTTGTCCAGTAGGTGCACAATATACTAAGAAACCATTCTTTTGTATATGGATCTCACGCATTCCGAATCTATGATTGTATTTGTATTTTATGTAATCAGTTGGAACAATTTTATGTTCGTGCAACTTAACTGGTATTCCATAATTATTGAAATTAAAATGCAGGGATTTTGGATCAATAGTAAACTTTATTAAATAACCTGTTCCACTGATGTTATATTTCCCTGCGTCATAATCTTTTAGTTGTTTTTGAGCTTCTTCTGATAAGTCTTCTACTAATATTCTGAACCTTGATTTTTTATAAATAACTATGATCGCATAGCTATTCCATGACTTGGATGTAAATTCAATTAACTTGTCCATAAGTTCAACTCCCTTTTAGTGTATCACTTCTTGCGTTGTTCGACAAGATGTTTTATGTAATGTTTTAAAGCTTTTTCAGTAAACCTACTTGTATTTCTATCTTCATCATTTTCAATCACGTCAGCAATGATATCTGGGTCAATCGTCATTGATACAATTATTTTACGTTTCTTAAGTCGTTGATTCAATACTGATTTAATCATTTTAAATCACTCTCCATAACTTTTTCTATATTAACAAGAGCTTGTAATCTTGCAATCATATTCTTTGGCTCTTTACTTAGTATTTCTTTTATCTGTTCAAGTTTTGTCATTTTTGTTACCCCCATTTATTAGTTTGTTGTTTCAACATTTCTTCTAATATTCCTAAAACAAAAGATTTTGAATTTATTCCATCTTGTTTTAATAATTCGATGCATTTTTCAATTCCTTTTTTCTCTTTACTACTCATTTTTTCCCTCTCTCTATCTTTTCTAAGATCATAAATACGATTGTTGTTACAAATGTAATGAATATCACATAAGCAACTGTTATTAAAAAATATTCATAATACGTCATGTGATTCACTCCTTTTAATTAAAGAGGGATGGGATAACCCCATCCCCTATCAATGTTTATTCTTTTCTTAACTTAAATGTACTTTTGAATTCTATACCTCTGCGACGCTCTCTTTTTTGAGCTTCCAGAACATAGTCCAATGCTTCTTTTTTAGTAGTAAATTTTTTAACTATCTCATCAGGTATTCTGTGAAGTGATATACTTACTACCCAATCCATTAGAACGGCAAATCAGTATCTAAAGCATCAATTTGAGGTTGGTACTTTTTAGCTATTTCATTTTTCAAATTAGCTTTTGATGGTGAATCCAATCCTGTTGATCGTTTAGCAAATTCTAAATTCATTTCTTCTTTAATTTGTTGTAAAGTTTTTGGTGTATCTGAAGCAACTGAATCTGATTTCTTTTCCAATGATGTTACTGAATTAACATTAATCTCTGTAACATATTTAGTTTCTCCATCTTTTTCATACGTTCTAGTGTTGATTGAACCTGTTATTGCAACTAAGTGACCTTTCTTAACGTAATCGTTTAAGAAGTTAGCTTGACCCTTCCAAGCTTGACACATAATGAAGTCTGCGATGCTTTCTTTTGTTTCCTTATCTTTATAAGGTCTGTTTACTGCTAATGTGAAATTACATACTGGAGTGTCATCTCCAATAACTTTAAATCCTGGATCCTTTGTTAGTCTTCCGACCAACGATACATTATTTAACATATTTGTTTCTCCCTTTGATTCTAAAGTCAAGGTCGAGAGCAGGGCACTGGATTTTTGCGACTTAAATTTATTATTCAAGAATTATGGTATTCCGCCGAGTGATGCCTCAACTAACCTTGCTAACTATATTATAATATATTATGTTTTGGATGTCAACCCCTTTATGTAAAAAAGATATATTTAGCACTTGAAGTTGTTGACTGCTAATGGTATAATGTAAGTGTATATATTGATAACGTATACCTCTGTGGGTAGTTTATGACGCTTTACCATTAGGGTATCACTTGTGATGAACAAGCCTGATGATGACGTCTCCATTGATACTGGAGTAGTAAATAGCAGAGTTTTCACTTCAAATTTCTATAATATATACACCAAAAAACTAATCTAAGGGAGATTAAAAAGATGACTAAAGAAGAAAAAGCAAAATTATTAGAAGAAGGTAAAACAGAAGTAGAAATTACACAATTAGAAACAATCGCTAATTTAAAGTTAAAAATGGATTCAATGATAGATCCTGTTAAGTTCGCAGAGTTACAAGCTGAATATGACGAACTAATGAGAATCTATACAACTGAACGTCCTGCTCCAAAAGTAGTTATTCCAGTTACATTGAGAAAAGCATCTGTAATAGCAAATGAACTAAGAGCTATAAAAGATGGTGACATGACTAATAGAGATTATATTAAGTTATCATTAGAATATAGAAAAGCGTACATGAGTGAATTAGGAAAAGATCCTTGGACTGATTTCTCTGTAACAGGATCGGCAGAAGCAACAGATAAAACACAAAATATCGCTGATGCGTTACAATCTTTAGTGGATGAAAATCCTTCAAATGTAGAATTTAGAATGAAACTAGAGAGCGTATTAAGAGATGATCCAAAAGTAATTGCGGTTTTAAGAACTAGAAAAGCTATTAAAGATAAACAAAAAAAATAATAGAGAGAAGGAAATAACATGGCATTTGATGGACAATTAAACACAAATGAAGTATTTAGTACAATATTCAATCAAATTATATCAATCCAAATCTTTCCAACTGGGATTGATGGACTAAGTGGAATTTATTCACCCAAAAAAGTGGATGGAACATTACTCGGAGATACAAAAGTTTATAGAAGTACAGACGTATTGAGAAGTTATGGTTGGGATCATGATGATGCAGCTTATAGCTTATTAACTCAAAAACGTCCACCTGATCCAAAGGTTGATGAAATTGTAATGTCTATCTTTAGACAAATACCTCTGTCAGTAGACGAGTATTTGACTAAAAGAGCATTTCAAGATGAAGGGTCATTCTCAAGTATGAACAGCGTTTTCCTAAGCTGGTTACAAAAAACTAAAGAAGTATATGAACATACTACTTTTACTGCAAATTTATTAACGTCTGCACAAGCGAAAGCAACTGCATTCACAACAATTGATTTATCACCAGACGCTAGCGGTGCAACTTTAGCTGGTTATGATTTATTAAGATGGAGAGCACAGGAACTTTATCGTGTTATTGAAGATAATATGAAAGAACTTGAAGAACCTTCACGTGATTATAATGATTTAGATTTCTTAAGATCATATAAATTAGCTGACTTTGATATCATTGTACCTCTTGGTGTATTATCAAGTGTTAGAAAACATGATGTTCCATTCTTATTCGGACCAGATGATAAACCATTGTTTAAAGAAGTACACTGGAAATATTTCGGTGCAATTAAAGCTACTGGCGGAACTACTCCAGCAGATAACACAGTTATTCGCGCTTTGGTTGAAAAAGTGTATGGGTCAGCTAACTATTTCCCAGGAGATCTACTTCCAAATTCGACGGCTTATTTAGCTAATGAAATTTACACAGCTGCTTATGCAACTAAACCTTCAATGAATCAAGCTGTAACAGTAGTTATGATTCACAAACAAGATTTCCCAATAATGAGTGCATTTTTTGTTGGTACAAGTTTCTTTAATGCTAAAACATTAGTAACAAATCATTATTTAACATTTGGACATAATCCTGTTTATGATGCGCATCTTAGAGAACATGCAGTTCTGAAAGTATTAACTAACGTAACATAAAATAACCTATAAAAGGGAGGGTCTCCCTCCCTTTTTTATTAAGGAGTACGCTATGCAACTATATTTCGTAAAAGCAACATACACAAACAATATGTATAAATTATCTGATTTTTACCTTACAGGAGATTATAAACTTGTTGCTGGTAAAATGTTAGATATTAACTTTAAACCTGATGATGGCTTAACGTCATTCATCACAAAAGAGTTAACGCTTCCTGATGCAACTTCTGTCAGAGAACAAACACACGTTATCGTTCCTGATTTTAATAAAATATATAAAATTATATCTATTGATTATATAAACATTCAACAAGCTAAAATTACATTAGAAGATGATCCTTTTATTGGTTCATACTTAGATTTTGAAAATGAAGATATAATTGTAAACAGAACTAATCATCAAGATATATTCAGAGGTGTCAATGATATTTCTGATGTAACTCTTAAAAAGACTGTAGAAACTAAAGTTATATCATCTGAAACAAGAACTGGTAAATGGGCTTTAGTATTTATGCAAATAGATGCGGACGCTGTTGGAACTATTGGAAAAAGATATGGAATGAGATTCCAAAACTATAATAGCCCAGTAGCTTATGAACAAACAACAAACTTAACAACATTACTTGCTAGTTATCCCGAAGTTGTTACTGATACACCTAACTTGTATTCATATTATCAAAAAATTGTTTATGTTATATCAGAGTTTAAAGTATATCAATGTGTCAATAGAAAAATAACAGGGACTTCAATAAATGAATTATACTGGGAAGTCTATACTAACTTAGGCGTGACAGAACGATGGTTCCAATTACAAGATGCTGTTGGTGGACGTACTGTTCAATCTGATATAAGAAATGTCATGATCGCAATGCCTTTTGAAACAAATATAAGAGGAGCAACATCTGGAACTAGGTTATTATCTTATCAACAATTTTTAGGGCCTATTGACGGTGCACAAGTTATTGATATAAAAATAATTGATGATATAGTTATGGGAATAGATGATGTCAATTATTTTGGTCCATCTTCAAGAGCTTTAGAAAAACAAGTTATTGCAAATAATGGACAATTTAGACTTATAGATTCATTTAATAACGAAACAAATCCAATAAAATGTTCTACATGTAGTTTTATGTCAGTGATTCTAATGGAATCTGATATTGTATTAGACCCTGAATACATAACGACAGTTCCTAAACCTTTAGAAGCTGAACCATTTATCACATATGATTTAACAATATTCGGAAGTGTGTTCCGTATTCCTTATTATTTAACTGATGATTTACATCTATTAATCGCAATGAATAGTGGAGTGATTAACTATACTGTATACTATGGAGACAAACGCTATGTTATTGGTTCAGGCGCATTTACTCATTCACTTAGATATGTAGTAGATAAGTTAGATCAGTTTTACAATCAAAATCCAACGTACAAAGAACAGTTCTTTGTTAAAATGGGAACTGACTCAATAAAAACTGTTGCAGGTGGTGCAATTGGTGGTGCAGCTGTTGGAGCAATAGGTGCTGTTCCTGGAGCATTACTTGGAATAGGTGCAGCCGGTGTTGATGCGGGTCTTTCACTAATTAACTTACATTATCAAGAAAAATCAATGAAGTTGCAACCTGACCAAATATTCGGTGAAGTAGCCGAAGTGTCAATGCAATTATTAAACATATTCGGAATTTATTTTGTTAAAAGAACATCTGAAAATGCCGATTTAATGGCTGTTGAATACGCATTGCGCGGATTCCCTACAGAAATTATTGAAAGTATTGGAGATTTAGATTATTGGACAAGTGAATTAGGTCAAACAAAAGTTGTCTTTGGTGAAATTAAAAAAGTTATAAAAAATGGATACACTACTGATTTTATTAATACAAAACTCCAACAAGGAGTAATATTTATATTATGATTGATGTAATATTAAATCCATTTGGTAGAAATTTAATGTTGATGGGACTTGCTGTTGCAAAACACCAGGTTCTTACAAACCAAAGAAATGCAGCTGCAATTGACAAACAACTAAAAAACATATCAAAATTAAGAAAAGATACTGAATTGACTAGAGATATTTCTTTAGAAATTAATACTAATATGTTAGATAAGAGATTTAATACATCAAAACAATTTATTAATAGTGGTGGTGGTGATGTTCCTTCTCAATTTAATTTTAAAAAATCCCTTTCTAAGGAAGATAAAAATATTAAGTATTTAGTGAACAAACAAGCATTAAAATCAAGGTCTAGATTAAACACATCTATTTCACAGTATAACAAGAGGTTACTAGACAAACAAACGAGAGCATCTTTCAAGTTAGTAAATCTGAAAGCAGTTCTATAAGGAGAGTGTATTATGTCAGATTCAAATTTAGGCACATGGCCAATGGACAACGATAGTATTTTAAATGCTATCGATGGAATTAACCCTGTTGCTCAAGAAGATTCACAAGATAAAATGTTGTTAGCCAGAGGGTTAAAGCATAAACATATGATTGAAACACTTGAAAGGTTTGAGTGGACAGGACTTCCCCCAGAACTTAATGCTGATTTAATCGAACGCGTTTTATATTTTAGATTTAAAGGATCACTATTTTATACAACTGCAACTAAGAAATTTTTATTCTTGCCTTTTGCTTTAAAAGGTAAAAATTCAGATACTATTGACAGTTACGGACGTTATTCAAACATTACTCCAGTATTATTCACTGGACAGTGGAAACAAGGCGGAGATGGAAAAACTACTAAAGACATTTCATTCATCACTAACAAAGATTTCACAGTAGTTTATGATATGCCTGGTAATAAGGCAGAAGAAGATACTGAAATGGAATCAGATAACGAAGCAACTGAACCAGTAGTTGCGACTGTAAGTCCAGAAGCTGCAAAACAGTGTGTAATATTAACGGATTCATCATTGGGTATTTCTCAAGATTATACACCAATGGAATATATTATCAGACCTTACATTGAACAACTGACTGATATATTAGTATTAGTCAATATGGATTTGATATCAAGTGCAAAGGTTTTCTATGTTGTAGCTAAAGATTCAGACCAAAAAGGTGCAATCGAAGCTGAATTCAGAAACTTAGATACTAAGATATTAAATGGTAAAAGAGTTGTAGTTGTTACTTCTGCAACAGATTTAAAAGAATTAATCGGAAAAAGTTCAAAAGATACTGCTAGATATTTCCAAAGTTATCAATCTATTGATAATTTACGTAAGGATCTAATTGGTGCTGACAATGGTGGAACGTTCATGAAACAAGAACATCAAACTGAAATGGAATCAGAAACTAATGGGAATTCAAGTCCTGGTGGTTCATTTGTATTAAACAATGCATTGAGAATGCGTCAAGACTTTGCTAAAATCGCTAATGAAGTATTTGGACTAGATATTCAAGTAGAAATTAAAGGTGGAGCAGAGGAAGAATCTATTGCGCCTCAAGGTGCAGCAACTAAAGAAATAGAAGAAACGGGCGGTGATGAATAATGTTTTATGACAATAAACCATATTATAACACGTTGAAGTGGGATGATATATTTGTATCTGCAACAGAATTTATTGCTAAGATGGTTTCAGTCGGTGGAATCACTGATACTGCTGATTTAACTGAATTATATGAAATATTATCATTAAAATATGTAACAAGTTATACAAGATATACAAATGAATTTGGTTTCACTCAAGCAATAAAGCGTGAATTATACACAGAATTTCCGTTCTATCTTGAGAAAAAATCACTTGCTGCTGAAATGATTGCTGTTGAAATCGCAGAAGTGCAAAGAGGACAACGTCAATTGCAAAACAGAATAGAAACACATGATGAACCAATTGTCAATGCTTCTACTGTTCCAATTGATGATCTATCTACAGAACAAATGAACATTGAAATAACAAACAACAAGCTTGATGCAATAAAATCGAAGTACAATGTAATGAATAGAAACTATTTGAATGGGATTTACAAAAGATGTGATGAATTGTTCAGAGTAGTTCTATCAGACGATACACAAATCTTATATCCACAAGGAGAGTAAAATATGTTAGATTTTTTAATAAGTTACGGAGCAGATATCGCGAAAGTGACTGCAATTGCAGCTATATTCGCACCATTTATTAGAAGTAGAGTAGTATCAGATAAGAACATGTTACTAAAATTTGGTGATTTGAAGGAATTAGCTTCTAAAGTTAGTTTCAAAGAAAAAGACATCACCAATTCAATATTTAAAATCAATGTAACCGTTGATAAATTACAAAAAGATGTAAATGATAGTATTAAGCGTATTGATGACACTGTATTGGCGTTCACGCAAGATGAACTATATACTAAGATGTTAGCTGGTTTATCACAATTAGATGAACTTAATCAAGTGCTTCAAAATAAAGATAATACTATAGCAGATTATAAAACACAGCTTAAAAAAATTAACAAACGATTGGGAGTGATGGAGAGTGAACGAAAACTTTAGATTTTCAAAGTTATCATCTAAGCATAAAAAGATTTATGTTATATATGAATTACTTATTTTCTTATCAATTGCATTTTTAACAGTTTCTGCAATAAAAATAACAAATCCAGCCATTGTTGAATCACATGATAAAATATCGCTAACAATGGGGGCTGTACTTGGTTTCACTATTATGATACTTGCATTCTTTAATAGACTTAAAAGCCTCTTAAAAATCAAGTTTGTAGTGTTCCTTGTTACATTCTTGTTATTATTCTCACTACAGATGATATTGACAACACTAATCTGGACAATTGGACTTGTGTTGATCCCCTTAATGGTTGATGATTTAATTTTAATACCAATGTGGAGAAATTTGTGGTACAATACATATGAATGATACAGTAAAAAACTTTTTGCTGTATACTGGAATATTAGGATCCATTATTAGTTCAATAGCATATTTAATTGTTACATATGTTATTGTAGTAGGGTTCGAAAGCGCCGTTGACCAAGAAAAACAGATATTATTTGCTGTTTTAGGCGCACTTGTAGGTCTTATGATAACATCTGCATTAAGAGGTCAAGGTATTACATTTGCAAAAAAGGAAGACGAATCGCAGGAAGTAATGAAAGAATATCATGAATTAATCAATAAAACAAAAGATATTAAAAAATTAAGAACAATTAAACACTTTGTAATTGTGTCAACTATTAAAGATGTTATAACAAAAGGTGTGTCAATCGGGATTACAACTTGGTTTGTTATGTATATATTTATGGAAGGAAATGGAGATTTTAGCTTATTTGCTTTAACTCTATCTAATATACTGATGTTCTCTGGATTTGGGCTTGTAGCTTTATCTAAGGCTTATGATAAATATATAGAAGAACACATCCCAGTTATAAAATCAATTATTGCAAGATTAAAAGAGAAAGAACCAGAAGGTATTATTATTCCTATAAATGAGGAAAGACCAAGAACAGATTATATTCCTGGAGTAATGAATTTGCAATTATTAGAACATGACCTAGCTGGGTCGATACAGCTAAAGGAGAAACAAGATGGCTAAATATAACAATGTAGATTATTTGTCACAACCTCAACAAGTAAATAAGAATAGAGAAGATATCATTGAAATTAAACTTGATATAGATGATGCCGGAGTAGGCCCACAAGGAACCGAAGGACCAAGAGGGCCACAAGGTGTGCAAGGAATAGATGGACCTGCTGGTCCAGATGGAACACCTGTTCCAGGATTGACAATTGATGCTTCTGATGATGGAGTATTAGACGGACTAACTATTATTTTAAATGATGAAATAACTGGTGGAACTACAGCAATAGAATTTAATATAAAAGTAGAAATACTTGATGCAGTTACACCTTTAGGACTAAATATATATAAAGATGATGTATTGCAATCAGATAAAATATCTGTAATAGATAACTTTATTGTAAGATTTGATGCTACTAGAATTAGAATGCTATTTTATAACGAAAATGGAGAATTAACTGAATATGATTCAGGATCAGCAGGTGTTGTAGTTAAAATAAACGCACCTTCAACTGGAATCGGAAACTGGTCTTTAAATGAAATAGTTCAAGGATCTACAGTTGGACCAACTGGACCAGCTGGATCACAAGGAACACAAGGATCCAACGGAGCAACAGGTGGACAAGGAATACAAGGTCTTCCTGGACAACAAAATCTTAGATTTTTAGCTGAATTCAATGATGAAGATACTTTCCCTGAATATGACCAAAGAGTTTTAGTTCAATGTGTTGGCGGAGATTATGATGGTTACACAGCAATTAAAGAAGCCATGCAAGAAACTGATACAGTAAAATTTGGACCGTATGCAGTTCTTGTATCAATTGAAGATAGTGGAGGAACTATACAATCTATCTTATTAAATGGAGTTACATTAATTAGAGTATACGCAGTAGAGAATTTGACTTAAATATTTGACGTGTAAAAGCGATCATATATATCTTGCATCAACTCCCTTTTCCAGCGATCCCCTCTTTTGACTTTCGGGGGGGGATGATGTTGGAGGTGTTAGCAGGTTGACCACTTGAGTGCTAGACTAGATTATATAGGAGTTGTGTATCAATGGGAAATGGCTCTA
>Ga0307987_1001258_pt1 | contig 14056 bp, 10 predicted proteins | sample EllFjometagen181_FD_203157 | JGI IMG/M metagenome (GOLD analysis project Ga0307987, IMG submission 203157) | Marine microbial communities from Ellis Fjord, Antarctic Ocean - #181 | ecosystem: Environmental > Aquatic > Marine > Unclassified | place: Southern Ocean | collected 2014-10-08
TATCGGCGGGATGCCGGAAGTCCGGAACGGACAAAATTATTACCCGGTAAAAGTTCTCGTAACCAAAGAGCCGTATGCCTTGCGTCTGGGTTCTACCGGAGAAGCTTATATTGTTACTGGCAAGGAAAGGATTATTTCATACCTTTCCGGGTGGAACAAATAAATTTTATCATCCCATTTTCTTGATCCAAGTGGTGCAACGCTCTTGCCACACCGTATCTCATGGACATTACCAACCAGAAAAACAAGGACATATCTCCCAAAAAAAAAATTAGTTTACATATTCGATAATGTTGTTTATAATTCTCATACATTACAAATTTTAAGAAAGGAAAATATTATGTTTAGTACAGGGAATCCAGTATTAAGGCGGGATAGTTTTCGTGCAACTGATGGTTCGGGGCAGATGACTATAAATGGAACAATCAACAAAACAGGAATCTTGCTCCTATTGGCAATTGCATCAGCATCTTATGTCTGGAGTATTGCTTTGAATAATCCACAGGCTGCACAAGGTTGGATGCTTATTGGAGTATTCGGTGGTTTTATTGCTGCAATAATTTGTTCATTTAATCCAAAGGCAACACCAGTGTTAGCACCTGTTTATGCATTATTGGAAGGTCTCTTTCTAGGTGGAGTGTCCTCTGTGTATAATGCACAATATCCAGGAATAGTTGTTCAGGCTGTTTTAGGAACATTTGGAGTTATGCTTGCAATGCTGTTTGTATATAGAACAGGAATGATCAAAGTTAATCAGAAGTTTCTTCTAGGGGTTGTTTCAGCAACCGCTGGAATATGTTTGATATACCTTTTTGGCTTTATTGCTTCTTTGTTCGGTATGAATCTTGGCATATTTGGTAATGGAATCATGGGTATTGGTTTTAGTGCTATTGTTGTTGTTATTGCTTCATTAAATTTAGTTGTTGATTTTTTCTTTATTGAGCAGAATACAAGCGCTAGCGCACCAAAGTATATGGAATGGTATGGTGCATTTTCATTAATGGTAACGTTAGTTTGGCTGTATATCTCTATTCTGCGTTTACTTGGAAAGTTGAATAGAAACTAATTTATGATTGATTTACACTTTCACTCAACCTTTTCTGATGGCAGTTTTACCCCAGAGGAACTTGCAGATAAGGTTAAGGTAATAGGACTACAAGCTGTCGCTTTGACGGATCATGATACTACATCAGGAACAGAAATATTCAGGAATGCATTAGAAGGCACGGATGTTGAAGTTATACCGGGGGTGGAACTTAGTGTTTCTCCTCCTGACGAGAATTCAAAAATGACTATTCATATGCTTGGATATTATATTGATATTAATAATAGAGCTTTGCAGACAGCCCTTGAAGAGGTAAGAGATGGTCGAGAGTCTAGAAATAAAAAAATAATTAAAAGATTAAATGATTTAGGTTTTGACATAACATATGAAGAAGTTTCTGCATATGCAGGAGAAGATGTTGTTGGAAGACCGCATTTTGCTCATGCTTTGATTGCCAGGAAGATTGTTAGCCAAAAACAGCGAGCATTTGATAATTATCTGGGAAAAGGAAAGCCGGCATATGTTGAGCGTTTTAGGCTAACAGCTGCCGATAGTATTAGGCTTATCAGAGAAGCGGGTGGTTTGCCTGTTTTAGCTCATCCAATAACACTTAGACTTGGTTACAACAAACTATATGACTTCGTTAGTTCACTAAAGGACTTGGGCTTGGCAGGAATGGAAATTTATTATTCAGAGCACAAAGCAAAGCATATAAGAGATTATTTGAGAATTGCTGATAAACTAGACTTAATTGAAACAGGTGGCTCAGATTTTCATGGAGAAGGAAATGATATTCTTCATCTTGGCGTTGGATTTGGAAACCTAAATGTTCCTTATTCTGTTGTTGATAATTTAAAAGCTGCTATAAAGGTTTAAAATGAGTGTTGTTGCAATTGGTTTAAGTGGTGGAGTTGACAGCACGTATTCTGCATTGTTACTCAAAGAGCAGGGTCATAAACTAATTGGCGTAACTGGTGTGATGTCTGATCTCTCTACGGGTAAGGTTGGTCAACAAGCTGTTAATGATGCCAGAACGGTTGCAGAGCAACTTGATATTCCATTTCATGTTGTAGATCTTAGAGATTCTTTCAAAGCAAATGTTATTAAATATTTTAAAGATGAGTATAAGCATGGAAGAACTCCATCACCATGCGTGGTTTGTAATCCCACAATAAAATTTGGGGTTCTTCTTGAAAAGGCTATTGAGCTTGGAGCTAGTAAGATTGCAACAGGACATTATGTGAATCTTGTAAAAGAGAATGACAACTTGTATCATCTTTATAAAGGTATTGATGATAAGAAGGATCAATCCTACTTTCTATGCAGATTAACACAAAAACATTTGAGCCAGGCTATGTTTCCTCTAGGTAATATGGCAAAAAAAGATGTTAAGCAGAAATTAATTGAGAGTGGTTTAAAGTATGTGCAACGTGGTGAAAGTCAGGAAATATGCTTTGTTGCAGATGATGACTATGTGGCATATCTTGAGAAACACATGGATACTAAAGGTCTTGTAGGTGATTTTTATGGACCAGATGGAAAGGTTGTTTCGCAGCATAATGGTATTTATTGCTATACCGTTGGTCAACGTAAGGGGCTTGGAGTTGCTCTTGGAAAACCTGCATATGTTACCAAAATTGACTCCGTAACAAATGATATATATTTAGGAGATAGAGAAAAAGCCTTGTCAAAAGAGGCAAAAGTTACTAATATTTCATGGTTAGGTGAGAACGCACCTTTTGAATCGCCTTTTTATTGTGATGTTCAGATTCGCTACGGACACAGACCAAGTCGTGCAAAAGTTGAGCTTCTTGAGGATAATGAAGCAAAAATTGTTTTTGATGTACAACAATTTGCAATTGCTCCAGGGCAGTCAGCGGCATTTTATCATGAAAGAGAATTGCTTGGTGGAGGTTGGATATTTTAATAATGGTTAATGGTTAGTTGTTAATGGTTAATGTTGGCGTGAATTAATTATGAATGCTAAATGCTGAATGATGAAGTATGGAATAGCTCCGCAGGTATCTATACAGATAAGTTGCGAAGCAATACCTAAGTTTACCGTTTAACATTTACAGTTTACAGTTTTTGGAACTGTGCACTTCAAAATAATAACAGGAGAAATAGAATGAGAATAAAGATTACTCAGTGTTTAGAAGATGGTGCTAAATTATATACAGCTAATTTCAAGAAGTTAGTTTTAGCAAGTTTAGTTGCAGTATACCTTATGTTGGTATCAGGTTTATTGTTGGCTGGTGTTGCAATGATTGGTATGTTAATGCTTATTGCGGCTCTTGACAATGAAGAGGAGGTTGCAAATGGAATACCTTATTTGTTTAAAGGTTTTAAATATTTTATTCCTTCTTTTCTTATATATATTTCTATACTCGTTATAACATTCGCTATTATATCTCTTGGTTATCTACTAAAATTTAATTTTTTAAATGTAGTTGCGTTTATTGTGGCTTTTGCAATTGGAATTGTGGTTATGTATAGTTTCTTTTTTATCTATGAAAAAGACATGAATTTTATTGATGCATCTAAGAGCAGTTTTAATCTTGTGAAAAAAGATGTTTTAGGTTCATTTCTTATTCTAATTCTTGTTAAGATGATTGCTTCTAGCTTTTTCTTGTGGCATGCAATATCTGACAAACAACATAATAATATGATTGTTCCTGCTGTTGCAATAATGGTGTTTATGATGCCTTTAGCAATGTGTATATATTATAAGGGATATAAGATGTTGTCGGCAAGTGTAGCAGATGAAGATACTGCAGAAGCTGAAGCAGAAGAATTTGTGGCAGAGGCGGCAAAGAATATTGAAGAAGAAGCTGAATACTTTGCAAAGGAAGATGTTAAAAACTTAGAGGACTCTGAGAAAGAAGCCGGGAAAAAAGCTGTAGATATTATTGAGCCGGAAGTTCTTGATCCTGCGGACGAAATACTAGGAGTATAAACAGGAAGCCCTAAATTTATTTTTTCATGAAAGACCTGATGTAGTTCAGGTCTTTTTTTATGGCTCTGTCACGCTTTGTGTGGGTGACTTTCTTTTGTTCGACTCCTCCAGAGTCGTGTTTTTGTATTATATTTAACCCCGTATTGCATACGGGGCTACTAATATTTGACTAGTAGGCCATTCGCTTTGCTCATTGCTTCACCCTATTGTTTATCTTTAATGGTTAAAGCCCCTCTCGTAAACTCGAGTCGTAGTCTTAGAACTGCGAAGCTGTTCAATTTTAATAGCCATGTATGAAATGCATGGTTAATCAATCATTATTATTGAACGACTGCAACGCAGTCGAATTTAAAGAATTTAGGTTCATCCACACAAACCGTGACAGAGCCTTTTTTATTAATTCTTAATTATTTTAATTAAATCATTAATATTCATTTTTGCGGTCTTGTCAGTTCCTTCAAGTAGTGAATTTGCCAGATCCTTCTTAAATTCATGCAGTTCAATAATTTTTTCTTCAATTGAATTCTTTGCAATAATTCTATAAACGGTTACAGGTCTCTTCTGTCCAATTCTATGGGCTCTGTCAGAAGCTTGGTTTTCCACAGCTGGGTTCCACCAAGGATCCATATGTATCACATAGTCTGCAGCAGTTAGGTTTAGTCCTGTTCCACCAGCTTTTAAGCTGATAAGAAACAGATCACTACTTCCTGCCTGAAAATCTTTTACAGCCAGCTCTCTTTTCTTAATAGGTGTTGAACCATCAAGATACTCATAACTAATGTTCTCCTTGTCAAGATATTCCCTAATGATTTTCAGGTGTGTGACAAATTGCGAAAAGACTAATGCTTTATGATTATTTTCAAGTAATTCTTGAACCAGTTCTTTAAACTGTTCCAGCTTTGAGCTTACTAGTTTACTATTTTTATCAACAAGTAATGGATTACAACATAGTTGTCTTAGTTTTGTTATTTCAGCTAGAACTTTAAGGTGTTTTGAGCCTTTTTTGTCTTCTGACTCAATAATTGATTCTGTGTTATCAATTGCTCTTTGTCTGAGAGTTTCATAAAAACTTCTCTCATCCTCATTCATTTCAACTGTAAGTGTTATCTCTGTTTTGTCCGGCAATTCATCCAACACATTTGTTTTAAGTCTTCTTAGAATAAAGGGTGAAATCAATTCACGTAATGTTTTTTGTACAATCTGATTACTGTCTTTCTCTATTGGAGCCATAAATTTTGATCTAAACATTTTAGGTGTTCCCAGCAATCCAGGATTAATAATATCAAATAGGTTCCATAACTCACCTAAATTATTTTCAAGAGGAGTTCCTGTTGTAAGAACTTTGAAATCAGCATGAACTTGTCTTGCAACTTTAGATCGCTTTGTTCCAATATTTTTGAGAGCTTGAGCTTCATCAAAAACCAGAACACTCCAGTTAACTTTAGAAATTTCAGCAATAGTTGTATTCAAAAGTCCGTAGGATGTGATTAGGATATCATGTTCTTTAAGATTCGCAATTTTATCTCTATCAAAGTCTCGAAGTTGAATAGGGTTTAGTGTTGGGGTAAATCTTTTTGCTTCATTATACCAGTTGGCAGTCACGGATGCAGGAGCCACAACTATGGCAGGGGCATTGGATGTTTTATCCAGAATTAATGCCAAAGCTTGAATAGTTTTGCCAAGGCCCATATCATCAGCCAAACATGCACCGACGCCCCATTCAGAAAGAATAGAGAGCCATTTGTAGCCTTCTAGTTGGTAGTTCCTTAGTGTTCCCTGGAATGTTGATGGAATCTCGGGCTGAAAGTCTTTTAGATTTTCTATCTTTTTTACCGCGATATTCCACTCTTTACAATACAAAATTTCTTCATTATCTTCAAAAATTGATGCAAAATTTGATATTGCGAGTTGGTGTATCTTTGTGTCACCAGCCTTACTTGTATCAACAATAGTATTCAGAGTATTTACTTTTTTTCTAAATTCATTTGTTATCTTAATAAATTCATTGTCAGATATTTGTATATAATTTAAAGATTGGTCTTCCAGCTTTGCCAACAACTCTCTAAAGCTAATCATTTTGTTTTCTGATATCTTATATTCTCCCTTGATTGCAAACCAATCTTTTTTCTTTTCAATCTTTAGTTTAAAGTTATTTGTGTTTGAAGTTGCAGAAACTTTAATAGCCCCTCCATTAGGCCATTCAATTGTAAGTGTTTGGTTTGTTACAGCTGGTTCTATAATATCTAATATGTATAAGCATTCTTCTGGTGTTTCAAAGTAGACAACTCCGGAACTGATTGCCTCATCAAGTTCCGGGATTTCATTTACTAAATTATTGTAATACTGTTTTTCTGTTCTGAAATCTCTTTTGGTGACATAGCTTATATCTTTGTATGTTTCAAATAGTGTTTTAATACCTTTGCCAACTGGTTGTAATAGCCCGAATGTTGAGAATGGTTTCACGCCTATTCCCAGCTTAAATCCATCATTGACAGGGTTAATTTGTATGACTATATTAGAGTTTGGTTCAATGATGTTTGCATCAATACTGTGGTCTTCCGAAACATGTATGTCAGACTCAGAGTGTACTATTATTTTATCGGATATTGTAGAGATGGTCTCTTGGACCTGTTTTTGTGCTGTAACAGGAATCTTAATATTTTCTTTTTCTTCAAATGTCTGTAACACTTTTTTATCTACATCAGATAGTCTTAGAAATCTTAAGCGAGTAGGGGATTCCTGATATACTGGAGGATTATCCGTGTTGCATATTATAGATGGAACATTGATAAGTAACTCATAACGGTCGTTCTCCTGCAGAATTGTTATCTCAAGCTTACCTTCAACTAATTCAATATGTGAGTTTATGGAGTCATCTAGGAAAAGTAGAGGATGTTCTTCGAATTCGTGTATGGATTTATTAATATCCAAGAAGCACTCTTCGTGGTAATTATGACCAACTCGCTCTTTGTCAATGTAGTTTGAAATTCTTTTGTCTTGTTCTGACAGAAAATTAAGATTTTGTTCTTTTATTCTTTTAAGTGCAGCAGTTCTTCCTTTTGACCATTTTCCTGATTTGTTTTTCTTTTGAATAACTGGTCTGACATTTGTCAAAATCTGATCTTCCATGCAGAACTTCCAAATCAATCTTTCTTCTGTTGCATCCTTTGCTTGACTATTTAGATATGATATGGAATTTAATTTATCTAAGGCTATTTCCCATTCAGCCTGTTTCTTAAGCATTTTATAAATTGGAACATAATTGTATGAATAATCTAATATATTTTTTTTTGTATAATCTTCAATTACTTTGTATATATTCCAACTGCATAGACTGAAACCTTGAACTTCCATGATATCAGCTACTGATTTCATAAGCGGAATAAGATACTCTTGGTCTTTTATGGACCATGATAGAATAATACATGAGAGTAAATTATTTAAAGGACTTAAAGAGTTATGAGTTGTCAGCATCTTCATGTCATAATCATCAATTCGTTCGGACTGTATTTGCCTACGTAAAATCTTTTCCCATTTTGGTGTTTTATATTGTTTTATGTACTTCTCATATGAATCAACTTTTGGAATTGCAATATGTTGTTGTGTTGCCATGATTGTGAATATGTATATTGAGTCAGCAATTGGGTTGAACAACTTCTTTTGTTTTATTGATGTATGATCTCTTAGGGTTTGTTCATGTAGTGTGATTACATGATCCCAGTTACCCTCAATCAAAAATGCCTTTAAAGATTTTGTATAGTTCTTATATTCAGTTGATTTTAAATATGACTCAAGTTCTTCTGCTTCTACCACTAAATTGGCAAAACACTTATATGCAATCAGTTTGTATATGTTTGAGTCATCAATCTCAAAATAGTTGCTTAAATATTTTATTGTGGAGTTGTTGATTTTAAGATATGAATCGGGGTTGACATTTGGATTCAAAAAGAATTCATTAACTGTCTTCTGTATAAAGCTTTTATTAAATTTTTGTAACAAATCTCCACCTTCATCGTTCATTAACAGCTGAAAGAAGTAGTAGAAAATCTCATAGTCACTATTTTTGCTCTGAACATCTTTATAATACTTGTAGAGCTTTCTTGCTTCAGGCATATTATCTATGTAAAGCTGTATCTTAATGTCTCTTGCCATGACCTGTACAAAGTCATTGTTGAAATATCCCCAGGTTGATTTTGGAGGGTATAAGTCTCGCATAACATTAAGACATCTTTTAAACTCTCTCGGCACTTTTGCAAGCTCTGATAAAACAAAGTGGCTGCACTGTATGTTGAGTATATTGTATTGTTTGCCAGCAGCCTTGTAGACGTCAATATGATCTTCAGCCTTTAGTTTCTCAATAATTTGATTGTATTCTGCCGGTTTTAGCTTTAGACCCAAACCAAGATATGATACAAAAGTAATAGCTTTTGTTTGTGTTAAACCTTCTCCAATAAAGGCAATTATATTAACAATAATACGCTCTTTATCTGACAAAGATTTAATAAATGGTTTTATTTCTGTTGTATCGTACATTTTTTATCTTTCTAAAAATTCCTGTGCAAGGAATAATGAACCGGTTATGCATATTATATTGCAATCATCAGCAATCTTTTTTGCTTTATCTATAACTTCTTCTAGTGTTGTTTTATCACTCTTTATATTTAAACTTATACATATATTCTCAAGAGACTCTTTAGTTGCGGAGCGTGGATTATTCAGTTCAACTAAGAGTATTGTTTTTGCACTATCTTTTAGTTGTTTTAAGAAGTTGTAATTGTCTTTATCCTTACACATTCCAACAATATATATAATTCCTTTTTCGCTTCTTAAGCCATTAAGAGTCTTAACCAACTGTTTGGCAGCATCTTCATTGTGTGCTCCATCCAAAATAATTTTTGCTTTATCATCAATTAATTGAAATCTTCCCGGCCATTGTGTTTTTTCTATACCTTCTTTAATTTTCTTCACTGGCAATTCAATGTCCAAAGAGTTAAATACATATTCTATTGCAGTGAGTACCGATGCCAAATTATCAATTTGACAATCTGCTCCAAAAGGTAGCAAGATTTGACCATAAGTAGTATTTTCCGTCTCAACACTTAACTTGATAGTGCTTATAGTATGTTTGCCTATCGATATTGAAACATTTTCTTCAGTACTTATAACTGCTGCATCTTTTTCTTTTGCAATTTCTTTTATCTTATTAGCGGCTTCATACGGCATTTTTGCAAGAACCACAGGTGTCTTATGTTTTATTATGCCCGCTTTTTCAAACGCAACCTCTGAAATAGTATTTCCAAGATATTCAGAATGGTCAAGAGATATGTTTGTAATTATCGAAAGTATAGGGGATACAACATTTGTTGCATCAAGTCTTCCTCCAAGTCCAGTTTCAACAATGGCAATTTGAACACCTTTTTGCTCAAAGAATTTAAACGCTAGTGCGGTTGTAAACTCAAAGAAAGTTGCAGTTTCTTCATCTTCCTTCTCCAAATCTTCAATTAAACTGCACAATTCCTCGTCACTAATCTGAATACCACTGCATCTTATTCTTTCGTTAAATTTAATTAGATGAGGCGATGTGTAAAGTCCGGTTTTAATTTCGACATTACGCAGTGCACTTTCAATCATAGCAGCAGTTGAGCCTTTTCCATTTGTCCCGGCAATATGTATTATTGCAAAACTATTCTGAGGGTTACCAATTCTTTCAAGCAAGCGTTGTTCCACACCCAGTCCTAGTTTAATACCAAATGACTGTCTCTTATATAAATTTTCTAATGTTGTGTTTAGTTTATTATTTTCCATATGCAGTAGTGATCAATTAATACTTATTACATTGTTTCTTCAGTATATTGTTAGTGACTCTTTTCCCAAGCTCTATATTTTTTCTGTGCACTTTTCAATCGATTAGTAATGTTAACCTCTTGTGGTTTCATCTTTCTAAGTTCATTATCAATTTCATATTTATTATTACCTGTTGCACCTTTTTTCTCTGCTTTAAGTTGTTCCGCTTTCTTAGCAAGAGTAATATACACCTTTATTGCATTTGCATACTCCATTGCATGAGGATTCTTAGCGTTCAGCCCACGTTTCTTATTGGTTTTTGGCTGAGTGGTTTTCACTGTAGTTTTGGTCGTCTTAACTTTAAGGGAGTTGACAGGTTGAGTATTGTCTGGTTTTTCTGTCTCATAAGTTGTTTCTACCGTCTCAACATGTTCGCCAGTTGTGTAATCAGGAAATGTCGTTTCAGCCTCTTCAAAATCATAGTCCTTATCGTTATAGTCATGGACAATGCTATTGGATTTGTAGGTTTTCTTGATTGTTATTGTTTTTGGCTCTTGCAAATTATCTGTGTTTGCTGTAAGTTTGTCTTTGTTATCAATATACATCAAAGACCCGCCCATTACTAGCGAGCCAAGTACAAGAAGAATTGTGTATTGAGTGAAAAATTTTGACCAGTTTCGTTTCATAATTTATTATATTGTTAGAGTTTATAAAATGAGTATTTACGATAGAGAATACATGAAAAAAGATTATAAAGTTAAAAAAACTTTAAATCACAAAAGACCATCTATACTTTTGAAAATTAAATTTCAGATTTGGTGTGTCATTCGCAAAATCTTTAAAAAGTAAAATTCATCCATACGCCAAATTCAATATTCTTAAAATCGAAGTCTGAGAATATATCCCAATCATAGACAGGAAGATAAGCATCTAACTTCAGGTTAACGCTTCCAATAGGAATATATAGACCTAGAATGAATTGATAAGAAAAATCTCCCCAGTCATCATCTCCTTCATCTTTTAGCATATAAGGATCTAAAATACCAAAACCAGCTTCAATATATTTGTCGTAAAACAGCAAGTTCAGAAAAGGAGTAATAACATTCTCAATATCTGGATCTAGAGATGCCTTTGGTGCCCACATTGCACCAATCTGCCAGAATGCTGCTTGTGTTCGATATTCATATGCAAGACAATATGACCAGTCATTATCATCAAAAGGTACCTCTCCCATATTTGCAACTTCTGTATGATATCGTGCTCCCAAAGAAAGTCCTTGCGAATCATTCGCATATGTTGCACCAGTCGTTGCTAACATGCAGATGATTGTTAATATGCATGTTATTATTAATTTATTCTTCATTGTAAATGTTCCTTAATATTTATAAAAAAACTTAATTATTTTCTCAAAAAAACTCTATAAATTATATAGGTTATTGACCGTGAATACAAGTTAAAAAACAATTTTGATTACAGGCGCTTCTAAAAGGGTAGGTCAATCATAGCATTTGAGCTTTTCAAGTGTAATTATAATGTTGCATGTCGGACAACATACGTGCTATTCGTATAACGTTGTTCAAGCATTAATGAAGCATTATGCCATATATATGAAGCACTCTATAACTTAGCTTTTATTACTTTTTTTCAGCTTCTTTGGGCTCAACTACAACGTATTTAACTTTTTTTCTTGCAAGTTTTGCTTCAAGAGTTGGCACTCTTTTACTACCAAGTTCAATTGCTTTATTGTAGTTAGCCCATGCCATTGGCATATTTGGAGGATTTTCAAGTAGAAGAACCTGTGCCATATTAATATAAGCATTTGCTGATTTAGGGTCATTCTTTATTGCTGTCTGTAAAGCCTTTTTTGCTTCAGGAACTTTGTTTAAAGCCATGTATGAAACCCCAAGTGTTGTGTAAATATTTACAGAATCTGGTTTTTCTTTTGCAAGTTGATTCAAGATTGAAACAGAATCATTGTATTTGCCTAGTTTACACTGTATAATTGCAGCAAGGAATCTTATCTCAACATTTGTTGGTTCTTCTTGAATACCACGAATTACCATGGCTTTGGCAGCCTGTAGATTGTTTTCGGCAAGAGCTTTTTTTGTATGCTTAATTATCAGCTCCATTTGTACTTGATCTTTTGCATCAATCTCTTCACTAGTTTCTATTGCAGTGGAAGGTGTGTCTGCATTTTTCATTCGATATCTGACAATAACAAGCTGATCTTTGCAATATTCCATTCTTTTCTTAATGTTGTCAGGCAATAAGTCAGGCTTGTCGGACAGAGATTGCATATAGCCCATCATTGCGTCTTTATAGTATACTAAAGCCTTTTTGTTCTCATTCTTTTCAAATGCTTCTTCCGCCTTGACAAAAGATGTATAAGCAGTGTTTAGAGAAGCTGTCTGAGCAAAAACTCCTAAAGCTAAAACGGAAATGAAAATAGTAAATTTCTTTTTCATGGTATCCTTTATAAAATTCTATTAATGTTAAAGTTAGTATTATATATTATCTTTGCCCTTTTGAAAAGTCTTTATTTTTTGATTCAGATGATTTGTAAGAAGATGACTATTTACCCTTGCTAAATATTATTTTATAGACAGATTCATTGTCGTCGGTTTTCTCTTTTTTTCTGTTTTTTGTCTCATGTACTGGTCGGTTTGCAAGTTGGCTACTTATTTTAAGCTTTCTGTTTTCAGTCTCTCGTACTGGTCGGTTTTTAAGTTGGCTGCTTGTTTTAGACTCTCTGTTTTCTGAACTATTCAATCGGCTTTCAACTGAGTCGCCCAATGTATGAGACTTTAAATTGGATGTGTTAAAAGTTATTATTTTTTTCTCAGTTTCCTTTTCTGTTCTGGTTGATTTTTTTTGACGTTTTTGAAATTCTTTTTGACGATCAAGAGCCTTTCGAAAATCCCATGGAGCCATCTGTGAAGAGTCCTCCCATAATCCTTTCTTGTCTTTTTTTGCACGTTCTGAAGCTTCGGAATATTCCTTGTCTGTAGAGCAGTTCCATGCATATCCATATTCCACCAATGCCTTGTTAATATTCAGACCTTTTTCATCAGTCAGGGTAGCAAATGTTTCACCTTTAGATTTACTGGTTGTATTGAAAGTAATGTTTTTGTTGAAAGTTACATTTTTTAATGCCTGTTTTGAGTCCTTGCCAAAAGGTTGAGTGATTTCTGGAGCATCAACATCTAACAGGTTTATTATAAGTTTTTGCCCAAATTCGTCAATGGCAACAACAGTATCTCCGTCAATAACATCAACAACTTTTAACGTGTAAGAATCTGTATTTGCCCAGATATTGATTGCGGACAAAACTATAACTATTAATATATTCTTTATCATGATCATTTTCTCTTGAAATTTAATTGCTTACTATATTAACATATTTAATGTCATTGTGAAATTAAAAAACAAGAGCTGTGAATTTCTGTTGTTTTGCTTGAGATCTCTGTATGTCAGCGAGGAAAAAAATCTAAACGGTAAATGTGGCTTGCCGAGCCGTAGTCACGTAGCGAAATTTAAAAAGTCCGCCTTCGCAATTCTCGCTACGTTCGAATTGTCTACGGCGTGACATCCTTCTCTCTACGCCACGTCGCGCTGTAATAACATGAATGCGGATACGCTAGGAGCGAAGGTTTAAAAATGTCTGAGTGCAAATTGTCGACCAGAACCGCTTTTTAGGTATCTTTCAAATTTATATGCCTTGTCTTTATCCGAAAATGAAATAGCTGTTTGGAGTGTCCAAGGACAAAATCTGGTAGTATGGGGACAGCCACCTTCATTGTGTTTCTGAAGGCGTAATTTTAGATTTGAAGTCACACCAATATAAATGATGTGATTCACTCTTATCTTTTAATATATATACGTACTAATAATTCATGGCTTGCCGAGCCGTAGTCTCGTAGCGAATTTTAAAAGTCCGCCTTCGCAATTCTCACTAAGTTCGAATTGTCTACAGCGTGACATCCTTCTCTCTACGCTACGAGCGAAGGATGGTGGAGGTGGGGAGAATTGAACTCCCGTCCGTTAGAACTTCATTATAGCTTCTACATATTTAGTTTACTATCTAATCTTACTATCTGACTCAGCCAGTAAACAAGCGGGCAGATAGCCAGTCACGGTGTTTTCTCGCTCAGCTTCCCCGGAACACGAAAGTCAAACCAGCCTGCAAGTCGTCGCTCTATCCTCTTAACAGGTATAGGAGGTAGAACGTTGCCGTCTTATTTTTACGCAGCAAGTGCTAATTGTGTATCAGC
>Ga0307987_1001260_pt1 | contig 14046 bp, 10 predicted proteins | sample EllFjometagen181_FD_203157 | JGI IMG/M metagenome (GOLD analysis project Ga0307987, IMG submission 203157) | Marine microbial communities from Ellis Fjord, Antarctic Ocean - #181 | ecosystem: Environmental > Aquatic > Marine > Unclassified | place: Southern Ocean | collected 2014-10-08
GACTACGGTGGTGTCCTCTGAACTGGTCATGACGCACAGTGGACTGCTGCCTTCCGTTAAACTAAGAACGTCGGCGTTCCCTCCTCACCCGTTTGGGGAAAAGTTTATCCAATGACCACGATAATAACCTTTTCGAAGCTCAATACAGGGCCTACATTCTCGATCATGTTCGGCTTAGGACTCCCGTCACCGGGTTTACCCTCGAACTTTTCTTCTGATCCGCTGACTATGCTTTGATCAGATGGGACTTGCACCCATTGGGTAACAATAACAAATTTCTTGGAGTTGTTTTACTCCTTTCCCGATGTCTCGGATTTATCTTGACGCAATAGTTTGATTCTTTTTCAAGTAGTGGCTACAATCAAAATTTAACTGGTGAAACATAGTATTCATAGGGCTCAGTCCTGACAATACTTGAGCATCCCTATATGGTATGCCAAGTTTTTTTGGAATGGAAGTTCCCATTCAAATATATGAACCGGAAACAGCACCATAATCGATTTTTCCATATTACACTTACTAATATATAAAAAACATTTTGGCAGATCCTAAAAAAAATATTCCCGGGTCTGAACAAAAATCAAGTTAGTCAATATAGTGTAACGGAAGATTTTATCTATTTGATTATCCTTTCTCCCATATAATTGAGTTTCCCCACCAGTACCTAAAAAACAGCCCATACTATATGTGGTGTTCTGAAGGATTTTCAAAAAGAGAGCCTTTCACGTTATAGTTTTCACAACCGTCTTGATGCTGAGCCCCCAATACTTCTTTTGGAAGTTCTCGCTCTATTGAAAAATTTGACCGTCACACATGATACCGATTGAACGCTTTTCACTCCTTCGGTTTTAATCTCATTTAATTCAAAAAATGTCCTTTTTTAAACACAAATCGAAAATCAATCAAAACCCTTTACTATCAAACGTTTCGGTATTTGTGGCTTTTTTTCAGGTCGCCGGCGTGAGAGACCCACGCACCATGTGATTTCGCTCACAATCCGGTTTCAAAAATCCCCAGACTATTCACTATGTTTCCCGGTAAAGTCGAAGCAATAAAAAATCGTAAAAAATTCGATCAGCAAAAAACAATAATTGCGATAACAATTTTTTCATACTGATTTGGTAGGGAGACACAAGACCATGAGCCTCAACTCAATGCTGTTTTCAGACAAACTATTCCCCGTGTTTCAAAGGACCGGAGGCGGACCGGAAGGTTTCGAACCTCAATTAGAACCTGCCCGCCCACTGTCTATGACTCAACCCTGCCGGTAAAATTAACCTCAGCTCCCACAGCACCGTATTTAGTCCGTTTTTCAGATCCAATATTTCCCACAACCACCCGGCCTGTGTTGACAGCAATGCCCATCTCAAGTTCGGTTATACTGTCGAAGACAGAAAATCCTGGAAAGTCTTCAATGTTTTGGACTGGCTTGCCCGACCGGTGAATCATATTCCCGGCAGATATGAACAAACTGGCAGAGATTACGGCTGGTATTTCAACAAATCCCGGGGGATGAGAAAAAAGGCAGATGCTGATGATACCATTCCATCTGTCATGCAAAATGATGTGCTTTCCAAAGAGTTTCTGCAGAACTGGGCATGACTGATTAAAAAAAATATGAGCTGGATCCCTTAATTTGGCCAAAATGTCGCTGTGGTATTAATTAAATATCAGACATTTAGACTATTACGCGCCTCCTCCGCGATGCGGTTTTGTTCAACAATTTGTTTTGCAAAGGATTTTTCTATACAAGTTGTACACAACACCTGATCAATTGCTTCCCTGTTCTTTTCTCCGAGTTTTTTTGCCATAAAGCTGAGGTATCTATCCGGTGCTATTACATCACCACATTTTTGACAGCATCGCAATGTTAATCGATTTAAAATAGTGCCACAAAAAAGTATGACCCTTTCCCTACCCCGGTCTTCCATTGTCATGGCTCCGGTGGGGCAATTGGCAACGCATGCGCCACACCCGATGCATCGTTCGGCTGCAATTTCCAAATTTGTGTGATCCGGTTTTTCCAAATCCATGTAACCCAGCACCAAAGCGTTTACCGCAATTTGGTCACGGCAAATTTCCACACACTTTCCGCAACGTGCACATATATCACACCTGAGGCATCGCAACCCTTCTTCTCGAGCTTCTTTTTCAGGGTACCCCGTCTCTACCAGCTGGAAGTTGTTTTTTCGTTGTTCCACATTGATCATTGGCATTAGAGGTCTGCGCAAAGCAATTTTTGTTTTGGCCTCAACCTCAATACATTTATAGTCTCTCCGACGCATTGGAACAGGCGTAATTTTGAGCTGAGGTTGTCCGGACAAATACCTGTCTATGGAGTCGGCTGCTCTTTTCCCCCCGGCTATCGCCTGGATCACTGTAGCGGGGCCAGTTGAGACATCACCAGCAGCGAAAATTCCCTCAATAGAGGTAGCCATGTTGGCAGCATCAACCTTTATCGTGCCCTTTGCAGTCCAGCATTGTGCTTCCAAAAAGCTCAGGTCTTCGGAAATTACTTTCTGACCGACAGCGGGTAGGACTGTATCGGCAGGCACCATGAATTCACTGTCTTCTATGGGTATGGGTCGGCTTCGTCCACTTTTGTCCAATCGGCCCATTTGGGTTTTCAAACACTTGAGGCCGAACAGTTTTCCCTTGCTGCGTTCCATTGATATTGGCGCAGTCAAAAAAGAAAAACAAACGCCTTCCTCCTTAGCCTGGCTGATCTCTTCTTCAGATGCTGGCATTTGATCCAAAGTCCGCCGATAGACGATTGTAACCTTTTCACACCCCAGTCTTAATGCTGATCTAGCCGCGTCAATGGCGACATTTCCACCCCCGATCACAACTACTTTTTTTCCGATAATCGGCGCTTTTTCCAGCGCCACATCCCGGAGAAAATCAATTGCTGCCAAAACCTGAGGGCAGTCCTTTTCTCCGGAAAGCCCAAGAAGAAAGGTGGCGTGGGCACCTGGAGCCAATAAGAAAGCAGCCATTCCCTGTCTCTTTAAGGTATCGACAGTGATGTCCTGGCCAAAGCGCGTGTTAAAACGAAATTCAACACCCAGATTTTGAATAAATTCCACTTCTTTTTCAATTATTTTCGCGGGTAATCGATACCGTGGAATACCAACCCGCATCATGCCGCCTGCCATGGGAAGACTTTCTATAATAATTACCCGATACCCTTTCAAAGCAAGATAATAGGCCCCTGTTAATCCCGCAGGACCCGCCCCGACAATACAAACCTTCTGGCCTTTGTCAGAAGCTTTTTCAGGATTTTGATAACCGCCTTGCGCAAGGACCCGCTCTGCGGCAAAGCGCTTCAGGGAACGTATTGAGACAGCTTCATCAATACCGCCTCTCAGACATTTTAATTCACAGGGATTGGTGCACACAAAGCCGCATATCAATGGCAGGGGGTTATCTTTGCGGATCAGTGAAATTGCTTCGGCATCACGCCCCTGGCTGATAAACCATAAATACCCGGGAACGTCGACCCCTGCAGGACATGCCATTTGACAGGGAGCAGGAGTTAGCCTGATACAATCACCGGTAGGACAAATTCGTGTTTTAATATGGCTTAGAAAAACTTCCGAGTAGTTTTTCAAGGCTGAAGAAACGATCTGTCCGATTTCGTAGCAGGCATTGTCAGTTTCTTCAGTAAGTATCGTTTCTGCAAGAGAGGCCATGCGAGAAAGGTGCTCTAACATGCCTTGGCCGCAAGAAATATCTTCTAATAAATTTTGTAATTCCAAACACCGCTGCCGTGACCGCGCAGTAAAAATTTGACCAGAATTTATAACGTTTGATACCCTGTCTTTGGTTTTTTTAACCCTACAAAAAGCACTCATCATTTTATTTCCGATCTATCTGAACGATTAGTCAAACCTGTCGCTGATCTCCCACTACCCACAAGAAACCGGCCCGATTTTTTCTCCAACGGACAGGTGCATGTTATACTGAATACGAATAATTTCCGACATCCCGTCAATGCTGCCAAAGCTTAAGCAGCCCATTGGGCAGGCATCCACACAATCCGGTAGTAACCCAACATCAATGCGATCCTTGCAAAGGTCGCATTTAATGACCTTTCCTGTTTCCGGATTCCACTGGGGGGCACCCCAGGGGCATACATGGAGACAAAGTTTACAGCCGATGCAACGATTTTTTTCAATAAAAACGATGCCATCTTTTTCCCTTTTTTGCATGGCGCCGGTCGGACAAACCGCAACGCACAACGGATTCTCACAATGAAAACAATTCATAAAAACATAACTGGCCCTGGGCAATTTGTCCACCCACTTCGGTCCAATACCGACTACCTTACACAACCTGGGTTCAGGAGAGATTCCTTTATTAATTTTGCATTGCATCTCACAGGTTCTGCATCCAATACATTTATCAATATCCTGTAGCAAATAATACACACTCATTTATTATCTCAATGTCCCTTTTTCAAACTGGTTTGATTTTGACGAAGGTGCTGTGCAATGCCTGGCTGCCACCAACTCTGTCTGTAGCGTTATCCTGAATAAAAGCATCGGAGACGCCTTTTTTATAAGATCGCCTAGCCAGCGGATTCTGGTGGCCAAATCCATGAAGCATGAAAACAGTCTCAGGATGAATCATATCCGTGACAAAAGCCTTTATTTTGCCATCTCCCTTACTCGATGACACAATTACCCTGTCCCCGTCATGTATCCCAAGCCGGTGGGCAGTTTTTTGATTTATCCAAAGTACATTTTCAGGTAATACATCATTTAAATAACGGTTGTTCTGCGTTGCAACATTACAATGGAAAAAAGATCGCCCGCAAATCAGACGGAGATATCCGTCCGGGGGTAATGGTAAGGGGTGGTATTCGGGAAAGGATTCAAGCCCGGCGTTTTCGAACATTGAAGAAATAAATTCAATCTTGCCGGATGGTGTTTTAAACTTTAATCCGTTTTCCCGTTCCCAGAATATCGGTTTATCCGTATACGCAACAAAACCTTTCTCGTCAAAATCGGCAATAGAAAACCCCGTTCCGGAAAGCTGCCAGTCGACCAGTTCTTCCATGGTTTCATAGGGGAACCAGTGTCCGACCCCCATTTTTTGCGCTAACTCCTTTAAGATTATGGGGCCTGGTTTTGTGTCATACCGGGGTGTTACGGCCTGTCGGCGTAAAAACATCTGGGGTATGAGCCCGTCAACCCGAAAAACACTATCCGTTCTTTCCAGAAAAATTGATTCCGGCAAAATAACATCGGAGAATCCAGCAATATCACTGTGGTTAATATCGATGGAGACGATGAGGTCCAATTTTTCCAACGCCTTAATAGTCTGCTTGGAATCCATGATCGAACAAATGGGATCAAACCGATAAAAAATTGCAGCCTTGATGGGGTATGGATTTGAATCAAGTATGGCCCGGGGCAACATCTGAGCGACCCCTGTGCGGGGATCGGGCAATGGAAAGTCAGGGGTTCCCACCCGGTCAAATCGCAGCGGATTAATTTTTGGAAATTTTTGATTATTTAATTCCTGCGGTGGTTGACCGCCAACCTCATAGGGGTCTTTTTTAAAAAAGAGCCCGCCCGGTGTTTCCATAGACCCCATGAGAGCGTTGAGTATCATTATTGATCGCCGGAAATAAACTTCATCGGTATAATTTGTAGCCCGAAAGCCAAAATTAAAGACAACCTTTGGTTTGTCCCGGCTCATTTCCCTGGCCAGATCAATTATTTCCCCAGCCGGGATACCGGAAATTTTTTCCGCCCATTCCGGCGTATATGGCCCAACAAATTCTTTGAGTTCTTTGAGACCTGAAACCCATCGTTCCGTATAGACGTGGTCGTACAAATCTTCCTTTAATATGATATGAATCATGGCATAATTTACGGCAAGGTCCGTACCAGGGCGAATCATCCAGTACCGGTTGGCTTTAGTGGCCGTTACCGTGACCCTGGGATCAATATATGTCAGTTTGGTACCCCTTGCCATAGCATCGATCAGCTGTTTTGAAGCTCTCATGTCAAGCGCCTCAAAAATATTCCGACCATAAATAACCATGTGCCGCACATTGGAAAAATCCATGAAAATCTGCTCGTCAATGTACCCGAACAGTGAACGGCAGGCCGTATTCATAGATCCCTTGCACAGCGTATCATGGGTGAAATGATTGGGTGACCCGATCGCGTTCATAAACGTCCGGCTGATGTGCGTACTCAGGTTCCAGCGTTCGCCAAAAACGATTGAACGCGCTCCTTCTTTGGCAATGATGCTTTTCAGCTTTTGCGAAACATATTCCAACGCCTCCGGCCAGCTGGCCTTGCGCCAGTTATTAGATCCCCTCGGCCCGGTTCGAATCATTGGATATTGTAAGCGTTCAACATCATCCAGCAACCCTATGGCGGCGGCACCTTTCGCACATAAACGTCCTTCAATGCCAGCGGCATGGGGGTTGCCTTCTATTCGTGAGACCTGATCATTTTCGACAATCACCTTTATCGGGCATCGCATCGAACACATCAAGCAGATACTGTATACTTCTTTTCGCATTTCTTTTTAAAAAACCTCTTAAGCAGCACAAAAGCTATATCTGTGTTGCACCTGCTTGTAACGGCAGGTGCACATGCATTATTGCAATCGCATTAGCCATATATCAAATTGGGTAACCAGGTGATGATTTGCGGAAATAGTATGCAAAGTCCGACCCCGATTAGCTGAAGAACAATAAAGGGAAGGCAGCCTTGTATAATATCACTGAAGGTGATGTCTTCCGGCGCAATCCCCCTCAAAAAAAACAGCGCGTAGCCAAATGGCGGGGTCAACCATGCGGTTTGCAGGCAAATACAGACAATAAGGGCCATCCAGAGCTGGTCCCACCCCATGAGGTGACCTACAGCAATAAATGTGGGCAGGCAAATATAGAGAATCCCGATCCAGTCAATAAACATCCCCAGCACAAATATGACCGATAACATAATTAAAAGGATGACAGGTCCTGGCATGCCCGATCCGATGAGAAGATCGGTGACTATCTCTTGTCCCCCCATTCCCAAAAAAACAGTGGAAAAACAATTAGCAGTAATGAGAATAAAACCCAGCATACCAATAGTTTCGACCGACTTAATACTGCACTCCCATACCATCTTCCACGTCAGTCTTCTATAAAAAGCAGCAATCAACAGAGAAGCAAAAGCGCCCGTGCCTGCAGCTTCCGTGGGTGTGGCAACACCAAACAAAATTGCGCCGAGCACGGCAAGAATTAGTGTTCCAACGGGAAGTATTCCTTTAAGTGATGCCAGATATGTTTTAAAAGGAATTTTTTCATCGATGTTTTCCGGTGCCGGCATCTTATGGGGGCTCATTACCGCCACTGCATAAATATAAAGAGCGTATAGGGTGGCGAGCAAAAGTCCGGGTGTAAAAGCAGCTGCGAAAAGCTTTCCAGCGGAAATACCTGATTCGGCAGCATAAAAAATCAACATGATACTCGGTGGTATCAGGATGCCTAAAGTGCCCCCTGCAGCTACAGTTCCAAGTACCAGTTTCTTGTCATATCCGCGTTTCAGCATTGGCGGCAGTGCAATTACGCCGGCGGCAATAATGGATGCCGCAACAACACCGGTGCACATGCCAAGAATAGCACAAACACCTGTGGTGGCAATGGCAAGTCCCCCTCTAACCCGTCTGAAATACAAACTTAATGCTTCGAAAATATCCTCGGCAATGCGCGCTTTTTCTAATACGAATCCCATAAAGACAAAAAGGGGCACGGCGCAAAGAACATAATTTAACGTGACAGTGTGCATTCGCTGAACAAAAAGAGGGAAGGCCTGGGGGCCCCAGCCGAAATACCCGAAAATAACGGCAATTCCACCCAGCACAAAGGCCAGATGCCCTCCGGCAAAAATACCGATCATGAGGGTAACAAACATTAATAAAATTAAAATTTCAGGACTCATATTTTTCCCCCAGGCTGAGAAACTTGATAAAATGGCGTATGATCTCAGCAATCCCTTGAGTTAAAAGCATAAATGCACTTAAGGGAATGATAAATTTCATTGGATATATAGGTGGATGCCAGGGCGTAAAGGTTGTTTCCCGTAACAACCATGACTTCCAGAAAAAATCCCAACCGTATACCAGCATAACGATTATAAAAGGCATGAAAAAAACAAAGTATAGTATAATACTTGTGATCTCCTGGGCACGGGGGGACAAAAACCGCTCGGCAATAATCGGGATTCTGACATGACCACCGACTTTAAACGTATAGGCAGCACACAGGAGCATCAAAGAACCATACATGAAGGTTTCCATGTCCTTGCCCCAAATGATGGGCGATTGAAAAACATATCGCATCATAACATCGATAACCGTCACTGCTACCAAACCAAGCAGTACAAACGACATACCCTTTTGCAGGTCGGATATGCCATCCAGTATCTTCAGAAATTTATTCATTTTCAAGATCTCCTAATGTAAACCCCGGTCTCCAGTGAAATAATGGAAACCGGGGATGTCACAACAGCAAGTTATTTGACTTTATAGGGTATGCTTTCACCACCCTCATAAGCCTTAAAAGTATCATAATAGTTATTGTATTTTTCTTTGAATTTCATTGAACTCTCATACAGCCGTTTAAAGGTAGGATACTTGGTGCAGTAACGTTCGTATACCCTGGCAGTGGCTTCTTTCCACCTGACCAGGTCTTCATCGGACCATTTGTTGACAATCATGCCGGTTTCCTTAAATTTGTCCAATGTTTCCATATCCAGGATTTTGGCTGAAAGGGTTGCATCCAAAGTGAAATCTTTCATGGCCATTTCGAGAATCTGCTGCAAATCTTTGGGTAATTTATTGTAGGCTTTTTCATTGATCAAAAAGTCGCCCATCACATCGGGCTGCCACACAGCCGGTGCAATGACATGGGTGGTAACTTCATGGAATTTCATGGGCCAACTGCCAGACGGGGTTGTCCATTCCACACCGTCAAGCACGCCTCTTTGCAATGATTCATAAATTTCCTGGGGAACCGTGGGCTCGGCATAACAGCCTGCTGCTTCGATTAACACATCTGCGGGGAGTCCCGGTCCCATTCTAATTTTTTTACCCTTTAGATCATCAAGACCTTTGACTGGAAAGTTTGCAAGAATTCCAAATTCCATCCCGGCAAACCACGAAGGCCGCCACATGATGCCAAAGGGTTTGGTCCATTCGTTGACAATCTTACCACCTTCACCCTCGAAGTAATACATCATAGACGCATCAAGGTTCATGAAATGAAAGGGTCCGCCAGTTACTAAAGCCAATCCTGGAATTTTTCCATGATACCATGTCGTCCAGCCCATTGCCATTTCAGTAATTCCATCTTGCACACCGTCCCACATCCCGGCACCTTTTGTAAGGGCGCCTGCACTATAGGTGCGGATAATCAACCGTCCATTACTTGCAATTTTTACTTTTTCAACAAACCGTTTAAGTGCCTGGTAGTCCGGATTAACACTCGGGGCAGCTGCCTGCAATTTCCATCGATACACCTTTTCTTTGGCCATAGCCGGTCCAGCAGTGCAAAAAATCAGGCCGCCCACAAATGCGATAGTTAAAAAACAGCCTATCCACGCGATAAAATTTCTTTTCATTTTAATCTCCTTTGTTGATTGTCGATTAGGTTTAACCTCTTTTTATTAAATGAACTGTGACCTTCATAAACTTTTAATTTTTTTATCCATGAATGAGTCCCGAAAAATCTGCGCAACTTGATCCTTGGTCGCGCTTCGTGGATTATTATTCCAAAGCCTTGCAGCGGGCAAAATCGCTCCGTCAGTTAAAGCGGGAATATCTGATTCAGTAACTCCGTAATTTTCAAGACCCAATTGAAAGCCTATGTCTTCGATAAGGCGAACAACTGCATCCACTGATCTGTTTGCTGCTTCTATGGGCGACAGACCTTCGATATTTTCCCCAAAGGCACTGGCAATATTTGAAAATTTTTCAGTAGCAGCAATACAGTTAAACTTCATAACGGCCGGTAACATCAGTGCCGTTGCAATCCCATGGGGGATATGAAAAAATGCACCCAACGAATGACTACAGGCATGAGCAGCGCCTGTCTGGGTATTTGCAAAGGCCAATCCGGCCAGCAGGCTTCCCTGTAGCATCCCTGATCTGGCCTCTATGTCAGAGCCATCCGCATATGCCCTTCTAAGATATTTTGCGATCATTTCCATTGCAGAAAATGCCAGCGGTTCTGTGATAAAAGAGGCCCTTTTCCCCACATAAGATTCCATGGCGTGAACAAGCGCGTCCAGTCCAGTTGAAGCCGTCACCGGGGGGGGGAGTTTAACCGTCAAAGCCGGATCCAAAAAAGCGCACCGTGCAAACATATAATCTGAAACCACTCCGGCCTTTATTTTTTTTTCAGTGTTGCTGAGCACAGATATAGAGGTTACCTCCGAGCCTGTTCCAGCCGTGGTAGGAATCAAAACAACGGGCAGCCCTGGCTTGGGGACAAGATTTATACCACTGTAAGTCTCTATTGGGTCAGGATTCGTACAAATAACCGCCGCTGCTTTGGCAATATCCATTGCACTACCCCCACCAAGTCCCACGATCAAATCAGCTTTGTGCTCCTTTACAAAGGCTGCTGCTTTATTAGCCGTCTCAATACGAGGATCCGGTTCAACTTCCTTAAAGAGGCAACTTTCTATGTTTTCATTTTTAAGCGCTTCTATCACCGGCTGGTCGATTCCCACTTCAACTAATCCCGGATCCGTTATAATCGCAACCCGGGTTGCGCCGATTTGTTTTATTTCTTTTCCTAAATTTTCAGTACAATTCACTCCAAAAACAATTCTTGGAACTGTCTGAAAAATATCTGTTTTTTGTAACATATATATTCCCTTTTTAGTGCCAGTTTATCTGGAATTTTAAATTCTTTTCAAATTCTGTCCAATGGGCATTTCTTACTGCGCAACGCAGCTTCTAACTCCTTTAGATCCTTTGGAGGCAATCGGTGCGGCCTCCATGCTCGACGGTGCACTGTAGCGAATGGTGGCAATTTTATTTTGAGTAAAAAAATCAACCCCGTCTTTGCCCTGAACCTTATCCGTACCAAGGTGTGAATCTTTTATTCCCCCAAAAGGCAGGTAGGGGTGGGGCGCACAGATACCTACATTTACCCCCACCATACCCACGTTGGCTTCGGAAATAAATTTTTCAGTATAGTGAAGGTTCTGGGTAAAAATACAGGCGCCATTACCAAAATTTTGTTCTCTGATAAGGTTAAGCGCGTCATCAATATCCTTTATTTTCATAACCGATACCACTGGGCCGAATATTTCTTCTTTGGCAATAGTTCGACAGGGCGTTACATCTGTAAAAATTGTTGGCCCTACAAAATAGCCATTCGCATTCTTTTCCGGCATGGCAGGATTACGCCCGTCAAGCAACAAGTTGGACCCTTCCTCTATCCCGATTTCGATATATTTTTCTATTTTTTCCTTGGCCTTTGCAGAAATCACCGGCCCCATGTAAATATCCGGATCCATTGCATCTCCAACTGTCACTTCCTTGGAAGCTTCAAGTATCCGCTCAATAAGCGTATCGTATATTTCCGGAACTGCGGCCACAATGGAACCTGCCAGACAGCGCTGCCCTGCAGAACCGTAGCACGAGTTAATATAGTTCTGAACAACCAAATCCATATCAGCGTCTTCCATGACAACCAGATAATTTTTGGCACCACCCAGAAGCATACTTCGTTTACCGCCTCTTCCACAGCCCTCTGCCATTTTTTTGGCGGTGGGAGTAGAGCCTACAAGACAGACACCACTCATTTTCGGGTGCTCATACCAGGAACCTGGTATGGTACGATTGCCATGAACAATGTTAATAACTCCCGGGGGCAGGTTGATCTGATTAAAGATATCTCCCATTTTTTGCATAAACAGGGGAGACTGTGTAGAAGGCTTGAAAATAAAGGTATTACCTACACCAATAGCATAGGGGATAAACCAACCAAAGACAAGTGCCGGAAAATTAAAAGGGGCAACGCCACCGAAGACACCTATCGGCTGACGAATCACCCTTCCATTGATACTACCTGCAATTCCTTCCAAGGTTTCCCCCTGGATCAAAGTTGGTATACCACAAGCAGCTTCAATGATTTCAATCACTCGGTTAACCTCTCCCCTGGCTTCGCTGATATGCTTGGCCTGGTCGACAGCAATACTTACAGCCAGTTCTTCTGTATTTTCCACCATTGCCTGGCGCATATCAAACAAATAACTCATTCGTTTGGCTATCGGCGTTTTGCTCCAGCTTTTAAAGGCGGCATAAGAAGACTCCACAGCTTCCAAAGATGTTTTCTCAGATGAGAGCGGAACATTTCCGATGACAGCTCCCGTAGATGGATTGTAAAGAGGAACATTCTCCACTCCGGTTTCTTCCACCCACTCACCGTTAATAAAATTTTTTATCTTAAATAATTCATTCATATTGCTCATAATATTACGTCTCCTTTTTTTATAAATTGATCTTTATTCTTGGTGTATATTAACATACTAATATATCAGTGTGGATAAATAAAATATTCTCTTAATTTTCAGTAACATATTTATTTTTTCCTATCGGGTATTTGAGTCTATTTTTAAGTAAAGTATTATTTTTTACATTTTTTCAGGAGGCTTAAAAATCCAATGCACGTCCCTCATATAATTCGCTGCCTTCAAGGCGTTCCCTTTTTCCAAAAGTTGTACGAATTTTTCATGCTCTCGAAAATTTTTATTTTTCCACTGTTTCCCGTAATTTATACTCGTAAAACCATATAATTTTTGTTTCTGTATTCTAACGTAATTTACAAGATCTTTATTTTCTGATAAATCGAGAAATACGTCATGAAAACGAATATTAAGATCATAGTACTTATAAACATTTCGGTATAAAATTTTATCTTGCATTTCCATATCGATCTGTCTCATTTTAGTGATTTCAGTCTTTCCAATTTTGTCGAATACGCTTATTATGACGCGAGATTCAAGTCCACCAAGAATTTCATAAATGTTCTTGATATCTTTTTGCCCAAGTTTATTAATAAACACCCCTCTTTGGGGTAAAATAGTGACAAATCCCTCTGATTGAAGCTGAAGTAGGGCTTCCCGCAATGGTGTTCGACTTACACCCAATTGCAGGGCTACATTTTTTATTGCGATGGGGTCTCCTGGTTTAATCACTTCGTTTCTTATCTGGACTCTGAAAAAATTATAAATTTGATTTCTAAGTAGCTGGTATGAATTGAATTTAATATTATCCATAATTAGTTGACCAAAAAATTATACCTTAATTGTATGAGATAATTATGATTTTGCATGAACAATTTCGAATCAGCCAATCAAATTATCCGACCAAAAAACCTCAAACTAATATATTAGTATATTAACATATTTTCTGTGTCAAGCGAAAATTACAAAATTATTACAGCGGCATTCTTATCATTATTTCTTTGCGTTAAACTTGTTTATCCAAACAAATCATCAGTTCAGAGCTCTGGCAGGAATGATTTTTAGGTAAAATAGAAACGTTTTGGGATGAAGCATGCACACCTGGCCAGTTGTGTCCGTATAAATATTTGAAGGAATCAAAAATCTTATTCGCATTAATTTTCACCAAAAAGGCAGTAAACATCTCGTTATGTAATAGAGCGACACTTATGTCAATCATTATGGTGTAACGCCACTTATTTAAAGAGCGTTTAATTCTTTTGGTAGTAGTGACCGCAATAAAAATCCGTCCCGTGGGTATTTGTATTCATAGGGCTCAGCCCAGGCAAATGTCAATCACCCCCACATATAGCATATGCCGGTTTTTCAACTTCAAAATTTCAATTACATTATATGAGCCGTGGGCTTCAACCCAGGCCATGTTTCCATATTAAACTCAATAATATATCAACTTTACTGAGCACTACTTTAATCCAATCTTTTCAGTGCAAAAAACCCCAGACTTTCCCTGTTAGTCCTGATTATATTCAAAGTTTCCCAACCACCATATTTAGTA
>Ga0307987_1001261_pt1 | contig 14039 bp, 14 predicted proteins | sample EllFjometagen181_FD_203157 | JGI IMG/M metagenome (GOLD analysis project Ga0307987, IMG submission 203157) | Marine microbial communities from Ellis Fjord, Antarctic Ocean - #181 | ecosystem: Environmental > Aquatic > Marine > Unclassified | place: Southern Ocean | collected 2014-10-08
TCGCTCCGCAAGCCCCTCTTCGCGAACGTCGGCGACCAGCAAACCGCCCCGGTAATCGGTTGCTGCGTACTTCTCACCAAAACTGACGGACGATATCGACGTCAGATTCAAGCCGAGCATCGTCCATGCCACGCTCAAAGGCTGGAGCGACATCGTGCACTCGACCAATGAATCGCCTCGCTGCACTTCAAGATGAATCGTATCGTCTGGCGAAACGTCCAGGAATGCGCGATAGAAATCGAATTCGTGCTCGACCTCAATGTCATCGATTTTGCTAATACGATCACCCGACAGAAGCCCTGCCCGTGCGGCGGGACTGCCTTCCTCAACCTCAGAAACGACGACACTCTCAACATCTGTTACATGACTGGCCGGAACGACGGGCCCGACCGCCCCTTCTGTCGAGAGAGAACCGGGACCGATATTGAGCCGGCTTAACGAAATCCCGTGTCGGCAACGCTTGTCGATTTCCGTCTCAAGCATCCTTGACGTCACACGGAGCACTTCATCGACGGGAATCGCGAACCCGATGCCCTGCGCACCGGTTCGAACAGCTACAATCAGGCCGATCATACGTCCGTTGATATTGAAAAGCGGTCCGCCCGAATTGCCGGGATTGATGTCGGCATTTGTCTGGATAAGATCGTCGTAATACTGGGCATCGCTCACCTGCAAAGCGCGATGCAAACTGCTGATAATGCCTGTCGTGACCGTCTCGGAGTATCCGTAAGGATTACCAATCGCAATGACCGGCTCGGCAATCATCAAGTCGCTGGACTTACCCAACGGAACGACGCCCAACTCGACGTCGGCATTAATACGGAGAATCGCAAGGTCTTTCAGCGGCTCTTTCGCAAAAAGCTCGGCTTCGTACTGATCGCCTGCGGTCGTCGTGACTGTGATCTCACGAACGTCTTCCACAACATGATAATTTGTGAGAATGAATCCACGCGAATCGATAATGACGCCCGCCCCCATGCCGTTCACGCGACGGGTGCCGTCGGAGGTCGCAAATTCAGATTCCGCCTCCTTCTCAGCCCGAATACTGACGACGGAAGGCCAGGCGGCCTTCACAGCGAGAACATAGGGTGTCTCACGAAGATTGAGATCATCCGCACGAAGTTCCACGCTGACCAAGAGTCCCACGCAGAAAATGACGGATAAAGCGGCCAGTACCAAACACGGGCGACGCCAACGTGTAGGAAAGATGATGCTCGGCAGATTTTGCACGTTCATAGGGCGTCCCGGATCGTGGTCGGAGCCTACGCAACCTTTGAGAAGGAGCGTCCACCGCCAAAAGCGGCTTGAATGACGCCAACCCCCCTCCCCCCGAGACACGGCTCATCACCAATCGCGGAGGCGTCGCGTCGAATTTATCCTGGCTCTTCGAAAATTACGGACTCATACGACACTTTCTCATCGGCCCAAAACGCCTCTCGTCTTGAAGTCGAGCCTGAAATGTCGGAAAAGTTTGCGTTTTTTAACACGGGAGAGGACCGGTAACGTCCCTCGTGCAAAGAAAGCCAAGAAACTTGCGACAATCCACCGATTTTACAGAGAAAATCAGATAAGTTTCTACCCTAATGACACGTCAAGAAATAAATGTCCGCTCCAACGCCTTGAAGCAAGGGCTGCCGTGCAATGCAGCCCGGAAAAACCGGACAGTAATTAATTGACAAGCACTAAGACGCGTCAACGCTTATGCCTGAGCGCTGCCCCATTCGATCCCGAGCATGATCGTATTGATGCCGGAACCAATCCCCAGCAAAGCGACGCGTTCCCCCGGCTCGACATGGCCATTCTCGATCCCCAAAGCTGCAGCGGTCGGGAGGGCGGCCGAGCCGGTGTTCCCCAGCCTCTCAAGCGTTGAGTAGTTGATCGACTTGTCCAATTCAAGCGTCTTGAACAACAGCTTCTCATGCATCTTGCCGACCTGATGACAAAACGTCTTGTCGATGTCGTCGCGTGCCCAAGCAGTCTCTTGAAGAAAGCGATCAAATCCGGCCTTGGCCGTCTTAACCCCTTCGTTCATAAGGGATTCGGAGTCGGTCCACATCAGAGGACTCATCGAATCTCCGCCTGACTGGTCGGTGTCACTTTGACATAGATGCGAAAACCGCGTATTGGCATGAACGACTCCGCCGAGTAGGCGATGTCCCGTCTTGCTGATGTCGCGATGAGCAAGAACGACGGCGGCGCTGCCGGACCCAATCGTCAGAGACGCGACCGCCAACTTAATGTCTTTTCGCGTTAAACTGTTGTCAGTATTGAGCTTATGGATTGTTGACTCAAGCAGTGAACGGCTGCTCTCCGTCCCCACGACGATCCCGGCGCGAATTTGCCCCAGTTCGATCATATTGGCGATCAGGGCCATTCCGTTGAGAAGCCCTAGGCAAGCGTTCGAAAGATCCATGACAAGACAGGCGTCGGGCAACCCTAATTCACGATGAACGCCGCAAGCCGTCGCCGGCTCGAGATAATCGCGACACACTGAACCGTGAATGAGGGCCCTCACCTCGTCCTGGGCCAACCCCGACTGCTCCATCGCTTTCGCTGCCGTGATCGCGCTCATGGCACCGACACTCTGGCCCGGCTCCCAGAGCCTTCGCTCCTGGATCCCCGTCATCAATTCAAGGCGTCCCTCGGGCAACTTCAGACGTCGATACACAGGCTCCAGCTTCGCCTCAAGTTCATCTGTCGTAAGAACTTCCGGCGGAAGGACACATGCAAACGATTCAACGCAAACGTTTTGGAATTTCATGGAGCACCTATCTGCTTTTCTTGTCCGCCACTCTGAAACGGCCAAACTCATCCGAAAACGGCCAAACTCACCCGAAACTGAATATACGAACGGTTCAAGCGAACAATGTCATAGACGAATGCCTCTTGCTGAATAGAGGACGTCGGCAAGACCTCTTCGTCAAATATTGGGTTCCAGCTTACGGCGGATCGGCGATCTCGTCCACACTCCATGAAAGAAGATCTAAAAAACGGGCCTCTTCGCCCTCGCACGACCTCGCTTCGAGCGCGAACCGGGTGAACCCCATGACGTATAGATGTATAATGGTAGAGGGAGCTTGCCATGCTCTCACTCCCGTACCTCCAGGCTTTTTTAGCCTCCGCCAATGAGTTACGGGGCTACCGGTGCCTTATACCCCCAAACGTTCGATTAGCAAAGAAAAGCAAGGTTTGGCGGAGCAAAAGCAGCTTCAAATAGGTAATTTGGAGAAAATACGTTAAAGCAGGAACTTTCTATTTGACATCACAGGCCCCGTAATCTAGGCTATTTTGAGAGACTGGCTACTATAGAGGGCTTTGAAAGAGCTCGTCCACAGACGGCATGGTGCGCGTCCCGTGGAGTGCGATTTAGGATTTGTGGCTTCGGCCACCTGTTACGTATCCCAGAAAATTATTGCGACATCGGCTGGAAACCGAGCCTATTTTTATCGAGCTCGCCGACTGGCGACGATGAATCGCAATTCCTTGTTGGGATCGGCATGAAGGAACGATTAGGATGCTTGTACTGTCGCGCAAAAAAAACGAGAGCATAGTCATCAACGATGACATCACTATTGTCGTTGTCGAAATTCGCGGTGATAAGGTCCGATTGGGCATTGAGGCCCCGAAGGAAGTCCCCGTGCATCGCCGCGAGGTTTTCGATGCGATCCGGAAGAACGAGGCACCCCACGCGAAACCCATCGCTCCGGCTTCGTCGACTCCGCCCGCCGAAACGACTCCTCCCGCTGCTTCGTCCTCAACGGACGCGCCCTCCTAAGGGGTGACCAATAAACAACTGTCGTGCTTCGGCGGCCAACAGCCCGGGTCGTTACGAAGTAAGGCCCGAAAGATGCGACAGTTATTGTTAGACCGGTACCAAGAATGGCGTGAGTCTCCCTTTTCTCGCATGAAGACAGGGGGCTAGAGGCCTTCCCGACGTTGCATCTTTGCGGCAGGCTGCGCGCATAAACCGGTCGGTTAGCTATTTGAGCTTGAGCGCTCTGTAGACGCTCCTCTCCTCGGTCTCTTCGACGAATAAAACGTCCCTTCCACGACTTCGGTTGGGGCGAAGCTTCTTCCCGACATCAATCCGCCCTGTCGTGATGCTGTCGCCCGTCGTTTTTAGCTCGACTTCGACACCGCGTTCCGCCAAAGTCTCGATCGACTGAAGCCCTGCAAGATCCTCGGGCCAATGCCCGACTTGGACGATTCGACCGTCGTCGTTCGTTGCGGCCAGACCGATCGCGGCGAGCGCACCAATGATGCCGTCATTTGTCCCGCCCAAACCTTCGAGATGGATATCCAGCGACGCCGCCAGCCCGAACGCTTCGTCTTGCGTCATGAGCTCTTCTTTACACCGAAGGCCGTACTCGACGACCTCTTCCGGAACAGTAGTCGCTGAGCAAAGTCCCGGGTCGCTCCCCTCGACGAAATGCTCCTTCAAATGCTCTCGCATGAGATCGGTCAGATCACCCAGAGAAACGGTCGTGGGATCGTCAAGGAAAAACGTCAGGGAAGCGGATCCGTTCTGCGATGTGTACGGCACCCTCGGATCAAAGAACAGCTGATGCCGTATAATCCTCTCGCACCGGACAGACGCAGGCATTTTGGCGAGAAACGCCTTGACAATCCGATTCGTTCCCGGCGAGCCGACGATATCGGTATCGTCGACGCCCATATAGTAGATCATTTGCCCGACGTTCCCTTAAATTCGCCGCGACTCTCGGACTCGGAGGCCTTGAAAAGCGCCACGGATGTCGCGGCGGCCATTAAGCCCGCGAGAATCCCGCAGATAATGTAGGATGGAATTGCGCGGGGCAGCCAAAGCACCAGCGGCTGGGCAGCGATCCCGCCGATCCCGAACGTCTTCGTCACGGCCCGTACCGAGAAAGCGAGAGTGTTGGCCCCCAATCCGCATGCGGCGAAAGCAACGTACAGTCGCCACCCGCGTCGGGCACGCCAAAGGGCCGCATCAAAGATAGGGCCTGTCACGAATAACGCTGTCATGACGCCGAACCCTAGCCCGAGTCCTCCGCCTGGGAATCGCAGCAGGGGAAGAAGCAGTCCGGTCCCAAAGGCCGAGGCACCCATGATCGTTCCGGCTCCTCGTCGAGGGACGAGCGCCAGCCCAAATGTCATCGGCACGGTGATCCGCATGATCGCGTTACCCGGCATCTTCATATGGAAATCAAGGAGGACGGAGAGCACGGCGGCCATCGCCCCGCAACCCATCAACAGCATGATTTCGGCGAAGTTCACCCGAGGTTCCGTAAGCATGAGGCCGCGCAGACGCGTCCCCTCATACAGCTCCCTATGCAACGGCAAGACTTGACTCATAGCGTTAATCACTCTCCTCAACGTCTCAATCTATACGACTCAAACGGCTTCGACTCGCAGACCGCTTATACGCGTCCCAGTAAATAACTGCGTCATCTCGGGCTGGAAGCGAGCCTGTTTTCTAAGAGTCGCCAAAGGTGACACGGGTAAACAGGCGATGACGCACAGTTTATTACTGGTATCGGAATTAATCCTCTTCGCCAATATACCCGAGAGAACGGAGAAAGTCTTTCATTTTCGCGACGGAGTCAAGATAAAATTCGTTGTCACTGCGTCCGTAGTTGAAAAATCCGTGCTTCTGCCCTTCGTAGGCGACCAGTTCGCAACGCGCACCCGCCGCTTCCATCCGCTCTTCGAACATCTCGGCGTTCGCGAAAGGAACCGTCGTGTCGGTCGTCCCATGGAATAAAATCGTCGGCGGGACGTCGGCCCTCACATGTTCAACGGGCGATATCTCTTCGTAGCGCTCCAGCAGCTTGGAATAGCCGTATCCGTCGGGCCCGGTGTCGATGACCGGATTGAACAAGCACATCGCGACGGGGACCGAGCTGACTTGCAGATCCTCGCCTGGCTCGTCGAGCCCTTGGATCGTTCCCGTGCAAGCAGCGACATGTCCGCCTGCGGATCCGCCTCCAACGAGGACCTTCTCGGGATCGACGCCCAACTCTTCCGCGTGGATTCGAACGTAACGCACAGCCGACTTGCCGTCCGCGACGCATTCGAACGGCGTCGTGTTGTTGCGACTCTTCACACGATATTCGGCCGACATGGCGAGTATGCCCAGATCGGCCAGTTCGCGACAATGGTGATAAAACTGGGACGGCGATCCACCGCTCCATCCGCCTCCGAAGTAGAAAATAATCGCAGGCCGTCCAGCCTCAGGCGCCTCGCCCTTCGGATCAAAAACGTGCAGATTCAGTTCAACATCGCCGACCGTCTTATACGGGATCATGCGGTCAGGCGTCGGCGTTTCATCTTGTGCCGAAACCGGAGCCGCAAGCAAACTAAAGGTCGCGATCAAAACGCAAGCGATAAAAATCGAGACAAGGGAAGAAGTTTTCATGAATGATCCTCGCGTAAATGAAGCGTCGTTAAGGGAGAAGCTTAGAAGCAGCCCGCACTATTAACATGCATTGTAGCTGGACGGAGAGGATCATTCAAACGGTTGAGCGAAAATCTTAGTCCGCCTCAAAAATTTCGTTGGAGAATAGAAGAATTCGGCTATACTTGGTACATGATAGACTCATGCGATGTTGCGAATTCGTCATGATAGATCTCAAAAAAGGTCCCTGACCCCTTTTTTCTATACGGGAAATTCATGTAGTAATGAAAGCGAGATTAGCTGGAGAATGCTATAGTTTTCTATTTCCATGTACTAGACTATCTGTTTGGAGGTGTGCTTTATGTGTAAATTCCTTCGCTCGGCGCAATTCATTTACGTTACATGTATTTTGTTAACTGGTTCATTTACAAACACAAAAGAACACAATTCATTATTCGCTATGGAGGAAAGCTCCGCCCATAATTTGCGCGTAGTTAATCCGGAAGATTTCTGGAATAAGATTCATGAAATACCCGTCAGTGGTTTAAGCGTTGAACAATTACCAGAGTTACGTGATCAGTGCATGGATGCGTTTGAGGGTGTTATACATGCTTCCAACAAACGCGAGGTAATCACTCATTATATTGAGCAGTTCGGTAAGCATGGTCCTGATGCGGATTTTAAATGGGTGCTTTCCGCACCATACTATCTACTCTCTAGAAGAATGAACGCTGCCGAGTCTCCAGCATCGACAGAAGTAGAAAGCTTAATACGCGAACTAGTCTCAAGAAGAATGCTTAATGACAACTTGTTTCTTGAACGGTACTACAGATTTATGCTATGGGCTGGGTTCCTTGGTTATGACGACATGGAGTCCGCTATATCTCGTGAATTGGCACGGGTGAAAACAGTTAATGATTACCGAGACGAAGCTGATTACGAAGAGGGAGACAAGTGGAATTCCACACGAAATATGATTTTAATTGCAAGAGCATTTAATCGCACTGACATCATTAATGATATTAATAATGCGGTCGACAAGGGTAACGTATCAGATGTACTATATGTCACTAGAAGCAGGTTTGATTTGTGGTTTTACAAAAACTATTTTTGCTTCGTGGAAGCAGAGACAGGCTGCTTTTATTGGCATGTAGATAATGATACTACCGCACTGTCATACTTTGTCGTGAGTTATTTTTCGGAAGAAGATTTTCCAATCGTAAGTAAAATCGCGAAAGACTTACTGGAATATTATGAGTTCCCTACCATTACGCTGCCTGAAGAGCCATTTGAGGATTTTAGGGAAGCAGACCTCTCTTCTTTTTCAAATGCTTTAAAAGGTAAAGCTAGTGATGAAATATTGCACCGTTTTGTGTCCCCGTCCAACGATTAGTGTGCCCTTCCACGGCGATGAACATCACCTGAATGAGGTAGCCGCATCTCCCTTATTAGGACGACCGGAAAAGCGACTGTCTTAAAAGTCAAGCGTTTTTCGGATTCCATTTTTCATTATTTGCGACCATCGTATTGAGGATGGCCAACAGTTTTCGCATGCAGGCGGTGATCGCGACCATCTTCGAAGGAAAGGGGCCTGGTCCATTTTTGGAACTTCGTTCTGCAGCAAACTCTCACAACGACGCCTCTGTTCACGAACCCGCGTCGTACAATGAGGTTATTGGGCAGTTACCTGCCAAGCAACCGTCGCAAATGGCGAGTTATGACCAGGCCTGCGTTACTCGAAAAGGGGATGATTGATGTCATGAAGATCTTTAAACAGAACTGGGAAGATTTCAAACGAGCGTTGATTGAAGCGTTTGGGGAAGCAGTGCTTAGTCAAGCGCTGAGCATCATTGTGACGGGAGTGATTTTTCTGATTTGTTTTCGTGTCATTTACCTTTTTGCGCAGAGAAAGAATAGAGGCATGCTCAGCTTATGGGGCTTGTTCGGAGGGATGTTTTTCATTCCGATGCTTCTTCTCCTTGCCTTTACGTCCTATCTATGCCCAAAGTGTCGCAAGGTATTGACGAACCGAGATGGGAAAGCGAAGAAATGCCCGCATTGTGCGGCGTCGTGGATTCAGGAGGACAGTGAAGCTGCGACTTCCGACTGAGATTCATGGGAATTAAAGTCGAGTAGGCCGGTCGCGTCTTATTGGAGCTTGATTCGCTACGCTCATCAAGCTCCAATGAGACATTCCCACTGTTAACCATTTTCAGGCTTTTGCCCTCTCATGTAAAGATACAAGGGGACAGGCCCATTTTGTGAAAATAGGCAGGAATGTTCAAGACTGACGATTTGTTTTTATTGAGCCAATCGAACAGACTTGTCGGCTGGTTTGACGGCCCGTAAGTTCTCCCCCCATCCCAATCTCGGGATTCTCACCCCCTCTGCCATAATGACAGTTCCAGGCAGCCATCGACCGTCTTCGGCGCCAAGTTTGGCGGACTCCCCCCTGTCTTAGCAAAGCGGCTTTATGTCGCATCTCATTACAGGGAAAGAACTTAGGGGCAACCAAGCACCTTTGGCATGCGAATTGCTGAATATGGGAGGATCATAGACCCCCACATGGCAGTTCGGGCTGACAGTACCGGCGACAAGTCGTCGGCAAGGCCCTAAAACCATACACGACGGTTGTTTAAGCAAAAGAATATCGGAGGCGACTCGACCATGGCGAAGAAGAATGCCGCGAAATCCAAGAAAAGTTCCTGTGAAACGACGATCCAGCCGCTCGGCGATCGGGTGCTTGTCGAACGTGAAGAAGCTAAGCAGATCACGGCCGGCGGTATCGTCCTGCCCGATTCCGCGAAAGACAAGCCCGCCCGAGGCGTTATCATCGCTATCGGCGACGGACGCGTGCTCGATGACGGATCCCGATCTAGCTTCCAGGTCCAAGAAGGCGATCGAATCCTCTTCGTCTCCTACGCGGGCGAAGAATTCAAGATCGGCGACTGCGAAGTTCTCCTCATGCGAGAGAGCGACATCCTCGCCGTCATCGCCTGAGGCGGCAAGGCGGCAAGGGCCGCAGCCGATTCGAGCTAACGCTCGGTTGGTAATGGCCCGCTCCCGTTGGTCGCTCTACTGTTGACAATCCAGAATACAGCTTCACACACGAATACAAGATAGAATTTTCAAGGAGAACATAACTGATGGCCAAAATGATTGCATTCGATCAGGAAGCGCGCGATGCGCTGAGAAAAGGCGTCTCGAAATTGGCGAGCGCCGTCAAAGTCACGCTCGGCCCGCGCGGTCGCAACGTCATCATTCAGAAGAGCTTCGGCTCGCCAACCGTCACGAAGGACGGCGTCACGGTCGCGAAGGAAGTCGACCTGGAAGACGTCTACGAGAACATGGGTGCCCGGATGGTCCGCGAAGTCGCGTCGAAGACGAGCGACGTCGCCGGCGACGGTACGACCACGGCCACGATCTTGGCCGAAGCGATCTTCAACGAAGGCATGAAAGCCGTCGTTGCGGGCGTCAATCCGCTACAACTGAAGTCGGGCATGGAAGCGGCTGTCGACGACATCACCGCGAAGCTGAAGAAGATGTCCGTCTCGGTCAAGGATAGCAAGACCGAAATCGCTCAGGTCGGTACGATCGCCGCGAACAACGATCCCGAAATCGGTGCCATGCTGGCCGACGCCATGGAGCGAGTCGGCAAGGACGGCGTCATCACGGTCGATGAAGGCAAAAGCCTCGCGACGGAAGTCGAATGGGTCGAAGGCATGCAGTTCGATCGCGGCTACCTCTCGCCGTACTTCGTCACGAATCCGCAGTCGATGGAATGCGTGATGGAAGACGCCTACGTCCTGCTGCACGAGAAAAAGCTGTCAAGCATCCAGACGCTCGTCCCGATCCTCGAGGCCGTCGTCAACTCTGGCAAACCGCTCTTGATCGTCGCCGAAGACGTCGACGGCGAAGCGCTCGCCGCATTGGTCATCAACCGTCTACGCGGTACGATGAAAGTCTGTGCGATCAAGGCACCCGGCTACGGCGATCGTCGCAAGGCGATGCTCGAAGATATCGGTATCCTGACCGGCGGCGAAGTCCTCTTCGAGAGCCTCGGCAAGAAGCTGGAAGAGATGCAGTTGACCGATCTCGGTCGCGCGAAGCAGATCGTCATCGCCAAGGACAACACGACCTTGATCGAAGGTGCCGGCAAAAGCGTCGAGATCAAAGGCCGCATCGATCAACTCCGACGTGAGATCGAGAACGTTACGAGCGATTACGATCGTGAAAAGCTCGAAGAACGTCTCGCCAAGCTGTCGGGCGGAGTCGCCAAGGTTCTGGTCGGAGCCGCGACCGAAAGCGAAATGAAAGAGAAGAAGGCCCGCGTCGAGGACGCTCTGCACGCGACCCGCGCTGCAGTCGAAGAAGGCATCCTGCCCGGCGGCGGCGTTGCTCTCCTCCGTGCGTCGAAGACCGCGAAGCCGACCGAACTGAGCGATGACCAGGTCATCGGTTACAACATCATCCTCCGCTCTTGTCGCGCTCCGCTGACGCAAATCGCGGTCAACGCTGGCAAAGACGGCGGCGTCATCTGCGAGAAGGTCCTCGCCGGCAAGGCGAACGCGTTCGGCTACAACGCCGCGACCGACGAATACGAAGACCTGGTCAAGGCAGGCGTCATCGACCCGACCAAGGTCACGCGTACGGCGTTGCAGAACGCCGCGAGCGTCGCGACCCTGATGCTGACCAGCGACGCTTTGATCGCCGAGAAGCCGTCGGCCGCCGGTGCCGCCGCTCCCGATCCGGGCGAAATGTACTAAATCGATAGAACGCGGAATCCCCTTTCCGCTTTCAGATCTCCCTACGGCCCGACCTTCATTCTCATCATGAAGGTCGGGCTGTTTTTTTTATAATCGCTCATGCGTTCAATAATTGAAAGACTCGGCGATCTCCGATCGCCCGCTAAACGATCTGATATTTTTGCTACGAAAGACATGCTGTGTAGATGGAATATTTCAAAACAGTCGTGAATACGAGAGACCAACAGAAAGATTCTATGAGCGACTATCCTAAAAAGGTCTTATACCTGTGTACCCCTTTGTAATATCCTGAATTCACATTGCCTCAAGATGCTGCACAAATTAATTGCCATTGCCCCGTGAATGCACTATTTTATATCTGTCGGTGCGGCTTTCCCGGCAAATGGCAAATGTTTCTTAATAACGAGTTGACTCTTCAGTATTCATTACGGAGAACAATAATGGATAGGAATATTAGCAATGCGGAAGCGATAGCGATTCTTGAATCCGGCAAATTGCGAAGGGAACGCTTAAAACTTATTCGAGAAGATAAATGGTCGCTGAAGACCAATAAATGGTGCGTAATCATCCCTATATCGGCGTCTGTCTTAATGATTATTGTATTAGAATTGATGATGCCGTTTCATCTTACAGACATCCTTGAAATACCAGGCGTTCGCATCCCTCTTATCGTCTCCTCCTACTTTTCTTTCTTTCTATTTAGCGTCTTTATCCAGCCTCTCATGCACAAGGTGTCATACCTTGAGAAGAAGTATATCGCCTTAGTCGCACTCATGGAATCTGAACATTTCTTCGACAAGGAAGATGGAAGGCAACAAAAGCCTGAAGCGGACGCGAATAGGCCGCAACAGTCAGGATAGACGCGATACGCACCTAGAACGCATCATAAACAAGGTGCCTGAAGTAGAACACGAAGAAATCCTATCCCTACCTTCCAAACCATTTTCATTCCGAACATTTTTTCAACACGCATCAAACAGTATTTCTTGCGTCCTTGCTTTCATGCTGCATGCGAACCTTTAACTTGCGAGTGCTACCCGTCAGCCCAAAACGTTTTGCTGAAAAGATATCTCCATGACATTTCGCATTGCTATCGCTCTACTTATTGCGGCGTCTTTCGCCTCACCCGCATTCACTCAAGACGTCGAACTTCATGACGTTTTCATCGGCGGTGAAGACGGGTATCACACATACAGAATACCGGCACTTCTTATCGCGGAGGACGGATCGCTGCTCGCGTTCTGCGAGGGACGCAAACAAAATGCAGGCGATACGGGCGACATCGATCTCGTCATGAAACGGAGCGAGGACGACGGGGCAAGCTGGTCCGCTCTGCAAGTCATCCATGAGGAAGGCGGGGACGCACCGATCACGATCGGAAATCCTTGTCCTATCCTTGAACCCCATTCCGGTGTGGTCCATCTCCTCTTCACGAGGAACAATAAACGGCTCTTCTCAACGGCCAGCAGCGATAACGGGCTGACTTGGTCGACGCCGATCGAACGGACCGAGATCCTTGATTCGCTCGATTGCGACTGGATCCGCGTCGCATCGGGCCCGGTCCATGGGATCCAAACGAGAACAGGACGCCTCATCGCTCCACTGTGGCTTTCCGATGCCGAACGAGAAGACCGGAACAAGGACGACGCGATCGATCGTTACCGATGCGGCATCCTTTACTCCGACGATGGCGGCGACACTTGGCAGACAGGCGGACTCGTTCCCGCAACGCTCAATCGCTTGAACGAATGCACGGTCGCGGAAATCAAAGACAGGCTCTTACTGAACATCCGCTGCACGGACGCCGGGGCAAGGGCCGTCTCGTACAGTCAAGACGGCGGGGCGACATGGTCCGAACCGGTTCTCGACGAATCGCTCCCCTGCCCTACCTGTCAGGCTTCGCTCTTAAGGAGCACTCTTGGAAACGAATCACGACACTACTTCTCCAATCCCGCCAGTGCGACTTCTCGCGAAAGTATGACGCTCAGAATCAGTGAAGACGACTGCGAAACATGGCCGACGTCGATCGTTCTTTACGAAGGCCCAAGCGGTTATTCCGACCTGGCCGAACTTCACGACAGTCGAATCGCCTGCCTCTTTGAATGCGGCGAGACGCAATATTCCGAGAAGATCTCGATCGCCATAATCGAGTGACATCGGCTTTCGTAACAGCTCACTCACTTGCTTGTACTAAGAAAAGATCTTCACCACAGAGAGCACAGAGAACACAGAGGAAGACGAAGGGAAATACGACAATAATTCCCATCGGCAAACGGTCGAATACAATATTGAAAATGAGTCCAAAAGTATTCATCCCTCCAATCAACATAAGATGCCGCCTTGACAACAGAGGTGGAATTCGCAAGATATCTTTCTACTTGGCGTTTCTCGGTTTTCTCTCTGTGATCTCCGTGCTCTCTGTGGTGAGTCGTTTCTTAAGTTCGTATATTCGAGTGAAGCGTTACCGGCTTTCTTTTTCAAAAATCCCAAAATGTGTTTGACAAACTCTCCGACGACTGATATAGTGTCCTACATACCTAGTACACTATTTCGGAGGAACGCATTATGTTTTTCCAGATCGAACCGTCCGACGCGACGCCCATTTATGAGCAAGTTATGCGGCGCGTGAAGTTCGCGATCGCCAAAGGCCTGCTCACGTCAGGGGAACTGGTCCCCTCGGTCCGTGAGATGGCCAAGCAAGCGGCCATCAATCCAAACACGGTCGCTCGGGCTTACGGCAAATTGCAAGACGAAGGCGTCTTGGAACTCCGACGAGGCAAGGGCTTGGCCGTCACGCCCGACGCGCCTGATCTTTGTCGACGCGATCGCATCAACCTCATTCGAGGACGACTTCGCGGCGTTCTCGATGAAGCGTCCCAGAGCGGGCTGGACGAAAC
>Ga0307987_1001262_pt1 | contig 14035 bp, 5 predicted proteins | sample EllFjometagen181_FD_203157 | JGI IMG/M metagenome (GOLD analysis project Ga0307987, IMG submission 203157) | Marine microbial communities from Ellis Fjord, Antarctic Ocean - #181 | ecosystem: Environmental > Aquatic > Marine > Unclassified | place: Southern Ocean | collected 2014-10-08
GGGGTGCCATGGGGGAACGGCAGCGGGGAGCACCCCTTAACCGGGCGTCGGGAATGGTGAGAGAAGCGACGTTTACGGTTCAGGGGGCAGGACCCGTGCCTGGACTGAGGGGGGGATCGGTAGGTCCAGCGTGACGTAGTGGCCCACCAGCTCGGTGGCGATCTGGCGGGACTCCGGGCTGTCGAGGCTGCCCGTGAGGGCCGCCTGCTGGATGCGCGGGTCGCTGGGGATCTCCAGGGTGGGGTCAGCGCTCAGGATCTGGGTGGCCATGAAGTGGAACAGCACCCGGATGGTGCGGACCTGGTGGGGGTCGGGGAAGATCAGCTGGCCGTCTTGGGGGGCGGGCTGCACCGCGGCCACCACGCCGTCGAAGATCACCGGGTCGGTGCTGCGAAGCATGGCCAGCAGCTCCGGGAGCTCCACGGCGCCGCTGGCGTCCTGGTCGTGGTCCTGGATGTCCACGGCGACGGGGGAGCCCCGCTGCAGCTCGTGCTGGGACAGGGCGCCGTCGCCGTCTTCGTCCAGGATCTCCAGGCCGGGTCGCAGGGCGTCTTCCGGGCTCCAGCGGTCCGGGCAGCCGGCACCCAGGATCAGCGCGGATGAGAGCCAAGCCAGGGCAGGGGGCCTCACCGTGGCCTCCAATAGCCCTGCTCGCGGATCAGGCGCTTCTGCTCGGCGGTGGGTGCTCGGGGGTCGCCGGGTTTGGGCTGTCGCAGGCCGTGGTTCCAGGTGACAAGCTTGGCCACCAGATCGATCTGGGCGGCCTTGTCCAGGCCCTCGCTGGCCACGAAGGCGGGGGCCTCGAGCCGCGTGGTGCCCATCATCTCCCCCAGCCAGGGCGAGTCGGCGCCGATGCCGGAGAAGGTCAGGCGGCCCTGGTCGTTTCGCACGCTCACCGCCCGGAACATGGTCTGGGCGAAGACGGCCTCACGGGCTTGGTGTTCCGCCCCCTCGAGGACGGGCCACAGGGAGCGCCCCTGGATGCCTGCGGGGTGCTGGGCGTTCGCGGCATCCAGCAGGGTGGGCATGACATCGGTGAGGTCCACCAGCCCCGACACGCGGCGCCCCGCTTGGGCTGCGCCGGGCAGGCGCACCATGAGCGGCACCGCCAGGGACTCGTCGGTCAGGGTGTAGCGATGGCCGAAGATCCCGTGTTCGCCGAGCTCTTCGCCGTGATCCGACAGGACCACTACGATGGTCTCGTCCAGCAGGCCGCGCTGGTCGAGCTCGGCCATGAACAGCCCGAACCAGGCATCGGCGTAGGCCACTGCGCCGTCGTAGACCTGGGTGATGTGCTCGAGGTCTCGGGGCTGCAGGGGGGTGGCGCCGACGGCCGGGTCGCGGGCGCGGGCCACGCTTCGGACCCGCTCGCTGGCGCCCCTGACCCTCAGGGCGTCCAGGTCGTGCACCCGCTCGGTGTCAGGGGGCAGGAACCAGCCATCCACCACCCGCACCGTCCCCAGCTTCTGCCGAGCGGCGTCCACCCCGGGCCCCAGGTAGTCGCGTTCGGTTCGGGAGGTGCCGAAGGGGCCAGGCTTGAGGTAGCGGTGGTGGGTGTCGTAGCCGTGGACGAACAGCAGGAAGGGATCCTGGGGTTCCCTGGTGTCCAGCCACCCCGTGGCCAGGGGCACCGTGTGGTACAGGCTCGCCCAGCTTCCGCCTTGTTCGTACCACTCGAAGCCGCGGCCCAGGCCGAAGCCGGCCATCAGGTGCCCCCCTGCGACGGCCGCCCCGGTCTGGTAGCCGTGGACGTCCATGACCTCGGCCAAGGTGGGGGCTTCGTCGGCCAGGGCGTAGTCGTCGAAGATCGGCCCGGTCTCGGTGGCATAGCGGGAGGTGAACAACGCGGCATGGGACAGCAGCGTCTCGTTGGCGACCGCCCAGCTGTCCTCGAAGACCACGGCTTGGCTGGCGAAACGATCCAGGTTGGGGGTCAGCCCGCTGGTGTTGCCGTAGGCGCCCAGGCGGTCGCGGCGCAGGGTGTCCAGGCAGATCACCACCACGCTGGGTGGACCCTCGCGCACCGGCGCGCTGCAGCCCAGCATCAGTGGGAGCAGGCAGGCGAGGGAGCGAAGCGTGGAGCTCGGGGCGGGCGAGGGCATCATGGGGGTTTCGGACGAGCTTCGACTAACGTATGTGGCCGCCCGCTGGGGGGGCAGGGACCAGGTGGATAGATACGGTTCCATGGACGAATCCCGCCCAGTGTACCCACACCCATCCGGTAGCCCCGGGGTGGGCCGCTGGGCCTGGCCCGCGCTGCTGGCCCTGGTGGGCGTCGGGGTCTCCTGGGCGCTGTGGGCCTGGTACCGCTTCCCCGCCATCGGGGGCGCAGATCCCGGAATGTGGGAAGCGGCGGCGCAGACGGTGGCCCGCGGAGAGCCGTCGCCGGTCGCGCCGGTGTTTCCTGTGCTCGTGGCCGCTGTGGTCAAGGTCTCCGGGCTGGGCTGGGATCGTGCCGGCATGGTGATCGCGGTGTTGTGCTTCGCGGCACTGGGGCCGGCGACCTTCCTGCTGGCCCGTCGCCTGGGTGCCCCAGTGGCTCTCTCCGTCCTGGGGGGCTTGGTGGTGTCCCTCGAGCCCTGGTTGGCGCTGGGGTCCCTACAGTGCCAGCCAGACACCCTGTCGGCCCTGGTCTTCGTGCTCGCCATGCTCGCGGGCCTGGCCTGGCTCGATGCGCCGCGCTGGCCTCGGCTGCTGCTGTTGCTGGCCATCATCGGGATTCTCCCGCAGGTTCGAGAGCACGCGCCCCCGGTGGCCGCGGGGCTGATGGTGCTGCTGGTGGCCAGCCCGGGTCGCTGGTCCCAGCGCCTGGGTCGCCTCGGGCTGGCGGTGCTGGCGGTGCTGCTGGTGCCGATGCTGTTGGGGGAGCCCCCAGGCCTGCCCTGGGAACAACACTGGGTGCAGCTGCGCTGGGGCGAGGTGGTGCGGCACTTCTTCGAGACCGGCTCGCCCAGCTTCCTCTCCGGCACCCCCCGCGGCTATCGCGAAGCCTTCGCTCAAGCCTATGCGGAGGGCTCCCGGCTGCGCATCGCCTGGCTGCACGCCTCCCTGTCCTTCCACAGTGGCTGGTCACCCTGGCTCTGGTTGTTCCCCGGCCTGGCGGGCTGGTTGCTCCTGGGTAGGCGCCGCTGGCTGCTGTTGGCGGGCCTGCTGCCCCTGCTGGCTGTCCCCGGTGGGGCCCAACAGCCCCGACACGTGGCGGTGCTGGTGCCCCTGGCCGTGGTGTGCTGGGTCGCAGCCCTGGTGCGCTTTGGGAAGCCGGAGCGCTGGGTGCTCGGTGGCTTCACGCTGGCCCTGGCCATGCTGTGCTGCATCAACCTACCGCGGGCCGCCCGGGACCATCAGCTTCGCTGCGAGCTGCGAGGCCGCATCATGGAGTTTTCGGACGAGTTGTGCCTGCGCACCGCGCCCGAAGCCATCTCCGCCGGCGGCAATCAACGACCGCTGGTGTACTGCGAACGACGTCAGCTGGGGCTGGCCGAGGCGGAACAGCAGCCCGGCCCCCTGTTCTGGGTGGGCGCGCTGCCCGAGCAGCGGCGGGAGGACTGGCCGAGGCTCCAGGCTTCGGGGTGGACCCCCCTCCAGATGAAGAGCGAGCTGTACCCGGTGTTCCAGCGAACAGGGGATTAGTTTCCGGGTGCGGGGGGCGCGCCGGCTCCTGGCTCCTTGGGGGCTGCGGTGCCGCCGGCCTCGAAGTCCTTGGCGCCGCTCGGTGTGTTTGCGGCTTGGCGCGCCATCTCCTGGATGTGGCCGGTGAGCACGGTCTCGAGGTCCAGCTCCTGGTTGCGGGGCAGCAGGTTGCTGCGCTGCATCTGCTCGAAGAGCTGCGTGGCCGTGGGGAGCTCGTCGGGGTCCATGCCGGCGTCGGTGGCGACGGTCCGCAGCTTGGCCTCGAGCTCGTCGGTGAACTCCGCCTCGTCGACTTCCCAGGTGCTGGCACCCGCAGCGGCTTGGGCGCCGGGGCCGCCTGTGGCGCCGGGGCCGCCTGTGGCGCCGGGGCCGCCTGTCGCTCCGGGGCCGCCGGCTGCGTCGGGGCCCCCGGTTGCGTCGGGGCCGCCGGCCGCAGCTTTCTTGCCGGGGCCGCCTTGGCCGCCTTGGCCGCCTTGGCCGCCTTGGCCGCCGGGGCCGCCTTGGCCGCCTTGGCCGCCGGGGGCTTCGGTGGTGGCGGGGCGGGGAGGGGTGGTGGTGATCATGCTGCTGATCCACAGGCCCAAGCCGGCATTGGACAGCAGAATAACGGCCGCCAGGAAGACGATGGGGCCCCAGCCGGGAGGCAGCTGGATCTGATCGTTGGGGTCGATGTGCTCTTCCATGGCGGATTCCTCGTTTGGATCACCCCAAGCCTATTCACCTGGTGGGATCGTGTCACCGGCGTGGCGTCGCCGCTGGTGTGGCGCCGGTCCTGAAGCACGAAGGCCCCGGTCTGTGGAGACCGGGGCCCGGATGCGACCGTGTGGCTAGTCCCAGTCGGAGGCGGGACCGCCGTAGGCGCCTTGGTCGTTGGTGGTGCTGTCGGCGTCGTCGTAGCTGCTGATGGGGTTACCGGCATCGACGCTGGTGGAGACCGACATCAGGTGCAGGTCGTCGTTGGCGAACACGCCGTCGTCGCTGTAGGCGGTGAACATCGGCGGGTCGCTGATGTTGCCGTTGCTGCCCGTGGGGTCAGTGACGCCGGAGTAGTCGCCACCCAGGTTGCCGTACACGTTGTTGTACGTACCGCTGAAGGACACGCTGCCGCCGCCCAACACACCGGCACCGGCGCTGGCGCCGTAGACGATGCTGTTCATCAGGTCCAGGCTGGTGGTGCCCGAGGCGTTGATGGCGCCACCGCTGGGGGCGTCGTCGCCCGCGAAGGTGGCGTTGACCACCGCGGCGTAGGCGGACACCAGGAACATGCCGCCGCCTTCGCTGGTGGCGTCGTTGAACATGGAGGCCACGTTGGTCAGGTCGATGCCGCCTTCGATCTCCATGCCGCCGCCGTCGGTGGCTTCGTTGCCCACGAGGTAGGAGGTGTCGAAGCGGACCGCAGAGGTTTCATCTGCGTACACACCGCCGCCCTGATCGGCGAAGTTCTCCTGGACCGTCGAGTCGGCGATCTCGGACGAAGAGCCGAGGAAGCACATGCCGCCGCCGTAGGAGTACGTGTAGTAGGTGTTGGGGTAGGAGAGCACGGTCGCGGCCACCGGCAGGGAGCTGCCGTAGGCCACCACGTTGCGGATGGTGGGGTCGGCGCTATCGACGTACAGACCGCCACCACACCAGGTGTAGTAGTAGTCGTAGCAGGTGATGATCGAGGTGCAGCCGTAGGAGCTGACGTCCTCTTCGAGGTGGCCGTCGCCGGTGAGGGTGAAGCCGTCGATCACGGTGGCCATGGACTCGGACGATTCGATGGTCAGCGCGGGCTCGTTCATGCCCATGGCGTCGATGATGGTGGCGTCGGCGCCTTCGATGCCCGTGACCACGAGGTCGGTGCCGTTGAGGTGGACCGCTTCGTAGTAGGTGCCGGGGTAGGCGATCACGCACTGGGTGGCGGCGTCCACGGCGGCCTGGAGGGTGTCCAGGGGGCTGGACATGGTGCCAGCGCCCGAGGACGAGCCGGAGGCGACGTCGGCCACGATGGGCTCGGTGCCGTCGGTGTCGTCGCAGTCCCAGGTGTTGTCGACGTAGCCAGAGGGCATGGAGCAGGCGAGGATGGTGTTGTCCGGGTCGCCGGTGCCGTCGCTGTCGGTGTCCGCGTAGAAGGTGTCGCCGTCGAGCACCTCGCCGTCTTCGTCCACCATGCCGTCGCAGTCGTCGTCTTCACCGTTGCAGTACTCGTCCGCGCCCGGGTACTGGGCGGGGTCGGAGTCATCGCAGTCGGTGTTGTCGGCCAGGAAGCCCGAGGGCTGGTAGCAGTCGATGGCGGTGACGGTGGGGTTGCCGTAGTTGTCGGCGTCGTTGTCACGGTACCAGGTCAGCACGTCCACCGCGTCGTCTTCGTCGACTGTGCCGTCGCAGTCGTCGTCTTCGCCGTTGCAGTATTCGTCGGCGCCCGGGTACTGGGCGGGGTCGGCGTCATCGCAGTCCGTGGCGTCGGCGACGTAGTCGGTGGGCTGGACGCAGTCGATGTCGCTGACGGCGGGGTCGCCGAAGCCATCGCTGTCCACGTCGGCGTACCAGGTGGAGACGTCGGTGGCGTCGTCTTCGTCGATGGTGCCGTCGCAGTCGTCGTCTTCGCCGTTGCAGTATTCCGTCGCGCCGGGGTACTGGGCGGGGTCGGAGTCGTCGCAGTCGGTGTTGTCGGCCACGAAGCCCGAGGGCTGGTAGCAGTCGATGTCCGCGACGAAGTCGTTGCCGTAGGTGTCGGCGTCGGCGTCGGCGTACCAGGTCAGGACGTCCAGAGCGTCGTCTTCGTCGATGGTGCCGTCGCAGTCGTCGTCTTCGCCGTTGCAGTATTCGTCAGCACCGGGGTACTGGGCGGGGTCGGAGTCGTCGCAGTCGGTGTTGTCGGCCACGAAGCCGGTGGGCTGGTAGCAGTCGGTGTCGGTGACGGTGGGGTTGCCGTAGCTGTCGGCGTCGGCGTCGGCGTACCAGGTCAGCACGTCTACGGCGCCGTCTTCGTCGATGGCGCCGTCGCAGTCGTCGTCTTCGCCGTTGCAGTATTCCACGGCGCCTGGGTACTGGGCCGCGTCGGTGTCATCGCAGTCGGTGTTGTCGGCGACGTAGCCGCTGGGCTGGTTGCAGTCGATGTCGCTGACGGTCGGGTTGCCGAAGGTGTCGCTGTCCACGTCGGCGTACCAGGTGGCCACGTCTACGGCGGTGTCCTCGTCGATGGAGCCGTCGCAGTTGTCATCTTCGCCGTTGCAGTATTCGTCGGCGCCCGGGTACTGGGCGGGGTCGGCGTCGTCGCAGTCGGTGTCGTCGGCGACGTAGCCGAAGGGCTGGTTGCAGTCGATGTCGCTGACGGCCGGGTCACCGTAGCTGTCGGCGTCGGTGTCGGCGTACCAGGTGGTGACATCCACGGCGGTGTCTTCGTCCACGGTGCCGTCGCAGTCGTCATCTTCGCCGTTGCAGTATTCGTCGGCGCCCGGGTACTGGGCGGGGTCGGCGTCGTCGCAGTCCGTGTTGTCGGCCACGAAGCCGCTGGGCTGGTCGCAGTCCATGTCGGTGTTCAGCGGGTCGCCGTAGGTGTCTCTGTCGGTGTCGGCGTACCAGGTGGCCACGTCCACGGCGGCGTCTTCGTCGATAGAGCCGTCGCAGTCGTCGTCTTCGCCGTTGCAGTATTCGTCAGCGCCGGGGTACTGGGCGGGATCGGTGTCGTCGCAGTCCGTGTTGTCGGCGACGTAGTCGGTGGGCTGGTCGCAGTCGATGTCCGACACGGCGGGATCGCCGTAGGTGTCACTGTCGGTGTCGGCGTACCAGGTCAGCACGTCGATGGCGCCGTCTTCGTCGATGTCACCGTCGCAGTCGTCGTCTTCGCCGTTGCAGACCTCGGCCGCTCCGGGGTTCTGCCTGGCGTCGGCGTCGTCGCAGTCGGTGTCGTCGAGGACGTAGCCGAGGGGCTGGTCGCAGTCGATGTCGGCGACGGCCGCGTCGCCGTAGCTGTCCATGTCGGTGTCGGCGTACCAGGTCACCACGTCGATGGCCCCGTCTTCGTCGATGGTGCCGTCACAGTCGTCGTCTTCGCCGTTGCAGTACTCGTCCGCGCCGGGGAACTGCATGGCGTCGGTGTCGTCGCAGTCGGTGTCGTCGAGCACGTAGCCGGTGGGCTGGTAGCAGGCGTAGGCGGTGGCCAGCGGGTCGCCGAAGCCGTCGTTGTCGGTGTCGGCGTACCAGTTGAAGCCGTCCACAGCTTCGGCTTCGTCGGTGTCGCCGTCGCAGTCGTTGTCGGCGCCGTCGCAGTACTCGGTCGCGCCCGGGAAGGTGGTGGGCTCGCCGTCGTCGCAGTCAGTGTAGTCGAGCACGTAGCCTTCGGGCTGGGTGCACTGGACGATGCTGACGTCCACATCGCCGAAGCCGTCACCGTCGTTGTCGGCGTACCAATAGGTCTCGGCATCCACGGTGTTCTCGTCGATCTCGCCGTCGCAGTCGTCGTCTTCGCCGTTGCAGTACTCGTCGGCGCCCGGGTACTGGGTCGCGCTCATGTCGTCGCAGTCGTCGGGGTTCTCCACGTAGCCGGAGGGCATGTCGCAGGACTGGGTGGTCACGACCTCGTCCCCGTAGCCGTCACCGTCGGTGTCGGCGTACCAGGTGGTGCCCGTGGTGATGTCGACGCTGTCGTCTTCGTCGTCGATCAGCTCGTCGCAGTCGTCATCCACGCCGTTGCAGATCTCCTGCCCGTCGGGGTTGATCGCTGGGTCCTCGTCGTCGCAGTCTTCGGTGTTGTTGACGTAGCCATCGGGGGCCTCGCAGGCGTCGATGGTGCGGTCCGGGTCGCCGAAGCCGTCGTAGTCGCTGTCGGCGTAGTAGGTGTTGCCCGCGCCTTCGTCGACCTCGCCGTCGCAGTCGTTGTCGATTTCGTCGCAGGACTCTTCTGCCCCCGGGTGGACGGTGGGATCACCGTCGTCGCAGTCTTCGTCGCTGTTGTATCCATCGCCGTCGGCATCGACGTATTCGACGCCGGTGTCATCCTTGATGGTGTCATCTGGGGGAGGGCATCCCATGGCGATGAGGGCGGACAGACTGATGAGGGTCCAGAGACGAGAGGACATATCAAACCCCGTATTCACGAGATTGGTAGGTTCGGGCGACGTACGACAGACCCCAGATTACTCGTGATGCTGTGCGTGATCCACATCACAGGAGCGCATATGGGGTCACTCACCCGCGTGAGCGTGCTCACCTTAGGGTGGTTGTGGGCGTCGAGGGCGTGCTTAGCGGCTGAGAGAGAGCTGTTAAAAAAACACCCCGATCCAAGACAATGGATCGGGGTGGTGCTCCCTGGCTCAGCGGGGCCGGACCGGGATTAGTCCCAGTCGGAGCCCTGGCCACCGTAGGCGCCCATGTCGTTCACAGTGCCATCGGCGTCGTAGTAGAGGGCCGCGCCGCTGCCTGCGTCGATGCAGGGTGAGGCCGTGTCCAGGTGCAGGTCTTCGTTGGTCTCGTCGCCGTCGTCGGTCCAGGAGACGAAGATCGGGTCCGCGGCCATGTTGCCGTCCACGCCGGTGGGGTCGGTGACGCCCGAGTAGTTGCCGCCGACGTTGCCGTACACGTCGTTGTAAGTGCCGTTGTAGGCCGCGGAGGTGTCCACCAGTACGCCTTCGCCCGTGGCGGCGCCGTAGATGATGGTGTTGATCACATCGGCCGCCGAGCTGCCCTCGAGGTACAGACCGCCGCCCATGGGGGCATCGTCGCCAGCCAGGGTGATGTTCTCGAGGGCGCCGTAAGCACCCAGCAGCAGGGCGCCGCCGCCTGAGTTGGAGGCGTAGTTGAAGCTCGAGGCCAGGTTCACAAGGGTCGCCACGCCACCATCGAGCTGCGAGCCACCACCGTCGGTGGCACCGTTGCCGTAGATGTGGCCCTTGACCCAGGAGAAGGCCGTGAGCTCATCGGCGTAGAGGCCACCGCCCTGATCGGCCCAGTTGGCCAACACGTCCACATCCTCGAGGGTCGCCGCGGAGTCGAGCAGGCAGACACCGCCACCATAAGAAGAGGTGTAGTAGGTGTTGGGGTAGGACGAGACCGTCGCGGCCGCGGGCAGCGCGCTGTCTTCGACGACGAGGTCAACCAGGCGAGGATCGGAGCTCGACACGTACAGGCCACCACCGCAGTAGGTGTAGTAGTAGTCGTAGCAGGTGACGATCGAGGTGCAGCCGTAGGACGTGACCTCGGTCTCGAGGTGGCCGTCGCCGGTGAGGGAGAAGCCCGTGACCTGGGTTGCAGCGGTCTCGCCCGAGTCCACGGTGTAGGCGGCATCGCCCAGCCCCGTGGCGTCGATCATCGTGACGTCGGTGCCTTCGACGCCGGTGACCGTCAGGTCCACGCCGTTCATGTGGACGGCTTCGTAGTAGGTGCCCGCGAAGACGATGACGCACGCGGTGGCGTTGTCCACGCCGTCCTGGATCGCATCCAGCGGGCTGGTCATGGTGCCAGCGCCGGAGGAAGAGCCCGTGGCGGCATCGACGACGACCGGCTCGGTGCCGTCGCTGTCGTCGCAGTCCCAGGTGTTGTCGATGTAGCCGGCGGGCAGGCCGCAGGCGACGATGGTGCTGGCGGGGTCGCCGGTCAGATCGCCATCGGCGTCGGCGTAGTAGGTGTCGCCGTCCAAGACCTCGCCGTCTTCGTCCACCAGGCCGTCGCAGTCGTCATCTTCGCCGTTGCAGTACTCATCGGCGCCCGGGTACTGGGCGGCGTCGGCGTCGTCGCAGTCCGAGTCGTCGGCGATGTAGCCGGCGGGCTGGGTGCACTCGACGTCTGTGCTGGCGGGGTCGCCGTAGGCGTCGCCATCGATGTCGGCGTACCAGGTGGAGGCGTCCACCGCGGTGTCTTCGTCGATGGTGCCGTCGCAGTCGTCGTCTTCGCCGTTGCAGTACTCATCGGCGCCCGGGTACTGGGCGGCGTCGGCGTCGTCGCAGTCCGTGCTGTCGGCGACGTAGCCAGAGGGCTGGGTGCAGTCGATGTCCGACACGGCGGGGTCGCCGTAGCTGTCACTGTCGCTGTCGGCGTACCAGGTGGCGACGTCCATGGCGTCGTCCTCGTCCACGAGGCCGTCGCAGTCGTCGTCTTCGCCGTTGCACAGCTCGGTGGCGCCGGGGTACTGGGCCGCGTCGGTGTCGTCGCAGTCGTTGCTGTCGGCGACGTAGCCGGAGGGCTGGTAGCAGTCGATGTCGGTGCTGCTCAGGTCGCCGTAGGTGTCGCTGTCGGTGTCGGCGTACCAGACCAAGACGTCCAAGCTGTCGTCTTCGTCCACCGTGCCGTCGCAGTCGTCGTCTTCGCCGTTGCAGTATTCGTCGGCGCCCGGGTACTGGGCCGCGTCGGTGTCATCGCAGTCGTTGCTGTCGGAGACGTAGCCGGAGGGCTGGTCGCAGTCGATCGTGCTGACGGCGGGGTCACCGTAGCTGTCGCTATCGCTGTCGGCGTACCAGGTGGCGACGTCCGAGGCGTCGTCTTCGTCGATGAGACCGTCGCAGTCGTCGTCCTCGCCGTTGCAGTACTCCACCGCGCCGGGGAACTGGGCGGCGTCGGTGTCATCGCAGTCCGTGGCGTCGGAGACGTAGCCGGAGGGCTGGTTGCAGTCGATGTCGGAGCTGGCGGCATCGCCGTAGGTGTCGCCGTCGCTGTCGGCGTACCAGGTCAGGACGTCGGCTGCGTCGTCTTCATCCACGACGCCGTCGCAGTCGTCGTCTTCGCCGTTGCAGTACTCCACCGCGCCGGGGAACTGGGCGGCGTCGGTGTCATCGCAGTCCGTGTTGTCGGCGACGTAGCCGGAGGGCTGGTCGCAGTCGACGTCGCTAGTGGCGGCGTCGCCGTAGCTGTCGCCGTCGGCGTCGGCGTACCAGGTCAGCACATCCGTGGCGCTGTCTTCATCGATGTCGCCGTCGCAGTCGTCGTCCTCGCCGTTGCAATACTCCACCGCACCGGGGAACTGGGCGGGGTCGGTGTCGTCGCAGTCGGTGTTGTCGGCGACGTAGCCGGAGGGCTGGTTGCAGTCGATGTCGGTGGTGGCGGCGTCGCCGTAGGTGTCGGCATCGGCGTCGGCGTACCAGGTCAGGACGTCCAGGGCGTCGTCCTCGTCGATGGTGCCGTCGCAGTCGTCGTCTTCACCGTTGCAGTACTCGTCGGCGCCCGGGAACTGGGCGGCGTCGGTGTCGTCGCAGTCGGTGTTGTCGAGCACGTAGTCGGTGGGCTGATCGCAGTCGATCTCGGTCACCAGCGGGTCACCGTAGGTGTCGCCGTCGAGGTCCGCGTACCAGGTCAGGACGTCCAGGGCGGCGTCTTCGTCGATGTCGCCGTCGCAGTCGTCGTCTTCGCCGTTGCAGTACTCGTCGGCGCCCGGGAACTGGGCGGCGTCGGTGTCGTCGCAGTCCGTATCGTCGGCGACGTAGCCGGAGGGCTGGGAGCAATCGATGTCACTGGTGGCGGGGTCGCCGTAGCTGTCACCGTCGCTGTCGGCGTACCAGGTGAGCACGTCGGCGGCGCTGTCCTCGTCGATGTCGCCGTCACAGTCGTCGTCTTCGCCGTTGCAGTACTCGACCGCGCCGGGGTACTGGGCGGGGTCTGAGTCGTCGCAGTCGGTGTTGTCGGCCACGAAGCCCAGGGGCTCGTTGCAGTCGATGTCGCTGACGGTGGGGTTGCCGTAGCTGTCGCCGTCGGCGTCAGCGTACCAGGTGAGCACGTCCACGGCGTCGTCTTCGTCGATGATGCCGTCGCAGTCGTCGTCTTCGCCGTTGCAGTACTCGTCGGCACCCGGGAACTGGGCGGCGTCGGTGTCGTCGCAGTCCATGTCGTCGGCGACGTAGCCGGAGGGCTGATCGCAGTCGATGTCGGCGGTGGCGGGGTCGCCGTAGCTGTCACCGTCGGTGTCGGCGTACCAGGTGGCCACGTCGAAGGCTTCATCCTCGTCGATGTCGCCGTCGCAGTCGTCGTCTTCGCCGTTGCAGTACTCGACCGCGCCGGGGAACTGCATGGGGTCGGCGTCGTCGCAGTCGGTGTTGTCGGCGACGTAGCCGGAGGGCTGGTTGCAGTCGATGTCCGTGACGGCGGGGTCGCCGTAGCGGTCGCGGTCGCTGTCGGCGTACCAGGTGGCGACGTCCAGGGCGTCGTCTTCGTCGATGATGCCATCGCAGTCGTCGTCTTCGCCGTTGCAGTACTCGTCCGCGCCGGGGAACTGGGCTGCGTCGCCATCGTCGCAGTCTTCACAGGCCGCGAAGCCGTCGCCGTCGCTGTCGGCGTAGGCCACCGAGCCATCACAGTTGTAGTCGTTGGGGTCGGTGCAGTCGGTCTCCGACGCGCCGGGGTTGTACGCCGGGTCGGTGTCGTCGCAGTCGCCGCCCATGGCGACGTAGCCGGAGGGCTGATCGCAGTCGATGTCGGTGACCGCGTCGTCGCCCCAAGCGTCGGCGTCGCTGTCGGCGTACCAGGTGGCCACGTCGAGGGCTTCGTCTTCGTCCACCGAGCCGTCGCAGTCGTCGTCTTCGCCGTTGCAGTACTCGTCCGCGCCGGGGAACTGGGTGACGTCGTTGTCGTCGCAGTCGGTGTCGTCCAGCACGTAGCGGCTGGGCTGGGTGCAGTCGATGTCGGTGGTGGCGGCGTCGCCGTAGCCGTCGCCGTCGCGATCGGCGTACCAGGTGATCACGTCGAGGGACTCGTCTTCGTCCACCGAGCCGTCGCAGTCGTCATCTTCGCCGTTGCAGTACTCGTCCGCGCCGGGGAACTGGGCGGCGTCGGCGTCGTCGCAGTCGGCGTCGTCCAGGACGTAGCCGGTGGGCTGGTAGCAGGCGTTGGTGGTGACCAGCGCGTCGCCGAAGCCGTCGCCGTCGGTGTCGGCGTACCAGTCGAAGCCGTCCACGGCGTCTTCTTCATCCACGGTGCCGTCGCAGTCGTTGTCGGCCCCGTCGCAGTACTCGGTGGCGCCCGGGTAGGTGGTGGGCTCGGCGTCGTTGCAGTCCGAGGCGTCCAGGACGTAGCCGGTGGGCTGGTTGCACTGGACCACGGAGACGCCTTGGTCGCCGTAGCCGTCGCCGTCCGCGTCGGCGTACCAGGTGGTCTCGGCATCGACGGTGTCCTCGTCGATCTCGCCGTCGCAGTCGTCGTCTTCGCCGTTGCAGTATTCGTCAGCGCCCGGATGCTGGGCAGCGTCGTTGTCGTCGCAATCACCCAGCTCGCCGGTGTAGCCGCTGGGGGCGTCGCAGGACTCGACGGTGACGTCCACGCCGAAGCCGTCGCCGTCGCCGTCGGCGTACCAGGTGCCCCCGCTGCTGAGGTCGATGCTGTCATCGTCGTCGTCGATCAGCCCGTCGCAGTCGTCGTCCAGATCGTTGCAGATCTCCTGGGCCGCCGGGTTGATCTCCCCGTCGCTGTCGTCGCAGTCCTGGGTGTTGTTGACGTAGCCGTCGGG
>Ga0307987_1001264_pt1 | contig 14002 bp, 7 predicted proteins | sample EllFjometagen181_FD_203157 | JGI IMG/M metagenome (GOLD analysis project Ga0307987, IMG submission 203157) | Marine microbial communities from Ellis Fjord, Antarctic Ocean - #181 | ecosystem: Environmental > Aquatic > Marine > Unclassified | place: Southern Ocean | collected 2014-10-08
AAGAAGGGGGAGCGTATCTACATCAGGCATTCACAGCAATCAGGGAAAGTCCCAGTTTCTTTTCAAGGGCCTGGACTTCCTCAAGTTCAGCAGTTTCCAGTACAGAGGTTTTAACATCCTGGCATGAAAATGCCAGCAAAGATTTTCCCATTTTGGTTTCCAGGGATTTAATCGCGTCCAGTACTTTGTCATCCAAATTTGAAAAACTACAGATCATAATATCACTCCTTTTCTACGGTTTTATTGCGGATGTCACCATGTCATCCACTTCATGACAATAAATTATATAGAAAATAGACAACGATGCAATACGGAAAGAATGAGGGGGTATTGACGGGTTAAACCCATCAATAGATTTAACAGCCCCAGAGCTGACAAAATCATAAGGACATGGATAATAGATGGCTTCTCAGGTTGGTCTGGGTATTATTCAGATCCAGTTTTTGCCTGAGATTTCGGCGGTGGAAACTTACCGTGGTGCTGGAAAGATTGAGTATGTCAGCAATCTCTTTGGTGCGTTTACCCACCTTAATCAGGCGTGCCACCTGTATTTCCCGGGGGGTCAATACGGTTTCAAGGGCAGTCAGACGTCTTATCAAGGGGGATGATATATTTTCAAGAGCAGTCATTATCAATGCAAAAAGTTCATTGGACTGCGGTGCCTGGAGCTCTTGCTGGAGCAGATTCACCAGGGGGAGGACATCCTCTCTTATGTTTTGGAAAATGGACTGCTCCATTTTTTCCTTGTCTTCATACCGCTGGTGCAGGAGTCCCCTGAGAGCTGCGTTGGCATCTTCCAGGCTTTGGGATTTTTCTAATAAAGACCTTTGGGCCAGCTTCAGGGCGGTGATATCTTCATGGCTGATCACCACCCGCACCGGATCAAATCCCCTAGCCCGGGTGGCCCGCATATAAAACCAGAACTCCTGATCAGGCCCATTGCATGGATATTCAATAACAAACTCTTCAATTTCACCCGTGATCACCCTGCGAATCCCCTTTGATACCTCCCGGGAACGACGGGCATCTTCCCCCAGTGCATTATCACACACGGTGAGATAATTGATGCCAATGGTGTCTGGTTCCATACGAATTTCGTTGGAAAGCCCAAATGTTTTCCAGGCCAGATTGGTATCCACAATGATACCCTGTTCATCAATTACTGCCACATTGGACGTTAGTGCATTCAAAACGGTCCGGGCATACCGGAGGGCTCCGGCATCGTTTTGTTGCTGCATTCGTTCAGGCTCAACCATGGATATCTACCTTTTCAATTAATTCTCAAATACTCCCACTCCCCCCTTAAAAACAGGCTATTTTTGTCATGGGAGCCTATCAGGTTCGGACGTTTTATTCTTCCGATTTAATTACAATTTTCATTTGATAGAGCGCTTATATCATATATTTATTTCACCCCGCTGACAATAAAGTACTTGGTCAAAAAAAACAAATCTGACGGGGAAAAACATATTGACTAATTCAAAAAAAGCGCTTAGCCTACGTTTCCTTTGTATCAATTCAATAGATTTAATTCCAATATTTTTTTACCTCGATAATCATTTTTTATGTTGATATTTATTTTGGAGAGAGATCAGGGAAACGGTATGGCAGGGAAACAAGTTGTTACGGCAATTGCCGTGGGAGTCTGGTGTTTGTTTTTATGTTTTTCAACAGCTTCAATGGCCTCGGACGACAGTGATGCCATCACGATCACTGGCAAAGAGATTGAAGCCATGAACGTCAATAGCATGGCAAATATATTAAACCAGGTACCAGGGGTCCGGTGCGGAGATACATCCGTTTCCATCCATGGATCATCCAAGGTTAAAGTCTATGTTAACGGAAAGCCCCTCAACGATCCCACGTCCTCCCACGGCGGGGTCCGGTGGGATATGGTGAATATAGATCATATTGAAAAAATTGAAATCTTTAAGGGCAAGGGCGGAGTGTCCCATGGAAGCGATGCCGCAGGTGGTGTGATTCTAATTTCCACCCAAAAAATCAGTACATTCAAAGGAAGCATCAAAACCCATGCAGGGAAAGATGATGTATTCAACGCCAAAACAAACGCCACCATGGTTCTCGGATCAATGGGCCTTGGTTTATCTGGAGAGTACAACACCGATGATGGATACAAGATCAATAATGATAAAGAGACCCACAGGCTGGGGGGGCGGATTGAATACTCCCCCGGGGATGCCATGGACTTCATCTTAACCGCCGATCACATGAAGGATGAACGTGGATTAAGTGGGTTGCCCGCTTTTCCCACACCTTTTTCCCGCAAAGAAACAGATATTTCTATTTTTTCTCTCTTGTCTTCGTTTAAATTCCTCACCGCTAAAACATACCTCAATCAGGGAGAGAAGCACAACACCGACATAAGTAAAGGGCTTGATAAAACCATTAAGGTCAAAAAACTGGGCCAGGATGTTAATTACAGCTGGCAGTTGAACAAAAATAATGGCTTCAATTTTGGTGCAGCCGGGGATCTGGACAGGGCCTCGGGAACGGCCTTTTCCCGCAAAGAGGAGTATTCTCTATCTGCCTTTTCCACCTGGTCCAAAGGGTTTGAATCCCTGCCAATCACCCTTTCCATGGGCCTTCGTGGCAATTATAACTCAGATTTTGAGAATGCCGTAAATCCCGAGTTAAAAGTAGTTTATAAGAAAAACAACTGGCAGGTATCGGCATCCTATAATCGTGCCAACAACACGCCCTCATTCTACAATAGATACAATGAGACCTCCTCCACCATTCCCAACCCTGATCTGACCATGGAAACAGCCAATAATTATGAACTGGGATTTTCCATGCCCCTTTCCGCTTCACTTTCCACCCATGCAACGTTGTTTTATAATCAACTCAAGGACAAAATCACCTATATTCGCAATGATTATGGCATTGGCCAGTATCAAAATGTGGGGGAGGTAACCTACAAGGGAGCAGACCTGGGGGTTAAGTACACCCCCCTGGAACAGCTGGCAATCAACGGTTCATATACTTACCTTGAGGCAAAAAATGAAAAGACAGGGTTGTGGCTCACGGCCAAACCTGCCCATCGGGCAAATGTGGATTTTAATTTTACCCCCACCCCGAAATTATTTTTAAATCTGAATTTACTGTACACATCAAAAAACTACACCAACAAAGCCAATACCCAAAGTGTTTCAGAATATTTCATTGCAAATGCCCGGGCAGAATATTTTTTCCAAAAGTTCAGTATTTTTTCAGAAATAGAAAATATTGCCGATACCACATATTATTTTGTGGATGGCCTGCTTGCGCCCCCCCTGTTGTGGATTGTCGGAATGAAATATAAATTCTAATATTATTTTGAGCTTCGCCTTAGAATAAACGGCTTGCCCCGGATCTTGATCCAAAATTAAAAATGCGGGTGCGGCAGAAAACATATTGACTATTTATAGAAAAAGGTGTTTAAAACGACCTAATAAAGTTGTTTGGGTGCTTGATACGCATAGGGACGTTCGGAGGGTTCAGCCAGAAAAAAATGGCCTGCCACCCGGGTGTTTTGAACAGGGAACCCCGTGAAAGTCGGGGACGGGCCCGCCGCTGTAATCCTTATTTTCTTTTTTTAAGGAAAGGCCGTTTCAGTTGAGTATGCCACTGCCTTGACGTATTTAATCTGTTTTTCAGCTTGACAAAATGCTTATTTTCGACAAATGGCATCATTATAAACTCATTGATGTCGAAAATTAAATTTTGAAAAAGCTGTGCTGTAATTTAAAAATTAAGCGAACAGATAAAATACCGGGTGGGAAGGCTGCTGAAAAGGTAAGGAGAGTCAGAAGACCTGCCTGAACAATAGTAAAGCATTTTTTCGTGGACAGAAAAAATGGTTTTATGATCCTGCCGGATAAACATGGGACATCCCAGGTCGTTTTTTATAGTAATTTGGGGTGTTTTTTTGTGTCTGATTTCATTGTCTGAAATTTAATGGTTTTTCGCATTTCTGCAAATAAGCCATATTCAGGACGATCCTCACAAATTCACTTCAAATCACAAATTATTGTCCGTGTTAAAGGGAAGCCAATGCCTGAAACTGAAGGCTTGTTGTAGCTGTTCCACAGCCTATAATAATGTTCAATTCAGGTCATCCGCTTTGATGGACATCTACGTCATAAGCGTAATTGTTCGCCATGATCAAAAACCGTTTTAGGAAAGAAGCAAGAAGGGGGGGGGTATTTTAAATATGTTCCTGCCAAATTGTGTTTAAAAGAGGAAAAAAGATGAAGAGAAAATTATGTGCCATTGTTATTGCAGGAATATGTTTTTTGCCGGGATTACTTTTGGCACAGGACGATGAAACCATTCAACATCTGGATGAAGTGGTGATCACCGCCACCCAGACCGAAAACTCCATTATGAAAACAGCATCCAATATTTCCGTTATTTCTGCAGAAGATATTGCACGATTGGATGCGGCAAATGTGGCAGAAGTATTAAGAACTCTGCCAGGTATCTCCTATACCAATGCCTCGGGTCTTGAGCCGAAAATCAATCTAAGGGGTACCAAAATGGGCATGAGCTCCGGTGCCCTGGTGTTGTTGAACGGTATTCCCGTCAATATTGGAAAATTTGGATATGTGGATTTTGAAGCGCTTCCCATTGAGAACGTCGAAAAAATCGAAGTCGTAAAAGGCCCCATGTCATCTCTTTACGGGGGAAATGCAGCCCGGGGGGTTATTAACATCATAACCAAACGGGGCAAGGATGATTTTGGCGGTGCCGTAAGCGCCATTGTGGGTTCCAACAACGACCGGAGACTCTCCGCCCTCATTAATGGGGGGAATGGTAAATGGGACTACAACCTCAACGTGAAAAAAAGAGAGGAAGACGGGTATCGGGATGAAACTTATATTGATAATTTCAATGTCAACGGTGAGTTAGGTTACTGGATTTCCGATGATGTGAGAGTTGGCGGCTATGTCAACGTCATGAACAAGGAGCGCTCCCTTGCCAAAAAATTAACCGAGGAAGAGAGAGACGAAGATCCCACCCAGGCAACAGATTACAGTCTTACAGATAATGACGATCTGATCACCGGGATAAATCTGGATATCACAAAAAATTTATTTGATGTCAAAACCACAGTTTATTATAAAAATCGGGATAAAACCTACGAAAATTATCTCATGGCCACCTCCACTCCCTACCTTGAAGAGCTGGAAGAAGATGTGTTCGGCATGAACTCCATTGTTACCTATAAAGGGGACTTGATGAGCCGGGCCAATAAGTTATCCGTAGGGTTTGATTATGACAATGATCAGATCGACCTTACCACCACCAAAGCAGCATCCAAGACGATTGGCATACCGTATACGGAACCCTATTCAAAAAAATCCGGTGATTTTGCAAGTGAAGTGCTGGGCGTGTTCATCCAGGATGAATTTTCCATCCTAGACAACCTGACCCTCACCGCAGGTCTGAGATACGATTATTTTGAGTTTGACAACGATGCCGACTATGACTTTTCCCAGGATGGAAAATACGATTACAATGATAATCCTGACTATGACAAATTAAATCCCAAAGTGAGTCTCAATTACCAGCCCATTGCCAAACTTGGCCTCTACGGCAGCTACAGTCGTTCCTATCGTCCCCCGAGCATTTATGACTACTATGCCAGTGGCTCCTATTCCTCCAAAAATGCCTATGTGCTGGAGCCGGAAACCTTTACCCAGTATGAAGCCGGGTTACGATATCAACATGCTGCCTGGTTGAACATTGATGCCTGCGTATATCATATGCTTATTGATGACATGATGGACTCTGCCTATGAAGATGGGAAATACATGGGAAAACAAAACATTGGTGAAGCCACCACCAAGGGATTTGAGCTGGGACTGTCCGGCACTCCCTGCAAATACTTTAACTACAATGTGGCGTATACCTACACCGATGCCAGATATTCCGATAATATTTTTACCAAATCAGGAAACAATATCAAAGATAACCGCATCACCAAGGTACCCTACAACGCCTTGAATGTGGACCTGGGATTCCTGCTTTTTGAAAACGATGCATTCAAAGTGATGTGGGACAACAACGTCATGGCCCAGGATGGATTTGCCATGAATAATGAAAACACCAGTACCTATAATGGCTATGCCCTGGTGAACACCAAGCTTCGCCTGAAATACAACGATATTACCTGGTTTGTTGCTGTGGATAACGTACTGGACAAAGACTACGACGGATATGCCTATACAAGTTCCGGTACGGATTATTATTATCCAGCAGACGGTGCCACTGTTGCCGTGGGGATGGAGTATAAATTTTAACAAACGGCATGTTTGTCTTTATTGCTGTTGACCCCATACCGGTTTTGGGAGTCTGATATAATTCAGTTATTATATTTTTCAAACCCACAATTCCCGGGGTATCCCATGGTTTACTCAGGCAAAAAAGAAATTTATCAAAAATAAAAACGAAATCCCCACAGCCTTTGGTTTGTGGGGATTTTTTAATGTTTAGGAATGAGTCTAAAATAACATATCCATTTAAAAATTAGGAATACACCCTTTAACGGTAGCGTGTTATAGAATGGGCAAATTATTTAAGACGGGTTCCTTAAACAACAGAGGTAGTCATGAAAATAGCCATCTATGGAAAGGGCGGTATCGGAAAATCCACCATTTCAGCCAATCTGTCTGCTGCCCTTGCCCATGGCGGCAAAAAGGTGTTGCAGATCGGATGCGATCCCAAACACGACTCCACCCGCCTGCTTCTGGGGGGAAAACGCATTGTCACGGCCCTGGATTACATGAAAAACACCCCAGTGGCACTGCAACGCCTGGACCAGGTTCTCCATGTGGGATACAAAGGCATTGTGTGCGCCGAGGCCGGTGGTCCGGAACCTGGCGTGGGATGTGCCGGACGGGGGATATTGAGTACCTTTGCCCTGTTTGAGCGCCTTGGTCTTGATATGGATGCCTTTGATGTGGTGCTGTATGATGTGTTGGGGGATGTGGTATGCGGCGGATTTGCCGTTCCCCTGAGGCGGGGGTTTGCCGACATCGTATACGTGGTGACCTCGGAAGAGTTCATGTCCATCTATGCGGCCAATAACATTCTTAAAGGGGTCAAAAATTTTGATGAGGGGGGCCATCGTCTGGCAGGGTTGATTCTCAACAGCAGGGGAGCGGATGAAAACCGATATCCTGTGGAAGGCTTTGCCAGAAATGTTAAACTTCCCGTGAAACAGGTGGTGCCCAGAAGTGAGTTGTTCAGAAAATCTGAAATGATGGAAAAAACCGTGGTTGAAGCTTTTCCTAATTCCATGGAGGCTCGGGCCTTCTATGATCTTGCCCAGGATGTCCTGGAAAACCACACCTTTTATCCGGCCCGGTTTCTCAATGAGGACTTTCTTGAACAGCTGATTTTACAAGATAATACCTTACAGACAGAAGAATATTCTGAAAATACGGCCCCACCCAAACCCCTTGATATTGATGTAAAGCCTCCAGAGAAGAGCTTCCAGGTAAAACCCAGTTCCCAGAAACCGATTTTTTTATCTAAAAGTCTCCTGACCCGGGAACCCCTGCACGGCTGCGCCTTTTCTGGGGCATTGGCCACCACCACCCAGATTAAAGACACCATCACCGTGGCCCACGGCCCCAGAAGCTGCACCAACATCGCCTGCCAGGCTATCTTATCCGCAGGTTTCAGGCTGTTTACCCGGAAAAAGATTCTGCTTAAAAGTCAGGTGGCCCCGGCGGTGATCTCTTCGGACATGGACGAATCCGTTGTGATTTACGGGGGTAAAGACAATCTTGTGCAAACCCTTCAACGGGCCATGGACCAAAATCCCAAAGCTGTGTTTCTGGTAACCACCTGCCCCTCCGGGCTTATTGGGGATGATCCCCTTGCCGCCATCAATGAGATCCAACATCGATACCCCAATATACCAGTGATCCCCATCACATCCGACGGTAACCTTCGGGGGGATTACATGCAGGGGGTGATCAATGCCTGCATGGAAGGGGCTGCGGCGTTGATGGATAAAACCGTTAAGCCGGAATCCCATTGTGTAAATATCCTGGCGGAAAAAAATATTGCCTTTAACGCAGAGAGTAATTTTAACACCGTTGTGGACATTCTCAAGGAGATGAACATTGATGTCAATTGCCGGTTTGTGAGAAACACCTCTGTGGAACAATTGAAAAACTTTCTTAAAGCCCCCTTAAATCTGCCAGCTTACACCGACTATTTTGGCCGTCTCATGGCAGACTTCATTGATGAACGATGGAAAGTCCCCACAGCAAAACACCCCTTTCCAGTGGGATTTTCTGAAAGCATTGCCTGGGTCAGAGAAATTGCCAATTTTTTCAATGAATCCATAGCAGGGGAACAAGTCATTGACACCCATCGTCAGCACTATGAAACCATGATTGCAAGATATGGACATGCCCTTAAAGGGCGGAAACTCATGATCCTCACCTACATGCATAACGTGGACTGGATTGTGGAGGCGGCCTTTGATCTGGGCATGGAAGTTATCAAGGTAGGTATCCTTAATTTTTCCCAAGACAATCTTTTTATCACCCGATACCCGGACCGTTTTGAGGTGGAAACAGACTATGATTCAGCCAAAAGAGATGGGGACCTGGAACGTTTAAAACCGGATCTTCTCCTGGGAAATTATACCCCCAAGAATCTGCCCCACCCCCTGCATGTGGATATCATTCCCATGTGTCCGGATGTGGGATTTTACGGGGGGCTTGCCTTTGCCCATCGCTGGGCAACCTTAATTAAAGCACCGGTTACCGAAGGATGGAAAAATGATGCCCTCTGATGATTCAAATGTTATACCTGACAGCTTTACCGGGGCCATTGTGGCCATTGAAGGCATCCGGGATGCCGCTGTGCTGCTCAATGGTCCCACCGGATGTAAATTTTATCATGGGGCGGTTTCTGAAAACCAGATGCCCCGGACGGATTTTCTTGATCCCCTCTATTATTCGGAAGAGTTCTATTTTGGCCAACCCCGGGTGCCGGTGACCTTTCTGGATGATTATGATTATGTGTTTGGGGCCACGGACAAGCTTGAGAAAATTTTACCGGTGGTGGCCCAAAAAGGTCATGGGCTCATTGGAGTGATCAATTCGCCGGGGGCCGCCCTCATCGGCGATGACCTGCTGCGGTTTATTAAAAATGCCAACCTGCCGGTGCCCTGCATTGCCGTGGAAAATACAGGGTTTTCCCAGCCCATGGCATCGGGATTTCAAGACACTGTCATGGATGTGCTTACCCGCATTTCCCCGCCGGAACTTCCCCGGGAAAAGGGCTGTGTCAATTTGATGGGAATCTCCATTTTCCACCATCATTGGCAGGGGAATATTGCGGAACTCACCACTCTTTTACAGGCCTGCGGCATTCGGGTGAACACCACCATCTGTGCGGGATGCACCCTGGCTGAACTTAAAAACATAAGTTCCGCCCAATTGAATGTTGTTGTCCATGCCGAGTATGCAGATGCACTGGTCCCCTTTATGGTAGAGCAGTTTAAGATGGACAGCTTTATTCCCCCGGATGGCGCTCCTGTGGGGTTTAAGGCCACGGAATCGTGGATATCCGGGGTGTGTGAAAGACTTGATGTCAATCCCGCACCGGCCCTGGAGTTGATTAAATGTGCCCGGCAAAAAAGCCATGAAGCTTTAAATCGATTCAATGCCCTGACAGGCCTGCCCAAGGGAGCCACTTTTGCCGTGGATGGGGATGCCTCCCTGGCATTGCCTCTGGCGACATGGCTTTATGAGTACCTTGGCATGGTGCCGGTTTCCATCCGTGTAAATACAGGCCTGCCCGAATCCATGGATAAAATAGAATCATTTCTTCAAGCCATAGATTGTGCCGAGGCATGGCAGGCAACCATGGAAAACGAAACTCCAGATGTGGTTTTTGGAAGCGGGGCCGTGATTTCCCGCCTGGGCCTGTGCGGTGATCCCTTCACCGGTATTGAACTTTCCCTGCCAGTGGGTACGTATCAACATGTGATTCCCAAAACATATATGGGCACCCAGGGGGGCCTTTACCTCATTGAACGAATCATTAACGGGCTGGCCGGTTGTTGATTGCCCAATGCTTTCCCAACTACAAAATGCTGACGCTGATTGAAGATGCGTTGCTCTGTGATGTCAAAACCGCTGATAAACCCCAATTCACCGTGGCATTGGGTGCGCTGTTTGTTGAGTAGTTGAACTTGACCAAAACACCGGCCACCCGATGATGGGTGTTGACGGAGAGCTCCCCGGAAAAAAATATCATCAATAATTTTCCGGTATTTGGGTACAGAAGTTTTAAAAATTAATATTGGACTGATACATTTTTATGATTCGCGTGTGATGACAATTGTATATTTTCACTTGATAAAAATAAAGATTGGAGTAGTGTGCTTTGAGTGAAAGAGAGGCGGGGCTCCTGCTTGGGATAGTTTTATGTTTTCCCTGGGGCTCTGGCGTGGGTAAAGGGTAATTATTTTTTTATTTTTCCCTAAACCTATGTTGATATCGGAATAATTGGGAAATATTGGCATCTATTACTGTCAATAGCATGGAAAGTTTCCACTTATTAACACTGTTATAAGGTCGATTCATTCATCACATCATCTTACTTTCTGAAATCTGATTACCACTGAAACTCAGCCAGTCTTGCAGCAGGCACTGTAATGCATTGATAATTCAAAAAATGCTGCCTGCCCAAAAGTCATTCCCGCAAAAGAGCGGGAATCCAGAATACTTGGATAGACCGCCGATATTCCCGCCTTCGCGGGAGAATAACGTGCAAAAAGGCTGAAGATGAGTGGTAATAAAATTCTGGGAAATAGACAAAAAATGAAATTTATTAACAGTAATAGACGTTTTTTTGTTATCTTCTTTTGTGGATTTACAATGATTTATTTTGAAAAAAAATGGGAGAAGAATATGGCAACATACGCAATATGGAATAATAAAGGCGGAGTTGGGAAAAGCTATTTAACATTTCAGATAGCTGCAGAATATGCTCGCATAAACATAAATAAAAAAGTTTTGGTCATTGATTTATGCCCACAAGCGAATGCATCCTCTCTGCTTTTGGGTGGGATGTTCGAGGGTGAAAAACATTTAAATGATATACATGCAAGCGACCCACGGAATACAATTTCTGGATATATTGATGATAGAATATTGAGTCCATATGTGTCTCCAAATTCAGGAGCTAATTATCTTACGAAAGTATCAAACTACAACAATAGAATAACTGACAACCTGTATTTAGTTGTAGGCGATGGACTATTGGAACTGCAATCATCAAAAGTTTATGGTGCAACGAACCCAGGTCCGCAAGATGCTTGGAGAATAGTACACATTTGGATTAGAGATTTAATCTCAGACATTAAAAATGTATGGGATGAAGAAGAAACATGCATTTTTATTGACTGTAACCCAAGTTTTTCAATTTATACTGAATTAGCCTTAACAGCTGCAGAAAAACTTCTTATTCCATTTTCAGCTGATGGCTCATCTCAACGAGCCGTAAAAGCTGTTTTGTCCCTTATTTATGGAGTGAGAAGGCATCTGGGAGAACCGCAGTCCGAATTTTATTTAAATTCAGAGCGATACCGAATGGCGTTACCCCTTATATACATGTATATAGGAAATAGATTAACCCAAATGAATAGTTCGTCTGCATCTGCATTTAAAACAATCGTAAATGAGATCGGAGACGAAATATGGGGTGTATGGCAATCAAGCCCTGCCACGTTCTGTATTCATCCTAACGGAGAACCTACGCCAACCAGTAAACGATTTTTTAAGCGCATGTTTCAATATGAAATTAACGACGCGAATACAGCTTCAGTAGTATCAGGAGCATTAGGTATTCCAATATCAAGACTTACAGCGGGACAAAAAGAAGTTGCCGGAAGGAAAATTACGGTGAATCAATCGCAACTTGACAAGCAACTCCCTAACATAAAGGAACTTGTTAAAAATATAGAGTAACTATGTTCTAAAAAAAACTTATAACAAATCAATGCACTTGACCCGCAACTCGTAGTCGATTTTTGTGTATATTCAAAGTATTACCTTCTGCTGGGTTAGCGGTAGGGGGTTGGCGGGCAAGTGATTTCAAACGTTAGGCATCAGGATATTCGATGACATATGAATTTTAAATTTACATACAAAAAATATGCGGAAGCACTCTATCACGCTCTTTGTGAGGACACTTTTTATCTCACGATGGAAAGATCAATAGGAGATGACAGATTCTCGAAGGACATCATGCTGAAGTATATGGACTTCTCAATGGTCGAAGCAGAAAAATATGGAGTTTTACAATCAATTCGGATATCAAACCATTACGTCTTTCCACGAGCCTATCTTGGCCTCCGATATTGGCTCATACTCAGAGAGCCACCCCCCGCATAATCGGCACATTTTAATTTTATCAATAGTTCAATGTCTTATTACATTTACTAAATTCTAATATTTTGTTAATATACTGCCCGCTATCACAAAAGAATCGTGAAGAAAATTCACAAAAATAAAGGAAAACCAGTGTATGCCGAAACGAAGCGATTTTAAAAAAGTTCTGATCATTGGTTCAGGCCCAATTGTTATTGGGCAGGCTGGAGAGTTTGATTATTCCGGGTCCCAGGCGTGTAAAGCCCTGAGGAGTCTGGGTTACCAGATTGTGTTGGTCAACTCAAACCCAGCCACAATCATGACCGACCCGATCTATGCGGATGCAACATATATTGAGCCGCTGAATGTGAAAACCATTACGCAGATTATTGAAAAAGAGCGGCCAGATGCAATTTTGCCCAATTTGGGCGGTCAAACCGGTCTTAATCTAACCTCTTTGCTCCATGAAGAAGGGGTCCTTGAAAAATTCAATGTAAAAGTAATCGGCGTTCAGGTAGATGTGATAAAACGCGGTGAAGATCGTATTGCTTTTAAAGAAACCATGGATCAAGTGGGGGTTGAAATGCCGAAAAGTAAAGCAGCCCACACCCTGAAAGAAGCCGTTGAAATTGCAGAAGATATGGGATTTCCACTTGTGATTAGACCGGCATACACCATGGGCGGTACAGGTGGCGGTCATGTTTATAATATGGAAGAATTTAGAACCATTGCTCAACGGGGTCTCCAGGCCAGCCATGTACATCAAATCCTGGTTGAAGAATCGGTGATCGGCTGGGAAGAGCTTGAACTTGAAGTAGTACGAGATTCAAAAGGGCAAAAAATCACAGTTTGTTTTATTGAAAATGTGGATGCCATGGGCGTTCATACCGGTGACTCGTTTTGTGTTGCACCGATGTTGACTATCAGCCAGGAACTGCAAGACCGACTCCAAAAATACGCCTATGATATTGTGGATGCCATCGGCGTTATCGGCGGTACCAATGTTCAATTTGGGCACAATCCGAAAACCGGAAATATAGTGGTGATTGAAATAAACCCGAGAACATCCAGATCCTCTGCATTGGCTTCTAAAGCCACAGGATTTCCCATTGCCCTGATTTCTTCGCTACTGGCTTGCGGGTTAACCATGGATGAGATTCCATACTGGCGGGATGGAACCCTGGATAAATATACACCGAGCGGTGACTATGTTGTGGTTAAATTCCCCAGATGGGCGTTTGAGAAATTCAAAGGTGTTGAAGATAAGCTTGGCACTCAAATGCGCGCTGTAGGCGAAGTAATGAGCATCGGCAAAACTTATAAAGAAGCGTTTCATAAAGCAATCCGAAGCCTGGAAAACAGTCGTTACGGACTCGGTTTTGCAAAAGATTTCAACGAGAAAACCTTAGATGAGCTCATGCGGCTTTTAGTAGAAGCCAGCAGCGAACGTCAATACATTATTTATGAAGCAATGCGGAAAGGAGCAGGTCTTGATGAACTCCACCAACGCACCCATATTAAAATGTGGTTCTTAGAGCAGATGAAGGGCCTTGTTGAAACAAAAGAAAAAGTACTCGCCTACAAAGGAAAAGAAA
>Ga0307987_1001265_pt1 | contig 13990 bp, 11 predicted proteins | sample EllFjometagen181_FD_203157 | JGI IMG/M metagenome (GOLD analysis project Ga0307987, IMG submission 203157) | Marine microbial communities from Ellis Fjord, Antarctic Ocean - #181 | ecosystem: Environmental > Aquatic > Marine > Unclassified | place: Southern Ocean | collected 2014-10-08
GCAAACCGGGTCCATGACCAAATAAGATTTGATGTCTGCCGCAGGGCAGGCTTCTCTTTGTTTCAAGGCGCTTTTTTCAAGCAGCCTGAAGATGTATCGGTTAAAAAGATGTTATCGGGAACAATTTCAAAATTCCACCTCATGGAAGCCATGGAGCAGAAAGATCCGGATTTTTCAAAACTGGCCGCCACCATCCAGGCAGATGTGGCCATCAGCTACCGACTGCTCTCCCACCTCAATTCAGCATCCTTTGGGTTTCGCCAGAAAATTGATTCCATCCGAGACGCCATTACCATGCTGGGCATGTTTTCACTGCTGGACGCCCTGCTCAACTGGCTCGATCTTTTGAAGAGGGTGAATTTGACCAAAGCGATGCCATGACAAATCAGCTCGGCCTTGATGCGAAAAAGGTAAAACTGGCATATGGCGGGTCCATAGACTGGGCCGCCAAATTATGTGAACTTCAGGTTTGATAACAACCAAGGAATGTTTATTCATGCCAGGACACTAGTAGGCTGGCGATTCCTACAAATTGATTTTATTGCTTAAGCCTGTAATTTGGTTTTTCAAACACCTCCACCGTTTCCTGGCAAAGGGTTTGTCTGCGGATGCGGCTTGCCTTAATCCTGGCCTTTTCCACATTTTCACCGGGAATTTTATTTTGCAGATACCAATCATCGGGGTTGCCTAAAAATCGAATCAATTCCAGCTCCGCCGCTTGGGCATTGCCGCAGGATTTTATTAAGCGGGGGGTAAATGCAGGTCCATATTTTAACCGGGCGATTTCATCGGTCTGTTTTTGGGCATGTTTCCACAAATTATCCGGGTCCAGCAAAATAATGGGTGCCAGTGGATTTTCATGGATCTTCATGGAAGTGATTGTGATGGCCAGTTCTTCAGCGCTTCCATACCCACCGGTATTGACAATGGGCAGGTTGCTCAGCTTCTGTAGATGATCCTGGCGGGCCAGGCGCAGCCCCTCCCTGTATTTAATCAGCCCGTCACAGGTGGTCAAGGATGCCTGGTGTTCCCCCTCCAGGTCAATGGCAATCCCCACACTCATGATATTATGCTGCCGGGCCAGGTCATTGGCCTCTTTCATAAGCCCGGGACCGCCGCCGTGGACAATCCCCATTTCATACCCCAGCCGGATGGCGAGGCGGTTGATCAAATCAATGGTCAGACCATTGTCGGCTTCATTTGTATGGGACCCGTAAAAAGCCAGCCAGTAACGGACCCGATCAAAGCGTTCCCTGTCATCGGGCTCCATGAAACAACCATGGTAAAAACTGTATAATTTATCTGTGTCGGAATCATAGCGCAAAAACTCACATCCGGAATGATCGGCATGGGTCAGTTTGATCATTTTCTTAATATAGTCATCCTCAAAGGAAGGGTTGTTCATATCGACTAAAAAAGTTCTCAAGCCGCTGCGCTTCAAGGCGTCAATGACTTCAAGGACAGGGAACTGCCTTCCGATAAAAACCCTTGAATTAACCCCTCCCAGAACGGAAAGCTTTTCCAGGGTCTCCTGGAACCTGCCCTCCTCATCCGCCAAAGCCAATGGCCTGGTTTTTCGATAGGTACTTTCCAGCAATGCATTCTTGATGATCTCAAGCTGGGCCTCCCCATGGGGATTTAAGGCCTGGGGAATCTGAACAAAATTTCCCTTGTTAAGAATCATGCCCAAAGACGCTTCGCCAATGGCGTTAAAGAGTGTGGAAACTTCAGCATTGGTCAAAAGATCACAGAGCCGATAGCCTTCCTTGACCTTATTTTTTTCCAGGGGAACCGTCAAAGGGTTCCGGGTTCTGAAAAACCGGATTCGAATCCGGATTTTATTCAAGGGAACGGCCTTGGTGCCAAAATGGTAAAGTTCCACCTGGCGATCCCTGAAGGTCCGGAAGGGATCCAGTACCCAGGCAGGCAGATGCTCAATCTTTTCGGCGGAAGGTTCTGCCACCGAATCGATGATCCCATAAATATCTCCCAGTGATATTTTGATGGCCCCCACAAACAATTCCCCGGGGTTTAGGCTGGCCTTAAGGTCAAGCGGCATTCTTGACCGGATGCGGTTCAAGGCGCTTCTTCCCTTTTTTATCACGGCATTGATGCTGGAAGGATTCATGGCGCAAGGCTCAAAACAATATTGATAGGGTTCCAATTCCATACTGATATAGTCACAGGTTTTACCCGTCAACGGATCTTGTTCTTGGCAAATTTCAAACCCCTCATAATACCCCTTGCCAACCCTTCGCCCCACAAAAAGCCGCTTATGAAGATAATGGCGAACATCCTGGATTCTCAGTTCGGGATCCATCACCGCAAGGCGCCCTATTTCATCCCCTTTTTTAAACAGGTCCAGGGCATTTCCCAACAAAGGGTTCAAATTCTGGATCTGGCCTTCCAAAAAAATATCAGAGGCCTCAATCCGTGGCAATTTGTCCTGGGAAAAATGATCTGTTTTGATGCCGATCTGGGCATTTCCGCTTCTCCCCGAGAAAATAAAAGGTTTGCCTTCCTTGAGGGCACCACAGATATAATCGGAGACAAAAGGGAATAAAAACTGCGCCCCTAACATTTTCTCCCCTTTTTTCCTGGAATGAATCGCATTGATATGACCGTCCGGGCTTATGATCTGAGGTATTTCCATGGCAGCATCTTTCTTAAAGTATAAAAATCAAACAGGCCTCACCTATCGGTGTCTTTTTGTACATATAGCATGCAGCATCATCCAAACATTCATAAAATTCTATATCCCGCCCGCCGAAAGGTCAAGCAAAACAGGGAAGATCGATCCTAACCGGTGGGTTTCTTGATCATGGTAAAAATATTTTTGCCAGGGCTGCGTTCATAGGTCACCTTGTCCATCATTTTCTTGGTCAGTAAGATACCCAGTCCACCGATCTGTCGCTCATCAAGGGAGAGGCCCGTGTCAGGATCTGGTTTTTCAAGGGGATCAAAGGCGGTACCATAATCCACAATCTGAAGGGTCAGGCCCTGCTGACTGTCCCATGAACAGCTCACTTCAATATTGCCTTTTCCCTCGTTTGGGTAGGCATAACTGATAACATTTACCAGTACCTCCTCCAGTGACAATTCTACGGGATACAATAATTTAGCATCCACGCCACAGGACGCAACGAAGCTTCGGACATGGGCCAGAAAAGATTCCAGATTATCCAGACTTGCAGAAAGACGCATCGTTTTGTTCAAAGGATACTCCTTTGAAGCTCTCTATATTCCAAGGTTATTTACTCCATAATGATCTTGATTTTTATCCTTTTTTTTTATATTTTATGGCAAAAGAAGTCAATGGAAACCTATTTTAAAGTCCAAGACCACCTGGATTCATGATGCCATTGGGATCCAGATGGGTCTTGATGGCCCGAAGAACCGCCATCTGTTCTCTTCCCAAATGACGCTCCATCCAAGGTGCCATCATTCTTCCCACCCCGTGGTGGTGGCTCAGTGATCCGCCAGCCGCCTCTATACTGTCAATGATGGACTGCTGATAGGTTCTAAATTCAGTAAGTTCCGGCATTTTGGTGATGAAAATAAAATAAAGGTTGGTGCCCTGGGCATAAAAATGGGAGGCATGGGTCATGCAGATGGTATTGGTATTGCCATGGGGGTTGGCCTTGACCACCTCTCTCACCTTTGTATGCAAGGAATGGAGATTCTCCCAGGTGACCGAAGATTCCAATGTGTCAATCAAGATACCATAATCATTCAAGGCATCCCGCATATAGGGATCGGAGAACCGTCCCTTGTACCATTTTCGCATGGGATATCCGGTAAGAGAAAACCCCTGGTTTTTTTGACACCTCTTTTTTACCTGGCGCAATACAGTAGCGGCAAAGGATTCTTCGCCCTCTGCCTGACCCATCATCAGGCACCGCCGGCCCTTTTTCATGCCCTTAAGCCCCATAAATTTATCCAGTATCCCCCCTTCAAGTCCATACATCTGCATGGCCACATCGGTCTCTTCTGCATCGGATATCCGCAAAATTGCCGGCATACCGAACCGGCCCTGGCTGATCTGCCGCCCTGCCGCAACAGCCGATTCAAAATCAGGGAACATGAAGGTGAACTGCCGGTTATTTTCCGGCAAATATTCAAACACCTTCATGGTCACAGATACCAGGACCCCAAAACAGCCTTCTGAGCCCTTCATGATCTCATTTAATTTGGGGCCTGTGGCCGTGGCAGGGTAATCAAGGGTTTTAAAGCTGCCACTGGGGGTGACATATTCCTGGCTGATCACAAGATCCCCAGCATCTCCGTAGAGGGATGAGGCCTGTCCCGACCCTAAAGTCACCACCCATCCGCCCACGGACGAGAACTCAAAACTCTGGGGAAAATGACCGCCGGTATACGCTTTTTTGGCTGATAGTTTTTGGGGCGCATGGTTGAGCAGATCTTCATAAACAGGGCCCATCATGCCCGGCTCCACCGTAATGGTCTGGTTTGTTTCGTTAAAGCAAATAAGTTTGTTCATGTGTGTGGAAAGGACCAGGGTCACCCCACCCTTAGGACAGTCCAGGCCAAAGGTGACAGAACTGCCGCCGCCATAGACATGGACAGGGATCTTTTGACCATGACAAAGGCGGACAATTGACACGACATCCTGTTTGTGCCGGGGATGGACCACCACATCGCAAATATCTTTTATCTGGCCCTGGCGCAGGCACATGATGTCTTCCATGGCCTTTCCCTTGGTGTACTTAAGACGATCATAGGCGGCAATTGAAAGGTTTTCTTTGCCGACAATTTTTTCCAGATCTGCCAGGCTATCCTGGGACAAACTCAGGGGCAAGGACTCTTTTACTGCCTGGTTCCCTGTCTTCTCCATGGTTGTAAAATCGGTGTCACTTAAATTCAACGCCTGTTTGATCACCTCCAAAAAACCTTTACTGGGATTTTTAAAGGCCTGTTTGTCACCCCATTTCAAGATGGACCGAAAGGAGTTTTTTTGGGGAGCAGTTTCAAGCCATTGGGGGGTAAGATCAATATTTTTTTTCATCTTTTCGGGTATCCTGTAATTTTTTGAATTTGTGAATAGAAGGGAGCCAGGGCCTTGTACATTTTCTGGTAGACCTGGGTGTACAATTGCCTGTAAATGGTGACATTTTTCGGGTCTGGTTCAAAAACCGTTTTTACCCGAACCATATTTGCGACGGCCTCGTCAATCCCGGCATAAAGGCCCAGGCCTTTTGCCGTGAGAATGGCAGCCCCCAGGCCAGATGTTTCGTGGGTTTCTCCCTTGACCATAGGCAGGTTAAAAATATCGGCGGTGATTTTACAAATCTCATCGCTCTGGGATGCCCCACCGGAAACCGCCGCCTTTTCAACCCGGGTCTTTCCCCGTTTTTGAATCTTTTCCATGCCTTCGTAAAGGGCAAATCCAAGGCCTTCAATCACCGCCCGATACACATGGTCCTTGGTGTGGACATCCCCGAATCCGATCATGGCACCCTTGGCGTCGGGGTGGTCCAACCCTGGTCCCCAATAGGGTTGAACCACAAGCCCCATGGCACCAGGGCTTGTCCGTTCAAGGCATTGGTTCAAAACTTCCTCGGCGGCAATTCCCAATTTTTGAGCCTCTTGTACTTCCTTGTGGGCAAATTCCTGCTTAAACCAGGAAATCATCCAGAACCCCCGGAAGATCTCCACTTCCGGGTTGTAATATCCCGGCACAGGCGACGGATAGGGGGGCATGAACGGGATTGTTTCAAAATATTTTTTAGAGGTGGTCTGGACCGTGGCAGTGGTGCCAAAGCTTAAGGAAACCATTCGCTGATGGATGACCCCGGCGCCCAGGGTTTCGCATCCCTTGTCAGAACCGCAGGCAATCACCGGGATTCCGACAGGTAAACCCGTCAGAGTTCCGACCGCCCTTGTTATGGCCCCAATGGGATCCCCCGGCTGAATCATTGTGGGCAATTTTTCAAACTCAATGGGAAAAACCCGGCTGGTCAAGGCCCATTTTCCAGCCCATTTTTGTCGTTTATAATCAAAGGGTAAATGACCGATCTGACTGGCAGCTGAATCGGCAAACACGCCGGTGAGGCGATGGTTTAAAAACCCGGATACCTGGAGGTATTTATGGGTTTTTTCCCATATTTCCGGCTGATTCTGGAGTATCCAATTGCCCTTGGCCTGGGTCTGGATGTCCATGAGTTTTTTTTCAAGCCCCAATAGCTTAAGCCCTAAATTCAAAGGCCCCTTTGCCCCGAATACGGGGCGTGCCGTTCTCTGGTCCAGCCAAATGATCGCCGGCCGCAGCACACGACCGGTCTTGTCCACATTGATCATGCTGGCCCGCTGGGAGGTTACCCCCACCCCGGCAATGGCGGCAAAGGACCTGGGGTGTTTCTTTTTCAATCCCCGGCAGGCAGCGACCAGACTCGTCCAATAGATGTCCGGGTCCTGTTCTGCCCAGCCAGGCTCCGGGCTGACATAGGGGGTGTAGGACACCTGCTCCCGGGCCAACAGCACCCCGTCTTCGGCAAAAAGAAGGGTTCGAAGACTTTGGGTGCCGCAATCAATTGCCAGAATCGTTTTTGTTTCCATGGCCATCCTTTCCTCTGTGTTATCCTATTGCCTTACCTTTCTTATATGAAACGCTCACTCGAAATGCTGCAATACGGATTTATTTTGGGGGTTTCATTTTCCGACCCGGCGGGGCATAGGCATCCTGCCACACTCTTTCATAGGCCTGTTTTTCCCGGGTCCATCGTGCTTCATCCCAATCGAGAAAGGGTCGGATCCTTGCCTGGATCTCATCCATCATATCCATACCGCCATTGGGTAAAAAAAGACCGATACGCACCCGCCGGAGTAAAAGATCTGACAGATGACGGATCTGTTCGTGGCGGGCACCGTGGCAAAGCTCGGCCCACAGCGTTTGAGTCGTGCCAATGGGGGTAAAGTCCTCCCCGCTGCAAATGTCGGCCATGTCCGAAACCCTGGCACCATATCGTCCCCAAAGGCGCAAAATTGCTTTGGAAGATAATCTGCCTTGTCCAAGACCCGGCACAAATTTTGTTGCCCCCCCATATTTTGGACCTTTTTTTAGGCCTGATTTCAAACCGAGTGATGCTCCCAATACTTCCCCGGAGCCGGACTTGTTTTTAAGATGCCTGGGCAGGTATTTTTGTGCCGCCTTCATGGCATCCCTCGCCAGAAGCCGAAACGTGGTCAGCTTGCCCCCGGTGACAGTGATAAGCCCGCGATCCTTCCAGACCACATGTTCCCGGGATTCCTTGGAGGCAGCAACCTTTTTTTTACTGAGTATGGGTCTTACCCCGGCAATGGAGGCAATACAATCATCCAGACAGACCTTAAGGTCGGGCAGGATATGGGCCAGCCCCGCCATTAAATAATGAGCTTCCTCCATGGTGATACAGGGCTCTTTTGAAACATCTCCTTTATGGTCCACATCCGTGGTCCCAAGGAATAGACAGCCCTCCCAGGGAAACAAAAATACCGCCCGGTTGTCTTGTGGATGGATAAAACTGATCACCCGGTCCATGGGGTATAATTCCCCTGGAAATATCAAATGGCTCCCCCTTAAGGGACGGATATGAAATCCTTTCACCGGAGATGGATGAAGGGTTTCAGCAAAAGCACCTGTGGCATTTATTACCACTGGGGTCTCAACCAGACGGCTGTGCCCGGTATCAGCGTCCTTTAAATGAACCCCGGCCACATTCCCCCTGGCATTACGCTCAATGGCGGTTGCTCGGGTATAATTACGGGCATGGCCGCCTTGATCGCAACCATCAAAAATCAACCGGAGCACCAATCTGGCATCATCCACCTGGGCATCTTTAAACCCCACACCAGACAAAAGACCTGCTTGGCACACCTTTGGCACTTGCCCAAGAATTTGGGCTCTGGAAAAAATTTCATGCTGTTTTTCCCCGGCCATAAGGCTGTAGAGTGACAATCCAAACTTCATGGCTCCCATGGAGGGACCATGGCTGTTATAGAGGGGCATGATAAAATTTAAGGGGTCCACAAGGCCCGGGTACACAGACAAGAGCCGCTGCCGTTCCCTGACAGCTGACCTTGTCAATAAAAACTTTCCTTCTTTAAGGTAACGCAACCCCCCGTGGACCATCTTTGAGGATCGGCTCGAGGTGCCCCAGGCAAAATCATTTGCCTCCACCAGCAATGGGCAAAGCCCTCGCTGAACTGCCGCATGAAAGACACCGGCGCCGGTGACACCGCCGCCCACAATAACCAGGTCATACTTTTTTTCAATGGGTCTGTTTTCAATGGACATCGTATCTTCTTTCATCAAATCTCCTGCCAAAATATCTGGGCCCGGGCCATTGTTCGTTCCACAAATTTTTGGACCAAGGCCTCTTTATCATGAAGAGCAAGCCCCAAAGCGCCATAAAAACCTTTCTTAATAGTTTATCACAGGAACATCGGCTGACGATCCCGTAAGGGGGTTACTGTTTTTATCCTCTTGTGTCAACGGGTCAAATATCATAGATATGAAGGATAAGGTTCCCCCGGGGCCACGGTCATCACCCGGGGCTTCATGAATCCTTTTACCGACGCATCCATGCGGGCTGATTTTTCAGCCTTGGCAAAGCTTTGGGCAGACAGACTGCCCAAAAATTGCCCCTGGTCACAGACCAGGACACCCTTTAATTTTTCTTCAACCATGATCTTGCGGGCCTGGCCCATGGTCAGGGAGGGTTCCACCATAAACCGCCTGGGATCCGACATAAGTTCCTGTACACAGATTTCCTTTTGGCTGGCATCCTGAATCAATTGCTCAACCGTTGCCACAATTGTTTCAAGTTCCATCCCCTTGACCACGGCAGAACCGGCTGCCAGGTGCCCCCCGCCCCAAGGGGTATCATTTTTCTCCATACCATGAAAAAAAAACAAATTCAATTCCCTTGAATTCCCGACACTACTTTACAAAGCCTGACCCGATACTTATATTAGCCCATAAATTAAACCTAATTTTAACCAAATTCAAACGGAGTCCCCCAGTGAAACAAATCATTGTTCTTGCCACAACCAACAAGGGAAAGACAAAAGAATTCAGAGAATTACTCAAGGATTTTCCCATTGAAATTAAAGACCTAGGCGATTTTGGTCCCATCCCCGAAATAATCGAAGATGGTGAAACCTTTGACGACAATGCCTATAAAAAAGCATCTTTCACGGCAAAGGTGCTGGGCTTTCCTGCCATGGCAGATGATTCCGGCCTCTGTGTGGAAGCCCTTGACGGCGCTCCAGGTGTCTATTCCGCCCGGTATGCAGGAGAGGCTGCCACGGATGCCCAGAATGTGGCCAAGCTGTTGGACGCATTAAAGGACGAAGAAAACCGGAAAGCCGCCTTTGAATGTGTCATTTCCATTGCCGTGCCCACAGGGGCGGCCCTGACCTATGAGAGCCGGTGTGAAGGGGTTCTTACCCGGGAACCGGCCGGGGAGAATGGATTCGGATATGATCCCCTGTTTTTTTTCCCCGAGCTTAACAAAACCTTTGCCCAGCTTTCCATTGCAGAAAAAGGGGAGATCAGCCACAGGGGCAAGGCATTAAAGGAAGTGTCCCATGAAATGGACAAAATAATAGAATGGCTGGAGATGAGTATGCCCCAATTTGACCGCACCCCCTGTAAAGGATAACGCCATGGAATCTTTTCGAGAGCTGGTCAAAAAAAACCGTTCCTGCAGACGGTTTGACAATGGTTATAAGATTGAACCCCAAACCCTGGAAGAGCTGGTAGACCTGGCCCGGCACTGTGCCTCTGCCGGCAATAAACAGCCCTTGAAATATATTCTTTCCACCAGTGAACAAAAAAACGATGAAATTTTTTCCTGCCTGGGATGGGCCGCTTATTTAACCGACTGGAAGGGGCCCAAAAAAGCGGAACAACCAACGGCCTATATTGTGGTCATGGGGGACAAAACCGTGGCAGACAAGTTCTGGTGCGACCATGGAATTTCCGCCCAGACCATTCTTTTGGGTGCCAGGGCCCGGGGACTTGCCGGCTGTATGTTCGGGTCCATTCAAATCAAAAAACTGGCCGATTTTCTTAACATTGAAGACCACTTGGAAATCAAACTGGTCATTGCCCTTGGCAAACCCGTTGAAACCATAGAAATAGACGAAGTGGATGACAGCGGCGATATCCGATACTTCAGGGATGAAAACCAGGTTCACCATGTCCCCAAAAGGAAGCTGTCTGACCTTATTGTCAGCACCTGGTAACCCATGAAGATTTTGTTTGTAAATCCTGCCTGCCTGGACAAAAGAATCACAGGTGAAGACGCAGGGGTGGTTCCCATTGGCCTTTATTACATGGCAGCCCTCCTGCTCGACAAAGGATTTGACGCCCGCATTCTCAATCTGGCCCCCCTGGACTCAGGCAAGAAGACCGTCCAGATCTTTAAGGAAATGATTGAACGAGAAAAACCGGATCTCATCGGGTTTTCCGTGACCAACCCCACAAGAATCAATGCAGTTGCCTGTGCAAAGGAAGCCAGAAAACTTTTGCCCCAAACCTGCATCGTGTTTGGCGGACCTGCCCCCACCTTTATGCCGGGTCATCTCTTCACGGTTTGCCCCCAGGTTGATATCATGGTGAAAGGAGAAGGTGAGGCCACAATTTTATCCCTGGTACAGGCCCTGGCAAAAGCCAAGCCAATAGAAAACGACCCTGTAAAAGGATCCTTGTTCAAAGAAATTAAGGGGATTGCCTTTTGGGAAAACGGCCAAATGATTGAGACAGGACCGGCTGATCCGGTTCAGGAACTGGATTCTCTGGTCCACCCCTCCGCCTATTTTGTCTACCAGCACCTGTCCATGTCCCGGGGGTGTCCGGGAAAATGCACCTTTTGCTGTTCTCCGAAATTTTGGGGAAACGATAAAATCAGGCGCCATTCTGCCCTTTGGTTTGCCGAAGAAATCATGGCCCTGGCCCAAAAGGGCGTCACCCATTTTTATATCTCCGATGATACCTTTACCATGGACCGGGAACGGGTCATTGAGTTCTGTAAAATTCTTATTGCGGCTAAGCTTCCTATTACCTGGAATGCCATCTCCCGGGTGGACTATATTGACAAGGAGCTGCTGTTCTGGATGCGCCGGGCCGGCTGCCTTCAAATCAGTTTCGGGGTGGAATCGGGTTCCCAAAAAATCAAAAAAATCCTGGGCAAACCCGTCGCCAATGAGGCGTGTATTAAAGCGTTTTCCCTGACCCGATCCCATGGCATCCTGCCCCGGGCCTATTTTATCTACGGCTCTCCCGGAGAAACCGATGAAACCATCCAAGACAGCTGCGAGCTTATGATGCAGCTCAAACCCTTGGGCGCGGTATTTTATCTGCTGGTAATTTTTCCCGGCACCCATCTCTATAACCATTCCCGCCAACGAGGGCTGGTCACCGATGATATCTGGCACCAAGCCATCGAAGACCTGCCCTGGTTTGAACTGGATGATACCCTTGATTTCCCCCGGGTTTGTGCCTTTGGAGACAGGCTCAGAAAAACTTTTTCTGAAAATCTTCCCCAATTTGCCCATGGGATTGACCTGGTGGATGAAAAAGCCCTCTACCCCTTCCATGCAGATTTTCTATCCAGACTTGCCATGACCTTTTCCCATGGGGAATACGCACAAGATCCCCAGGCAAACCAGGCAAATAGGGCAAAAGAGACCGATAAAATTGCGGAAGACCTTTTCACAAGGGCCCTGTCCTATTCGCCCCACCCCAGGGCCTTCATGGGAATCGCTCTGCTGCTTCAAAAACAAAAAAAATTTAGCCAGGCAACGAGCCGCCTTGCACGAGGACTTGACCATTTTCCCGGCAACAAGGACTTAAGCGTGTGCATGGGGGTTATCCTCATGAACCAGGCACAATTTAAAGAGGCCCTGCCCTTTTTTACCCCTTTCAAGGAGGAACCGGGCATGGACCATTATATCAATATTTGTAACACCAGATTAACACCCCCTAGGAGCAAACACCATGAGCAATAAAAACCAATTGGCCAATTTAGAACAACGGGCCATAAAACTTGCAGCCCAGCGCCAGGTAATTTTGACAAGTCAGTCGGAAACAGCCCTGGACCTGATCCTTGAGGCGCCGTCTCCTGCCACACTGGTCCAGTCCTTTCCAGACCAGGATCTTTATTTTCTAATGCACAAAATCGGTGGAGAAGAATTTTTACCCATACTGGCCATGGCCACCTCCGCCCAATGGGAATATATACTGGACGTGGAAGTATGGGAGGATGACCGCCTGGATATCCACACCATGACCCAGGCCTTTGACCTGCTGTTCCAGGCAGACCCCAAGCGGCTGCTTCGCTGGATCATCAAAGAAAAACCTGATTATTTTGAGTTTTATCTCTTTAAAAACATGACCATATTTATCCGGGAGCATGATGAGTGGACCCCGGAGGATTTTGATGATTATGTCACCCTTGATGACAAATTTTATTTCAGGTTTCCCCACAAGACAGACCCGGACATGCCAACCGACGGGTCAGAAGGGATGGATAAGGTGATTGCCCAGACAGCACCCGAACTCATTGAAAAGATGATGCGTTCCCTGGCGGAGATGGACCTGTCCGTCTTCCACGGCCTGCTCCTGGAAACCTGTGCCGTGCTGACGGCTGAAACCGAAGAAGAGCAGTTCCGGCTCAAAAATATTCGCCTGGCGGAAAAAGGATTTTTACCCAGCCATGAGGCCATTGGCATTTACCAGCCAACGGATGTGGCATCCCTTAGAACGAGACCTTCAAAAATCAGATCCCAAGCGACATTTGACCCGGAGTTGCCCCTGCCCCCCCAGCTGTTTACCCAGTTTATTGAGGGAGACACTCTTTTTATCAAATCCCTGGAACTTTTAGACCCGGATTTTATGCTCCCCCTTCAATCGGAAATTGCGGCCCTGAGCAATAAAATCATTTCAGCAGACAGGATCAAAATCAAAAATCCTGACGACATTAAAAAAATCATTCAAAAGGCCACGGCATACCTGAGCCTGGGGATTGAAATCATTCTTAAAGAAACGCCGACAATTGAAGCAGCCCGGGATACCCTCCTGAAATACTTTCTTGAAGATATTTTCCGGACCGGTTCACGGGCAGGAATCCAGCTTAAAACCCGTGCCAGGAACTGGTATGAAACAAGTTTTATGAAGGAAAAGAACCTACCCTTGAGTTTTCTGACAGAAGATTATCTCGGGGTGATCGGGGGGATTCTCCTGGACCGCCCCATGTTCTATGATAATTACCAGCAAGGAGAATTGTACCGGCATTTTACAAGTCTCGCCGATATCAACGCAACAGACAATATATTAAACCAGATCATCCACCTGGACAAGATACTGGGACAACTCCCCTTAAATATCGATTCCTTTACCCATGGGGTCCTCACCTATAAAAGTTTGATCCTGACCCTCTGGGCCAGAAACAGGCTCGGTCTGGACGATGGATCTGAATGCAGCTTGAACCCCATTGAGCCAAAGGTGTTCAAACCTTTTTTTGCCGCCCTTTTTTCCTCGGATACCCCGGGAAAAATTGATGCTCCCAAGGCCCGGGACCTGGCCCTTTGGGTATCAGAACCCCTTAATATTTCTGGGAATAGAAATGAAGACAACCTGCCCGAACCTTTCCTGGCAGTATTGTCCAATCTCATGGAAGAAATTGGAGAAGAATACGGCAATGTTGCCCAAGGCCACATGGATCCCCGGTTTATACCCCATTTCCTGCTGGCACCGGAACCCCTGAAATAATAAATCATACCCCTTGGGAAGAATACTCCCAAGGGGCCGGGTGAATATAGCTTGCGGCAATGCTTATCCGCTAAACACCACGGACGTGTCAATGGGAACACGATGCGTCCGGGTCGTGTTTACAACTGACCTAAATCGTAATCTATGCCGCCCTGACTTATTTTCAGAAGCCACCTTTAAATAATCCTCGGATAGTTATCATGTTTTCGTGGAAAA
>Ga0307987_1001268_pt1 | contig 13973 bp, 8 predicted proteins | sample EllFjometagen181_FD_203157 | JGI IMG/M metagenome (GOLD analysis project Ga0307987, IMG submission 203157) | Marine microbial communities from Ellis Fjord, Antarctic Ocean - #181 | ecosystem: Environmental > Aquatic > Marine > Unclassified | place: Southern Ocean | collected 2014-10-08
TGCTTAATTATGCAAAATTTCAATTTTAACCAAAACTGTATTACGCTCATAAACAATGGGTTTGATTAGGGTATTTGTATTATTGGGGTATAGTATTTTTTATTGCAATCAAAGCACAAGTCCCGGCGCACAGGCAAGCGCTTCAGACTTGCGCTAGAGAACATAAAAAAATTGAACCTATTCCAAAAAAAACTAATAATTAAACGGACGGTTTAGTTCAGCATCAATTTGGTTTGCAAGCTTCTTAAGTTCAAAATATTCCTGTTGTAAAAGAAAAATATTGGCATCTTCGGTTGCAGTTTTTAGTTGATGCATAATTTCATTGAGTTGTTTACTTATAATTCTTGATTTATAAGGCATATAAGTTGAAAGTACCAGATTGTACAAGTCATCACTTTCTTTTTTTACAAAAATCTTATTCTTTTCCCAGTTCTCACTTAACTCGTATTGTGAAGAAATTAATTCAATTGCTTTAGCAGATATTTCTTGATCTTTATGATTTGTGAAATATGCAGTATTAAGGGTCGTATCTTTTGTTTTTGCGTCATTAAATTCATCTAAAATTTTAGAAAAAAGCTTATTTTCAAAACTTAGGTTGTCATTTTTAAGGTCACCTATAATAAATTCAGAAACTGCAATATCAAAGGGCTCATCTTCTTCATTTTTTAATTCTACTTCGCTATCACCAAAAAGTAATAATAAACGCACCAAGTCATTTTCCAAGAACCTAATATCAAGTGGATCGATTTCAATTTGCTTTAGCTTAGCATCTTGTATGGGGTCAGGTGCAAAAACTTCGGATGGAATGTTGCCGTGTTTGCTAAATTTTTGTCGTAGTAGCTTATTTAGCTCATTCATTAAAGTTTGCTCAGCAACATCCAGCAGAACACTACACTCTTTTATGTAAACGGATCTTGTAATTCCATCGGGTATAACCGAAATAGTTTGAACAATATCCTTAATAAGTTTTGCACGACCGGCAGGATCGTTGGCTGTCTCGTCAAGTAGTAGGCTTGTTTTAAACTTGATGAAATCAGCAGCAGTATTGCTTATAAATTCTTCAGTTTGGGCAGTGCTGTGATTACGGGCATATGAATCGGGATCTTCCCCTTCTGGGAAAAGCACAATCTTAACATTCATGCCCTGCTCCAGTATTAAATCAATACCTCGGAATGAAGCTTTAATACCAGCGGGATCACCATCGTAGAGGATAGTTATATTTGGAGTGTACCTGTTAATTAACTTAATTTGATCAACAGTTAACGATGTGCCCGAAGATGAAACGACATTTTCGATGCCAGCCTGATGAAGGGAAATTACATCAGTATAACCTTCAACAAGGAAGCAATTATCTTTCTTTACAATTGCATTGCGGGCAAAATAAATACCATAAAGAACTTTGCTCTTATTGTAAATATCCGATTCGGGAGAGTTAAGATATTTAGCTTTCGATTTTTCGGATGACAGAATTCTGCCACCAAATCCAATTACTCTACCTGTAAGATTATGAATTGGAAAAATTACCCTGCCCTTAAATCTATCAAGTAATTTATCATCTTTTGCAATACTTAATCCGGTTGCCGAAAGTATATCCTTTTTGTAGCCATTGTCCAGAGCATGTTTTGAATAATCTTCCCATTGGTCGACGGCATAGCCAAGTTCAAATTTTTGGATGGTTGCCTCACGGAATTCTCTTTCTTTAAGGTAACTTAGAGCTATTGCCTTGCCTTCGCTTTTTTCGAAAAGATTTTTTGTGAAGTAATTTGTTGCAAAAGTATTTAATGCAAGCATACTCTCTTTTTCGTCGAGTTGTTGTTGCATTTCGAGGGTTACTTCTTCCTCTTCAATTTCAACGGAATATTTTTTAGCAAGATATCTTAGTGCTTCAGGGTAGGAGTAATGCTCGTGCTCCATTACAAACCCAACCACATTGCCTGCCTTACCACAACCAAAACATTTATATATACCTTTGGATGGCGATACGCTAAAAGATGGAGTTTTTTCGTTGTGAAACGGACATAATCCCAAGTAATTAGCCCCACGTTTTTTGAGGGTAACAAAGTCGCCTACAACTTCTTCAACACGTGCGGTTTCAAAAATTGTTTGTATTGTATTGGGATTTATCAAGTCTTTTTATTTTATTGCAAAGATAATTTTAATTTGCTTAGAGTTGGTTTTTTCAATAATCATAAACTATATTTTTAGGTTCTAAAAGTTAGATTATCAAGGGCTATTTTTTTTTCAACATTACGGGTTAGAAAAAAACCAATAAGTTTTGCATTATTTCGAAAATTCAAATTAGCAACGTGGACTGCGGCAAGGGGAGCAACGGTAGCTTATTGAAATGCACATGATATTTTTATTAGTTGGCGGATGCTGACCTTAGGAAGCACCCGTACTGCTTATATCAACTAAACATCAAAATGCGCTGATAAATCTTCACCTTTTTAGTTTTATTTTCTTGATAAAATTTCTCCGTAACTTAGGATATGCAGATATTTTATCAATTCACTAAAACTAAAAATATATTGATTTATTAAGCGCATTCTGAAATCCAATTGATATTATAAAAATACAATGAGCATGAAATAACTACAAGTGGAACACCTGTTCGTCCGCCCAAAAAAACCATAAAAAATTTAACTTTATTTAAATAGAATCTATCTTAAGAACAGTATCTTTGCAAAATAATTTTAAAAAAGAAAAAAATGGCACAAATAACATTACAAGGTAACGCAATAAATACAATTGGAAACTTACCTGAAGTTGGCACAAAAGCACCTGATTTTACATTGGTTAAAAACGATTTATCAATGGGAAGTTTGGCTGATTACAAAGGAAAAAAAGTTATACTTAACATTTTCCCAAGTTTAGATACTGGCACTTGCGCGGCATCGGTACGTAGATTTAATCAGGAAGCATCAAATCTTGAAAATACTGTAGTACTTTGTATTTCAAAGGATTTACCATTTGCTCAGGCTCGTTTTTGCGGCGCCGAAGGATTGAAAGACGTTATTAATCTTAGTGATTTCCGAACTGGTGAGTTTGGAAAAGCTTATGGTGTAGAGGTTGCTGATGGCCCACTTGCGGGACTTGAGTCGAGAGCAGTTGTAATTGTTAATGAAGAAGGAAATGTAACTTACACCGAGCAAGTTGCTGAAATTACCGAAGAGCCTAATTATGATGAGGCAATGGCTGCATTATAGTAGAATAATTACGGTTTAAGTTTACCGCATAAACTTTAAAATAAAAAACGTATTATCTTTAATTAGGTGATGCGTTTTTTTTATTTTTGTATATTCTAAAATCAATTATTATGAAGAAACAGCATTTCTACGTTATTGTGTTTTTAATTTGTTTAGCAAATATTGGCTTTGCGCAGATACCTTATAATCATCGATATACACAACTTGTGTTTGATGAAATAGTAGTTGAAACCAATGTAGTTTATGGTAATGCACCAGCAATTAATTTTCCATATTTGGATGAAAGCAATACATCCCCACAGGATTTACTAATGGATATTTATTCGCCGGTTGGTGATGTTCTGGAATTTCGACCTGCTATTATTTGTGTACATTCAGGTGCTTTTGTTTCGGGAAGTAAGGAAGCTGATGATATGGTTGCTTTTTGTGATTCCATGGCACACAGAGGATATGTTACCGCAAGTATGGATTATCGTCTGGGTATGAATGTATTTAGCTCTTCTAGCTCTACACGTGCTGTTTATCGTGGGCTTCAAGATGGACGAACGGCCATTAGGTTTTTAAAGGAAAATGCTTTGTTATACGGAATCGACACAAATAATATTTATTTGTTGGGAAGTAGTGCCGGAGCATATGTTGGTCAGCATAATTATTATCTGGATACTGAGGATGAAAGAACACCTGAAACATATTTGTCTCCTGACTTAGGCTGTTTGGACTGTTCAGGAAATGATTTTGAACATAATGGTGGGGCTAACGGACTTGTGGCGCTTTGGGGAGCACTTATTGATACAAACCTGATAATAAGTAGTGATACCCTACCTGTTTTTCTTGCTCATGGAACTGCCGATGCAACAGTGCCCTTTGGTTATGGTAGTGCCTTTGGTAATGATGATTTTCCGGCAACTTATGGAAGTAGCCTTGTTGCTGAGCAACTTGAGAGTTTTAATGTTGATGTGGAAACATATTTTGTTTTTGGAGCAGGTCATGAGTTTTATGGTACTTCAAATGGTAATTGGCCAGGAAGTCCGAATGTCTATTGGGATTCTGTTTTCACAAAAGTAGAGTCGTTTTATTATGATATTCACAAGCCTGTGGCCGGATTTAGTTTTGAACAAATGGAAAATATTGCTGTGTGCTATGATACAAGCAGTTATGCCACTTCTTGGTATTGGGATTTTGGTGATGGTAATTACAGCATTGAGCAAAATCCATTACATGAGTATTCTGAAGCAGGTGATTTTACTATAATCCAATTTGTTTCTAACCAGCTTGATAGCTGGGATACGGCATCGGCTCATGCTCTTGTCTCAGTTGGAATTGAGGAATCAAATGAAATAAAACTATCTGTTTTCCCAGTACCTGCTTTGCACAACGTATCAATTACAAATGACGATCATAAATCTATACAGATTGTACTATCAGATGGAGCTGGAAAAATTATAACTCAGTTTAAGCTGGAAGGATTCCAAAAATATGATTTGGATTTGAGTAACTACACTAAAGGTGTATATTTTGTAATTGCTGATAACGGATATCGGAAGGTATTTAAAAAGCTAATTATTTTGTAAAAAAGAGTTGCTAACTAAATATTTTTTTCTATTTTTGCATCCCGAATTTGAGCTGATGTTCAATTTTCGGGAATGCTTGAGAAAGCGGGACCTATAGCTCAGTTGGTTAGAGTCCCTGACTCATAATCAGGTTGTCCCAGGTTCAAGTCCTGGTGGGTCCACAAAAGCCATCCTTAACGGGGTGGCTTTTAGTATTTTATGGAGGTTGGTTTTTCAGTTGTGACGAATTTATGACTGTGGAAACATAACCTACATTACCACTAATCTTCAATATTTATAGGTAGTAGGTAAATTGCATTTCCATCAAATAACAAAAATCTCCGATTTCAAAGTCGTAGCAGTCATACAATCGTAGCACGAGGCATAGTCAAGGTTGCTGATTCCGAAGAAAGATACAAGCATCAACATTCACATGACCTTTACTTTGACGAGAGCAGATTTTCATTGCGATAGAACTTGGAATTGCATCACATTTTAAGTCTTGGTGAGCTAAAATACGATGGTTAAAATGTCTTTTATACACAGCATGTTTATACTAATCAATTAACTCAACCTTTAATGAGTCTAGTCTAAGAATAGCCAATTTTCACAAAAAGAGTTAAAATAGTACTAAAAGAAACTTTTTTGATTTTGTTTGTTTTTAGACTGGACTCTTTAATCCTAAGCAAAATATAAACCTAACAGTGGATTATCACAAAGGAAAAGATATTGTATTAATTAAATTTGATTTCACTAAAGAATTGATTTGCTAGATCAAAAAAGGTATAGTGATAGCAGAAAAGCAACTTACACTAATTATTTTGAAGATTTCCTGCGATACTTTAGAGAACAATCATTGAATGATATTTCCAACGAACAGATTAACAAGTATATACATGAGCTGATTAGAAAAAACAAGATATTGTTTCAGATAAAATGATTATATTTGTGCGCAGAGGAAAAGGTAAAAAGGATAGACAAACTATTTTATCAAAGTATATGAATGAACTTTTATCAAAGTATTACGAAAAGCATAAGCCAAATTATTGGGTTATAGAAGGGCCACAAAGAAAGCAATATTCAGGATCAAGTATTGGTAATATCGTAAAAAAAACTGAAAAGAAAGCGGGAGTTTTTATTGAGGTGACTCCTCATATTTTACGACATTCCTTGCCAACACATTTATTAGAAACCGGAGTAGGCTTAAGATATATTCAGGAATTATTAGGGCATGGTAGCAGCAAAACAACTGAGGTTTACACTCATGTATCAAAAAAATCTCTTGCAAATATATGCAGGCCATTAGATCGATTTTTAGGCTATAACAATCTTACTCACAAGGCTTCTACAGAAAATACAGATTAGATAAATAAAGGTAATATACTCATATATATACGTTGTATGCCATGCTAAAACCCACCGCACATTAAGCACATTTGGTTTTTGCTGACACACAAATCCGACCCTAAAAAACCAAAAGAGCTTAAATTTTTGCCACCGCTAACAAAACAACACGGACTTTAAGAACAAAACAGTTTAACTTATGACTTTCGGAAAACAAAAACTAACATCTCTGAACAGAACAACAAATAGTATTAACATCAATATCAGATAAAGTTATTGACTTGACAAATATATTAATCGGACTTTTATTTCATCCAAAAGACTAAGAAAAACGAACAACACTAAAAAAAATACTTAAAACCTGACACCTTCATAATTTGCAACTCACTCTAAAAAACACTACTTTTACAAAATAACAAAAACAAATGCAACACCCATTTAATATACGGTTTCTTTTAATAAACAACAGAACAGCTATTTATATTTACACATTTTTGTTTATGTTTTTATATAGTTCTAACTGTAACGCCCAAGGCAAAGAAGCCAATATGTGGTACTTTGCTAATCATCACGGATTAGATTTTAATCAAGGAAGCCCGCCTGAAGTTTTATCAAATGGGCAGACATACTTGCTAGGACGTACTACATCTGCTTGTATTTCTGACAGCAATGGTAATCTCTTGTTTTACTCTGATGGTGTCACGATTTGGAATAAAAACCATGTGGTTATGCAGAACGGGGATAATATTGGTGGACACACTCACCAATGCGGAGTTATTGTTCCTCTTCCTGGAAGTCCAAATATTTATTATTTTTTCAGTTTTAATGGGCCAGTAGGTCAAGGTTATGCTAATCTCATATATTCAGTTATTGATATGTCTCTTGACAACGGGTTGGGAGGTGTAGTAGATGGTAAGAAATCCATTCCGGTATGGAATTATGTAAATCAAATAACAGCTGTATCTCATGCAAATGGACATGATTTTTGGGTTATAACTCATGGATATTATAGTGATTTTTACTTTAGTTTTTTAGTTACTTCCGATGGGCTTAATACAACTCCGGTTGCCAGCAATGCCGGTTCACAAATACAATCGGGTGGTATTTTAAAAGTTTCACCAAATGGTGAAAAGATTGCTCTATCTAAGCATAGCGGCTCCTATTATGATTTCTTTGAATTGTTAGACTTTGATAATGAAACTGGAATAATTGATGACAGTAACATAGTTCGAAAAACTACCATCCGTACGTATGGTATAGAATTTTCACCTGATAATTCAAAATTTTATTCATATGGAGGAGGAAATTGGTTCTTTCAATATGACCTAAATGCTGGAACACCACAACAGATTTTAGATTCAGAAGTATCATTAATTACAGAACCCTTCCCACCTGGAGCATTGCAAATTGGTCCTGATGGAAAGATCTATTGCTGCACTGGAAGTTATTATTTAGGCGTAATCCATGAACCTAATGAGTCTGGTTTAGCTTGCAACTTTGAGCTTGAAGCTATTTATATGAATGGTTGGATATCTAGCGAAGGATTACCGACTTTCATACAATCCTACTTACAAGACCCTGCTTTTAACACCCAGTATAATTGTGTTGGCCATGCTACTACCTTTGAAATAATAGAAACCAACGGTATAGACTCAGTTTACTGGGATTTTGATGATTTTCAAAACTACCCCAATGATACATCTACACTTTTCAACCCAGCATACACCTTCTCCCATGCAGATACTTTTGAGGTAAGCCTTACTGTTTATTCCGGGCTATTGGAAAAAACAGTAATACAACAGGTTGTTATACATCCCATACCACAACCACAAATTGGCAATGATACCTTGTTTTGTGACACTAGTTTTTCAATAGAACTTGATGCCACCTGTAACGCAATCTCCTATTTCTGGAATACATGGCAGTCCACAGCACAGATAACAGTATCCGATACAGGAACATATTTCGTAAAAGCTACAAATGAGGCGGGTTGTACGGGCAACGATACTATCCATATCGGACTAAGTCCACAACCTGTTGTTGATGAATCAAGCCTTATTATCACACCCACAGGATGTGGTATGGCAAATGGCTCAATAATGGGTCTAAATGTATCAGGCTCCCCTCCGTTACAGTTTTTCTGGACAAATTCAAGCGGAGATACCATAGGTAATACCCTCGATGTTACAGGACTATCAGCCGATATCTATACATTGCTTGTAAGTGATGGAAATGGCTGCGATCACCAGTTGACAACTTACACAGTTAACGACAATGGATCTCTTGTTATCGATTCAGTACAATACACAAACGACCATTGTAACTCATCCTTAGCAGAAATAAAAATATACACCGCTTCCACAGGGCAGATCTCATACAGTATTTATGGCGATTCAGCATGGGTACTGAATAACGGCGAGTTTTCAGGACTACCCGCCGGATCATATATCATTATGATTGAAGATAATAATGGTTGTAGGGGAATATATAATAACAATCCGGTTATAATCAGCAATACTGCAGGACCACATGTTACAAGTGTTGAAATAACTCCGGATATAAATAACCAATCCACAGGAAGCATTAACATTAATACCAGCTCTCAGGGAGATATTTCATATTCAATATACAATGGTAACAACCCACAGATAAACAACGGACTATTTACAGATCTAAGTGCAGGGTTATACACCTGTGTAGTGGAAGATGACTTTGGATGTGATACAACATTTACAGCATATGTCCCACTAAATTCAACAGATACATTATTAGCTATTTCCGGTTTTGGAAACTCTTGCGAAGGAGAAACAGTTGTAATACCAATAAAGCTATTTAATTTCAAGGATGTGTACAGTTTCGATGTTACACTCAACTACGATATAAACATTGTAAGTTGTGATGGCTATCTTAACCTAGATACTATACTTGAGCAAGGTTTTTCGGCAACAGTCACAACCAACATTGGAGAAATACAACTTTTGTGGCAGGGTACTGAACCGACAACCATTTCCGATAATGAAACAATGTGTGAACTTGTCTTCCGTGGACTTGGAGAGGGAATATCACCAATAAACTGGGAGTCACAACCGGGTCAAAGTAACTTTTATGATATCAACTTAAACCCTATCGATGCAAGTTATTTTAAAGGCGAAGTAGAGGTGTTTAGCAATCCAAAAATAACATCACAACCACAACAGGAGATTTGTTCAGGTGATAGTATTATCATCATACCAACAATAAACGGTGGAAATGGCAGTATAGGATATAGCTGGACAGGACCTGATGGATATACTTCCACAAGCCAACAACTGATAATACCATCTGCAAAAGCTGAAGAATCGGGTACATACTCACTTTATGTTGAAGACTCAATGTTGTGTAACAACATGGGAAACTATGAAGTTATGGTAATACCATCACCTGAAATAGCTTTTTCTCCATACGACACTCTTTGGGTAGAACCCGGATATGAACTAGATGCAGGCTTTGGAGCATATTATTATATATGGAACACAGGCGAAACCTCAGAAGCAATAATAGTTGATACCACAGGCCTATACAGTGTTGAAGTCACATCCTACGAAGGTTGTAATTCTTCAGATGCAGTACAAATCCTCTGGGGAGGAACACCGTTCTACATCCCCAATGCTTTCACCCCCAACGGTGATGGCTTAAACGACACTTTTGGTCCAATACCCCGTTACGATTATGTAAACAGATACCACATGAGCATTTTCAACCGATGGGGACAGATGATATATGAAACAAGCGATATCAATCAAGGTTGGGACGGTACTTTCAAAGGTAGCCCGAGTATGTTGGGCGCATATGTTTACCGTATAGTTTACGAAGAATATGGACAACAGCCAATTGAAAGCAAGGTTGTGGAAGGGACTGCAACGTTGGTCAGGTAATCAGGTTTGGTATCAGACTTGAATTAATTATATCTTGGACTAAAATAGTTTAACATAAAACTGTGAAATTTAACTAGACAATATGGTCAAGAAAAAGCCCATGCTTCGTCAAGCACATTACCAAGTCGCAAAAAAGCCCACCGCCAAAACCTAAACTTGTCAATAAGCTTGCCTGCCCCGACCCAGAAAAAAACGCCCAGCTGCCAACAAGCGCTCATACTGCATAGCGCAATTTGTTGTAAATATGAACATTACGCCTATTAATTTAATATATTTGTAACCAGAAAAATATGTAATATTAATGCGCTACGCAGCATAGCGCAATCCGTTGTGTTTCATACCGAAAAACCACCACACCGTCAAGCACATTTGGTTTTTTCCAACGCTCAATTCCAACTCTGAAAAACCAAAAGAGCTTTCCTTTTCCCACCACCCGATATAAATAATCTGAAATATATCTTGGAAATTAAAAATATTTTTATAAATTTGGACATTATTTGTCTAAAACAATTTTGACCAATGAAAACATTAGGCGACACTTTAAAATGTGCCAGAGAGGAAAAAGATTTAATACTGCGAAAAGTTGCAGCTGAAGTAGATATTGATCAATCTCTGATTAGCAAATTTGAAAAAAACGAAAGAAAACCGACAATGGAGCAAATCGTAAGATTTGCGAAATTTTACGGATTGTCCGAAAGTCAGTTAATGATAAATTGGTACTCGGAAAAAATTGCAGACGAACTGAAATATACAAAATCTACTTCCGAAATACTGAAAGTAGCAGAAGAAAAAATTAATTATTATAAAGCACAAGAAAATGGAAAATAAGAAAATGAAAGTTGCAGAATTATTTGCAGGAGTTGGAGGTTTTCGTCTTGGACTTGAAAAAAGTGACTACGATATTGTTTGGAGTAATCAATGGGAACCTTCAACCAAAATGCAACACGCTTCAATGGTTTACGAAAAGCATTTCGGAAAAGAAAATCACTCAAGTGAAGATATTAATGAAGTTGTAACAAGAAATGTAGAGGAAATTCCAGACCACGATTTATTAGTTGGTGGTTTTCCTTGTCAAGATTATTCTGTTGCAACAACATTACATAATTCTAAAGGCTTAAAAGGGAAAAAAGGTGTTCTTTGGTGGTCAATTCATAAAATATTAGAGAAGAAAAAAAACAAACCAAAATATTTGTTCTTAGAGAATGTTGATCGACTTTTAAAATCGCCAGCAAAACAAAGAGGTCGTGATTTTGCAGTAATGTTACAAAGTTTAAATGATTTGGGCTACGCAGTAGAATGGCGAGTAATAAATGCAGCTGAATATGGAATGCCACAAAGAAGAAGGCGGGTTTTCTTTATTGGTTATCATAAATCAACAGAAGTATACAAAAGACTTCTAAAATCGAATAAAATTAATTGGCTAATAGAAGAAGGAACTATTGCAAATGCTTTTCCTGTTGCTAAAACAATTTCAATTCAAGAAGTTGAGTTAAAAGGAGATTTAGTAGAAATAACTAAAGATTTCAATAAAAACGGAAAATTGTCGCCTTTTCAAAATACAGGTTTGCTTATCAAAGGTAAAGTTTACACGACTAAAACAATCCCAAATTATGATGGAAAGAGAACTGTTTTAGCAGATGTTTTACAAAATGGAGAAGTAACACCTGAATTTTTCATTGACGAGAATGACAAAGATAAATGGGAATATTTAAAAGGTGCAAAAACCATTGAACGTAAATCACCAGATGGTTTTGTTTATAAATATTCGGAAGGTGGAATGATTTACCCAGATGCTTTGGATAATGCTTCACGAACTATAATAACAGGAGAGGGTGGAAAATCACCGTCAAGATTTAAACATGTAATAATTTCTGACAGAGGTTTACGAAGATTGACACCAATCGAATTAGAAAGATTAAATATGTTTCCAGACAATCACACAAAAATTGATGGAATTACCGATACAAAACGAGCGTTTTTTATGGGCAATGCTTTAGTTGTTGGAGTAATTGAAAAAGTTGGAGAAGAACTTTATAAACAGATAAATCAATTTGAATATGTATGATATAAATTCAGCAGATTCAATTATTGATTTTGCAAAGTTATTAAAAGACCAAACTTTAAAAGAAGCTTGTGGAGTTGAAATTGAAAAACACGATTATAAAGGAAAAGGGAACTTTGGTCAAATATTAGAAAAATTCTATTTCGGCTACGAAACTAATTCAAATGCCGAACCCGATTTTAAAGCAGCAGGAATAGAGCTTAAATCAAGTCCATTAAAAGCTTTAAAAAATGGAGAATTCCGTTCAAAAGAAAGACTTGTTTTAAATATCATTAATTATCTAAAAGTTCATAAAGAAAATTTTGAAACTAGTTCATTTTGGAATAAAAATGCTCATTTGCTTTTGGTGTTTTATCTTCACGACAAAGATTTAGATTTACTTGATTATATCATAAAATTAGTTGATGGTTGGCAATATCCCATCGAAGATTTAAAAATAATAAAACGAGATTGGGAATTTATCACTCAAAAAATCAAGGCCGGAAAAGCTCACGAATTATCAGAAGGAGATACGTTTTATCTTGGAGCTTGTACAAAGGGTTCGACTGCCTTAAAATCGTTTAGAAATCAACCATTTAATGAAGAACAAGCAAAACAAAGAGCCTATTCCTTAAAACAAGGTTATGTCAATCACATAATTGCAAATATTGCCCAGGAAGAAACTGCTGTTTATGGAAAAATAATTGAACAACCTGAAATTTTAGACAAAGTACTATCAATAGAAGAAATAGTAATTTTAAAATTCCACCCATTTTATGGAAAATCAGCAGAACAAATTAAACAAGAATTAGGTTTAGACTTAAATCAAAATGCCAAAAGTTATTTTGCCAACCTAACAAATGCAATTCTCGGACTTGAACTCGGTCAAAAAATAGAGGAATTTGAAAAAGCAGATATCCAAGTAAAAACAATTAGACTTAAGGAAAATAATTTACCCAAAGAAGATATTTCATTTCCAACATTTGAATATCAAGAACTTATTGAAATAGATTGGGAAGATTCAGATTTCAAGAACATTTTAGAAAGTAAATTTTTCTTTGTGTTTTATCAATTTGAGGGGAAGAATTTGATTCTTAGAAAAGTGAAGTTTTGGAATATGCCACATTCTGATATTCTTGAAACAAAAAATGTTTGGGAAGAAATGGTGAAAACAATTTCAAATGGAGAAATCGTAAAAGAAGTAACTGACAAAGGAGTAAGAAAAACATTTTTTCCAAAGAAAACTGAAAACAGAATAAGTCATGTTAGACCACACGCAAAAAATTCAGCAGACACGTATGAATTACCTCTTGCAGATAAATTGACAGGACTGACTGAATATACAAAACAATGTTTTTGGCTAAACGCAAGATATGTGAAAGACGAAATATATCTGAAATAAGCCAACGCTAAAAGGCAAACACATTTGCAATTCGCACTAGCCAACACACAAGCTAAAAATTGCAAAAGAGTATGCCTTTGCCAACGCTACAAACAGAACATAGAAAAGTACGAAAACACAACAAAGGCTCATAAATAATTGCCGAGATAGCAGTAAAATTAAGCATTGTAGCTCAAAAAAAGATCATTGTAAATTGAAAGATTATTGCTTCGTAATCGGCAACTATTCATAGCCAAACCGTTGGGCGTCAGTTTGAGAAAAATACAAACACAGAAGAAAAATGACCAAAAAATCACGAATTTTTTGTATATTTGTAATCTATGGACATTGATAAGATAATAGAACAAGACTTCCTTAACTGGCGCAAGTCTGAAGGGCAGGCACGTGGGAAGGGACTTGTGACTTTACCCTATAGCATCTTTATATTGTTTTTTAGTTGATAAAAGCACAAGTCCCACCGCGCAAATGTCTCCGCTTCAGACTTGCGCTAGATGGGGAATCTGGGGGAAGGGTTCA
>Ga0307987_1001269_pt1 | contig 13970 bp, 10 predicted proteins | sample EllFjometagen181_FD_203157 | JGI IMG/M metagenome (GOLD analysis project Ga0307987, IMG submission 203157) | Marine microbial communities from Ellis Fjord, Antarctic Ocean - #181 | ecosystem: Environmental > Aquatic > Marine > Unclassified | place: Southern Ocean | collected 2014-10-08
GTGAGCTGGGCGATCTGGGCCGGTTGGCTGGGCATCCAGGAGGATCTCGTGCTCCAGCCCCTGGGGCTGGTGGCCGCCACCATCCTGCTGTGGGCCTACCGATACGGCGCCGTCGCCCGCCTGCTCGCTCCCTGGGCGCTGTCGGCCTGCCTGCTGAGCCTCGGCGCGCCGGCGCTGCTGCATCCCCTGGCCTGGCTCGGCTTCGCGGCCACAGCTTGGCTGCTCTCACCCCGCAGGGCCAGCGATCGTGTGGGCACCCGGCTCATCGGCGCCCTGGTGGCCGTGGGCCTGGTGTTCGTGGCCGTACTCCAGCCCGAGACGCGCCCTATTGCCGCCTTCGCCTTTGCGGCGGTGGGACTGCTGATCACCCACACCGGCACCCAGCACCGCTGGGCCTGGGGTGGCCTGGCTGCAGGCCTGGTCTGTGCCGCCGCCCTGACCCCGGTGGAGCCCGTGGCCGTGGTGCTGCGCTCTGCCCTGGCCTTCACCACCGTGGCCAGCCTGATCCACCTCGCCCCCAAGCGGGGCCGGCTTCCCCCCCAGGCCCTGTTGTGGATGGCGGTGGCCATGGGCCTTGGCGTCTGCGCGGGCACATGGACCCTGACCGCCTTGGCCCTGACGGCCGGTGGACTGCTGTTGGTCCGCAGCGCCCGGGGAGAGTCCACCCGCGGTCCCGACCTGCTCGAAGAGCCCGCGGGCTGGCTGCTGCTGATGGGTAGCGTGGCGCTGCGCCTCTGGGACCAGGGCGGCACCGCCGAGTGGTTCCTGCTGGCCGCCGCCATCCCCGTCCTGGCCTGGGGTCTGAAGCGCCCCTGGCTGTTCCTTGCGAGCCTGCCCCTGTTGGCCTGGCTGCCCAGCGAGCTGCCCGGGCTGGACTTCACCGTGGCCTGGCCCGCCGCCCTGGCCGTCCTCGGCCTGCTGGGCTGGTTCCTACGAGAACACCTGCCAGGAGGGAAACACGCCGCGCTGCTGTGCCTGGGCCTGGGCTCCGCCACAGCGCTGCTGACCCTGATGGACGCAGGTGCCAGCAGCTACGCTGGGATCGCCGTGGTGTTGGCTGTGGGCTGGTGGCTGGTGGGGCTGCGCTCCATCGCGCTGCTGCAGCTCACCGTGGGCCTGGGCCTGATGAGCTGGGACCTGCTGGGGCTGGACTCCGGCCTCCCCGCCTTGGTGCTGCTGCTGGCCGTGCCCGCGGCCCGCAAGCTCGAAGCACGCTGGCTCGAGGTCCTGTGCGTGGGCCTGCTGGTGCCCGCCGTGTTGGTGAACAGTGTCGGTCAGATCGAGCTGGACAGCAGCGGCTGGCAGCAGATCGTGCTGTTCGGCGCCCTGGCCCTCTCCCTGGCCCGCACCGCCCGCCAGGACCATCCCTCGCGCTGGTACGCGAGCCTGGCTTGGGGCGCCCTGCTGTACGGGGTGCTGCGCCTCGACGGCCCCCTCGTGTACCTGCCCGCAAAGCTCGAGCTCCCCCTGCTGGTGGGCCTGGGCCTGGTGCTCGAGTGCGCGGCCTTGGCCCTCGAACCCCGCCGCGGGACCGCCTGGGTCCAGCCCTTGAGACACAGCACCCTGGCCATCGCGGGGCTGGCCCTGCTGGGCTCTCTGCTCACCGGCGGCACCACATCCATCGGCGTGGCCCTGGCGGGCTGCCTGCTGTGCCTGCGCTGGGTGCTGCGGGAGCGCTGGCAGGAACTGGTGCTAGGCGTGATCCTGCTGGACATCGCCACCGTGATGATCTTCGTGAAGCTCGACTGGACCGAGCCCCTGGCCTGGATCGGCCCCACCGGCCTATCCCTGCTGGTGCTGGCCCAGGTACTGCGCCAGAGCCTGGACCCCCGCATCCGCGACCTGCTGCGCTACGCCGGCGCCTGCTGCATCTACGTGACCGCCCTGGGCCAAGCCGTGTTCGACCCGGGCTGGACCCTGGGCCTGGTGCTGCTGTCCCTGGCGGGCCTGGCCCTGGGCAGCCTGCTGCGGGTCCGGGCCTTCCTGTACCTGGGCACGGGCTTTTTGGCCTCAGCCCTGCTCACCGAGTTGCTGCGCTTCGGCCTGAGCCACAGCGGCTTCTGGGCCTTCTACCTGACCACCATCGGCCTGGCGATCCTGGCGAGCATGGTGACCCTGACCATGCTGCGGCCCCAGTTGGCCACCATTCGGGGGCGGTGGAGAGAGCGGATGGAGGGTTGGGAGTAGGGGGCGCAGGCTGCCAGTACCCGAAGAGCGCCTACCTTCCGAGGGGGGGGCCTGAGCGCCGGGAACTCGGCACCCTCGCCGCAAAGGTAGGCACTTACCAGCGCAAAGGGGCCGAAATACGCCGGGAACTCGGCACCCTTGCCGCAAGGGTGGGCACTTGCCAGCGCTCTGGGCCCCAGAAGCGCCAGAAACTCGGTACCCTTGCAGCAAGGGTGGGCACTTACCAGCGCTTTGGGCAGCTGGAACCTTCCTGGGGGCGTGCCACGTCGCCCTGACCCTGCTCCGTCCCCAGATGGCCACGATGAGCGGGCGGTGGAAGGTGAGGATGGAGGGGTGGGAGTAGTAGGCGCCCCTGCCTCTACGAGCATAGGTTCCCCGCAACACCGCCGAGGCCCCAGCCATGAGCCGACAGAGCACCCTCCAAGCCAAGCAGCTCGAGTCACGCCGGCTGTTCGTGATGCTGGTCGCCGGCGCGGTCTCGATGATCTGCGCGGTCATGGGCGTGGTGGTCTTCCTCCTGTCTGCCAGCGGCGACGCCCAGGAACAGCCCGACTGGGAGATGGTCCACGAGCCCGCCGTCAAGAAGCGCATCGAGGCCCCGGTGCTCGAGCCCATCCCCACCCCGCTGGGCGAAAACGAGCGCGGCTACGGTCGGCCCGAGCCGCTGTTTGGTAGCGGCGACACCCCGGACAACGGCGTCAGCGGCGCCGCCCCCCTGTTCACCAACCCGGCCAACCCTCCCGCACCCGGCGGTGGCGCCGAGCCCGTCCAGGTGCAGGCGGTAGGTACGCGGCCGAACGTAGGCAGCCTGCCCGGTCGCTACGGCAATCCCCACGCAAGGGTACAGCTGGTTGTCTTCAACGACTTCGAGTGCCCCTTCTGCGGCAAGCTCGAGCCCACCTTCGAGCAGCTGCACCAGCGTTATGGCAGCAACCTCGAGATCTACTTCCGGGACTACCCCCTGACCGTGCATACCCACGCCCGCGGGGCCCACCTGGCGGCCCGCTGCGCCCACGACCAAGGCCGCTTCTGGTCCATGCACGACACGCTGTTCGCCAACCGGCGGGCCCTGACCACCGACGATCTGCTGCGCTACGCTGCCCAGCTGGGGCTCGACGGCGCCAGCTTCGATCGCTGCCTACGCCAAGAACACCACGCCGCACAGCTCGAGCTGGACATGGCCGACGCCAAGGCCGCAGGGGTCACCGGCACCCCGGCCACCTTCGTCAACGGCGCCCTGGTCAGTGGTGCCCGACCCGTCGAGTCCTTCATCGAAGCCATCGAAGCCGGACGCTAATCCGGGGAGCCCACCATGATCGAGATCGGCTGCTTCAACACCCTCCCGGTGCTGCACGTGGTGCAGCATGGCGCCGTGCTCGGAGACGAGGACGCCCAGGTGCTCCTGCCCGCCAGGGAGATCCCCTGCCAGCTCAAAGAAGGCGAGCCCATCCGGGTCTTCGTCTACACCAACTCCCAGGGGCTCGCGGCCACCCTGACCGAGCCCAAGCTGCAGCTGGGCCACTTCGCCCTGCTCGAGGTGTTGGAGGTGGGCGACTACGGCGCGTTCGTAGACTGGGGCCTGCCCAAGGACCTGCTGGTGCCTTTCGGCAACCAGTACAGGCCCCTGAAGGCCGGGGAACGCTGCGTGGTGGGCCTGCGCGTCCACCTCAAAACCCAGCGCCTGGTGGGCACCACCACCCTGGCGGGCATGTTCGACGACGACGTCAGCGGCCTGTCCCCCGGCGATGCGGTGGATCTGATGGTCTACGGCAAGGCCGAGCACGGCTACCAGGTCATCGTGGCCGGCCGTCACGCCGGGTTGATCTATGGCGACCAGACCTTCCGCCGCCTCGAGTACGGTGAGCAGCTGCAGGGCTGGGTCGCCGTGGTCCGGGACGACCACCGGCTGGACATCAGCCTGCAGCGCCCGGGTCGAGGTGGCACCGACGACGCCAGCGCCGTGATCCTGGCGGCCCTCGACGACGCTGGGGGCTCCCTGCCGCTGCACGACAAGAGCCATCCCGCCGTGATCCAGCGCCGCCTACACATGAGCAAGAAGGCCTTCAAGAAGGCCGTGGGCAGCCTGTACCGCAACCGCCTGATCGAGATCACCCCGGAGGGTATCCGGCGGGTGTCGAAGGATGGGGACGCCTAGCCGACTCCGCGGCCACCCCCAACACCGGGCCCGAGCCCCCGGGGCGTTAAGACCTGCCCATGAAGCCGCTGTCCATCGTCCCCAGCCCCGCGCCCGGTCCGGATCTCGACGTATACGCCCACCAGGCCGGCCTTCAGCTCGACGCGCTGGCGGCCCTGCTGGCGCAGATCCCCCGCGACGCGGTGGCCCAGGTGGCGGCGTGCCTGCACGCGCTCCGGGTCTCCGGCAACACGGTCTACCTCATGGGCAACGGCGGCAGCGCCACCACCTCACTGCACATGGCCTGCGACCTGCAGATGGCGGCAGCGGATCACCCCACCTGGCCTCCCCTGCGGGCGTTCAGCCTCAACGCCAACATGGCGGTGTTCAGCGCCGCGGCCAACGACGAAGGCTACGCCAACGCCTTCGTGGCCCAGCTGCGCAGCGTGCTGCAGCCCGGCGACGCGCTGCTGGGGATCTCGGCCTCGGGCAGCTCCCCCAACTGCGTCGAGGCCATGGGCTTCGCCCGCGCCCAGGGGGCCACCACCCTCGCCCTGCTGGGCTTCGACGGCGGCGAGATGCTGGCCATGGCCGACCGGGTCATTCACGTGCCGTCCTTCGACTACGGCTTGGTAGAAGACACCCACACGGCCCTGTCCCACGCCCTGGCGCGCTGCCTCCGTCAGCCATGATCCAGGGCCTCTGCGTCTCGCTGGTCATCCCCACCCACAACGAGGCCAGGGGCATCGCGGCGGTCATTGCACAGGTACCCGCCGAGGTAGACGAGATCCTCATCGTGGACTGGGCCAGCGACGACGGCACCCCGGACATCGCCGCCCAGGCCGGCGCCCGGGTGATCCACGAACCCCGCCGAGGCTACGGCCGCGCCTACCTCACCGGCGTACCCGCAGCCCAGGGCGACATCGTGGCCACCGCCGACGCCGACGGGACCTACCCAGTACAGCGGATCCCCCAGCTGGTGGCCCAACTGCTGGACAACAAGCTGGACTTCATCAGCTGCGCCCGCTTCCCCCTGGACCGGACCGGGTCCATGGCCCGCCGCAACCGCATCGGCAATCGCCTGCTCACCGCCACTGCCAACGGACTGTTCGGCCTGCACCTGGACGACCTGCTGTCGGGCATGTGGGTGTTCCAGAAGGATTGCTGGCAGCAGCTCGCACCCCAGAGCCCCACCTGGAACATGAGCCAGGAGGTCAAGCTCCGGGCCGCCACCACCCTGGGTCCGGCCTTCGCCGAGCGCTGGATTCCCTACGCGTCCAGGCTGGGGGACAGCAAACTGAGCCCCCTGGCCGTGGGACGCGAGAACCTGCTGCACCTGCTCCAGCTCCGCTGGGAGCTGCGAGGCCAGCGCCCTGACGCCGGGACATAGCCCCCGCCGCTGAGCATGAGGCGCCAGAGGCGCCCGCCGCTGCTCAGGCGGCGAAGATAGGGGGGAGGGGCGGTGTCCGCCGCGAATAGGGGCGGAAGAATCTGTCTTCCCCCCAAGAAAAGGGCGAGGTCATCGGTGCGGCCAATGGACGCAACGATGATGGAGGCCGGCGGGGCTGCCCACACGATACAGAGCTACTCCCCCTCCGCCCCGGTCGTCCCATGACCCACGCGCTGCGCGGCACGGTGCTGGTCACCGGCGGCGCCGGCTTCATCGGCTCCCACCTCTGCGATGCCCTGCTCAGCGCAGGGCACGGTGTGATGGCGGTGGACGACCTGTCCACCGGGCGGCTGGAGAACCTGGCTCACGCCCAAAGCCATCCCCGCTTCGCCTTCGAGGAGCTGGACGTTCGCGACGCCGAGGCCCTGGCTGCCCTGGCCCGCGACCGCCAGGCGGTGGCCATGTTCCACCTGGCCGCCAACTCCGACATCCGCGCGGGCAACGCCGCCCCCCGCCGGGACCTGGACCAGACCCTGGCCACCACCCTCGCCGCCCTCGAGGCCTGCGTCGCAGCGGGGGTTCCGGACTTCCTCTTCGCCAGCTCCTCGGCCATCTACGGCGAGCTCCCGCAGGGCGTCGCCGTCGCCGAAGACCACGGCCCCCTGGCGCCCATCTCCTTCTACGGCGCCGCCAAGCTGGCCGCCGAGGGCTTCATCTCGGCCTATGCCCACCAGCACGGGCTGCGCAGCTGGGTGGCGCGCTTTCCCAACGTGGTGGGCGACCGCAGCACCCACGGGGTGCTGTTCGACTTCGCCGCCAAGCTGCAGGCCAACCCCACCCGGCTGGAGGTGCTGGGGGACGGCAGCCAGTGCAAGCCCTACCTGCTGGTGGACGATCTCATCGACGCGCTGCTGCTGGCCTGGCGGCGCCTGCCCGGGCGGCACGACATCTTCCACATCGGCGGCGGCACCACCACCACGGTGGCCACCATCGCCCAGCTTGCGGTGGCCCAGCTGGCCCCGGGCGCTGCCATCGCCTACACCGGCGGCGATCGCGGCTGGCGGGGGGACGTGCCTCGCTTCCGCTACGACACCCGGCGGCTGGCCGCCCTGGGATGGCAGCCCTCCCGGGACTCCGACGCGGCGGTGGCCGAGGCCCTTGCCCGCATGGCCCGGGAGCTGCAGCCGTGAAAGACCTGCTGGGCGTCATCGTGGCCGGGGGCGCCGGCACCCGCATGGCGGGGCTGGGGGACACCCCAAAGGCCCTGCTGCCCATCGGCGGTAGACCCCTGCTACAGCGCCAGCTCGAGGCCATGGCCGACGCCGGCATCCCCGAGGTGCTCATCGCCACCGGCCATGGCGCACAGCGACTCGAAGCCGAGCTGCCCACGCTGACGCCCCCCGGCCTAGGGGTCCGCCTGTCCAGGGACCCGTTCCCCGCCGGCTCCGGGGGCTGCCTGGCCCACGCCTGCGCCGAGGTGGACCGCACCCTGCTGGTGCTCTTCGGCGACGTGGTGATGCACATGGATCTGGGGGCGCTGGTGGCCTTCCACCGCAGCCGACCGGCCCAAGCCACCGCCGTGGTGCACCCCAACGACCACCCCTACGACAGCGACTTGGTCCAGCTCGACCCTCGGGGTCGGGTGCTGGCACTCCACCGCAAGCCCCACCCCGATGGGCTGCGGGTGCGCAATCTGGTCACCGCCGGCGCCTTCGTGCTGGAGCCCGGGATCATCGCAACCATCCCCACGGATCGGCCCCAGGATCTGGTACACGACATCCTGCACGGGGCCCTCGATTTGGGGGTGTACGGCTACACCACCTCCGAGTACCTCAAGGACATGGGCACGCCTCGGCGCTACGCCCAGGTCGAGCAGGACTGGCAGAGCGGCCGGGTGCAGGGGTCCCACCGCTCCCAGCCTCGGGCCACGGCCTTCCTGGACCGGGACGGCACCCTCAACGAGCACGTCGGGCTGGTGTACGCCCCTGCCCAGCTGCGCCTGATCCCCGGCGCGGCCCCCGCCGTGCGGCTGCTCAACCAAGCCGGGGTGCGGGTGGTGCTCACCACCAACCAGCCCGTGCTGGCCCGGGGGCTGTGCGACGCCACGGAGCTCGAAGGCATCCACGCCCAGCTCGAGCGCCTGCTGGCCGCCGAGGGCGCCTACCTGGACGAGATCCAAGCCTGCCCCCACCACCCGGACGGTGGCTTCGAGGGCGAGGTCCCCAGCCTCAAGATCCCCTGCACCTGCCGCAAGCCAGGGGTGGGGCTCATCCACGCCGCCGAGGCCACACAAGCCTTCGACCCCCAGGACAGCGCGGTGTTCGGCGACACCTGGCGGGATCTGGAGATGGCCCGCACCGCGGGGCTCCCCTGCCATGTGGTGGGCGCCGCCCAAGGCATCGACCCTGACGACCCAGCCCCCCGCCACCGCGATTTGCTCCACGGGGTACGGGCCTGGCTGGCGACTCGGCCCGGAGCGCAAACATGATCGTCACCCGCACCCCTCTGCGGGTGAGCTTCGTGGGGGGCGGCACGGATCTGCCCGGGTTCTACCGCCAGCACGGTGGGGCGGTGGTGTCCATGGCCATCCGTCGCTACGTCAACATCACGGTCAACCCCCTGTGGCCCCAGGGCGACCATCGTATCCGCCTGGTGTACTCCCGCACCGAGCAGGTCGACAGCGCCGAGCAGGTCCAGCACCCCATCGTGCGGGCCGCCTTGCAGCTGCTGAACATCGACCGCCCGGTGGAGATCCACTCCCTGGCCGATGTGCCCGCAGGCACGGGGCTGGGCTCGTCGTCGTCCTTCACCGTGGGGCTGCTGCACGCGCTGCACGCCTTCGAGGGGCGCCGCCCCCACTGGCGCCAACTGGCCGAAGAAGCCTGCCACATCGAGCTGGACATGCTGGGAGAGCCCATCGGCAAGCAGGATCAGTACGCGGCGGCCGCGGGGGGCCTGCGCCACCTTCAGTTCCGACCGGACGACAGCGTCGTCTCCCAGCCCCTGGATCTTTCCCCCCAGCGCCAGGCCGCGTTCCTGTCCCACCTGCTGGCGTTCTGGGTCCAGGGACAGCGGCAGGCGTCCAGCGTGCTGGAGGGGCTGAACCAGGACCTGGACCAGCAGCAGCACCGCCTGCTCCGCATCGCTGATCTGCGCGCCACCTTCCTCGAGCAGCTGCGGGACGAACACAGCGACATCCGCCAGCTCGGCCCCCTGCTGCATCGCGCCTGGACCACCAAGCGGGCCCTGAGCGCCGCCATCAGCACCCCGCGCATCGACGCTCTGTACGCGCGCGCACAGGCCGCCGGCGCCACCGGTGGCAAGCTGTTGGGGGCTGGCGGAGGCGGGTTCTTGCTATTGTTCGCCCCCCCTGGCCACCACCGCCAGATCCGTGACGCCATGGGCCAACGCTACGAGCTCCCCCTCGAGCTGGCCACCGAAGGCTCGGCCCTCGTCTTCCAGGACCCCTGATGCGCATCAGCTTCGTCAACCCACCCCCTGCCGACGGCAAGCTCTTCATCCGCGAAGGCCGCTGCATGCAGAGCGCCGACTCGTGGGCCACGGTCTGGCCACCCCTGACCCTGGCCATCCTGGCGGCCATCGCCCGGGATCGGGCCGAGGTGGACCTCTTCGACTGCAACGTCGAGCACGACTACGACATCGAACGCACCGTCCAGCGCATCCGCGAATTCCAGCCGGACATGGTGCTGCTCAACATCGCCTTCCCGTCACTGCGCTCGGACACCGCCTGCGCCGCCGCCATCGCCGCGGCCTGCCCCGATGCGATCCTGGTGGGCTTCGGTGGGTTCTTCACCATCCTCGACGAGCAGGCCATGCAGGCCTGTCCCCCCCTGCACCTGGGCCTGACGGGAGAGCCCGAAGACAGCTTCGCCGAGCTGCTCGAGCTGGCCCTCGCCGGCCAACCCCTGCGGGACATCCCCGGCCTGATGTGGCACCAAGACGGCGACATCCACAAGGGACCACCCCGACCCCTCATCGAGGACCTCGATCGGCTGCCCTACCCGGCCCGGGATCTGTTCCACAACGACCGCTACCTGCTGCCCCACAACGGCCAGCCCTTCACCCTCATCAACCTGGCCCGGGGCTGCCCCCACCACTGCAGCTTCTGCATCGCCACGGTCTACTACGGCCGCGGCTCACGCCGGCACTCCGTGGACTACATCCTCGAAGAGCTCGAGCGCTGCCAGCGGGACCACGGCCTGCGCCAGTTCCTGTTCTGGGAAGAGATCTTCACCCTGGACCGTGACTTCGGGCTGGGCATCTGCGAGGGCATCATCCAGCGGGGCTGGGACATCTCCTGGGCCAGCACCACCCGCGCCGACCGCCTGGATCGCGAACTACTGAGCGCCATGAAGCGGGCGGGCTGCATGCTGCTGGGGCTCGGCATCGAGAGCGCCCACCAGCCCATCCTGGACGGCGTGAACAAGGGCGAGACCGTGGAGGACATCCAGCGCGGCGTGCTGCTGTGCCGCCAAGAAGGCATCCCCACCATGGGCCACATCGTATTCGGGCTGCCGGGGGAGACCCCGGAAACCGCTGAGGCCACCATCCGCTACGTGCTCTCTCTGGGGCTGGACTACATCCAGTGCTACCCCGCGGTGCCCTACCCCAAGACCGGGCTGGGCGAACGGGCTGCCAAGGAAGGCTGGCTGCGGGCTGACGGCTGGGACAGCTACGACTTCGGCGGCGACTCTGTGATGGACATCGGCACCATCACCCCGGCCCAGGTGGATCAGGCCCGGCGGGACCTGTACCGGCGCTTCTACCTGCGCCCGGGCTTCGCCGCGCGACAGCTTCCCCAGCTCATCCGCCGCCCCCGGCAGCTGCTCCAGGCCAGCCGGTTCCTCAACTGGATGCGTCCCCAGCACAAGCGCTGATCCCGTCGCCATCGCGCATGGCCCGCCGCACCCCCAGGGCGTAGTGGGCGCGAACCAGGGCGTACCAAGACAAGGGCCCCAGGGGCAGCCGGCTGACCAATAGGCCGCCGTAGCCCACCAGGCCGTAGGCCCCGGGCACCCGGGCGAAGGGGAGCCAGCGACCGGGGAGGGTTGGGTCTTGGGGGTGCATACCCACGAAGGCATGCACACATCGACCCGCCCGCTGCATGCGCGCCCCGAAGCCCTGCCGGCTGACGTAGTGGTGGTGAAACACCTGCGCCTCGGCGCGATAGCGCACCACCAGCCCCCGCTTCTCGAGGCGGTAGCCCAGCTCGATGTCTTCGGTGGTGGCCCAGGGGAAGCGCTCGTCGAAGCGCTCGAGGGCGAGCCAGCGGGCCTCGAGGGAGATGTTGGAAGAGTAGAAAAACCCGTAGCCACAGGCCTCGGGGTCCCGGATACGCCCAAAGGAGAACTGCCCGCCCCAGCGCCCGATGTGCTCCATGAAGGGGGTGACCCCACAGTCGGGATGCCAGGCGATGTGTCCCAACACCGCGCCGCCGGGGTGCTGGGTGTGGGCCCGCAGGTGACGGTCGATGAGGTCCGGGGCGGGGATGGTGTCGTCGCCCAGCAGCAGGACGATGCGGCCCTGGGCGTGTTCGATGCCCAGGTTGCGGGCGCCGGCCGGACCGGGGGCGTGGGGCTGCTCCAGGTAGCGGAAACCGGAGGCCTCCACGATCTCCCGTGCGCTGTCCGCTGGCCCGTCCTCCACCACCAGCACCTCGAAGCTCCCGGCAGGGACGGTCTGTTCCCGAAGGCCCGCCAGGACCCGCGCGAGCAGCGGGTTGCGCTCACTGGTAGGGATGACGACGCTACAGTCCAAGGCCAGCCCTCCCCCAGCCCAGCGGGATGCGCAGCAGGGCCCTGGGGCTGGCCGCCAGGGACGCATTGATGAAGCAGATGTTGGTGCAGTCGTCGCAGTGGACCGGCGCCCGGGGGGCCAGGTGGGCCACGGCCCGGCTCAGGTCGCCATCGAAGTCGCGGATGTTCCCCACGGGCGCGAGCGCTTCGCAGGCCCGCAGGCCGCCGTCGGCATCCAGTACCAGGATCTGCCGACCCGCGGCGCAGGGGAACGAGCCCCCCTGCAGGGAGTGTTCCTTGCGCAGCTGGCTGTCCCGCAGGCTGCCGATGCTCACGGCGCGGTCGAGCCCCGGGGGCAGCGATCGGCGGCGCCCCGCCACCGCCAGGCGGTGCAGGTAGCGGATGGTGGTCATGGACGGCAGCGCATCGGGGTTGCGGAGCAGCTCGAGGTTGTGGCCATCCAACCCCCAGCCCTCCACCCGCTGCATGAAGTCGGGCAGGGCCACCGCATTGCGCCGGGACACCACGGTGTGTACGAACACCTCGAGGAGAGGATGCACCTGGCGCAGTGCCACCAGGCGAGCGACGGTGGCCCGCGCCTGTGCGAAGCTGCCGGGGTACCGCAAGGCATCGTTCAGCGCCGGGGGGCCGTCGACGGAGACGCCGATGGACAACCGCAGCTGCGGCGACGCAGCGCAGATAGCAGCCACCGCCGCCTCGATGCCCTCGGGGTCGAAGCCGCTGGTGGGGATAGCGCACACCGACAGCCCGTTGTGCTGGACAAAGCTCGCCAGGATGAGCTCGAGCCCCGGGCGCAGGAAGGGTTCGCCCCCCGACAGCAGCAGCGCCGGCAGCGGACCCGCCGTGGCGCTGACCCGCAACAGCTCGTCGTGGCTGAGGTCATCAGCACCGTTGAGCTGGCCGCGGTTGAAGCAGTGACCGCAGCCCCCGTGGCAGCGCGAGGTCACGAACAGGATCAGGTAGCTGGGACCCGCCCCCAACCAGGCGCGCCGCAGAAACGGGAGGTGCCGGAGCATGCTCACGAGCCAGACCCCACACCCCGGACGATCCGCGCCACATAGCGCAGGACGAAGCCCGGATTGGCCCGCAGCGCGGACAGCCCCATGGCCAGGAACACCCGGGGGCGGCTCAGGGCCTGGTGGCGGATGTAGCGCCGATTCTCCGCCATGATCTTGGCCTCGAGCCAGTCCGCGTCGAACTCGGCGGTGTCGATGTTGCCCCGCCGGGCGTAGAGATCCTCGAGGGCATGCACACGCATCTGGCCCTGCTCTTCCACCTGGGCCCGCAGCTCGGTGCCCCCGTAGGGCGTGGCGATGGAGTACTCCACCCAGTCCAGCTCCACCCGGTAGGGGAGGTCGAAGGACAGCTGCATCTCGGCCTTGGTCTCACCGGGATTACCGACCACGAAGAACGCCGCCACCTTCATGCCCAGGCTGCGGGCGTAGGGGACGAGGGGCAGGGCGGCCTCGAGCTGCAAGGGCTTGTGCATCAGCTCGTCCAGCACCCGCTGGCTGCCCGACTCGAGGGCGAAGCTGACGTAGTAGCAGCCGGCGTCTCGCATCAGGGCCAGACACTCCCGATCCATACGCCACAGGGCGATGCCGTTGGGGGTGTTCCAGGGCAAGTCGAGCCCCCGCTGGATCATTCCCCGGAAGATAGCCTTGGCCCGCGGGATATCGAAGGTGAGGTTGTCGTCCTCGAACTGCAGGTGCTCGGCGCCGTACTGGCCCACGAGCTGCCCAATCTCCGCCAGCACGCTGTCGGGGCTGCGGGCCCGGAAACGCCGGCCGGTGACCTGCTGAATGGTGCAGAAGGAGCACGCCGCCGGGCAGCCACGGCTGGTGATGATGTTGAAGCTCCGGCGCCCCCGCCGCTCGAAGCCGTGTACCAGCCCAGCCTCGAAGTAGGGCTCGAGGTCCAGCAGATCCCAGGCGGGAAACGGCAGGGCGTCCAGGTCCTCGATGAAGCTGCGCTTGGGGTTCACCCGCAGGGTCCCGTCGGCCTGGCGGAAGGCGATGCCGTCCACATCCGTGGGGCAGTTCCCAGCCTCGAGGGCCTCGAGCAGGGCGACGAAGCTCTCTTCGCCTTCGCCCCGCAGCACATAGTCCACGCTGTCGTGCTCCAGGACCTGCTCGGGGTGGACCGTGGGGTGGATGCCGCCCATCACCGTGACGATGCGGTCGTCCACACCCTTCACCAGCCCGGCCACCCGCTCGGCGTCGCCGAACTGCACCGAAAACGGCACCGAGATCCCCACCACATCGGGGGCGGTGGCGCGGATGCGACGGCGGATGGCGCCCTCGGACAGCCCGTAGGTGACCCGCTCCCCCTGGCGCTGGGCCCGGCGATGACCTTCGGCCAGGCTGTCCAGCACGGTGACTTCGTGGCCATGGGCGCGAGCGTAGGCCGCCACGTACAGCAGACCCAAGGGCATCTGCACCACCAGGGGGATGTCCTGGGCCAGGGTCCAGGGCGCCTGGAT
>Ga0307987_1001270_pt1 | contig 13968 bp, 7 predicted proteins | sample EllFjometagen181_FD_203157 | JGI IMG/M metagenome (GOLD analysis project Ga0307987, IMG submission 203157) | Marine microbial communities from Ellis Fjord, Antarctic Ocean - #181 | ecosystem: Environmental > Aquatic > Marine > Unclassified | place: Southern Ocean | collected 2014-10-08
GTTAGACAGCCCAATTGGTCGGTCCCATTACCCCTCCCCGGGGGCTCTGCTGAGGTAACCTTGGAGGCTACCTTTTTATATAAAAAAGGATGAAAGGGTGCAGGTGTTTATTTATAAGAAAATGCTGGTAAACCAGAGTTCCTTTTCTCTTTTTGTTGCGGGTAAACCCAGGTGAAATACAAAGTCTGCCCGTGACAGCTATGAGAAAATCCTGGCAAAATAAAAAGGATTTTTAATCTTTGCTGTGGCAAACCCGGGTACATACAATAGGTCGTCAACCCATTGTAGTTATTTAAAAGATCGTTAAATAGCATGATTGGCGGTGTTAATCAATTGTTTGTGGGGCCATCCCCAGGGTAAACGCATTAAAATCAGGCATGATTTTTGATTCCAATAAATTCAAGTAGTTAAAAAAAATAGGATTTTTAAGAAGGTCTATAAATCCAAAATCCTTCTCCGTAAACAATTGAATTTATTGGAACTGAATTTTAAATGCGTTTGCCCTGGGGGGCCATCCGTGATTCTAAATATGCCATTGATTGTTTTTTAGACCACTTTTATATTTTGGATAAGATGATTTCAGTAAATTGACCACATTTGTGACTACTGGGCATGCATAATTGGAATTGTGGGGATCTTCCCTGCTGACGCATACACTAAACCATTCGTATTAATCTGCAATAAAAAACGTTTCGCATTGATTCTGCGGACATGGCTTATTAGATAAATAAATCGCTAACTCACTAAATTAATATCAAATCATGAATATTTTTATGTCCCATCAACGGGGGAAATAATTTGCCCCATATCTTTCCTCTTTAATTGTGAAAAATTAATACATGATAAAAATCAATGCTTGATAAAAATCAATGCTTGATAAAAATGAATGCTTGATAAAAATGAATATTTGTGGATAAAAATGAACATTTGTGTGGATTCGGATCGGATGATCTAAACTAAAAGGGAGTCGATTATGTTTGATTGGATGGCTGGCATAATGCAAAACGAATCATTGAAATGGACTTTTTCAGGTATCGGGGTTTTCTTTTTAGGGGGCCTTATCTGGTGTTTTAAAAAGATATTTGAAAGAGCACATAGATCCCCACCGGAAAAAAATGTTTTGGAAGGGGAAGATACCTCTATCTGTTCCAAAAACGACGATCGGGGGGTGTATATTGAAGGGGGGGTGGCTTCTGTTGAAGGGTCGGGCAAAGCCTGCACTATTGATTATTCCAAGATTGATGTGATGGGTGATAATACAATATATATAAAAAATAATGTAAGGGAATTTGAAAAAAAAGATTTTACTAAGGTACGCCAAACCTATCTCAAACATCTGGTGGCTACCCTGAAATATCTTCCATTGAGAGGCATGGACATTCAGGCCAGCGACCCCTCTGGTAATAAAGAAAAACTTGAGCTGGATCGGGTGTATATAACCTTGGATACAACGACCTCCGTTAAGATAGAAAAAAATGAGAAAAAGGAGGAGTGGCCTTTTTCAAATACCCGCCCACTCTCGGCTTTAAAAGCCGCCGTTGATAATAGATCCCTTGTCCTTTTAGGCGATCCGGGTTCGGGTAAAACCACATTTATCAACCATCTGACTCTATGTTTGGCTTTGCAGAGCCTTTCACCTGATACCTGTGATCGCCTTTCATGCTGGCCTGGGGAAGAGGTCGATATTTTACCCATCTATGTTGTTTTGAGAGATTTTGCCGGGTCCATCCCAAAAGATGAAGAGGAGGCACAAGTTAACCACTTGTGGAATTTTATTGAGACGCGGTTGAAATCCCAGAGGCTTGACAAAGCTCTTGAGCTGCTTGAAGGGGCACTTGAAGAGGGCAGAGCCGTGGTCTTGCTGGATGGACTCGATGAGATTCCAACGGATGATAAACGTAAGTTTGTCAGGGATGCGGTTTCCGTTTTTTCCCAACGGTATGATAAAAATCGATTTATTATCACCTGTCGAGTGCGCCCATACGAGGAATCCAAATGGCAGCTGGATAAGGAGACCTTCCCCGTGTTTGAACTGGCCCCGTTTGACGATGATAAGATAGATGCATTCATTGCCGCATGGTATGGGGATTTGGAGCGTTTACATGTTTTTAAAAATTCAGAGGAGTCAAAAAGATTGACCCTGCTACTCCAAACAGCTGTTCGCCGTCGGGATTTATGGCGACTGGCTCCGAATCCTCTATTGTTGACCATCATGGCGCTTGTGCACACCCACAAGGGAGAGTTGCCCGATTATCGTGCGCTTTTATACGAGGAAACTGTGGATGTGTTGCTTTTGCGATGGAACCAGATTAAAAAATCAAGTGGTAAGACATTGCAGGATCTGTTGAGAGAAGGCGAACTTGCAGATGTTGAATTTAAAAGAATGCTGTGGAAAATTGCTTTTGAGGCCCATGGTAGAAGCGATTTTTCAAAAAATGATGGGGTGGTCGACATAGAAGAGGCCCATTTGAAGGATAGTTTAGCCAAATTGAATCCAGAAGGAGACTTCAAATGGGCAGACGAGGTTATTAAAACCATAAAAATGAGGGCCGGTTTACTCCTGGAACGGAATACTGGGATTTACTCGTTTCCCCATAGAACATTTCAGGAGTATCTTGCAGCTGCTTACCTGGCTTCTCGGTCTGACTTTAGGAAAAAAGCTTCAACTCTGGCGGGATCTGGGGATATCTGGCGGGAAGTCATTCTTCTGGCTGTGGGGCATTTGGTTTATGTCTCAGGAGATACGGATAGACCCATGGCTTTGGTGGGTGAACTTTGCCCCCCTGAAGTGGAGGACTGTGATATGGCGTGGCAAAAGGTATGGCTTGCGGGTGAAGTGTTGGTGGAGATCGGTATCAGCCGGGTGAAGCGACATGGGGTGTGCCCACATTTTCTTGATACGGTAAAAAACAGTCTTGTCTTGCTTATACAAAAAGGCAGACTCTCTCCCAAACAGCGGGTTGCCGCCGGTAATGCCCTGGGACGTATTGGAGATCCCAGATTTGACGAGGATAACTATTTTCTTCCGGCAGATGAGGCTTTGGGGTTTGTCACCGTCTCGGCGGGTTCGTTCCTGATGGGAAGTGATGAAAAAGTGGATTCCCAAGCCTCTGCGAATGAACAGCCTCAGCATCCAGTTGAATTGGAAACTTATAAGATAGCTCGTTATCCGGTGACCGTCGCGCAATACAAGATGTTTGCCAAAGAAAGCGGTGTGTCTATGGATGACGTGAACTCAATTGATAATCATCCTGTTGTGCGGGTAAACTGGCATGATGCGGTTCAATATTGTGAGTGGCTTACAAAAAAAATGCGTGAGAAGGGCAAAGCTTTCTGTGTGACTCTTCCCACCGAAGCCCAATGGGAAAAAGTATCCCGAGGAGGGGATGCAAGGATTTATCCTTGGGGGGAGAATATAACCCCTGATAGGGCCAATTATTCTGATACGGGTATTGGTTCCACCAGTCCTGTGGGATGTTTTCCGGATGGTGCGACCATGGAAGGTGTGATGGATTTGGCCGGAAATGTATATGAATGGTGCTTGGACTATTATGATGAAAGATACTATTCAAAAAGTCCTTCTGTGAATCCCACCGGACCCGATACAGGCTCTAACCGTGTGTTGCGTGGCGGTAGCTGGATCGTCAATGCCGGGGGTTGCCGGTCGGCGGACCGGAGCCACGACGCGCCGGGCGATGGGGACTACTTCGGCGGCTTTCGTCTTGTCCTCTCCCCAGGTCAGAAACCGGTTCAAGGCAAGAAGGGAGGGTCGAGTGATGAGAAGCCTGCAAGTCTCCGCACCGGAAAGTAACGGAATGGAACGGAGTGAGGGACGAACGTAGTGGAATGTAGTGGAGTGTAGGTCGGATACTTTCCGGATTCCATCGGATAGAGGAAATAAAATGGAGGTAAGCTGGAAATGTCATTACAATATAGATTTTTTTCAATTTCGGTTACATATGCATCTGATATCGAAAGCGACTTGAACGCTTTTTTAAAAACGGTTCAGGTCATCACTATCCATAAGGAGTTGATCTGTCAGGAAAGCCGATACTACTGGGCTATTTCCGTGGAGTATCAGGAAGGAAGGCAAAAAGATGTCCGGAAAAGTGATCTAATCAAGAAAAAAATTGACTATAAAGAGGTTCTCTCACCGGAAGATTTTTCTATTTATGCAAAGCTTAGAGATTGGCGTAAAGAGACCGCCGCTCGGGAAGCCGTTCAGTTATATAATGTCTTTATGAATGATCAACTTGCAGCCATGGTACAAAAAAAGGTGATTACAAAATCAGCCCTGAAAGATATTGACGGGATCGGGGATGCAAGGATGAAAAAGTATGGAGATGCGGTTCTTTCCATATTAAAGAGTGAATTTGATAAGTTGAAGATAATCAATCTGGAGCAAAGCAATGAAAAGGGCCAACCATCTGTATGACCGCATTTCTATTCATGAAAACCTTCATGAGGCTTTTAAAAAAGCGGTAAAAGGAAAACAGACAAAAAAAGAAGTCATTGCATTCCAGAATCACTTTGATGCCAATATTCAAAAACTCAGGGATCAGATCGTATCTGAAAAGCCGGACATTGGTAATTATCACTATTTTGTCGTTCGTGATCCAAAAGTGAGAAGTATTTGCGCCGCATCTTTTCAGGAACGTGTCATGCATCATGCCGTGATGAATATCTGTGAACCAGTTCTGGATTCATATGCAATATTTGACTCCTATGCTTGTAGAAAAGGGAAGGGGAACCGGAAATCGCTGGCAAGGGCTCAGCAGTTCGCCCGTAAAAATATATGGTATTTGAAACTTGATATTCGTAAATATTTTGATTCCATTGATCACTCCATACTCATGACACTACTTGCAAGGCGATTTAAGGAGAAGAAGTTATTAAATTTATTTCAAAAAGTTTTTGATACCTATCATACTAGAATGGGAAGGGGGCTTCCCATTGGTAATCTGATATCCCAACATCTGGCCAATTTTTACCTGGGGGCATTTGATCATTGGATAAAGGAGGTCCGTAAGATAAATGGGTATGTTCGATATATGGATGATTTCATTCTTTTTTCCAATGAAAAAGCTGCATTAAAAATTGAATTGGAGGCATTGACTTTTTTTTTGAAGCAACAGTTAAATCTGGAACTCAAGAAAAATATCCAATTAAATAGTACGATTCGTGGAATACCTTTTCTGGGATTTCGGGTTTACCCTGCCCATATTCATCTTTTAGCCAGTAGCAAAAAACGTTTTTCAAAAAAGCTTAGAGAGTACCAAGAAAACTATATTAAAGGCCGCTGGTCTGAAAGTGATTTGAACCGACATATGGAACCTCTCATTTCCTTTACGGATGCCGGGGAGAGTCGATCTTTCAGGCGCATGGTCTTCAATCGATTCGGGGTTCTGTCCTGAGAGGCTCTAACCGTGTGTTGCGTGGCGGTAGCTGGATCAACAATGCCAGGAATTGCCGGTCGGCGAACCGGAACCACAACACGCCGGGCAATAGGAACTACAACAGCGGCTTTCGTCTTGTCCTCTCCCCAGCTCACCGCATCGGCGGATGCTGATGCGCTGACCAACGGATAGAATCCAGTCCCTTTATTAAGAAGGGCAAAATGTAGACACCACACCGGAGCTGGTAATTGGAATCGGATGATTCAATGAACGTCCCGGTGTGGTTTTTTCATAAACTCACATGGCAGTAAACATCAAGTACAACGAAAAATGAAACTTTCATAATATCAGCATTCTGGAGGGAATTTTATATAAATTGAGTTAAGTAGAATGGAGAAAAGCTGTATGGGCTGTGACCACCCGATAATGTCAAATTTCATTGCCTACCCCCGGGGATGGAATTTTTGATGCATTTCAGTGAGGTAGGTACTGGACACATGAGTATAGATCTGGGTGGTGGAGATGTCCGAGTGGCCCAGCATGGTCTGGACGGATCTTAGATCGGCTCCGCCTTCAAGCAGATGGGTGGCAAAGGCATGGCGGAAGGTGTGGGGATAAACATTGGTGGGAATCTTTGCAAGGCGGGCATATTTTTTAATGATTTTCCAGAATCCCTGGCGGGTCATGGGTTTGCCTGCCCTTGCCACAAAAAGGTATCGGCTGGTCAGGTTTTTCAAAAGTTGGGGCCGCCCCCGTTCCAGCCAGTCCAGGGATCTTTCCCTGGCATGGGAGCCAATGGGAACCACCCGCTCCCGGGAGCCTTTCCCAAACACTTTGACAAAACAGGCATTAAAATTAATGTCCTGTACCTTCATATTAATGAGTTCAGAGACCCTGAGCCCTGCGCCATAGAGAATTTCCAGCATGGCGGCATTGCGAAGTTCCCGGGGTTTTGCAAGATCCGGCAGTTCCAGCAGTGTTTTAACTTGGTCAAAACCCAGGATATGGGGGAGCTGTCTGCCGGTCTTGGGAAGATTTAGTTGATCTGTGGGGTTGACGGTGATGCTGTTTTCCCGGATGAGAAATTTGAAAAAGCCCCGTACAGATATTAGATGCCGTGCCCGGGATGGGGCGGATAACCCTGCTTTTTTAAGATCCACGATCCAGGCCAGGAGCACGGTGGTATCAATGTCCTGGACTTTTATGATCAGATTTTTTGCCAGAAAACCGGTAAATTGGGACAGGTCAGCACCATAGGATTCCAGGGTATTGGAAGCCAGGCCCCGTTCCAGATCCAGGTGCTCCAAATAGGTGTCTATGGTGTTGTCTATATTCATGTCGGAAATCTATTTTTCGCTAAAAATTGGTAAAAGACCAGCGGGACATGGAAACAGACAATCACGAATGATTACCTTCTTTAAGGGATAGGGATATCCGTTTACGGGGGATATCTACCTCCATGATGGTGACCCTCACCTTCTGGTGGACACTGACAATGTCCGCCGGGTTTTTCACAAATCGATCTGCCATCTGGGACACATGGATAAGACCGTCCTGGTGCACCCCAATGTCCACAAAGGCCCCGAAGGCCGTGACATTGGTGATGATGCCTGGGACTTTCATACCCGGAACAAGGTCTTTGATTTCATGGATATCCTCGGAAAAGGCAAAGGGAACAAATTGTTCTCTGGGGTCCCGGCCCGGTCGAACCAGCTCTTTGGCAATATCCTTAAGGGTGGGCATGCCCATGTTCTCGTTCACATATTTTTTTAAATCCATGGATGCCACAAGGGGGTCGTTACCCACAAGTTCCTGCACCGTTTCCCCCAAATCAGCAGCCATTTTTTCTACGATTTTATAGGATTCCGGATGAATGCCACTGGCATCCAGGGGGTTTTTACCCCGGGGGATTCTTAAAAAACCGGCAGACTGTTCAAAGGCCCGGGGACCCAGTCGGGGTACCTTTAACAGTTGTTTCCGGGTTTTAAACGGGCCATTTTCTTTACGGTATTCTACAATATTTGTCGCGATGGTTTTGTTCAGCCCTGCCACCCGGCTTAAAAGTTCTGCACTGGCGGTGTTTAGATCCACTCCCACCTGGTTCACGGTGTTGATCACCACGTCGTCCAGGCATTGGTTCAATAGTTTTTGGTCCACATCATGCTGATACTGTCCCACGCCAATGGATCGGGGGTCCAGCTTGACGAGTTCCGCCAGGGGGTCCATAAGTCGCCGGCCAATGGACACCGACCCCCGCACCGTAAGATCATGGTCGGGAAACTCCTCCCGGGCAATGGGGGATGCCGAGTAAATGGAGGCCCCGCTTTCATCCACCAGAACCACGGGGATGGTCCGGGGAAGATCCAGGGTGGAGACAAAGGCCTCGGTTTCCCGCCCGGCGGTTCCATTGCCAATGGCAATGGCTTCAACGCCATGGGTTTTAATCCACTCGTGGATGGTCTGGCCCGCCTTTGTGGCCCCTGATCCCAATGGAAAGATCACCGTGTGGTCAAGCAAATTCCCCTGGCGATCCAGGCAGACCATTTTACACCCGGTCCTGAATCCGGGATCAATGGCCAGCACCGCCTTTTGACCCAGGGGGGAAGAGAGTAGTAAATGTTTAAAATTCTCCGCAAACACCTTGATGGCAATGTCATCGGCCCGCTGTTTTAACACCTTCAGTGTTTCATTTTCCATGGCCTTTCCCAGCAGCCGTTTATAACTGTCCTCCATGGCAAGTTTCATCTGCCCAGCAGAGGGAATGGTGGGATTCAGAAACTGTTTTTCCAGGATTTTCAGGGCGTTTTCTTCCCGGGGCAGGGCATGAAGGGTGAGGACCCCTTCCTTTTCCCCCCGGAGCATGGCCAGAATACGGTGGGATGGGGCTTTTGATCCTGCTTCAGACCACTCAAAATAATCCCGATATTTGATACCTTCGGTGTCTTTGCCTTTTTTAACACTGGAGGTCATCGTGGCATCCGTGAGGAAAAGGTGGCGCATGGCCGTTCGTACATTAACGGCTTCATTGATGGTTTCCGCCACAATGTCCCGGGCCCCGGCCAGGGCCTCTTCTCGAGAATTAACCCCTTTCTCCGGGTCAACATGGTCCTTTGCCTTGGAAAGCGGATCACCTTTCTGCTGGGATAAAAGAAACTGGGCCAGGGGCATGAGCCCCTTCTCCTTTGCCATGAGTGCCCGGGTTCTTTTTTTGGGACGGTACTGCTGGTAAATATCTTCCAGTTGTGCCGTTGTGGACGCCTCGCTTATGGCCCCTTTAAGGTCCGGTGTCAGCAATTGTCGGGTTTCAAGGGATGTCAGGATGGTCTGCTTCCTGTCTTTCAAGGCCCGTAACCGGGCCAAGCCATCCCGGATGGCTGTAATGGCCACCTCGTCAAGGGAACCGGTCTGTTCTTTTCTATATCTGGCAATAAAGGGAATAGTGCCGCCCTGTTCCATGAGTTCTGCCACGGAGGCCACCTGATCTTTTCTAAAACCAGTTTCCTGGCTGATGGTGTTAAACATAGTCTTGCGGGTCCTTATTTAATATTTTTGCCAGAAATTGTCCGGTGTGGGAAGCTGGTACCTTTGCCACCTCTTCGGGGGTGCCGCAGGCCACAATGGTGCCCCCGCCGTCGCCGCCCTCCGGCCCCAGATCAATGACATGATCGGCATATTTAATGACATCCAGATTATGTTCAATGACCACAACCGTGTTGCCATAGTCCACCAGCTTACTCAACACCGACAACAGCCGATTGATATCATCGGTGTGAAGCCCGGTGGTGGGTTCATCTAATATATAGATGGTTCGTCCGGTGTTTTTTTTGCTTAACTCCCGGCCAAGTTTAATACGCTGGGCCTCTCCACCGGACAGAGTGGTGGCGGCCTGGCCGATTTTGATGTACCCCAGCCCCACATCCACAAGGGTTTGGAGCTTAATTTTGATGGCGGCTATTTTATCAAAGAATTTAAGGGATTGATTGACGGTCATGTCCATGACCTGGGCAATGTTTTTCCCCCGGTATTTGATTTCAAGGGTTTCCCGGTTGTAACGCTGCCCTTTGCACACATCACAGGAGACGTAAACATCGGGAAGAAAGTGCATCTCAATTTTGATGATCCCATCCCCGGTGCAGGCCTCACACCGTCCCCCCTTTACATTGAAGCTGAATCGCCCGGGCTTATAACCCATGGCCCTGGCATCGGGGGTTTTGGCAAAAATTTCCCGGATATGGGTGAAAATACCGGTGTAGGTGCCGGGGTTGCTCCGGGGGGTTCTGCCAATGGGGGACTGATCAATGTGGATCACCTTGTCCAGGTGGTTCAACCCCTCCACGCCCGTGTGAATTCCTGCGGGCAGTCGTGAATTGTAAAGTCGGTTGGACAGCAGGCGAAACAGGGTGGTGAGAACCAAGGTGGATTTGCCGGAGCCGGACACCCCGGTGACACAGGTGAGGCAGGCCAGGGGAAATTTTACATCAATTCCTTTGAGATTATTGGTGGCAGCCCCCTTGATCACAAGTTCATGGCCGTTGCTCCGGCGCCTTTTTTTTGGGATTTCAATGCGTTTTTCACCGGACAGATACGCCCCTGTCAGGGAGTTGGGGTCAGCTAACAGCTCCTGGGGGGTGCCGGAAAAAACCACATGACCACCGTTGATACCGGCCCCGGGTCCCATGTCAATGATGTGATCCGAAGTGAGCATGGTCTCTTCGTCATGCTCCACCACAAGAACGCTGTTGCCGATGTCCCGCAGGCTTAAAAGGGTGTCGAGAAGTCGTTTGTTGTCCCGTTGATGGAGCCCAATGCTGGGTTCATCCAAGACATAGAGGACCCCGGTGAGTTTGGAGCCGATCTGGGTGGCCAGGCGGATGCGCTGGCTTTCACCACCGGAGAGGGTGGTGGCAGATCGATCCAGGGTAAGGTAGTTGAGGCCCACGTTTTTTAAGAATTCCAGCCGTTGACAGATTTCCCGGGTGATGTGCTGGGCAATTATCTGATCCTTTCCGGGGAGGGTCATATCTCTGATCAACCCCACCGCTTTCTCCACGGACAGGCCTGTGATGTCACTGAGGGTCATGTCGGCCACCCGCACGGCACTGGAGGCGCTGTTGAGTCGGCTGCCCCGGCATTTTGAGCAGGTGGTGAAATTCATATAGGCTTTAATCTCTTCCCTGGCACTGTGGGAATCGGTGTCATGGTACCGGCGTTTGAGGTTGGGAATAATGCCTTCAAATTTCTTTTTATAAATAATCCGACGGCCCTCTTTCTCAAAATAAAAGGGGATTTCAGTGCGGCCGGACCCCTGGAGTAGGACTTTTTTAAACTTTGCGGATAATTTTGAAAAAGAGGTGTAAATATCCTCGCCATAAAAGCTGGTGAGGGCATCGAGAAATTCAGCAAACTGGACAGAGTCCTTGCCGTTCCAGGGAGATACAGCCCCCTCCCGCAGGGAGAGTTCCTTGTTGGGGACAATGAGATCCGGATCAAATTGGGTGACAGCCCCCAGCCCATCACATTTGGCGCAGGCCCCCTGGGGAGAGTTAAAGGAGAAACTGGCTGGTGTGAACTCCCCATAGCTGATGCCACAGGTGATACAGGAGGCATTTTCATTGAAAAGGGTTTCCATGTTCTCGGAGAGGTCCAGCAATTTTACGACACCATTGCCCCAGGTAAGCGCCATTTCCAGGGAATCGGTGAGGCGTTTTTCCATGCCAGCTTTTATGACAAGGCGATCCACCACCACATCCATATCGTGGTTGATGTTTTTTTTGAGGTCTGGCAGATCATCTGTGGGATAAATATCCCCATCAATCCGGATTCTGGCAAACCCCTCTTTCTTTAACTTTTCAAGGGTTTGTTTTTGGGTCCCCTTCTGGTTTGAGATCACCGGGGCCAGGAGTATAATTTTTGTTCCCTGGGGCAGGACAACCACCTTGTCAACAATCTGATCAATGGTCATGGAAGAGATGGGCATGCCGCACTGGTGGCAGTGGGGCTTTCCCACCCGGGCATATAGAAGCCTTAGATAATCATATATTTCCGTGACGGTTCCCACGGTGGACCGGGGGTTGTGGCCAGCACTTTTCTGCTCTATGGAGATGGCAGGAGAAAGCCCTTCAATGAAATCCACATCGGGTTTTTCCATTTGACCCAGAAATTGTCTGGCATAGGTGGACAACGATTCCACATACCGTCGCTGCCCTTCGGCATAGAGGGTATCAAATGCCAGGGTGGATTTGCCCGAGCCTGAAAGCCCTGTGATGGTTACCAATTTGTTTTTGGGGATTGTCAGGCTAATGTTTTTAAGATTATGTTCCCTTGCACCTTTAATAATAATGTTTTCAGAAGTCATGGTTTATTGGGTCCAGAGTGAAAGAGCAGGGCTTGGTTATGGTTTTGTCCCTCCCAAACGGTGATTGGGGGGCTTGATTTTAGCTTTGGCCACCCCGATCCTATTGATGGGACCCCGGGGTCAGGGTACCCTTTTATCCACCATGGGGCCGTAATCCATAAATCAACAACGCTGCAGTATGCGCTGAAACAAAGAGCCGGTGCTCCATTCATCATTGGCTGCAACTGGGACCAGGCCCGGGAGATTATGTTTCTTGGCGGATTTCGGCCTGCAGTGTTGCCATTTTAATGGCTTGGATCAGGCTTTCATGGCTGGCAATTCCCTGCCAGGCAATGTCATAGGCAGTGCCATGATCAACTGAAGTTCTGATGATGGGCAGGCCCAGGGTGGTGTTGACGCCGTCATGGAAGTGGATCATCTTAAAGGGGATCAGGCCCTGGTCATGGTACATGCATACCACCCCATCATATTTGCCTTGGGCCGCATGGAAAAACAGGGTGTCTGGAGGGTGGGGACCATCTACGTTTATCCCTTCTTTACGGGCCAGATCCACCGCCGGAGTGATCAGATCCCGCTCTTCCGGTCCGAACAGCGAGTCCTCCCCGGCATGGGGATTGAGACCGGCCACGGCCACGGCAGGGTGGGGAATGCCAAATCGTTGTTTCAATGAATCTGCTGTAATGCGGATGGTCTTAAGAATATTTTCCACGCTCAGCAGTTCACTGACCTGGGAGAGGGGAACATGGATGGTGACCAGAACCACCTTTAATTTATCCCCGGCCAGCATCATGGCGTAATTTTGGGTATTCGTAGCATGGGCAATGAGTTCTGTGTGGCCATGGAAGTGTGAGCCTGCAAGTTTCATGGCGGTTTTGGTGATGGGGCAGGTCACCATGGCATCAATGGTATTGTTCCGGGCCATTTCAACGGCGGTGTCAATGTACTTAATCATGGCTTTGCCGGTTACTGCTGTGGGCTGGCCGGGTGCCAATGCCTCTACGGGAAGGTGGGATAGCGCAACAAGGTTTATGATGCCCGGGGTATTCATGGCCTGGGCGGGCTCCTGAATGGTTCGGATTTTAAGGGCACTGTCGGTGAAGTCAATGGCCTTTGCCATCATGTCAATATCCCCCAAAACCACGGGGGTACAGGTTCCAGAAAAGTCTGAATGTTCCAGGGCACCCACAATGATCTCGGGTCCAATGCCCACGGGGTCTCCCATGGTGATGCCAATCACAGGCGGTTTTTTATTCATAATGAACGGGTTTCCTCGTAAAAGTACTTTGCACTTTGGGACTTCACTTTGATAACTGGGATCAGGCCCATTTTGTTGGACCCTGATTTTTTAATTTTGAGTTGCCCCTGCTTGAATCCTTCAACATACTACTCACCTGTGAAAGTGTAAATAAAAATTATGGTTACGTAAGGTGCTTGTTTTTTTAAAAGAAATCCAAGCGTGTGAAACCATTGAAATGACGGTATGATTAATTGTTTTTAGTCATCTTGGCGAAAAATAAAGAAAATAATCGATATTCACAGCTTTAAAGAGTATTCAAAAATTTAGAGGGGGGGCGGGCTGTGGGCATATGGGGGAAATATCATGAAATAATAGTCCCTTAGAACATCCCCTGTATTTCCAGTAGATTGAATGTTCCACGGTTCTATTGTTTTTTAAAACAGGATGTTATCTCTTTTATTAATTTTTGATTTTCAAGTTCTTTGAATAGAGGGCCATTCACTTTGACTATGGATGGGTAATGACATAATAGAGGAAGGTCATATCACATCAAAGAGAGTGGAAAGGTGTTCTAACCTGTCAAAATGATCTCATTGGTCAAATGAGATGCTGCTGAGATGTCTCCATTCATTAACCTTAAAATATCTAATAATATAAATTGCCCCGGACGGTCATTGGAGTTCTATGGAGTCTTTTTGGAAAAAAGTAAAATTGAATATGAAGGATTGTTTGCCAGACCACAGTTATAGAATGTGGCTGGGACCCATTGAATTCGTTACTGCCCATGAAAATATCATCACCTTGTTATGTCCCAATACCTTTTCCCGACGGCGGATCAAAGAGCATTACCTTGCCGGTCTTGAAAAAGCGTTCCAGCAGCTTGGGGTGAAGGATGCTGCCATAGAACTCCAGGTCCATGATTCAAAAACACCCCGAAAATCTTTGGAAAAGGGAGCAAGACAAAAATTTTCCCAGCCCCA
>Ga0307987_1001272_pt1 | contig 13966 bp, 9 predicted proteins | sample EllFjometagen181_FD_203157 | JGI IMG/M metagenome (GOLD analysis project Ga0307987, IMG submission 203157) | Marine microbial communities from Ellis Fjord, Antarctic Ocean - #181 | ecosystem: Environmental > Aquatic > Marine > Unclassified | place: Southern Ocean | collected 2014-10-08
CCTTCGGACTGCATCAGGATCCCATCCACCCGCTCTACAACAAGAGCGACCGCGACTGGAATGGCGAGTGGACCAGCAAGGGCATCATCGACCAACAAGCCAAGCGCTGGTCGGTGGAGATCGCGATCCCCTTTGCTTCCCTGGGCGTGAAGGCGCCGACCAAGGGCAGCATCTGGAAGATGAATCTGGGCCGCGAGCGCTTCGTGCAGAACGCCCAGCGCGGCGATCCCGAGCTCTACATGTGGTCCCCCAACCTCGAGGAACGCAGCTTCCATTCCCGCGCTGCCTTTGGCGACCTCGTGTTCGAATAAGGGAGGAGTCACCACGAAGGCACGAAGGACACGAAGGAGGATAGAGAGAGAACGGAGAAGAGGGAGAAGGGGGAAAGAGGGAAGATGGGGAAGATGGGGAAAATCGGACGAATCGGTCGGATCGGACGAATCGGACCGGTTCACAAGAACCCCCATTCGCCATTCCCCCCCTTCGGCTCCGCTCAGGGCCTTCGGCATTCCCCCCCTTCGGCTCCGCTCAGGGCCTTCGGCACGCCACTGTCTTGACATTGGGCGTTGGGCGTTGGACGTTGGACGTTCGAAGTTCGAAGTTCCTCCCCATCTCCCCTTCCCCCCTTCCCCCTTCCCCCCTTCCGGAGCCTCCCATGACTGATCTTTCCGCCTTGCACGAAGCGGTTGCCTTTGGGCGCTCCAATGGCCGGATCATCTGGCAGCCACGCATCTCCTGCTGGCTCAATGACAAGCAATTCGCTGGCGAACCCCTGCCAGAACCCTACGAAGGGATGAGCCTGCCGGACATCTACCGGAGCCTGGGTTGCTCCGCCCGGCTCTACTATGCGAACCGTTCGCTCCAGCGGATCGAGGATCCGCGCGTGGTGACCACGCGCCATGACCGCGGCGATGCCAAGACCGAAACCGTAGTCGAGACCCCCGTGGGAAACCAGAGAGACATCATCCAGCGTGTTCCCGAGAACATCCGACCGTTGCGGATCAAATGGCCCGTGACCACCGAGGAAGAACTCAAGGTCGCGACCTGGCGAGCGGAGCACTGCACCTGGCGCTGGAACCAGGAGGGCTATGAAGCCGTGCTGGCTGAATGGGGCGATCTGGGCGCACCCACCGTCTTCCTGCCCCGCATGAACATCCAGGATCTCTACATCAACACCATGGGCGTGCAGAACGCCATCTACGCTCTCTACGACTGGCCCGAGACCGTCGAGGCCTACTTCCGGGCGCTGGACGAGGCCCACGATCGACTCATCGATGTGGTCAACGACTGCCCCATCAGGATCATCAACCTGGGCGAGAACATCCATGCCGGAACCTTGCCGCCGGACCTCTTCCGCAAGTATCACCTACCCGCCTGTCAGCGCCGCTGCGAACGACTGCACACGGCCAGCAAATTCGTCTCCTCCCACTGGGATGGCGACTGCCGCCCCCTCCTGCCATTCGCCCACGAGACCGGCCTGGACGGCATCGAAGCCATCACCCCACAGCCCCAGGGCGACGTAACCCTCGAAGAGGTCCGGGAAGCCTTGGGCGACGACATGTTCCTGCTCGATGGCATCCCCGCCATCTACTTCGACGCAACCTTCCCCGTCGAGACCCTGATCACCTGCACCGAGAAGCTCATCGAGCTCTTCGCCCCCCGGCTGATCCTTGGCATCTCCGACGAACTCTCCTCCACGGGCGACATCGAGCGCATCCGCATCGTCGGCGACATCGTCGATGCCTACAACCAACGCGTCTCCGGATAGACTCAAATACGGGATATGAGGCACGCCGGCCCCGCCAGATTCTGTTGATCGACTCCCCCGAATGTGGGAGGGGCACCGTGTGCCGCGACTCCTGGGATCCCGAAGGCAGGAAGATCGCGGCACACGGTGCCCCTCCCACATTCAAGAAGGTCCCCAGACCGCTGACAGACAGCCTCAGATGTCTCCTACATTCCGGAGGCAAGCACCGATGGGTCGCCAAACCTGGGGTGCTGTCCACGCTCTGGCTGGCTACTCTCCCGAATGTGGGAGGGGCACCGTGTGCCGCGACTCCTGGGATCCCGAAGGCAGGAAGATCGCGGCACGCGGTGCCCCTCCCACATTCAAGAAGGTCCCCAGGAAGTTGACAGACAGCCTCAGATGTCTCCCACACTAAGTGGCCAGTATGTTCGGTTGTGGTGAATCCTCCGCCCGGCGCTTACTGGGCGGGTGTCTCGATCAGTTGGATATCGTCGAACCAGACCGACCCCGTGCCGTCCATCACGTTCAGGTAGACTCCGGCCTGGTCACCGGCGGCTTCGTAGCCCTCCACCGTCAGTTGCCGCCAGACGCCATTGGTATTCAGCAGGCTGCCGGCACGCGTCTTCTTCTCCTTGTCGCCGGTGAAGAAGATCCTGATTCTGCCAGTGAATGCCGGATCAGTGCGAGCCCACAGCGTCAGCGTGTAGTGCCGCCCCTTCTCGACTGGCACCTGTTGATGCCAACGGCCCCAAAGTCCCTTCGCTGGCGTGTTGCCCGCTCCTGCCTCGACGACAACACGGGCACTGGCCCGCCCAGACCGGTATTGGCTCCGGTCAATCGAGAATGCGTAGGTGCCACGCACCACGTGGCGCTGCCAGCCAGCCTCGCCTTTCTCGAACCCACCGTTGGTCAGCCGATTGTTCGCTGTTGTTGCACCTGGCTCCACGACCAGCAGCCAGACCGGTTTCCAGATGCCCCCAGCTCCGGCATCGTCCTGCACCCGCACCGCCAGGACGTTTTCAGAACCCACCTTCACCGCCTCACTGATATCGACCTCGAACGCTTCCTGCCAGGAATCTCGGTTGCCGCGGTAGGGGAACTCACGTTCCAGAAGGCGCTGGCCATTGAGCCAGACGGTGCACGCCTCATCCACCGCGCCGAAAAGCAGGCTGATCCGCTTCCCCGCATCATCTGCCTTCACCCGGAAGCGGGTGCGGTACCAGGCCAAGCCGTCGTAGGCCTGGCCATCGTGAGCCGCCGCCCATGCCTTGCCCACGCCCTGATCCTCCCATGTCCCCTCGGTGCCGATCTTGAGCCAGCCGACGTCAGCGAAGCCAGGCGTGTGCCAGCCCTGCTTCTCGCCGACCGCATCCGGATCCCAGGCAAACTGCCATGGGTCCGAGAGACGCTCGCCCGGGGCTTCGCCCATCAGTCGGACCAGCGTCCGGTCCCAATGTCGGAGTTCCCACTTGTAGAGCCAGTTCATGTTGACGACCCGCAGCGGTTCCATCCCTGCCCGATGGCTGTCGAGAGCGTCCAGGGCCTTCGCGAATGGCGGCAGCTTGCCGTCCCGGCGGTAGGTCTCATAGGCCCCCTGCGTGGCCAAGGTCAACGCCACATTGGCCAGGCCCTGGCGCAGCACGTCCACCCGCTTGGCACAGAGGGGCGTTGCCGCGACAGCCGCTTCGGCCTGGTCCAGCAACGCGCCGGCTTCGGCAAGCACCTCAGGACTGAAGAAGGTCGGGGCCAGCATGTAGAAATCCGCGTACAGGGCCGACCCATTGCCCTTCAGACCATGGGGTTTCGCGGCCGCATCGAGCTGCTCCGGTGTCACGCCGTCGGAGAGCTTTTCCCAGAACGAGAAATACTCCCTGACCGCTGGCGCAGCCGGACCAAACGCGGCATAGAACTCCTCGAATACCCGGTGCACCGGAGTGCCAGGATGGTTGTTCAGTCGGGCGACCACATAGTGATTCAGCCCCTGGGTCGCATACTGGCCGGGCAAAGCATCGTAGTCGGTCGACATCATGCCGTTTGCCCAGGCAAAGTTGAACTCCTCCCCGAAGCGACGCGCATAGAAGATCGGGAGGTTGTGTCCACAGTCCAAGTAATTCGGCCTCAGCATCATGCTGCATCCCGCCTTGGCCCACCCCAGCCAATCCTCGCGAGCCTTGGCCACGCTCTCATCGGTCCAGGGGAAGAGGAAGCCGGGCACAAATGAGTTGAGCATTTGCCGGTTCATTTTCGCGATCAGGGGAGGACGCACGTAGTTGGCGTACCCATGGAAGAGCACGATGGCATTGGGATCGCGCTTGCGGGCTTCCTCTTGCACGGCGAGCCAGAAGCGACAGTAGCGGTCGGTGAGCGAGCCAAGCGGCTTGGCCCAGGCCCTGTCGCCTGCCGCGAAGGCCTTCTTGCTCGCCTCGACCCGTTGTTCGAAGGGCACATCGGCCGCGGGATCCGGCACGTCCCAGGCCAGGCACTTCTCGCACAGGCATTTGCCAGGCGTGTCGTTCTCCGAGGCATCCACATACAGGCGCCCTGGGTTCACCGGTTTGGCGGCGAATCGCTCGACCACTTGACGCTGTAGATCGGGATTCGAGACGCACATGGCGACCAATCTGGGACTCCCACCCCAATGCAGGGGATCGGGCCGTCGACTGCCGTCGGGAAGCTGGTTGAAGTATTCCGGGTGCTCCGCCCCATACTTGTCCCAGTAATAGGCAAAGGAGTGGCGCACATCGAGATTGCGCCCGAGGGCGAACCGATGGCGCCGCAGCCAGCGCGCCTGATCGTTGATGAAGCGGCTGCGTTCTGCCGGATCCGCCCAGCCCTCCGCTCCTCCGCCGGGGCCATCACGCCAGCGCGTGTGGACCATGGCGGGGCGACCCACCTGATCCCACCGCGCCACCTGGATGGTCTCCCGGCGCGGCACGACCTCACCGGTGGCCCCCGGCCAGATCCAGCGGGCATCGAGGTGCTGCTCAAGAAACTCATAGACGGCGAACAGCGTGCCGACCCGGGTTCGGTTGTTGTGCAGGATCCAGAATGGCTGGCCATCGCTGTCATCGCCCAAAAGGAAGAGCCGGTCCCCGGCCAGCTTGATCGCAAAGGCGTTCGGTTCGTCATCCGAGACCAGGAGACCGAGTTCGGCCGCTGCCGCTGTGGGGCCGACGTAGAGCCCCTTGCCCTTGCCTGGGGCATCCTGCTCCGGCACGATCTTCAGAGCAACGCCCGACGCCAGCTCGATGTGGTGCGCCAGTTCCTTCGCCGCCGCCTGCGCGACCGGCGTGGCATCGTCTGGAATGACGATCGGGACCAGCCCCTTGCCATCGCGGACGATGTCGAGCGCCCACAACTGACTGCCCGCGAACATCGCGAGAGCCGTCAACACCAGCCGTGAGGAAACTGAGGTCCCATAGGACATTGCCACACACTCCCTTGTCTACGCTTTCCTGTCTCTGATCACTGCCGACGGAGTTCTCAGTCTCGCAACGGGATCCCGCCTCCCGATCTTACCCACTTCTTCCGATCCATCTCGCTTCCCCGTCTTCCTTCGTGTCCTTCGTGCCTTCGTGGTGAATCCTCCTACCGGACTTCGAAGGCACCGACATCGGGGCCATTGCCCTGGTAGCGGTAGCTGACTCCATCGCCCTTCTGCCAGCGGATCTTCTGATCAACAGTCAGAACGGCCTTCGCCCGATCAATGTCAACCACCCGGGCCATGGCCTTGCCAACCATGATCTCATCGCCGGGCATGACCACCTCGCCGGTGCGCGTCTTCAGCCCGGCGGTGAAGCAACTGGTGTCCTCTACGGAGATCGCCATTCCAGTGCCAGCAGTCGTCGTCCGGGTCAGCGGCTGGCCACCGTCGATGGCTGGGCTGGCCGGCATGGGTCGGCCAGCGTCATCCGTCGGGGACACGATGAACTGGGAGTGCACGTCCTGGCCGGTGGCGCGCTGGTAGGCCGCCCGGCTCTTGGCATCGGCGAAGTCGTAGGTCGCCTTGCCCTCCGGAGCGACCCACAGCACGCCGAATGGCTTGTTGCCGAAGTAGAGGTTGCCGTCCAGGATCGCGGGGGTACGGCCCACATAGATGGGATGCGTTCCCAAGTTGTCCTGCAACAGGTTGTTCAGGAAGCGGTTCCCCTCGGCCGTGGGATAGCCGGAAATGCCATGCTGAATACCACCCCAGGCACTCGTTTCCCAGCCATTTCGCACGACCGTATTGTGCACGAAGGCGTTGTTGCGGGAACCGGGAGGGGCACCGAGATGGTAGTGGCGTCCTCCCGAGTACCAGAAGCCACCGGCATTGCGGCGACGGCCTGCGACATCCTTGGTGATGTGCTGCCCGCGATTGTCGCGGATCACATTGCGCCGGACCAATGTCCACTCGCCCTGGGTGACGCCCATGCCCTTCTGGTTCTCGTACACGATGTTGTTCTGGACGACCGCCTCAATGGTCTCATCCAGCCAGATGCCGGTCTCGTGGCCGTAGGTCTGGCAGTTCGCGTAGCTGATGTTGCCGTCCAGCCAAACGCGTCGGCACAGACTCTCGATCTGGATGCCCGTGGCCCCGTTGTGGTGGGTCCTGTTGCCTTGGAACAGCACCCCCTCGGTCCGCTGCATCCAGATGCCCTGCACGGCCGAATGGTCGACCTCGTTGCGCAGGATGCGGATGTCCTGGCTGGCCACATCAGAGCTGTAGGTGTTGACCAGATACATATGCTTTGCCGCCACCAGATCCGCTGTCGATGCCTTGCCGACCTCGATCAGTACCGACTTGCCGTCGGGCGAGTAGGGCTTGCCATCCCAGTCGGGGTTGGCGTGTAGGACAAACCAGTCCCGCCCGTCCGGCAACCGAACGGCCCCGCCCGGCATGGCCAGTTCATCCGGCGTCAGCTTCGCCTTGGCGAAGAGCAAGGCCAAGCCGGGATTGGCTAGCGTGCCCGCTGCATCCTGCCCCTTGAGTGTCTTCGCCCGGCTCTTGCGCAAGTCGATGTCCACGAACGTGGCCTGGACCAAGCCCGGACCATGGGGCACGACAGACGCGAGCTCCCCCCGCGCACGCACTGCGTTGCCCGGTGCGTAAATGCTGAGGGAGTGCTTCTTCAGGTTGTGGTGGATGTGATTGTCGGCCACCAGAAGGTCCCGGCAGCCGATATCCAGGTACACGTTGCCTTCACCGCAGTGGTGCACATCGCTCTCCAGGAGCTTGCAGTCGGTGCAACGGGTAAGCCACACACCGATACGCGCACCCGAGACATCCACCTTGCGGATGGTGATGCCCGTTCGGTTGGTGACCGACAGGGCCACCCCACGCGGGGCGAAGTTGCGCAAGACCACACCTGCCAACAAAATGTGGTCTGCGGTGCCTTCCGACGCAAAGATGATCCCGTTGCGACGCATCCCCTCACCATCGACAATCGGCTTCTCATCGCGGAACGCGCAGATGGAGAGCGGGCGGTCTGGCGCACCACCTCTGGTCAGCCGCATACTCTCCTTGTAGACGCCACCACGGATCCAGACGGTATCGCCCGGACCGGGGCTCGGTCGTTGATCGCTCACCACCCGAGTCAGGGTCCGCCATGGCTTGGCCAGCGATCCCGGCCCGCCATCGTCGGCCTTGCCGCCACGCGACTCCACGTCCACGTAGTATTCGGCTCCCCGCGTGAGCGCACAGGTAAGCAGGAGGGCAGTGGCAACTCCGCAGATTCGACTCACGGGTCCATCTCCTTCGGTTCTACGGGATGTCCAGGATTCCCGGCGCCAGCTCGGCAATCCCGATCCCCTCTTCGGGGTCGGGACATGGCAGATCAGGGAAGCGTAGTTCCTGGTCGTGCGTCCTCGCCCGGCCACAGTAGAGAATGTAGGTCTTGTCCCCCACCCGCATGGGCCCGCTGATCGAGGCGACCGAACCGCAGTCAAAGAGCCCGGGCGCGCCCACAGGCAGGATCGGTCGCCGGCCGTTCGCCCGTTCCCAGGTCCAGCCATCCGGGCTGGTGACCAGTTGGATGTCCATGGTCTGGTCGATGGTGTGGTGGCACCAAAGGAACCCGCCGTAGCCCGTCTTCGTGGGGAATGCGGTCAGCCAGTAGAACTGCAGGTCGGGCGGGTCCTCCGCATCCGGTTCGAGCACCAGGATCGGCCCCACCCACGTATCATGGAAGCTGCCTGCGGTCCAGAGGGAGATCCGCCGGTGAATGCCGCCCAGATTGTCCCGATCCACCGGCAGGTTGGGGTTGAACTTCCAGGTCTGCTGATACAGCAGATAGCCGTTCTTGAGGCCTGGGCAAGGACACGGCTTGTGCGTGGCGATCAAGGAACAACCATCGTTCACATTGGTGATGGATGGGTGGTCGTTCAGCTTCCGCCAGACGAACCCGTCCCGGCTGGCGGCAAAGCAGAATCCGCACGGACTCGCCTCCTTTGGCCGGTCCCAATAGACCATCTTCCAGCGCAGATCCGCATCTTCCTCAGCCGGATCATGGATCACCTGGTTGGGGAAGAAGACGCCCCAATTCATCTTCAGGCCGGAGCCACGCATGACCACGTTGTGCCCCTCGCCCAGATCCGGTTTCTCCCAGTTCAGCCCATCCTGGGAATAGGCCACGCAGAGAGCGTTCTGCGTGAAGTCCGGTCGGTTCCAGACGAGGTAGTAGAGGCGCAACCGGTCCTGGCCCGGGTCGGGCATGACCGAGATGGCTCGGAGACCCGCACCCAGCTCCCATGGCTTGTCGGCCACGATGATCGGGTGTTCCGAACGGGATCGGATGGCGGAGTTCATCGTACTCATGGCGAGCCCCCTACGGGAAGAGCTTCAGACAGTCGTCGGTCACCTTGCGGACTGTGCGGGCGTCAATCCGTTCGCAACCCCGGCCAGCAGCGGCGTCGCAATGATCTGCTCTGGTGAACGTCAGCATGATTTCCATCGGCTTCGCGGGCACAAATGGCTTTGCCTCGGGGATGATCGAGATCGCCTGGCGAGCTGCCTCGCGGATCCGCTCCCACGCTTCCTCCGGGTCCACCAACTCGGCCCGGTTCCGGCCAATGCCGCGCTTCACCGTGGCGGTCTTCAGGGGAAGGAAGAACTGCCGGGCCTCCACGCAGGCCGCTTCGTCGCCGCTGACCATCGCCATCGGCACCCCAAAATTCCCCGCCACCATCGCCCACTGCGCCAGCTCGCCAAACGACCGGCCATTGACCTTGTAGTCGAACCAGGTCATGGACGACTGGGTGTGATCCAAAAAGCCATTGATCGTCCCGGCCATGGCATGCGCGCCGATGAAGAAGGTGGCATCATAGCTCTCGTCCAGAATGCCCCACCACTTCTTGTTCGGCTTGGTGTCGTTCACCGCCCGCTTGTCGAGGAGTTCAAGCATGAAGTTCCCGCCACCACCATGGCTGTCCAGCACCGTGACCTCGTCCGCGCCTCCTGCGAAGGCGCCATCCACGGCCGCATTCACATCGGCCATCAGGTTGCGCTTGGCTTCCTCGTGCCGTTCATGGTCGCGCGCCATCATCGCCATGGTGTCGATGCCGGTCACGCCTTCCAGGTCGGTATGGATGTAGATCTTCACAGTCCGTCTCCTTGGGTAGTGTGGCATGTCGCCAGCCATCCGCCAGGGCGGCGTGGACCAGCCTGGGAACCGAGTATACTACAGAATACCTACCTGTTCCACACCCCGCAGACGCCTCCCCCGCATGTCAAAGCGCCCCGCATTCATGGTCGGGCAAGCTAGACTCCCGGTCCGCGCGGGAGTATCTTCGTCTTACCTCCGATGCAGACACCACAGCGCCTAGCGCCGAGACCCCGTCCTTGCGAGGAGCACATAGGAAGTGGACCATGCCCATTCTCAGCGCCCGCAATCTGACCAAGATCTACGGCGGCAAGCACATCGCTCTCAGCGGGCTCGACCTGGATGTGGAGCCGGGCGTCGTGCTGGGGCTCCTGGGGCCGAATGGCGCCGGCAAAACCACGGCGTTGAAGCAACTGATGGGCCTGCACGTCCCGACCGCCGGCTACTGCGAGATCTTCGGCAAGCGGGTCACGCCGAACGCTGCCGACATCCGCCGCCGCATCGGCTTTCTGCCCACCAATCCCCGGTTTCCACCCGGCATGACCCCGATCACCTACCTCGACTTCATGGGCAAACTCTCGGGCTTGCCGCGCCAGATCCGAACCGCGCGTCTCGCCGGGCTGATCCGAGCCGTCGATCTACTGGCCGCTTCCTCGCAGAAGATCAAGGGGTTCTCCACCGGTATGTTGACTAGGCTCGGGATCGCGGCCTCCCTGATGAACGCCCCGGAGCTGCTGATCTGGGACGAGCCCACCGCCGGTCTCGACCCCGAAGGCCGTCGCCACACCATCGATCTCATCCGGGATCTGAGGAAGGACAAGACCGTCATCCTCTCCTCCCACATCCTTAGCGATATCGAGGCCGTCTGCTCGCACGTGGCCGTGCTGCACGAGGGACAGATGATCTTCTACGGCACCATGCAAGAGCTCAAGCTACGCCTGCAATGCGACACCGTCGTTCTCGAGCTGGATGCGGACGACGCAGCGCTGCAGGCATTGGCGCAGACGATTGCGGGGGAATCCACCGTGAGCAAATGCGGAGTGGAGGGTTGCCGGGTGACCATGACCTTCCGTCCCGATGGCGCGTTTGCCGAGTCGGTGGCAGGAATCCTGCACCTCGTCGCCGCCAATGACATCAAGCTGATCGCGATCCAGTGCGCCAGCGACCAGACCGAAGACGCATTCTTCGAGCTACTCAGGGAGGACGAAGACCGTGGCTTCACCCGATCCTACTGACCAACGCATCTACCGCTGGCTCCCGTTCCTCGGTGCCCTCCAGTTCGACCTGCGCGGCATGGCTCGGTCCCGCGTCGTGCAAGGCTGGCTGGCGCTCACTGCCTTGTTCGCCCTCGGCACCATGTCGGATGCGATCAAAAGGGCCCAGACCGCCCCGGACTTCCTCGGCAGGACCTTCGCGGGCTACATCCTCGTCTGGAGCACGGTCGTGATCGTGATCAGCGCCGGTGCCATCTCGACGGAGTCCGGGGTCGTGGCAGATTCCATTCTCAGCCGAGGCATCACCCGCTATGCCTACATCTTCTCGAAGTACATCTCGCGGCTCTTCACAGCGCTCTTCGTCTGTGCCATCGTCCTGGTCCCGCTTTCCTACTTCTCAGCGGTCCATCTCAGCGGCGACGTGAGTGCGAAGGGGGTGACCTATGGGCTGCTCTATGTTCTCATCCACATCAGCTTCCTGACCATCCTTGGGGTGACCTTCAGTATCTGGTTCGACCGGGCCATCGTCGGCATCGCCGTGCTCTGGGGCTTGTGCTACGCCTTCGGCGCCATCTGCAACGCCCTGGACGTGGGCTTCATGGCCCCCATGCGCCTGGTTCTCAACATCAGGGAAGCACTGCACGGCAACGCCAGCGCCAAGGATCTCTGGAAGGTCTGTCTCGCCTTCGGCCTGCCGTCCATCGTCCTCTGTGCGGTGGGCACCATGTGCTTCACCAAGCGAGACGTGTAGGATTGGGGGTGGAGCATCCTTGCTCCTGGCCTTGGGAACCCACTCAAGGCCCAGCAATCCCCTGCAAGGAACCAGCCGAATGTGGGAGGGGCACCGTGTGCCGCGATCTTCCTCTGGTTCAGGCAGTCGCGGCACACGGTGCCCCTCCCACATTTCCCATGCGGCGTTCCCCGCCAAGGACAGGACGCAATCCCCGTTTGGCCCCGCCCGCCCATGCCCTATCCGGCACATGCATTTGACGCACCCATGGAAGCTGGGTAACGTCAGGGACTGAAGCTCAAGACAATGTGTACGGAGCCCACCATGTCCGCAAACTACTTCACCGTTTCCGAATGCGATGGGCACTGGTGGTTCATCACCCCCGATGGGCAGCCCTTCTGGTCCATGGGCATGAACCATCTGGATTCGGCCACGTTGCGCTACCCCGAGAGCGGGGATGTCTGGCAGACTGCCTTTGGCAACAGCCATGAGCGCTGGATCAAGGAGGCGGTCGCCCCCGATCTGGCGGCCTGGGGGTTCAACACCATCGGCTGGACCCAGGAGGTCGTCGTCCGGGGTACGCGCCAGGAAGGCGAAGAAACCATGCATCGCCACTCGCGGAGCTGGACCTACGAGGAATACCAGTGGGCTGACATGCCCTACTGTCATCTCCTTCCCTTTGCCGAGATCCACCAGTGGGATGTCGAAACCCGCTACCCGGACGTGTTCTCCCAGGAATTTGAGGATTGGTGCGACCATGTGGCGCGCGACCAATGCGCACGCCTGGCCGACGATCCGAATCTCATCGGTTACTTCTACGTGGATTGCCCGTCTTGGGCCCACGTGCCCAAGTGGAACCCAAAGGGACCATGGTTCGACCCGGAATCCCTCCAGACCCAGGCAGGGCGGGATGAACTGGCCAAGACTGCCGCCCGCTACTACCAAATCACCCACGATGCCATCCGCCGCTACGACCCGAACCACCTGATTCTGGGCGACCGCTACGAAGGCAAGGCACTCGTGCCCGACGAAGTGCTCCAGGCCGCGACACCCTACGTGGATGTGATGAGCTTCCAGTACTTCGGGACGCCGGAGGAGATCTGTCCCGACTTCCAACGCTGGCATGAGCTCACCGGCAAGCCCATCCTCCTGGCGGATGCCTGTGCGCCTGGACGCCGAACCGACACCTACGGCCCCATGGCCCGCGCCCTGCGGGAACTCCCCTGCTGCATCGGCTGGCATCTCTGCGGAGCCTATCTCCGCAATCGCTGCCGCAACCACGGCTTCCGGGACGAGCGGAATGAGTTGATCCAGCCGCTCGTCGACGAAGCCACCGCCAGCAACCACGAGACCCAACGCTGGGTGACCGAGGTCACTGCATGAACCGCCGCCTTCACCTCCTCCGCTTGCTTGCGGGGGCCCTCCTGCTCGCAACCACAAAGGCCGAAGAGCCCATGCCCAAGCTCAAACTCGGCATCAACCGCCCGAATCTCGTCTGGTTCGCCAAGGGGGACGTACCCGCTCAGAACGAGCTTCTGAGCACCATTCGCAAGGCAGGCCCAACGCGAGTCCGTCTGGCTCTCCAACTCCCCTATGCAAGGGCCGTGGAGCATATCCTCCACTGCAACCGCATCGGCATGTCAGTGACCATCTGGATCTGTTCGGGGAACCCCGCCTTCTATCCCAAGGGAACCGCTAGACGCAAAGGCATCGCCAACCCAGGCGCACAGTTCCCGTTGCTGTTCGATCAGTACCGACTCGCAGACCTGGATGTCGCCCTCTTCCGGCAAGCGCTTGGCAGTTTCCTGCGCGAGTGCCACAAGCGCGACGCCAAGATCGAAGCCCTGCAGATCTTCACGGAGGTCAACTGGGCCGACTTCAATGGTGACTTGCCAGTGGTCAAGGGCGGTTGGTTCCTGGACGGGGATACACCATGGGATGACGCGCGCTACCGGGTCGTCCGCCAAGGCGTCCAAAGCTGCGGCGAGGCGCTCCGCGCGGCTCAGTCGGTCACCACCGAGATCTATGGCCCGAAGCAGATCAAGATTCTATCCCCTGCCATGGCTGGGCCACCCGCCTCCTGGGTCCGCCACGCAAACGGCTCGATCATTGATGCCGCACTCTACCTGCAGCTTCTGCGCGGCAAACATGCGAAGCAACAGAATGCCGTGGACTACCTACAATACGTCGATGGCATCGGCGTCCATATCTACCCAGCCATCGCCGACTCAACCGAAACAGGGCGCGCCACCGCCCTGCGGCAGATCCGAGAGCGAATGGACCCCATCCTGAAGGCGGCAGGGACCGATCACCCCTACTGGGTCACGGAATGGGGCTATCCGCGCTACCTATTCGGGAAGCCACCCGACGAAGCAAAGCGCCTCCGCCAGTTCCATCACTTCCTCGACGCCCTGAAGTCGTATCGGCCAGCAGGGCTCATCTGGGGGCATGTCATACTGTTCAACTTCGACATGATGGCCCAGTACGACCTCTACGTGGACGGACGCCTCCTCGAGAGTGCCCAGATCCTGCGCCAGACGGAGTACTGAGTGGGCCGATCGGGCCTCATTACTCCGTCAGCAAAGCCCGATAGGAGAAGGGCTGCACGGTGATTTCGAAGTCAGGAGCGTAGTTGATTCTCCACCGACTTCGGGAAGATCCGCCATTCATGGAGTCCGGTGTAGCCCTGGTAGAC
>Ga0307987_1001273_pt1 | contig 13963 bp, 10 predicted proteins | sample EllFjometagen181_FD_203157 | JGI IMG/M metagenome (GOLD analysis project Ga0307987, IMG submission 203157) | Marine microbial communities from Ellis Fjord, Antarctic Ocean - #181 | ecosystem: Environmental > Aquatic > Marine > Unclassified | place: Southern Ocean | collected 2014-10-08
TGGGCCCTGATCGCAACAACCGCGCTGACCGTGGTGGCCAGCGCGGTGTGTTTCTTCGCGCGCTCGATGTAGGGGGCGGAAGCCCGCCCGGCTAATCGCGGTAGAAGTTGAAGTCGCCCATGACGCCGCCGAAGTGGTGGCCCCAGTAGCTGTAGGCGTAGGGTGCGTTGGCCGCGATGCTGGCGGAAGTGGTGTTGTCCTTGCCGGCCCAGAAGGTGATGCCGAAGGTCAACAGCGGGAAGCGGAAGAAGCCCGAGTTGATGCCCGCGTCCCAGAAGAAGTCTTTGGCCACGATGCTGGACTCGACGAAGAAGGCCACCTGGTCGCTGGCGCTGTAGGTGGCGTTGAGCCCACCGATGGTGACGAAATCCATCTGCTCGGACAGGCGCAGTTCGATGTCCACACCGCCCACCACCTGCAGGTCCAGGGGCTGGCCGGCGATCATGAAGCGCTTGCCCACGCCGATCTGCGGCCGCAGGGCCGGGAAGATGGGGTTGGTGTTCAGGTGGAAGTCGAAGATACCGGTGACGATGAGGTTGGTGCGCGCGGACTTGACCAGCGCGTACTTGGTGCCGGCTTCGACGTTCCAGCCGGCGTAGCGGTTGATGATGCCCACGTGCCAGGACCACTTGCGCTGGATCTGGGCCTCGTAGTCTACGAAGAGGTTGAGGAATTCCGGGTAGCCCCACTCGAAGCCGGCCCGCATCTTGTTGCGGGGGTCGATGGACGCCAGGTGCCGCGGGGTGGAGAGGTTGATCTCGCGCCGACCGGCGTCGACGATGTCGGAGAAGCCGCCGTCGAGATCGTCGGGCACGCGCTCGCTGTACTGGAAATCGGTGAGTTCATCGACCCTGCGCTGGATGTGATCCACGAACAGGGAGTTGGGGTACTGGCTGAGGTACTGCTCCCACTGGATGATCTCTTCGTCGGGGCCGAGATCTTCGATGTTTTCCTTGTACTCGCGGTACACGCGCGCCGTGTCCTGGCCCGGGCCGCCGATGGGGACGGCTTCTTCTTCGTCGTCGAAGTTGAACTCGTCGTCGTCGTCGTCGGTGCCGAAGTCCAGGTCGTCCAGGGCTTCCTCGGAGGACTCCTCGGACTCGAGGGTGTCGTCCTGCTGCATGCGCTTGATCTCTTCGTCGCCTTCTTCGACGTCCAGGGCATCGTCGAAGACATCGAGGTCGATGTTGTCGCCACCGTAGTCGAGGTTTTCTTCCTCGGTCTCCTCGTCGCCGTCGTCTTGGTCCGCGAAGGCCACCGCGGTGGCCGGGGTGGTCTCGGCCTGGGCGGACTGGGTGCTGATGGCGAGGGTGCCGAGCAGCGTGGTGAGGGCGAGCATGCCGGTCATGGGGATCTCCGTCGCGCGGGGAGGACAGCGGATAATAGGACGCTGCCGCCCCTCCAGCAAGACCGCCCCGCGGCCTCGGAGCCCCTATGGAGTCCAACGCTGTCCCCGAACACCTCAGGGAGTCCGCGCAAGCCGTGGTGGATCACCTGGGAACCCTGCGGGGCGGAGGCTTGTTTCTTTCCGGCGTAGACGGTGTCCTGCTCGTGGATTGGCTGGACAACGGCATCCCCGTGGCCCTCATCGTCGTGGCCCTCGAGACGGTGGCCGATCGCCGACGTAAGCGCCGTGTCAAGTCTCGCCTGTCCCTCCGGAGCTGTAAAGGTGAGGTGAAACGGCTGTGGAAGCGTGGCGTGTCCGACGGGCGTGCGGCGCTTCGGACAGGCCCAACCTTCGCATCGTCGCCCGCTGCCCTCCCTGCGGGGGTTGGCCTCGAGGGCTTGGCCGCGCGAGCGAGCGCCGAGCTGGACGCGCTGCCCGCCGGTGATCCGGCCACGGTGGCCGACCTGGCCATGGCCATCGTGCGGCGCTTCCACGAGCAGGCCTGGCTGTCGGCCAGCGACGAGCACCTGGCCCTGAAGGCCGCCGCCGCGGTGGAGCTGGCGGACTTCCAGCGCAGCATGGACCCCCTCCACTGGGATGAGGCGGTCGAGGAAGCTGCCCGCGACCTGCTGCGTCAGCGCTACCCCGGGCTGTCGGCGGTGGCGGTCTGGGATAGGCTGCACGGGTCATGAGCACTCCTTCTGTCCCAAGCGGTGATCCCAGCTGCAGCGCCTGCTCTGGTGCTGGCTATGTCGTCAAGCCCGTGCGCTCTGCCGCGCTGGCCGAGATCTGCAGCTGCGTGCCTGCATGCGAGCTGTGCGGCGGCACCGGCCATCGGCAGGTCCAGCTCCGCGATCGCGTGCGTGTGGGGCGCTGTCGCTGCCAGAAGCTCCCCGACCGCATCGAGCTGTTCAACCGGGCCAACATTCCGGCCCGGCACGCCAACTCGAGCTTCACCAGCTTCCAGCCTGAGTTGAACCCTGGTGTCAGCGGAGGCTACCGCGTCTGTCAGAGCTGGGTAGGTGGATACCAGCACGGCCGGGAAAACCGGGGGCTCATCCTCTTTGGGGGGGTGGGTCAGGGAAAAACCCATCTGCTGGTGTCCATGTTGAGGGCGCTAATCATGGAGCACGGTGTCGAGGCCCGCTTCGTGGAGTTCTCCCACCTGCTGTCCCAGCTCAAGGAAGGCTACGACTCCGGCACCGGCGAGTCCACCACCCTGGTGCCCTTGGTGCGGGTGCCCGTGCTGGCCATCGACGAGCTGGGCAAGGGCCGTGGCAGCGAGTGGGAGCTGGGCATCATCGACCAGCTCGTCTCCCATCGCTACAACGCCCTGGGCACCATCCTGGCCTCCACCAACTACGAGCCAAAGCCTTCCACGGGGATCGCGCAGCCCAATTTTGTCCAGCCGGACCGCGTCCAATCGTTGGGTGACCGCGTTGGCGACCGGGTGCTTTCCCGGCTTCGCGAAATGTGCCAGAACCTGCGGCTTGATGGCGAAGACATCCGCCATCTCATCAAGAAGTAGGCCCGGATTGTCGTTCCGAGCGCGGGACTGATCTACATGCCCGCGCTCCAGGTGCCCGGCTTCCTCGAGCTCCCTGCCGAGCTTCGATGCTGGGACCGCGCCCGCTTCGCGGTGCTGCCCATGCCCTACGACGCCACCTGTTCCTACGGCGTCGGCACCCGCAACGGCCCCGCGGCCCTCGTGGCGGCTTCACACCAGGTGGAGTGGTACGACGAAGAGCTCGGCATGGAGGCCAGCGACGCGGGCATCGTCATGCTGTGTCCAGGCGTGCGCTGTGGTGGCCGCGGGCAAGACCCTGGTGGGCCTGGGGGGCGAGCACAGCGTCAGCTACGTCTGCTTCCGTGCCCTGCGCCAGCGCTGGCCCGGGATGCCGGTGCTGCAGAACGACGCCCACCTCGACCTCCGCCCCAGCTACCACGGCACCGTGGCCAGCCATGCCTCGGTCATGCACCGCATGTTGGCCGACGGCGCCCGCACGGTGCAGGTGGGCATCCGATCGGGTTCTCGAGAAGAGTGGGCGCTGGTGGCCGAGCGAGACCTCGCCGTGTTTCGGGCCCAGGACATCGCGGGCGAACCCAATGGGGCACGGATCGACAGGGTCATCCGGGCGATCCCCTCCGGCCCCGTCTTCGTCACCGTCGACCTCGACGGTTTTGATCCCTCAGTCATTCCCGGCACCGGCACCCCCGAGCCCGGTGGACTTCGCCGCGGCTCGCCTGGTCTACGAGCTCATGGGCTACGTGCTGGACGGGGTCGCATAGTCGTCGGGGCGCCTAGTCGTCCTTGTCCTGTGGGTCGTCGTGTGCGCGCGCGGGCGGGAGCTGGATGGGACCGGGCTGGCCCGCGCCGGGGATCAGGCGGTGGGGCAGGGGACCAGCTCCGCCGGGCAGTACCGGATGCGGGTGCGTGGCCATGGGGGCCGCGAGATCGACGGGCAGCACGTGCTCGGGCCGGGGGCGAGGGGACGCGGGGCCGTCGGGCGGCTCATTGGGGTCGCCCTTGCCCGCCTCATCGTCCACGGCCTTCTTGCTTGTCTTGGTCTTTCCGCCGGACTTCTTCTTGATGAGCTTGGTCTTGGACTTTTCCTTGGGGTGGTCCACGCCTTCGAGGTCCAGGCGCCAGTCGCGGCATTCCTCTGCGCGGCGTCGGGCCATGGACAGGCGGGGGTCGATGCGCACGGCGGTGTCGAAGTGCTTGTAGCAGGCGTCCCAGTCCTTGGCCTGGCGGAAGCCTTCCCCCAGCTCGAACAGCTCGGCGGCCATGGGGCGGGCTACGGCCAGCAGGTTGGCGTGGTCGTACTGGTACACGGCGGCTTGCTCGTACAGTCCTGCCTTTTCGAAGGTGTCTTCCTCGTGGCCGGCCATGTCCACGTAGCAGCGGGCCATGGCGCCGTTGACCCTGGGGAGGTTCTGGTTGTGCCAGCGGGTGTTGCGGATCACGTGGTGCCTGGCGTTGCCCCAGGCATTCCAGGCCTTCTCGCACTCGCCCCGTGAGGCCAGGTGCTCCGAGAGCTCGAGGTCGCGGGTGGCCTCTTCGATGGCCTGCTTGCGGGGGACCAGCTCGACGGTTTGTTCGACCCGATACTCGCCCTTCATGTACAGGGGCGGGCCATCTGCCACGATGGCGGTCGCTGCTTCCGGTTGGTGCGGGGCGGTGGGATCGTAGTCCGGGTCGTTGGGACCCGGGGCCGGCGGGGCGGGCCAGGGCTGCAGCACCGCGCCGGTCTGCTCGTCCAGTAGCACCAGGGACATGCTGTAGGTGCCGGCGGGGAAGTCCTCCGGGATGACGATGTCGTAGCGGCCGTAGATCCACTCGTCCTTGCGCCACTTGTCGGGAAGCAGGAAGTCGTAGCCGGGGCCGAGCTCCTGGACCGCCAGGTGGCCTTGGCCGTCGGACAGTGCGGCCAGGATGCGGAAGCCCGCCTCGCGGTCGTCGGCCTGCCACCAGGTCTGCAGGTGGACCTTGCCCCCTACGGGGACCTGGGGGGAGGGGATGGCCAGCGCGGCCAGGTTGATGTCGCCCTCGAAGGGAATGTCCGCCTTGGGGGGGCCGTCGTAGGTGCCGGTGGCCATCAGGCGACGGGCCACATGGTTGCCCATGTGGAAGGCCTTGCGTCCAGCGGGGTAGCCGGGCACCTCGAGGTATTCGCGCTTGAACTCGGGGAAGTTGTTGATCTTGGTCTTGCGGGACCAGCCGCCGTGGGAGTGGATGAACTCGGGCTTCTCTTCCTGGAAGACGTACTCCCGCATGAACTCCTTCTGGTAGTTGTGGTGCCCCATGCGCACGTCCACCAGGCCCGCGACGTCCATGATGCGCCAACCGGAGAACCACATGTGGGCGCCCATGTCCACGTCCAGCAGGGTGATGTGGTCGGCGTGCAGGCGGTTCTGGACCCAGGTCATGTACTGGACCCGGCGGTTGACGTCCCGCACGCCGGTCTCGGGGCGGGCCACGAAGTCGGCGCTGCCCCAGACGTTGGGCAGGGAGATGGCGATGGCCGCGGCGCCCACCAGCAGGGTGCGCAGCTTCGGCGAGAGGCGGCAGGGACGCCAGGTGAGCCCCGGAATGCGGTCCACCAGCGCGCCCAGGCCCAGGCCCAGCAGGATGCTCTGGGGCACGACCCACAGGCTGGCCCAGCGGAAGCCGTCCATCCAGTCGCCGCCCACGTAGATGTTGAAGAACATGGCTGCGCAGTAGGCGCCCCAGGTGATGGACAGGGCTTGCCAGCCCTTCCGCCCCAGGGTGAGCAGGCCGAGCATCACCGCTCCGCCGTAGATGCTCCAGCAGCGGATGACGATCCACTTGCGACGCACCGGGGTCCAGAACTCCCAGGTGTCGAAGGGGCCGCCCTTACCGTCCCACAGCACCATCAGGCCGAAGATGGCCAGCAGGGCCAGGCCGATGGTGGAGCGCCACGGGAAGCCCTTGGCCTTGCGGCCCAGCCCAGCGGTGGCGAAGAAGAACAGCGGGATCACCCAGGCGATCCAGTAGCCCGTCATGTACTTCTTGACGTAGCTCCAGCCACGGATGTCCCAGGAGAAGGGCCGGAAGCGCTTGGCCGAGCCCAACTTGGCGTAGTAGGTCGCGGGATATTCCCAGGAGAAATAGGTGTACCGCCACCAGTGGTAGAGCACCAGGGGAATGCCGAAGACCGCCAGCCAGGTAAGGACGGGTAGCACCACGCCCCTCAGGACGCGCTGGCTCACGGGGCCGTCCTGCTGGGTGATGGCGCGGTGGATGCGGAACACCACGAACGCGAAGAGGCCCAGCACGCCGTACATGGCGCCCTCGGGCCGGGTGATGGCCAGCAGGAACCACAGGAAGGGGGACCAGGGGCGCCCACCATCGACGCCTTCGCGGATGGTCCGGTACAGGCCGGCGGCCATCAGCACGCAGAAGACGGAGTTTTCGAGGCCCGCGCCGCACCACAGCACGAACTGGGTGGAGGCGGCCAGCAGGAAGGGGGGCACCAGGTTGATGAGATCGTCCACGCCACCGCGGGCGCGGCGGGTGATGGCCCAGGCCAGGGGCAGCACCATGGCCCCGAACAGCGCGCCGAGGACCTTGGACGAGACCCAGGGCGAGATCTTGAACAGCAGCAGCAGCGAGATCAGGAAGGTCCAGGTGGGGTTCGAGTAGCCCTCGACCCGCTCACCACCGGGGAAGGTGACCAGCCCGTGGCCGTCCACCAGGTTGCGGGCGTAGGCGAAGCTGATGCCCGCGTCCTCGATGTAGAACGGCTGTGAGACCGTGAACACAAGGTAGTGGGCGATGAAACCCACGATGCACAGGCTCAGGGCATTGACGGCGCGGCGCTGTTGGGGAGCCAAGGCGTCCCACCAGGCCAGCGTGCGGCTCCACAAGCGTCGCAAGGGAGGCTCCCGCGTGCTGAAGACCCGGCTTGATATCCGGCTGCGGGGCACTGGGGCCACCGAGATGCGGCCCTGACACGGCTTGTCGCGGCGCGCGCACTTTTTCGTGCTCGATTTGACGTCGCTGGGTCCGCGGTTGCGGCGGTACGTGTGCGGAGGGTATCGTGGGCGTGTAATGGGATCGGGAGACCGTGATGGGAAGGCTGCCAAGCTTTATGGGGATGGCGCTGCTCTGCTGTGCTGGCGACCTCGATGTCGAGGACGGCAAAGTCGATGGCGACAGCGGAGAGCCCGCGGTCCACGATAGCGGTGGCGAACCGGACACCTGTGGTGGCGGTGGGGAACATACGGGGGATTCGTCCACACTCGATAGTGACGCGGAGACTGGCGGAGATTCAGAGCCCGACGACACAGGTGTTGCCGACACTGGTACCGTGGACACAGGCGATACCGGGGTCGGCAGCATGGCTCCGATCTGCGGAGACCTCGGTTTCAGCGGTGTCTTCCCGGCGGTCGTGCCGGATGTGTGTTCTGACGGGACCTACCCGAGCGCAGGGACGGTGGCTGCTGCGGCGCTGTGCGAAGACGGCACTAAGGCGGTGCTGGGCGGTGTGGCCTACGGCGTCATCCAGGATGCCGTCAATGTGTCGGTTTCGGGCGATACGATCTACATCTGCCCGGGGGTGTTCGAGGTGAATCTTCAGGTGGGCTATGGCCTCTTGACCCTAGAGGGCGTCACCGGCGATCCTGCGGACGTGGTGCTGGATGGCTTCGCGGATCATCGTATCCTCGAGGCCAACTACGCCACGCTGCAGCTGGTGAACCTCACCTTCCGCAACGGCGTGGCGGACTACGCGGGGGGGGCGATCGAAGCGCTCGAGTCACAGCTCGTGGTCCATTGCTGCACCTTCGAGAACAACTTCGCCGCTTCCGAAGGCGGGGCCATCGCCCATGGTGGCTACACATTTCCGAGTGCGAGCATCGTGGCCTCGAGCATCGTGGGCTCGAGCTTTGTGGACAATGTCTCGGGGTCCGCTGGCGGGGCCATCGCCTTTGGCGCTGCCTGGGACGATGGCGTGTTGTCTGTTGTCGGGTCCAGCTTCGAGGGCAACAGAGCTGGCGACGAGGGGGGCGCCTTGGTGCTCGGTTCCTGGCGCCACGATGATATCTACGTGCAGGACTGCGAGTTTGTAGGCAACGTCTCCGGCGACCAGGGCGGTGCGGTCCAGCTGAACACTTGGGGCTCGGCCACGCTCACATCTGTGGACAGCATCTTCGTCGCCAACCGGGCTGCGGGTAGCGGCGGTGCGTTCTATCTGGGTGGATGGTCCACGTCCTACCAGCTCTGGCTGGAGGGCAGCGTGCTCGATGGCAACCGATCGGACTACGCTCCGGTGCTCAACAAGGGTGGTCGGGTTGGCTGCTCCGAGGTTCATCTGGTGCAGTCTGCCATCACGTCGAGCCAATCCGGGGAACACTCTGCGGTGCGAATGTACGACGACGCCTGGATTCGCAGTGAAGACAGCGACTGGGGCGTCGACGGATCGGACAACTCCGGCAACGATCTGAACTGCCCCTGTGGGGAGTTCGGTGATCTCGGAGTTTCGGAGACCTTCACCTGTGAGGCGGATGGGACCTGGTACTGAACCGGTCCCGATCCTACATGGTCTTCTTGGGCGCTGCCCCTGCAGCCTGGGCAGCCTGGGCCGACTTGCGGGCGGCCATCTGCTTTTTGTACTCGGCCAGCTGGTTGCGGGCTGAGGCGTCGCCGGCCTTGGACTTGATGCGGGCCAGCTTGGCGTCGAGGCTGTCGTTCTCGACCTCGGAGCCCACGTCGGCTTCGGCCTGCAGCTTGCCGATGTGCTCGCGCACGTTGTCCAGCGCCTTGATATCGGCGTCGGTGGACAGGCCGTCGAGGGAGGACTGGATGTCGATGCGCGCTTCGGCGTTGGCCTTCTTGGCCAGCATCGCTTCCTTCTCACGCTTGAGCTTTTTGATCTCGCCCTGGAAGACCATCAGGCCCTGCTTGGCGTCTTCGGCCTGGCCCGCCACCTTCTCGAGCTCCATGCGGAGATGATCGATGGCGTTGGTGAGCTCGTCCTTCTTCTGGATGAGCACCAGCGCGGCTTCGTCTTCGCCCTCTTCGATCGCCACGGGGATCTGGACGTTGACTTCCTTGAGCTCGCGTTCTTTGGTCTCCAGCTCGGTGGAGAGCTTGTTGCGCAGATACACGATGCCGCTGACGGCTTTCTTGAGCTCGCGGTGCTTCTTGATGCGTTCCTCGATGGCGGACTCGTAGACCGCCTCGGGGTTGCGGGTCTCCATGTCGGAGACCCAAAGGCTGATGAAGCCCTTCCACAGATTACCGATTCGATCGAAGAAACCCATCTGATGCTCCGGAAACGCTTGGACTCGCGAGCTTTCGGCGAGTCGTTCGTTGATGATGTCGGTCGCTTGGACCCTAGCTGCTCCAGCACCGCGCGGCAAGCCGCCAGGGATAGCCGCGCCGCCGTGCCTACCCCTCTACGCGCGGGGTGGCGAAATCTTGCATTCGGTTAGTCCTCCACCATGCGCGAAAAGCTGATCCGTTGGTCCCCCACGTTGCTCGCGCTGGCCGCGATCTACGCGCTGGGCCAGCGGGCCTGGCAGGCGTGGGCCGCCTACAATGTCCAGTGGGCGCACGATCTGGCGTTCTTCACCCAGATCATGTTCAACGGGGTCGAGGGCCGGGCTTGGACCTCGCCGCTGCTGCTCGAGCCCACCGGCTTCTTCGAGATGGTGCACTTCCACCCCATCTTCCTGGTGCTGATTCCCCTGTTCATGCTGCGGCCGGTGGCCTCCACCCTGCTGTTCATCAATGTGGCGGCGGTGTGTTTGGCGGCCATTCCCTTGGCGGGGCTGGCGCGGGACAGGACGGGATCGGCGTGGTTCGGCTTGGCAGCGGCGGTGGCCTTTCTCGTGTGGCTGCCGGTTCAGACCGCTGCCCTGGCGGACTTCAGGCCGGTGGTGTTCTTCATCCCGGGCTTCCTGTTGCTGCTGTGGGGACTCGCCAAGCCCTGCCGCTGGCGCCTGGTCCTGGGCGCTCTGATCGTAGCCGGCGCCCGGGAAGAGTCCGGCTACCTGCTGCCCATGCTGGCGGTGGTGATGCTGGTGCTGCCCTTCGGGAAGCGCCGTCGGGCGGACGCGCTGATCCTACTGGGCATCGGTGTCGCCTGGCTGGGCTTCCTGTTGGTGTTCAAGGGCAACTTCTTCTTCCACTTCAACCCCACCACCTTCTTCCAGAACCTGGGAGCGGGGCCCGAGGTGCCAGCGCAGCTCACCGATGACCGCCTGCGACACCTGGGCCTACTGCTGGGGGGCGGCTTCGGCGCCGTACTGCTGTGCCCCGCCATGCTGGCCATGCTGCTGCCCCAGGTGGCGTTCCTGCTCACCGACACCCACCGGGAGTGGCACGCCTTCACCGGCACCTACCCCTACCTACGACACGCCCTGATCCCATTCATGGCCGCAGGTGGCGTGATGGGCTGGGCGTGGGTGCTGGACAGGCTGGGCAAGCGCCGCCAGCGCGAGGGCGTGGCCCTGGTGATGGTGGCCATGATCCTGTCCTGCGTGCTGGCCTTCCACGGCCAGCGCGAGCGCATCGAGGCGGGCCTGTGGCAACGCAACGCCGAGGCCCTGGACTCGGTGGAGGTCCAGGCTCTCGACCGCCTGGTGGCCCAGGTGCCCAGCGAGGCCCGGGTCATCACCGACTATCGCCTCATCGCCGCCTTGTCGGGCCGACGGGTCCTATGGGCCAGCATGCAGTGCTACAACGACGGCGGGCCCCCCTACGGCTGGCAGGGCCCATGGCCCATCACCCTGGACTTCGCCGACGCCCTGCTGGTGCGCCAGGACGACGCCGTGACCGAGCACCTCGACGCCGACTGGCGCCTCCAGGACTCCGGCGCCGAGTACGGTCTGTGGCGGCGCATGGTGGACCCCGAGGGCGGGTATCCGGAGCCAGTGCCCTGAGCGGCCGTCGTGAACGCCGGGCGACGCCCCCAATACACTGATCCCCGTCGTAGCGACCGACTTTTTGCTGCGATAGGAGGCGGGTCTTTGCCCTCCTTCGCCCCCCCACTTCCCCCGAGGAATCCTATGCGCAATGTCGTGATCGTCAGCGCCGCCCGCACCCCCATCGGCGACTTCGCCGGCACCCTGTCCTCCACCCCGGCCGACGTGCTGGGCGCGGTGGTCCTCGAGGCCGTGGTCGAGCGCGCGGGTGTAGACAAGGCCGCGGTCGATGAGGTCATCATGGGCAACGTGCTGCCCCACGGCTTGGGCCAGAACCCTGCTCGTCAAGCCATGATGAAGGCAGGCCTGTCCCAGGAAGGCGGTGCGTTCACCATCAACAAGGTCTGCGGGTCCGGCCTCAAGGCCATCATGCTCGCCGCACAGGCCATCGCATGTGGCGACGCCGACGTCATCGCCGCCGGTGGCATGGAGAACATGAACCTGGCGCCCTACCTGATGCCCAAGGCTCGCAGCGGTGCTCGCATGGGCAACACTCCCGTCATCGATTCCATGGTGTTCGACGGTCTGTGGGACAAGGTCAACGACTTCCACATGGGCATGACGGCTGAAATGGTCAGCAAGAAGTTCGAGGTCAGCCGCGAAGAACAGGACGCCTATGCTGCCGAGTCCTACGTCAAGACCCTGGCCGCCAAGGCCGCCGGAAAGTTCGTGGACGAGATCGTCCCGGTGGAGATCAAGGGCCGCCGCGGCAAGGTCACCGTCTTCGCCGAGGATGAGACCCCCAAGCCCACCCCCCTCGAGACCCTCGCCAAGCTGCGCCCCGCCTTCGACCGCAACGGCACCGTCACCGCGGGCAACGCCTCCAAGATCAGCGACGGCGCCGCCGCGGTGCTGCTGATGGCCGAAGACGTCGCTCAGGCCAAGGGCCTCACTCCCATCGCCCGGGTGACCGCCCAGGGCGCGGCCGGTGTGCCGCTGGAAGACGTGCTGGTGGCCCCCATCGTGTCCATCCCCAAGGTGCTGGCCAAGGCCGGCCTGACCGAGGACGACATCGACATCCACGAGATCAACGAGGCCTTCGCGGTCAGCTCCGTGGCCATCGTCCGCGAGCTGGGCATCGACATGGCAAAGGTGAACGTCAATGGTGGCGCCGTGGCCATCGGCCATCCCATCGGTGCCTCGGGCGCCCGCCTGATGGTCACCCTGCTGTCAGCCCTGAAGCAGAACGACGGCCGCTACGGCATGGTCAGCCTCTGCCTGGGCGGCGGCGAGTCCGTCAGCATGATCGTCGAGCGCCTCTAGTCCCTCTCTCGTTTTCAGAGCTTTTCCCCATCTTTCGACTCCGGAGAACACCATGGACATCGTTATCGCCAGCATCGTCCGCACCCCCATCGGCGCCTACGGCGGCGCCCTCAAGACCGTCAGCGCCGTGGACCTCGGCGCCCTCGTTATCAAGGAAGCCGTCGCTCGGGCTGGCATCGAGCCTGCACTTGTCGACGAGGTGATGATGGGCTGCGTGCTGCAGACCGGCATGGGCCAGAACGTGGCCCGTCAGGCCGCCATCAAGGCTGGCATGCCTGTCGAGTCCACAGCCTTCACCTTCAACCAAGTCTGCGGCTCCGGTCTGCGTACCATAGGTCTGGCGGCAAGCCTCATCAAGGCCGGCGATGCCGACATCATCGTGGCTGGCGGCATGGAAAACATGTCCATGACCCCCTACTCCATGGCGAAGGCCCGCTGGGGCGCTCGCATGGGCCACACCGAGCTGGTGGATCTCATGGTCAAGGACGGTCTGTGGGAGGCCTTCAACGACTACCACATGGGCATGACCGCCGAAAACCTCGTGGAGAAGTACGGCTTCACCCGTGAAGAGCAGGACGCCTTGGCCGTGGCCAGCCAGAACAAGGCCGAAGCCGCCGTCACGTCTGGCCGCTTCGCCGATGAGATCGTGCCGGTGGAGATCAAGGGCCGCCGGGGCAAGGTCACCGTCTGCGACACCGACGAATACCCTCGCTTCGGCGCCACCATGGAAGGCATGGGCAAGCTGCGGGGCGCCTTCAAGCGCGACGGAACCGTCACCGCTGGCAACGCCTCGGGCATCAACGACGGCGCTGCCGCCGCCGTGATCATGTCCGCTGCGCGGGCTGCCGAGCTGGGTATCGAGCCCCTGTGCACCATCCGTGCCTACGCCACTGCCGGTGTCGAGCCCTCCATCATGGGCGTGGGCCCCGTGCCCGCCACCCGCAAGGCCCTGCGCATCGCCGGGCTGGGCATGGGCGACATGGACCTCATCGAGGCCAACGAGGCCTTCGCGGCCCAGGCCTTGGCCGTGGCTCGCGAGCTCGAGCTCGACATGGACATCACCAACGTCAACGGTGGCGCCATCGCTCTGGGTCACCCCATCGGGGCCAGCGGCGCCCGCATCCTGACCACCTTGGTGTACGAGCTCATCAAGCGCGACGGCAAGCGCGGCCTAGCCACCCTCTGCGTGGGCGGTGGCATGGGCGTGTCCATGATTGTGGAGCGTTAGGCCCCACACCCCGCGGCCGAACGTCACACCCCGGGCTCGTCCCGGGGTGTCTTGCTTCAGATCTCGATGACTTCGTTGCCCCTGGCCACGCCCCACTCGGGGTTGAGGGCCTTGAGCTTGGCGTCGATACTGTCGAGGTGCTCGTCGGTGGCGCTGGGGTCGTGATGGCTGAAGCGCAGCTTCTTGACATTGCTGCGCTTGGCCAGCCCGATGACGGCCGAGTGGAAGCTGTGGCCGTAGCCCTGCACCACGTACTTGGAGTCGAAGTACTGCTCGTCGGTGTAGGTGGCGTCCATGATCACCACGTCGGCGTCCTGGCAAAGGCGCTCGACGCGGCGGTCTTGCCCTGCGCCGTACAGCTCGACGTCGGTGGCGAAGATCACCACCTTGCCGCCGTAGTTGAGCTTGAACAGCAGCACGCCGTCGCGGGGGTGGCTGGGGTGGTACCAGTTCGAGACCGAGAAGTGGCCCTTGGCGAAGGGATCCCGGAACACGTTGCGCAGCAGCCAGGTGCCTTCCTCGTCGTCGAAGACGATCACCTCGTCCTCGCCGATGACCGTGGTCTCGAGCTGAGACTTCAGCTCGCTCAAGGCCAGGGGGAAGTAGGGCGGCGAGAAGGTGGTGGAGATGCG
>Ga0307987_1001274_pt1 | contig 13958 bp, 12 predicted proteins | sample EllFjometagen181_FD_203157 | JGI IMG/M metagenome (GOLD analysis project Ga0307987, IMG submission 203157) | Marine microbial communities from Ellis Fjord, Antarctic Ocean - #181 | ecosystem: Environmental > Aquatic > Marine > Unclassified | place: Southern Ocean | collected 2014-10-08
GAAGAAAGAGAATAGCCAAGGAAGATAAGGAAAGAGGAATGCTAATAGCCAAGGAAGATAAGGAAAGAGGAATGGCTAATAGCCAAGGAAGATAAGGAAGATAAGGAAAGAGGAATGCTAATAGCCAAGGAAGATAAGGAAAGAGGAATGCTAATAGCCAAGGAAGATAAGGAAAGAGGAATGGCTAATAGCCAAGGAAGATAAGGAAAGAGGAATGGAACGGGGGGATGGGAATTATGGGAAAGATGGGAATTATGTACTTGGCAGAGCCAAGGGAATGAAGAAGCGACGTGGCCACATGACAAGAAACTTACAACGAGAATTGTTGCGTTACTTTGTTTGCAATTTTTCTTGATGATATATGACAAATTTGTTATATTTATCACTTTTAATATAGACAAAGAATTTTTTTAATATAAAATGGAGCACATTCATGGAGTTAAATGTTACAGAAATAATGGAGAATATACCACATCGTTACCCTTTTCTTTTGGTTGATAAGATTACAGAAATGGATTTAGAAAAAATGGTAGTAGTTGGTATTAAGAATGTCACAATGAACGAAGAGTTCTTTCAAGGTCATTTTCCTGGATTTCCAATAATGCCAGGCGTTTTACAAGTTGAAGCAATGGCACAAACAGGTGGTGTTTTATTGCGAAAAGTTATGAATAGTGATAAGCCAATATTGCCATTCTTTATGGCTTTGGATAAGGTTCGTTTTCGTTCTCAAGTTCAACCAGGAGATCAATTGGTAATGACAGTTGAGATCACAAAATTAAAATCTAAGTTAGCAAAATTCAAAGGAGTTGCAAGAGTTGATGGAAAGGTTGCAACAGAGGCTGAATTTATGTGCATGATTACTGAAGTTGAGGAGTAAAACATGAGTGGTCTGCATCATTCTACGGCAATAATAGAAGCTACTACGAAAATCGGAGAAGGCACAACAATTGGTCCTTACGCTGTTATTGGTTCGGAAGTTGAGATTGGAAAAGATTGTAAAATTCATGGTCAATGCAGTATTGTCGGCAATACAAAACTAGGCGATGGTTGCGAGATTTTTCCTTTTGCTAGTGTTGGTCAAAAAACACAAGATTTAAAATATCAAGAAGGTAACAAGACATATTTAGAGATTGGTAACGACACAGTAATCCGCGAGTTTGCAACTGTTCATTCAGGCACAACAGATGGAGAAGTTACTCGTGTTGGTTCAAACTGTCTGCTTATGGCATATACTCACGTTGCACACGGATGTATTGTTGGAAATCATGTAATAATGTCCAACAATGCCACACTTGCAGGAGAAGCAACAGTTGGAGATGGAGCCATTCTCGGAGGTTTTTCAGCTGTCAAGCAGTTTGGAAGAGTGGGCAAAGGAGCTTTTCTAACAGGAACAGCAGCAGTTAATAAAGATATTGTTCCCTACATGATTGGTTCAGGTAATTTTGCAAAAAATATAGGAATCAATTCTGTAGGATTGCAGAGAGCTGGTTTTGATTCAGACACAAGACTGTTAATAAAAAGAGTATATAAAATTATTTTTAGGGAAGAACTTTCAACAACACAGGCTTTGGAGAAAATAAAAGCTGAGATTGAACTGACAGATGAGGTACAAACAATAATTGACTTCGTTGAGTCATCTAGTTTTGGAATTGCAAAATAACGAAGTGTAATGTCCTACCGAGAACGGAGGGGTTCCTCTCCCGTATTTACAAGACAATATTGATTTGCAAGTTTGGGAGCGATAATGTCCTCATTATCACAAAGTGGTCTCAACCAGAAAAACAAGGAATATTTTCCTTGGTTTTAAGGTTGAGAGGCAAAACATGCATTTAGATCAATGAAAACAGCAAATGATATTTGATTTTTTGGCCCAGCTACTAAAAGAAAAGTGAAATGTAAGTTTGGACTTAAATGTTTTTATACTTAGTAGCTGGGGGTGATAATTGCAGAAAATAATTTATTATGATTCCGATCATAGATCGGACGCTACATTACTTGCAAATAATGCTATTTGAGTTAGCTTTGCTAATCCCGCATTGCGGGATAGAGTCGGCTCTGTGAGCCGAGAAATAAATCAACCAGAAAAACGGGGATGAAGAAAAAAACTTTTATTTTTTACAATATTATATTATCATTCGACAGTTAGTGTTATTATTCTTATAATTTTAAATAATAGTTCGGGTTTTATATTTGATGAAAAATTTATTGATATGTCTTATGTTTTTAATTTTATGCCAACCTATAGCATACGGTAATTTGTTTCAGGGATTGAAAGAGACTATTGACAAGAATGCTGAAGCTCAGAAAAGAATAGAGATTAAGAGACAGCAAAGTGGTCAGGAAGTTGTTGTAAATCATAATTATGCAACTAACTGGCTTGACTCTTTTCATGACAGTCTTTTTATCACCGTTCAAGGTCAGATAACGAGAGCCGACACATTATTTGTTAGAACACAACAGGATGTTGTAGAAACGCCACACTCAAACTTTGAGTTAGCAATTTATTCAGAGATACAGCATGGTAATAGTAATGGCTTTGAGTTTGCTCTCGAACCTAAATTTGACATAGACATTGCCGTTCCCAATTTAGAGAAATCGCTGAAACTATATGTCAACACCACCCCTATTGGAGAATTGCCAGGCGTTGACCCAGTTGAAGAAGAAAGACAACTTCATATTGGTATCAGGTCTACTATAGAAAACCCGGACACTTGGTTGCCTAAACTTAGTACAAGCATTGGTGTTGACTGGAATTGGCCACCAGACCCATATGTTGAGGTTGGTATAAAGAAGTACATGAACTTCGGAAGTCTTAGACTCTATCCAAATCAAACATTCTGGCTGAACACAACAGATAAGTTAAGTGAAAAATCCACATTAAGAACAGATTACTGGTTATCTCCTAAAATGCTTACAACGGTTTGGAGCTCCATAAAATATACTCAAGACGATGGTTTTTTCAGTTGGGAGCAGTCTGAATCTATTATATATCGATTAAATGGTTATGGATTAGATATGAACACCGACAAGATGCATTACTGTAGTTTGAAATTCTCAATGTTTGGGGATAACACAGTAATGAAAGAGTATCGTATTACTACAGAGTATAAGTTTCCAATTTATAAAGACTGGTTATTTATTGAAATTATCCCTGAGCTTAAATTTGAGAAAGAGAATGGCTGGGAGGCTGTCCGAGTTCTTCGAGTTGGCATAAGTGCTCTATTCTGGGGCGTTTATAATCTGCAAAAATAACACAAGGAAACACAATGGATGACAATCTCTTACTCATTCAGATAGCTTATATAGCAGGTTTTCTGCTCTTATCCTCATTGGCATATATTTATTTAAAAAAAATTAACATTCCGTATACAATTGGTCTTGTAGTTATTGGTATTGTACTTGGAATTATTGCCAATCATACTGACTATGTTAACGACATCAAAAGTTGGCATTTGACGCGAGGGGTAATTCTTTATCTGATTGTGCCTGCTTTGATTTTTTCAGCCGCATTAAGTATGAAAATCCATCGATTCTTATCACGAGTGACCCCTATCTTAATTCTTGCAATCCCTGGATTAATCATTGGAACATTAATTACAGGTTATCTAGTTGGAGCATTGACACCATTGACCATGGGTGCTGCAATGATTTTTGGAGCACTAATTTCTGCGACAGATCCAGTTGCTGTTGTTGCAATTTTCAAAGAACAAAAAGCCCCAGAGGATCTAGAAATATTGGTTGATGGAGAGAGTCTACTGAATGATGGAACATCTATGGTTATGTTCAGCGTTGTTTGTACTGTTGTGCTCTCAGGTAAGGCAATGGGCATGGCGACATTTTCAGCTGCAGCACTCCAGTTTTGTTATATTTTCTTTGGTGGCATAGTGACCGGTGTTGCAACAACACTAATTCTATATTATTTAACTTTTCAAGGAAGAAGAAGTCCTACAGTACAAATTGTTGTATCTTTGCTAATTGCATATGTATCATTTATTTTTGCAGACAAGATTGGTGTATCAGGTGTGATGGCAACAGTTTCTGCTGCTGTTGCATACAGGTATTTATACACAGGTAAGAAAAATGAGGATATGCAAATACATATGCACTATTTCTGGGATTTTGCAACATTTATTGCCAGCACAAGTATCTTTCTATTACTTGGACTATCAGAAGAATTTCTTTATGAACAATTTGATTTATACAAACACTTACTGCCATCGCTAGCCATTGTCGTTGCCGTTGTACTTTTTGCACGAATAGTTGTTGTCTTTGGCAGTAGTATTATTAACAATAAGTTTTGCAAGCATAAGATTAGTATGGCAAATCAGATTGTTATGCATTGGGGTGGTTTGCGAGGAGCGTTGCCACTTGCTATGGCATTAAGTTTGACGAATGCAGACGTTGGAGAAACTAATCGTCAGATTATAGTTTTATTTACTCTTGTTATAATTCTTTTCACGCTTGTTGTTGAAGGAATAACAATTAAGCCTCTTATGAAGAAACTTAAGATTATATAAATAATTGTTAATGGTTAGTGGTTAATGGTTAATTTACAAAAAGACATAAAAGACTTAATGGACAAAAGGGACTGGGAGAGTCGTTGGTCGGTGGGAAAGGGAGATATGGGAACGATGTGAGTTATGTGCTTGGCGGAGCCAAGCGAAGGAGAACAGAATGTCCAACATCAAGAGTAAGGGCGAGACATATCTCGCCCGTACAATGAATTTATAGATTATTAGGATGTACGCAGTTGTATTTATCGAGAATAATATTCTGAATATCTTTTGCATTGACCTCTCGAACAGTAATCTTACTGTCAATAGCAAGCTTTGCCGCAATACCTGCTGCAAGTCCCATATCTACACATACAGACATAATACGATAGTTTGAATGAGCCAAATGAGTTCCTGAGATATTTCTGCCAGCTAAAAGTAAGTTATCAATTTTTTTAGGAACAAGGCAGCCATATGGAATTGTATATCCTTTGTTCTGCTGATATTCATGTTGACAACCAGTTTTATCAAGGCCAGCGCCACTTAAACTATGTACATCAAAATTAAACCACGCTCCTGAAACCACCCAGTCTTCAAAAACCTTTGCACTTATAATATCCTCCGGCTTCAATGTGGTTTCTCCCTCAAAGTGACGCGTTTCGCGAATACCAATCAGAGAAGCTGCACTTATTATATAACACTCCTCAAAGCCCGGAACAAATTTATGTAGGAAATCAACGATTGGTTTCATCTGTTTTCGGCAAATAATATGAGCCTGAGTTAACTGATTTGCATCGGTTGCATCGATATTAATAACATTGGTCATATTGCATGTTACAACACCAGGTAATGTTGTCTTATACAGCAAGACATGTCCTGCTGGATGGGGTATATTCTCTTTGGCAAGATCCTGTATTCTGCCAGCAGGGATTTCCAAATTGCATTCAAATGAGGGAGGAAAAACAGCTCGGTCATAGTCCACGCCTGCAACTTTAAACATTAAGGTAAGCGGTTGCATCTTGTGGTCATCTTCACGTCCTTTATAGAAAGGTGCACCAGCTCTTGCGGCAATATCGCCATCGCCAGTACAATCAATAATAACCTTTGCTAAAATTGCAGAACGCCCGGATTTATTCTCCACAATAACACCTTTAATCGCATTGTTTTCAACGATAGCTTCACAGGCCATTGTGTAAAGCAATATTTCAACGCCAGCCTCTTCAAGCATATCAATATACAAATTTTTGAGACTTTCCGGATTAATGGCCGACTTTCCTTTATTGACTTCTAGCTCAAAATCAGAGCGATCAGCCATTGTTCTATCTAAAATTTCATTGTAAAGGCCTGAATCACACCTACCAGTCCAATGGCTCATCAGACCAGTTGTGGAAACTCCCCCAATATCACCAAATTGTTCAATTATCATTGTTTTCGCCCCCTGACGACCTGCTGCAATGGCTGCACCAAATCCTGCAGGACCTGAACCTAAAACTAAAACATCTACTTCGGAGACAACTGGTGTTTCTTTTGGTTTTTCTGTTATTGTTTTCATTGTTTTCCTTGTTATTTAAGTTGATTCAGCGCATTTTATCAGAAACAGGTAATAATGCAATTGTATTATTAAGAGATTACTAATTTTCATTTCACGTTGGTTGGGGGGGAAGGAAAGAGGAAGGAGGAAAAGAGGAAGAAGGAAAGAGGAAAGGTTCCGCTGTAGCGGAAGAGAACAAGGGGGAGCACTTGCTGCCGAGCTGGGGCTCGGCGTTCCCAGGGATATCCGCGTCGCAGTGGCGCAGCTACAGGAAAAGACCTGTGGTCTTCGTGTTAAGTGGTAAGTGCTACGTGTTAAGTTGCCCTTCCGCCTACGTTGCTCAGGCGCGACAAAGCCGTGGGTAGGATGAGCAGAGCTCATGTTGTTTGTTTTTAGGGAAAAGCAGTTATCATAGGTAAAAGGGGAGTTTATGCTTTTACAGGCTTTAAAATTATCGTATGATTGACGAATACAAATTTTGAACATATTTAGGGAAATACATATGACAGATACGAAAGAGGTAGCGGGTGTTGAAATTGACAATAAGGCAGTTGAAGGCATAGAACTTCAGGAAAATGAAGTTGTTGAAAAAGTAATAGATTTTGACTGTTTTCATATAAAACTTATATCAGTTGAGTTCATGGATGATACGGATCGTCATAATGAACTTGTCCAAACAAGAGAGTGGCTTCTGCAGCGATCAGAAAGAGAGCTTGCTCTAAAAGGTAATCTTTTTATTATTCAGGAGAGTTTCAGTAAAAAAGGTAAAGTTTTTGTTAAAAAGTCAGCATTACCACATGCCCGCGCAACAAAAATTGAAAAGGATTTAAAAGTACAGCCATCTGAAAAGGGATGGAATTTTTTTTTCATAAACAGTATTAATGAGACAGACAGCTGGGAAGTTATAGATTTTGCGGGAGACTATAGAGATGTTACTAAAGCGCTCCACACGTGGCAGGCAAGCAAGCGACCAGACACATCTGGACATCAAACACCTCTGTTTTTGAGTAATACATGGGGGGATCGTTCCCGTGATAGTTGCATATCCGAAGTTTTCATAAAAAAAGAGATTGATGCAGCGGTAAAGTTGGGTGTAGATATTGTTCAGATTGATGACGGCTGGCAAAGTGGCGTTACATCGAACTCAACACTTGCTGCGGAGAAAAATGGTTTATGGGAAGGATTTTGGGCTTCTGATTCGGAGTTCTGGACTGCCAACCTTGATAGATTACCAAATGGTCTTGAGCCACTTGTTAATTATGCAGAGAAAAATGGTGTAAAACTAGGTTTGTGGTTTGCTCCTGATTCATACAACGAATTTGCAAATTGGGAAAAAGATACAAACTTCATTATAGAGACTTATCAGAAGTTTGGCATTGAGCATTTCAAGTTAGATAGTATTAAGGCGGAAACAGAGCTTGGCAATCAGAATCTGCAAAGATTTTTTTCGGCAGTCAATGAGCAGTCGGGTGGTAACGTTGTTTTTGATCTTGATATTACAGCTGGAGTTCGTCCGGGGTACTTTGGTGCTCTACAGGTTGGTCCCCTATTTGTTGAGAATCGATACACAGATTGGGGCAACTACTGGCCTCATCAAACTTTAAGAAACTTGTGGCAACTGAGTCACTGGATTGATCCAAAGCGTTTAAGAATGGAATTTTTGAACAATACTCGAAATCCGCAATGGTACGAAGGGAGTCCAATTGCTCCCATAGAGTATGCACCTGCAACACTTTTTGCAACTGTAATGTTTTCAAATCCTCTTGGATGGTTTGAAATGTCAAATCTTCCGTCAGAGTATATTGAAGAGTTAGCTCCATTGGTTAAAATCTGGAAGGATTGCAGAGAAGAGATGTTTTCGGGGGATATACTTCCAATTGGAAATGCACCTGATGGTATTGAATATACCGGATTTATTTCTTTAAAGGGTAATAACAGTGGTTACCTTCTTGTTTTTAGAGAGATGAATGACAGTGATTATTTTGAACTTGATGTTTCACAACTAGGTCACCAAGTGGAAAATGCTATGGTTCTTTTTGGAGATGGCGACATTCAAGTTGACGGTAATTGTCTAAAGGTTGTTGTCAAAGAAAAACTTGGATTTGTATTTGGAAAGTTCTCTTAAAGTGGTATATTATCGAAATGATTGAAGCTAAAAAAATAAAAATATTACCAATAAGTGTTGCTAACAAAATTGCGGCAGGCGAGGTTGTTGACCGTCCGGCATCAGTTGTTAAAGAGCTTGTCGAGAACTCTTTTGATGCGGGAGCAACACAAATTGATGTTGATATTGTTGCAGGGGGGCGAAAATTAATCTCTGTTCGGGACAACGGATCTGGGATGGATAGAGACAATGCTCTTCTGTCCATCGAAAAACAGGCAACTAGTAAAATCAGCGAAGTTGAAGATATTGAGAGAATCTGTACGATGGGATTTCGAGGGGAAGCTCTAGCAGCAGTTGCATCAGTGTCCAGGTTTAGATTGCAGACTTGTCTTGATGGTCAGATTGAGGGCACAGAACTTGTAATAAATGGAGGTCAACTTGTTGATGTTCAAGTTGTGGGGTGTCCGAATGGGACCACAATAGATGTCAGAGACCTATTTTACAACCTTCCTGCACGAAAAAAATTTATGAGAACAGCTCAAACAGAACAGAATCATATTCGAAGCTGTTTTTTTCTTCAGGCACTAGCACACTACCAGGTTGGCATGGGACTAAGAGTTGATGGTAAAAATATATATCGACTTCCGAGCGGCTGTAATTTACAGGATCGAGTGCATGATCTTTTTGGTGTTGAATATATGGTTAATCTAAAGGCCATAAATTTTGAATATAAAGCTATAAGGATAAGGATTTCAGGATTTGCTGGTCTACCTACCTGTTCACGTCCAGATAGATCTGAACAATTCATTTTTATAAATAACCGCCCGGCATCCGCATCAATTATAAACATTGGCGTTCAAGATGGATATAAAAGGTTGATGAGAAGTGATCGCAAGCCAATGCTTTTTCTATATATTGATATGCCTCCAGATCAGGTTGATGTAAACGTTCATCCAGCCAAAAAAGAGGTGCGCTTTCATTTTCCAGACATGGTTAAAAATGCTATATCAGAAGCTATTCGTAATACATTTTCAAACAAGTTAGAGGTGAATGCTGAAAGCGATGATGATCCTTTTGCAACATTCAAGCCACTATTACCCAAGGATACATATTCTCAACTTGATATTGGTTCATTTGACAACAGCACAAAACCATCGTTATATCCAAAGAGGGAAATAAGCTTTGAACAAAATGTGAAAAATACTCCACAGGAAGAAGAGAATATTGGTGATTCAGATAGTACTATAATAGAGGGAAGTCCTTGGAAGTGGTGTAGATATGTTGGTAAGATTGATAATTTTTACGGTATTTTCGAGCTTGAAGATGGATATTTTATCATGAATCCGAGAGCATCACATGAGCGTATCTTATATGAGCAGTATATTAAGGCAATTGATAACAATAAAATAGAGACACAAAAACTGTTGATACCAGAAACCGTTGCCATGAATGTCAAGGAGGCGGAAAGAATACGAACCAGTATGGAATTTCTAAATGCTCATGGATTTGGAATTACAGAATTTGATGGTAATACTTTTATGGTTGATGAGTTACCGGCCTTTTTTGCCAATACGTCGCCAGAAAAAATTTTGAGAGAACTTTCGTTAGAGATTGAGGTTTCCAGCTCCCGTAATGCCAAAACAGCAATAAGTAAGGAATTTGTTGCAAAAGCAGTATGCTATGGTGCAGTTAGAAATGATGACAACCTAAGTGAAGAAGAGATGAGAAATCTGGTTGATAATCTTGCTAAAACAAGCATGCCTTATACTTCACCATCAGGCAAGCCCACAATCATCTTTCACTCTTTAAAAGAGTTAAACCGGAAGTTTTTCAGGAAATGAGGAAAGTAATCGTTGATCAGGGGGAAAGGAAAGAGGAAAAAGGAAGAAGGGGTACTGTCAAAAATTCTATGAGTGCGCCAAGCTAAGCTGGCACAGACAAAAATGATTACGCCCTGAAAGGGCAAATTATACTAACCCTAGGCAGCGCCTAGGGTAATAAGTAGCAATGTTTGTTGCGCCCTGTAAGGGCAACTTAATAAATATAGGGTTAAGCTGCCCTTACAGGGCGAAGGCGTATAATACTGGCATTCCAGGGCGTTGCCCTGGTTTGGTATAATTTGCCCTTTCAGGGCGTTACACAAAGGGGATAAGACATAATAGTCTGTATCTCAACCTGTCCTGCATAGCCCGTATAGCGACTGTGTCCTGCATAGCCGAAGGCGAAGCATGGAAGCGGGATTGATTTAGAACAAAATAGGGCTGAAAAGAAGGTGAAACTTTTGACAGTACCAAGTTCTCTCCGAGGGTAGGAGATGAACAGAGCTCATGATTTGATGGTAAACGGGGCAGGAGCACTTACGAACAAAGTGAACAGAAGGAACGTGTAGAATTGTTGGTCGAGATTCGGGGGGGGGGATTGAATCTGCCCGTACAGAGAGAAAATGGAGTTTATGGAAAATATATGCTTGCAAGAATTATAATAAAGATATATGCTTTACACATTACTAACTTTAATAACTTGAAAGGTTAATGAATATGAATGATGTCAAGGTTTCAATTGATATAAAGAAAATACAAGAAAACAGCAAGTGGTTTTTAATGCTTGGAATAGTGCTGATTATTTTCGGTTTTATAGGAGTAGGTTGTTCCTTTTTTGTAACAAAAGTGTTTATGACAGTTTTAAGCATCTTATTGATGATTGCGGGTATTGCACAAATCTCCCATGTTGTTGTATCTCCACGTTGGCAGGCAGGTATCTTAAAGCTATTTCTTGGATTGATTTATGTTGTTGCCGGCATAAGTTTTATAAAGAATCCAACAGAGGCCGGAATAATTTTTACATATATCATTGCTGTTTTTCTGATTGTTTCAGGGGTATTAAAGGCTGTGATATCACTAAACCACAATTATTCAAAAGAGTGGTCAATTGGTCTTTTTTCAGGGGTATTATCTTTAATTTTAGGTATTATGCTGTTGGTCAACTGGCCAATTTCCGGAATATGGTTTATCGGTTTTGTTATCTCTTTAGAGATGATTTTTACAGGTTGGACATATATTGCTTTTGCAGCAGGAGCAAAGAATCTTGATCCCAATAGTTCAATAGATATAAACGTTCACAAAGATTAAAAAAAATTAAAGGAATATATTTTTAGTATGGATAAAAAAGTTTTTATAACAGGCGGCAGTGGTTTTCTTGGTATTAATCTTATTCGTTATCTTCTAAGTAAGGGTATAACAGAAATTGTCAGTCTTGATTTGGTTGAATTTGATTACCCTGAAAAAGATAAGATCAAATCAATTATTGGAGACATAAGAGATGCAGGTTTAGTCAAGAAGTCCATGGATGGAGCGGACTGGGTTATACATACTGCGGCAGCGTTACCACTATATTCAGAAGAAGATATATTTACGACAGATATTGACGGGACTAATAACTGTTTAGAAGCGGCTTATCAACTTAAGGTAGATAGATTCATTCAAATTTCCTCTACAGCCGTATATGGTATTCCAGATCATCATCCCCTATTTGAAACAGACCAGTTAATTGGAGTGGGTCCTTATGGAGAATCGAAGATTAAAGCTGAAGAGTGTTGTCTTGGATATCGAGAGAAGGGTATGTGTATTCCAATTATTCGTCCTAAATCATTTATTGGTCCAGAACGTCTAGGTGTTTTTGCTTTATTATATGACTGGGCACAGGACGGAAAAAACTTTCCAATGATTGGTATGGGTCACAACAGATATCAACTACTTGATGTTGAAGACTTATGTTCTTCCATATGGCTAACATTAACACTTGATGAAAAAGTTGTTAATGATACATTTAATATTGGAGCAAAAGATTTTACAACAATGAGAGAGGATTATCAGGTTGTACTTGATGACGCCGGGTTCGGAAAGAAAATCATTGGTTCGCCAGCAAAGCCGGCAATCTTGATTTTAAGATTTCTGGAGATGCTTCATCTTTCCCCACTTTATAAGTGGGTATATGAAACAGCATGTGAAGATTCATTTGTCTCAATTGAAAAAGCAGAAAAAGAACTTGGTTTTGCGCCAATATTTTCCAACAAGGATGCCTTACTACGCAATTATCATTGGTACTTAGAAAACATGAAGAACTTTGAGAAGGCAAGTGGAATTTCACATAGAGTTCCTTGGAGTCAAGGGATTTTGAAGCTTTTGAAGGTGTTTTTCTAAGACATTCCACACATAATCTCCGCAAGTTTTGCGGAGATTAGCTCTATTATTCTCCGCAAATTTATTTTTTGTGGGAACAACAATCTCTTAATATATTGTTGGTTTGAATAATGCGACATATGGGACGCATGAGACGGATGTACTCAAATAGTATAACCCACGGAAGCCCATTACAGAATCATGTTTTTTCAGAAGTTCTATTAATATCATAAGCGGTACTTCTGCCACCTTTCGGAAGCTTATACAGCACTTCTTTATCGACTAAACTTTGAATATCTCTAAGAGCGGTATCCTGAGAACATTTTGCAATTTTTGCCCATTTTGAAGTTGTAAGCTTTCCGTCAAACCCATCCAGTAATTTATTTATTACTTTTCTTTGTCTATCATTATCCAGCGTGGTTGCATGATTATTCCAAAAGCTCTGTTTAAAAAGAACATCTTTTAATATTACTTCAGAACTTTCTAAAGCATTGAAAAAACAAGTCAAAAACCAAAGCAACCAATCAGTAATATCCAACGTCCCCTTTTGTGTTTGCTCCAATATTTCATAGTACTGTTTGCGTTCTTTTCTTATTTGAGAAGAGACACTATAGAAATGAAAAACTTCAGAATCAGACTGTGCTAGAATCATATCTGTTATAGCTCTAGCGATTCGGCCGTTGCCATCTTCGAATGGATGAATTGTAATAAACCAAAGATGTGCCAAGGCAGCTTTAATAATGAGATCAATCTCTTTTTCATTCTGCATCCATTTCAAAAATTTGCTCATTTCTCCATCTAAAACCTTTGCATCTGGAGCCTGAAAATAAATTTCTTCTTTACCAACCACTCCCGAAATGACTTGCATAGGACCAGAACAATCATCTCGCCAATGGTCCATCCTTATTTTATTTATGCTACTATATCCTCCAGAGAAAAGACTACTGTGCCATCCAAAGAGCCTATCTTTGGAAATTGGATCATTACAATTATTGATTGCATCAATAGTCATTTCAACCACACCATCTACATTACGAGAAGATTCTACTTCTCTATTTATGTTTAGGTTCAAACGGCGTGCAACAGAAGAACGAACTTGCTCTACATCTAGCTTTTCTCCCTCTATTTCTGTTGTCTTGAGTACATCTTGAGTGATAATTTCCAAATTAGCTTGATTTTTTAGGTCAAAACCTAAAGCACCCATTTTACCCTCAACTCTACCTTGTAAGTTTCTTACTTTTACAAGCAAGGTAATTATCTTACTATCGTTCCACTTAAACTTTGGCCAATCCGATTGTTGATATATATACATAATTATTCTCCGCATATTTTGCGGAGAATATACCTATTATTTCCCGCATTGTCAATTTTTTATTAAATTTTCTTAGTTCAAAAACCTTGTTTTGCCATAAAAAGCATTTGATATTTAATTTTTTTATTTGCATTTACTAGTTTCATTTGCTATATTTTACCCTTGCTTGAACATTTACAGGATTTTTTCCTAGTGTTCATAGATGCCGGGGTGGCGAAATTGGCAGACGCATCAGACTCAAAATCTGACGGTGGCAACACTGTGCGGGTTCAAGTCCCGCCCCCGGCACCATTAATTAACAGATGAGAGTGGCAACAAAATAATGACAGCAAACTTAAAA
>Ga0307987_1001275_pt1 | contig 13956 bp, 10 predicted proteins | sample EllFjometagen181_FD_203157 | JGI IMG/M metagenome (GOLD analysis project Ga0307987, IMG submission 203157) | Marine microbial communities from Ellis Fjord, Antarctic Ocean - #181 | ecosystem: Environmental > Aquatic > Marine > Unclassified | place: Southern Ocean | collected 2014-10-08
CTCGAGGCCATGGGCATCGCGCTGCCCAAGGGCATCTTCGCCGAGGTCCAGGACGCCGGACGCGGTGGGTATGTGCCCCGTGGCAGCGGGCGTCCGCCCTCGGGGAGGCGCTGATGGATCAGCCCATCGATCCCAACCTCGTCAGCATGATGCCGCTGTGGTGGGATTTCCTGACCATGTTCCGCCTGGCGGGCTTCGGGTTGTTCATCCTGGGCTGGTTCGGCCTGGGCCTCACCGTGGCCCCCTGGATCTTCGAGAAATTCCACGCCGTCACCGCTGGCTACGTGCAGTGGATGGTGGACATGTTCGACGCCATGTTCGTCCGGGTAGAGCCGCGCTGGTGCGTGATGTCCATCCTGGTGTCCATGGGCATCTTCGGCGGCGCGGGCTGGTGGCTCACCTCCGCCCTGCCCAGCGGCATGAGCTACCTCATCCTGCGGCTGGTCATCGTCTCGGTCCTGGTCTTCGGGCCCTTCGGGCTGCCCGTGGGCTTCCAGCTGCCCCGCATCATCGTGCAGCGTGTCTGGAACTGGCGCATCGACCGCTTCGAGAACCAACTGCTGGACGCCTTGGCCTTCATGTCCAACGGCCTGCGCTCCGGCCTGTCGCTCATCCAGACCATGGAGATGGTCGTCGAAGAGCTCTCGAACCCCATCTCCGAAGAGTTCGGGCTGGTGTTGTCGGAGCAGCGGGTGGGCGTGCCCTTCGAGGAAGCCCTGCTCAACCTCGAGCGACGCGTCGGCTCCGAGGACGTGCAGATCCTGGTCACCAGCATCAACATCCTGCGGCAGTCCGGCGGAAACCTGTCCGAGACCTTCCAGACCATCAGCTACACCATCCGTGAGCGCAAGAAGGTCAAGGGCAAGATCGCCACCATGACCGCCCAGGGCGTGGCCCAGGCGGTGATCATCTGCGTGATGCCCTTCGCCTTGGCCGGCATCCTTTGGGCCTTCGATCACGAGCTGGTGGCCCGCATGTGGTCCACCTGGCTGGGCTGGGTGCTCATCTTCGTGCTGGTCATCCTGCAGACGGTCGGCGCGCTCATCATGCGCAAGATCGTGATGATCCGGGTGTAGTCGGGGCGCTGTGGCTGCGGTGTAGCGCTGGTGGGCGCTTCGGTTAGAGTCCGCGACCCTTCGCAGGTGCATCGCCGTGGCAGCCCGCAAGATCCTCTCTCCCGCCACCTGGGCCCGTCGCCTGGTAGACGCTCAGGTGGCATCCCCGTGGGGCTTTCTGCTGGCGGCCCTGGCGGTCACGGCGCTGATGGGGTGGCTGGCCACGGGGCTGCAGTTCGACTCCAGCTACGAAGCCCTGCTTCCCGAGGGCGCCCCCGAGGTGGCCCAGACCGACGCGGTGCGGGAGCGCACCGGGGGATTTCGGCAGCTCGTGGTGGCCATCGAAGGCGATGACCCCGCCGCCAGGGTGGACTTCGGCCGGGCCCTGGTGGAGCGTGCCCGACGGCTCCCCGGGGTGCGCACGGCGGATCTCGAGCTGCCGGTGGAGTTCTTCTCCACCCGCGGCATCTGGCTGATGGAGCCCGAGACCCTGGACGAGCTGGTGGTGGCGGTGCACCGGGCGGTCCAGGCCACCAGCTTCCCCTTTGGGGGCACCGATCCCCACAGCGCCTGGCAGCGGGTGCAGGACATCGTCGAGGGTCAGCGGGAGGGCCTGCCCTTCGACCAGCCGGTGCTGCACAGCGACGACGGCCGTTACACCTTCCTGTTGTTGGTGCCGTCCATCAGCTTCTCGGACCTCGAAGCCGTGTCCGGTCTGCTGGCGGCCATCGATGCCGAGATCCAGCAGCTGGAGCCCTCGGCCTCCGGGGTGTCGGTGCGCTATGCCGGCAACCTGGCGGTGGTGCAAGAGCAGCACCAGGTGATGCGGGCCGATCTGCGGCGGGCCTCGGTGGTCGCGCTGCTGTTCGGCATGGGCATCCTGTGGGTGGCCACCCGGCGCTGGCTGGCGCCTGTGGTGGTGGGTAGCGCGCTGCTGTGCGGTATCACCTGGACCTTCGGGGTGGCGCGGCTGGGCATCGGGCACCTCAACATCATCACCGGCCTGCTGGTGGCGGTGCTCATCGGCCTGGGCATCGACTTCGGCATCCACCTGTTCGTGCGCTACCAGCAGGAGCGCGGTGTGCAGGGCGCCAGCGCCGAGGCGGCGGTGCGCGCGGCGGTGCAGGGCACCCTGCCGCCGGCGCTGACCGGCGCGCTGACCACCGCCGGGACCTTCCTGAGTTTCGCTGTGGCGCGCTTCCGTGGGTTCTCGGAGTTCGGCGTGGTGGCCGGGCTCGGGGTGCTGTTCACCCTGTTGTCGGTTTTCTTGGTGCTGCCCCCGCTGCTGCTGCTGCTGGACGAGCGCCTCCGTCCCCCCGGCGCCACCCGCGAAGCGCCGAAGGCCCGCAGCATCTCTCCTGCGGTGGCCTGGCCGGCGGTGCTGGTGATGCTTGCCTTGGCGGTGTACGGCGCGGCCTCGGTGTCAGGGGTGCCGTTCCGCAACGACTACAAGCTGCTGAGGGGCGAGAGCCCAGCCACCGAGTTTCTGCAGTACGTGGACGCTCAGCTCGGCGCCGGGTTCAACCCCGCTGTCTTCCTGGTGGAGGATCTCGCCGCGGCCGAACAGCTCGAGGATCTCGCGCTGACCCTGCGGGACCAGGGCCTGCCCGATGGGCGCCCTTCGCGTCTGGGCCGGGTGTTCTCGGCCGCTCACCTGGTGCCCGACGAGATCGAGCAGCGCCGCGAGCGCATCGAGCAGCTCGCCGAGGTGGTGCAGCATCCTTCCCTGGATCGTTATCTGGGGAACGACGACGCCAAGGGCCAGCGGCTGCGCCAGGCCCGGGCCATGGTGGCCAGCCAACCCTGGGGCCTCGAAGATCTACCGTCCACCATCACCCAGCGCTTCGTGACCCCAGCGGGTGACGCCTTGCTGGTCTATGTCTGGCCGTCGGCGCCCAGCTGGGCGGACTGGGAGGCCGCGGCCTGGGAAGACGAGCTGGGCGTGCTGTCCGGTCGCCTCGATAAGGCTGGGATCCCCTACCAGATGGCGGATGAGACCCTGATCATCGCCTGGGTGTACCGCCTCATCCAGGCCGACGGGCCCCGGCTGTTGCTGCTGGCGTCCCTGGTGGTGGTCTGCTTCCTGATGTTGGACTTCCGCAGCCTGCGGGTCACCGCGCTGGTGGTCTTCCCGCTGGTGGTGGGGATGCTGGTGTTCGTGGGGATGCTCCGTGCCACAGGCATGGAGATCAACATGTTCAACCTCATCGTGCTGCCGTCACTCATCGGCATCGGCATCGACAACGCGGTGCATATCTTCCATCGTTATCGCGAGGAGGGGCCTGGCAGCCTGGCTCTGGTGGTGCGCCACACGGGCCTAGCGGCGCTGCTGGCGTCCCTCACCACGGCGGTGGGGTTCGGCTCGAGCCTGGTCTCCCATCACGTGGGCCTGCGCACCATGGGCTGGCTGGCCATCCTGGGCATCGCCTGCACCTTTGTGGCCGCGACGCTGTTCTTCCCCGCGTTCCTGTCCCTGCGGGAGCGCAGCATCCTGGCGGCTCGGCGGGGCAAAGAGGCCCGGGCCGTCAGGGAGTAGCGCTGGGTTCGGCGGCCTCTTCGGCGACCGCGGGCTCTTCGTCGGGGACCCGCCCCAGCACGTAGGCGGTGGCGCTGGTGCGGTGGCCCTGGTCGTCTTCGACGGTGGCGACGATGCGGTTGGCCCCCACCTGCAGCGGCACGTCGAAGCTGTCTGCGAGGCGTCGACCGGCCCCGGGGGTGTAGCGAGCTTTGTGTCCGTTGACGTAGATCACGGCGTGCTCGACCCGGGTGTCGTCGCTGGCTTCGATGTCCATGGGGATGGACGTACCGGCGGTGGCGATGGCGAGGCCGTCGAGCTGCACCTGGGGCGCCCTGTGTTGGACCGCGTCGCCGTCGAGGCCCAGGGGGAGCTCCCAGCGGGCCAGGCGACCCCAGTGCTCAGCGTCGATGCGCAGGTCGAGCTCGAGCTGTTGCCCGTCGAAGTCTGGCCCTGTGGTCAGGCACAGATCCAGGCGGAGCTCTTCGCCCGCGAGGAGGTGGGGCAGCAGGCCTTCGCGATCCTGCAGCTCGACGCGGTCGTCTTCGGGGAAGTCGAAGCGCACCCGCACACCGTGGAGGTCTTCGCGGCCGTGGTTGTGCAGGTGCAGCTCGGCCCGCCAGCTCTGGGCGCCGTCGGGCAGGTCGTCGAGGGGGTAGGGCTGCAGGCTGGCCTTCACGCTCAGATCCGGACCCGGTCTGGAGCGGACCTCGAGCTCGGCGATGCTGGCGGTCCCCGCCGGTCGGCCCTGGGCCTGGACCTGGACCGAGACATCATCGACCCTGGCGGGGTGGTCCGCGGCCAGCTTCACCAGGCGTCGTCCTTCGCCGCTGGCGCCGGGCTCGAGGTAGCCCACGGGCATGGTGATGCCGTTCCAGGTGCGGTTCTGGGACCAGAGCTCGACCAGCACGCGATGCAGGGGTGCGTCACCCAGGTTGTCGACCCTGGCCCGCAGCACCACCGGCTCGCCGGCGCGCACCGGGCCGTCGGTCTCGAGGCGGACTCGCACGTCGGGGGGGGCGTCGGCGTAGGCGTCGAGCTGGGGTGTGGGCAGGGGACGCCAGTCGATGTCTCCCGCGCCGTAGACCCCCACCATGTGGAGGTCTTCTTCGGTGCGCTGGTCGCCCAGGACGCTGCGGGCGGCCGCCAGCACGTCGTCGCGGCGTGGGCCTCGGCTTCGCAGCACGATGCGCTCGGCCAGTGCGACCTCCGGGTCTGCTCGGGTGCTGACCTCGTCCTGTTCGCGCCAGCCCGGGCGCTCGCGCACGAAGAGCAGGACGTCGTCGGCGTCGCTGTCACGGTCGTAGCGGACGCCGCTCGAGTCGAAGATCACCTCGCCCGTCGCGATGTCCGGCTCGAGCCCGGCGTAGGAGACCGAGATGTCGTCGATCAGCAGGTACTCGGCCACTGTGAGCTTGAGGCGCACGTCGGGGCGCAGGTTGTAGATCTTCTGGACCGTGCCCTTGCCGTAGGTGCGCTGGCCCACCAGGATGGCGCGGTCCAGCAGGGCCAGGTCGCCCGCCAGGATCTCGGAGCCCGAGGCGGTGCGGGTGTCGGTGAGCACCACCAGGGGCACCGGCGGTTCGGTGCCTTCGTCGTCGGCGTCCATCTCGCGGATGAGGTTGGACACGGGGGCGCCATCGCGGCCCACGGTGCGTACCAGGCGGCCGTCCACCAGGAACTGGTCGGCGCTGCGGGCGGCTTGGATCAGTGAGCCGCCTGTGTTTCCGCGCAGGTCGAGGACCAGGCCCTGCTCGAGGGCCCCCTGGCTGGCGAGCTCCGCCAGCGCGCGACGCAGGTTTTCGACGGTCTGCTCGGAGAAGTGGGCGATGCTGAGGTAGCCGACGCCGCTGGGCAGGATCTCCTGCTCCATGTTGGGGATCGAGACCTCGGCGCGCTCGATGTCGAGGGTGATCTCGCGCTCGCCTCGGCGCAGCAGCATCCGCACGATGGATCCCGCGGGTCCGCTGATGCGGTCCTTGACGTCGTCGATGGTCATGCCGAGCGTGGAGATGTCGTCGATGCGCAGCAGGACGTCGTCGGCGCGGATGCCGCCCAGCTTGGCCGGGCCGTCGTCGAACACCGATCGGACCAGGAACTCGCCTTCTTCGAGGCGGTACTGCAGGCCGATGCCGGTGAGCTTTCCGCTGATGCGTTCCTGAAAGCGCTCCAGGCGTTTGCCCGCCAGCAGCGCCGAGTGGCGATCCAGCCGCTCGGTGGCTCCCTTGAGGATCTGGACGTCCAGGGCGAGCTCGTCGTGGAGGGGGTGGCCCGCGTCACGCACGGCGATCTCGAGGGCCCCCATGGCCCGCGGGAGGTCGTCCAGGCCGCCTACATCGATGGTGGCGAAGGGCTCGTCTCCGCCGTGGCGCAGGTCCAGCTGGTTGCCGTCGACGTCGATCATCAACCACTCGATGCGGTCGGTGAGCTGCTCGGCCGCACCCTCGAGCAGGGCCTCGGCGGTGATGGTCTCTGGGTAGAGGTAGCGGTCCTTCACCAGGCGGATGGCCGAGGTGTACAGCTCGATGTCGGCCTCGGCGTCGTTGGGGTCGGCGTGGACCGGACCGGTCATGCCGAGGCTCACCAGGACGAGGACTGCAGCGGTGGGGCTTGTGCGCACTTGGGACGCTCTGGGGGAAGTGGGGACGCGCTGCTCGGACCCCTCGTGGAACGCGGAGCTTCCACAGCGATCGAGCAGCGCTCACAATAACTGCCATGTCCGGTGCTGGCTGGACGCGCTAGGATCGCAGCTCAGCTCAGCGGAGGTTCCTATGGATCGCGACACGTTGCTCAGCTTGCTCGAGGCCCTCCAGCAGGGAGCCATCAGCCAGGACCAGGTCCTGCATCGCATCCAGGCCGCCGCTGCGCCCCACGGCGCGAAGCTCGACTTCGCCCACCTCGACGTGGACCGTCAGCAGCGCACGGGCCTGCCCGAGTTCGTCTTCGGCCAGGGCAAGACGGCCGAGCAGATCGCTCTGCTGCTGCAGGGCTTGCACGACGCCGGTCAGGTGGCCCTCGCCACCCGGGTCGACGACGCCAAGGCCGAGCTCATCCGAGCGGCCCTGCCGTCGGTGGTCGACCATCGGGTGGCCCGGATCATGGTGCTCCCCGCCGCAGTGGAGCCCACCCCTCCGGACACCCTGGGCATCGTGGCGGTGGTCTGTGCGGGCACCAGCGATCTGCCGGTGGCCGAGGAAGCGGCCGTGGTGCTCGAGGCCCTGGGCCATCCGGTGCTGCGGGTCCGAGACGTGGGTGTCGCGGGCATCCATCGGCTCATGGGTCACCTCGGGTCCCTGCGCGATGCACGGGCCGTGATCGTGGTGGCGGGCATGGAGGGCGCCCTGCCCAGTGTGGTGGCGGGGCTGGTGGGTCGCCCGGTCATCGGGGTGCCCACCTCCGTGGGCTACGGCGTGGCCTTCGGCGGCGTCGCCGCCATGCTCGGCATGCTCAACGCCTGCGCCCCAGGGGTGTCGGTCGTCAACATCGACAACGGCTTCGGTGCGGCCTGTCAGGCCGCCCTGATCAACAAGCGGTGAGCACCATGGGCCATACGCTGTTCCTGGATCTGCAGGCGGGCATCGCCGGCGACATGCTCGTGGCTGCGCTGATCGAGCTGGGCGCCGATCTGGACGCGCTGTCGGCGACGCTGGACGAGCTCGGCTTCGGTCCCTTGCCCGTGCGCATCGAGCCGGTCATGCGGGGCGCCTTCGCGGCCACCCGCTTCGTGGTGGAGCCGCCGGGTCCTGACACACCCCATCGATCCCACGCCGAGATCGTGCGCGTGCTCGAGGCTGCGCCCCTGGCACCGCGGGTGCGGCAGCGGGCCTTGGCGGTCTTCGGGCGCCTGGCCATCGCCGAGGGTCGCCTGCACGGCGTGTCGGTAGACAAGGTGCACTTTCATGAGGTGGGCGCGGTGGACTCCATCGCCGACGTGGTGGGCGCCTGCATCGCCTTGGAACAGCTGGACATCGATCGTATCGTGGCCGGGCCGCCCCCCCTGGGCCACGGCGCCGTGAAGACCGCCCACGGCCGCATGCCCCTGCCCGCGCCGGCCACCCTGGCGCTGCTCGAGGGCTGGCCTGTGCGCGCCGCCCCTGGCCCCGGCGAGTGGGTCACCCCCACCGGCGCTGCGGTGTTGGCGGCCCTGGCCGAGCCCGGCTCCCTGCCCACCATGGTGCTGCGGGGTGTGGGCCACGGTGCCGGCACCCGCGATGGTGGCCCGGTGGCCAACGTGCTGCGGGCCATCCTGGGCGAGCCCCAGCCAGCCCCCCTTGGCAACGACCGGGTGGCCGTGATCGAGGCCACCGTGGACGACATGCCCGGCGAGTGGCTCCCAGCCCTACGAGACGCGCTGTTCGCCGCCGGGGCCGTGGACGTCACCGCCACGCCCGGTCTGGGCAAGAAGGGTCGTCCGGCGTTGTCCCTGCGGGCCTTGGCGCCCGCGGGCCTCGAAGAGCCTGTGGCCCGCGCCATGCTCGTCCACTCCAGCACCATCGGTGTGCGGCACCGCATCGAGCAGCGTTGGGTGCTGCCCCGTCGCAGCGAGTCGGTGCAGACCGCCTACGGCGCGGTGGGCGTCAAGGTGGTGGAGCCCCCGGGCCAGCCCCCTCGCCCCACTCCGGAGCACGAAGACTGCGCGGCCTTGGCCCTCGAGGCGGGGGTGAGCGTGGCCGAGGTGTACCGCGCGGCGCTGGCAGCCTGGCAGTCCGCATGACCTCGCGCAGCACCCCATTCCATCTTCGATAAGCGAGGGGGGTTAGTGGGTGTGAGCGTCTCGGGTCCGCGACCACGTGGCGCCGGGAGTTTCATGGCCCGCATCGCCGTCATCGATCTGGATCCCGCCAATACGGATTGGTTCCAGCTGCTGGCCAGCGCCGGCCTCGAAGTCGAGCTGGTGGTGGAGCCCGCCGAGATCTCCTCCCAGGCCCGGCTGGTGGTGGTCCACGCAGGCTCTCGCATTTCTGCGGCCGAAGAGACCTGCTGGCAGCTGCGCGACCTCCTGCCCTCCCTTCCCGTGGTCACCGCGTCACCCGGAACCTACGCCAGCGAAGGCGCGCGCCTCATCACCGCTGGCGCCCGGGATCATGTGCGGCTTCCCGCGCACCCCCAGGACCTGCGCTTCCGCATCGAGGCCCACCTCTCCTACGCCCGCGACCAGCTCAGCGAGCCCCCCCTCGCCGAACTGCAGGTCGCCGACGCCAGCTCTCCGGCCTCCCTGCAGGACATCCTCTCCACCCTGGTCTACTCCCTGTCCCACCCGGTGCTGGCCCTGGGCCGAGACGGCCGCGTGCTGCTGTTCAACCCCGCCGCCGAGCGCTTGCTGGGCTGCAGCCGCCAGGCCGCCATCCAGGACCACGTCGTGGGCGACTTCTTCGCTGACCCCACTGAGGTGCCTCGCCTCGAGCGGGTCCTGGCGACCCGCAAGCCGGGCGAAGCCTACAGCAACGACGTGCGGGTGCGGACCCTCATCGGTGAGCACGTGCCCGTGCGCTTCTATGGGGCGGCGGTGCGCGGACCCAAGGGCCGGGTGGTCGGCTTCGTCTGCCTGCTGCAGGACATGCGCGAGCTCAACACCATGAGCCAGCGCCTGGTGGAGACCACACGCCAGCTCATCGAGACCGAAGTGCGAGCCAAGGAAGCCATCGGCGGCCGCAACATGGCCCACGAACTCAACCAGCCCCTCACGGTGGCCATGGGCTCCATCGAGCTGCTCTGCGCCCGCGGGGATCTGCCCGCCGATGTCCACAAGCGCCTCGAGCACACCTACGATCAGCTTCGGCGCATGGCCGACCTCGTACGGGAGCTTCCCTACGAGCGTCACTCGAAGGTCTCCGGCGCCTCCCTCTCCAATCCCTCCAACTCCTGACAACGGAGTCCCTCCTCATGTTCGGCACCATCATGATCGGCGTGGCCTTGGACGCGCGCGACGCCTTCCTGCTCGACACCTGTGTCTCCATCGTCGGGCCCCTCGGGGCCAGGCGTGTCGTGCTGGCCCACGTGCGCAGGCACGACCGGCTGCCCGCTGAGCTGCTGGGCGAGCTCGAGCCCCATCCGGGCACCGATGCCCACACGCGGATGCACGCCCTGGCCGACGACCTGCGCTCGCGGGTCCCCGGGTTGGACGTGATCGATGTGTATGCGGTGGGCAATCCCTCCCAGGAGATCCTCGAGATCGCTGAAGTCGAAGACGTCGACCTGCTGCTGCTCGGGCGTTTCTCCGAGCCGGGGACCTCCGCGGACAAGGGCGTCGAGGGCCGGGACATCCTGCGTCACTCCGCCTGCACCACCCTGGTGGTGCCCGAAGGCCGCCCGGCCGCCATGCAGTGCGCTGTGGTGGGTGTGGACTTCTCCCGCACCGCCGTCGAGGCCCTGGTCGTGGCGGCGTCCCTGTACGCCAGCGTCACTCCGGTCTTCAGCTACGGCCTGGCGGCGGGGATCGCCTACGGCGGCATGACCCATGAGGCCTCCAGGACCGAGCTCGAGCGCATCGCCCACGAGCACTTCCGGGACAAGGTGCTCTCCCAGGTGCCCGGCGACGCATCGGTGGAACCGCTGATGGTCATCGAGAGCGAGCGCGCCAGCGATGCGCTGCTGCAGGCGGCCGCCGAGCTGTCCGCTGACGCCGTCGTCATCGGTGGACACGGGCGCACCCGCCTGGCCGCGGTGCTGCTGGGTAGCACGGCCGAGCGCATCGCCTTGCGCTCGCCGGTGCCGGTGCTGGTGGTGCGCAACAAGGCCGAGCGCTTGGGTCTGCTCGGATCTCTGGTCCACCGCTAGGATTCCCTGGGTCAGCCGCGGTAGCGGCTCGCCGGGGCGGCCTCGCGTTAACAAGGGCAGGTTCCGGGCACCCTGAGGGTTCCTGGACTCCTGGAGCCCCCATGTCCCGACGTCGCCTTCGCCAGCCCCTGTGCCTGCTCTCCCTGCTGGGGATGCTGCTCTTCACGGCGCCCGCCCTGGCCACCCAGGTCAGCTGGCACATGAGCCCCTGTCCTCTGGACGGCACCTCGTCCAAGGTCTACGAGCTGTACTCCAAGAACAGCCACGGTGGCTTCGACAGCGATCTGTGCGCCTACTCATCCAAGGGGCAGTGGCGGGGCTTCGCCATCGCGACCTGCCCCACGGATCTGCTGACGCTGTACGCCTCGGACTTCGACAAGGTGCTGGACGAGCGGGTCATGCTGGTCTTGAGGGAAGAAGCCGCCAAGGTCGCAGTGGACTACCCGGATCCGGATGCCCTCGAGGTCTGGGACCGCTACGCCATCGCCGCACGTTTCTACCGGGCGATGGGCAAGGACGAAGCCTTCTTGGGCGAGCTGTATCACCGGGCAAGCTGGGTGGTTCGTGATGGCGTGGTGGGCGTCTACATGGGGCTCGAAGGACCCGTGGCTACCAAGACCCTGCTGGACCAGGGCGTGGTAGAGCTCGAGAAAGACCTCGACGCCGAGGCCCGTCGCAAGCTGCTGCACAACCTGGCCCGGGTCGCCCACCGCTATGGCGACGCTGCGCTGAGGGACCACTACCTGGATCTGCTCGAGGCTCAGCCGGAGCTCACTCAGCTCGAGCGGGACACCGTGGCCCGGATGCGTCACCTGGCCAGCGAGGTCGAGCCCCGCTTCCAGGATCTGGCGATCGAGTCCTACCTGCTGCGCCTGCGGCAGTCCAACCTGGATCGAGATGAGCTGATCCGTCTGACCTACCTGGTGGCGGATCTGCTGCGCCGGCGGGATCGGCTGGTGGAAGCCGTGCCCATGTACAGCCTGGTGGTCACCGCTGAAGACGCCCCGCAGCAGCTCAGGGAGCTGGCGCTGTTCTTGGCTACGGAGATCGTGGAAGAGGCCAAGCGGCGTGAGCCCAACCCGGAGTGATCCACCGGTGGCGCTGACGTCGAGCTGGGCGAAGCCCTAGGGGAGAGCTCTACAGCGACCCGCTAGTGGGGGTAGGCCTGCTTGCTGGCCTTGAGGTTGCCGCTCGAGCTCTGGCCCGGGACCACCGTGACCTGCTGAGACTCCTGAGCCTCGGGGGTGGCGCGGGTTTCGGCCGTCAGCGGCACGTTGCTGCCTTGGCTGCCACAGGGGGTGCCGGCGATAGCAGAAGCGGGGAGCGCGAGGGCGAGGGCGATGAACAGGTACCGCATGATGCCTCCATGCCGAAGCGGGGCGGTGATAACTCGAGCCCAGTACAGTGCAACCATCGTGCCACTTCGCCGTGGACGGGACAACGGGCCTTTCTCGGCGGTGGTGCGGGCCTTGGGGGAACGGCTGGTGCGGTGGGCGCACCCCGCCTGCGACATCGGCGACCCTGTGGCGGGCCAGCCTATACGTTCGAGTGGGGGTTCCTGATCCGCACCAGGCGCAGCCCGGCGATCAGCTCGTCCAGGCCGTGCTCCATGGTGATGGCGGTGCGGTAGCCCGTGGCCCGGATGCGGTCGTAGGACACCGCGTAGTCCCGCTTGTCCTCGTCCGAGCCGATGTCGGCGAAGTACAGCAGGTAGTCGGTGCGCTCCGAGAGCATCCCCGTGATGTCTTCCTTGGTGAAGTTCATGGAGTTGTCGCCCACGTTGTAGACTTGGTCCTTCATCGCGTCGAACCTACCGATGGTGTGGATGAAGGCCCGCGCCATGTCCTGGACGTGGATGAAGGTGCGGCGGAAGTGGCGCTCGTACACCAGCAGGTAGCGCTTGATCAGGGCCTGGTGCGTGAAGTCGTTGATCATCAGATCGAGGCGCAGGCGCGGGGCCAGCCCGAACGCCGTGGCGAAGCGGAAGGAGATGGTGTTGGGCCGGTCCATGCACATGCGCTCGGCCAGGGTCTTGTTCTCACCGTAGAGGCTCAGGGGGTTCAGCGGGGTGTCCTCGGTGCACACGCCGTCGACCTCGCCGTAGTTCGAGCCGGTGGAGGCGTAGAACAGGGGTACGTCCGCCGGGATGAGGTCCAGGACGTTCTGGGTGCCCTGGACGTTGACCGCGGTGGCCCGCTCGGGCTCTTTTTTGCACAGGGGGTAGCCCACGTAGGCGGCCAGGTGGACCACGAAGTCCGCGTTGGCCAGGGCCTTGCCGAGGCCGTCACGGTCCAGGATGTCCAGCTCTTCGAAGCTGAAGTGAGGGTGGATGAACACTGGCAGCAGGCTGTGTCCGCCGTACATCAGGTTGTCCACCACGTGGACCCGGTAGCCGGATGCCAGCAGCCAGCGCACCAGCACCGAGCCGACAAAGCCGGCGCCTCCGGTGACCACGACCCGGGGACCGGGGGCGGTGGTGGGGACGAGCATGGCTGGGTCTGCGACGCCGAGGAACGGGGGCGCGGTGAGCATGGGATCAGCCATCGTGGAACTCCTGAAGTGCGCTGAGAAGCAGCTCGCCGTGGGCGGGGCCGAAGGCGTGGCTGTTGCCGACAAAGAATCCCCGCTCGTGGATCGCGTCGGCCACGGGTAGGGGGAACGGGATGCGGGTGGTGGGTAGGCTGGCGAAGGCGGGCTGGCGGGCCAGGTTGCTGCCGGAGATGGGTCGGGTGGCGATCTTGCGGTCTTCGAGGAAGGCCATCAGGTCGGCCCGTGCGTAGGGTGCATCCACAGCGATCTGCAGGGGGAACGCGAAGCCCGCGTGGACGGTGTCCGGCGGCTCGGGGAAGACATCCAGGGGCAGCCCGGAGTCCAGGATGAGCTGGCACCAGTGGGCGTGGTTGGCCCGACGCCGCCGCACGAAGCCATCGAGGCGGGGGAGCTGGTGCAGTCCGAAGCCCGCGGCCATCTCGGTGGGGCGCAGGTTGAAGCCTGGGGTGACGAAGAGGAAGCGGGGGTCCACGTCGGGGTGAGCCGCGGCGAGGGCCTCGGCGTCGCTGCGCTCGCGGATCCATCCGTGGGCCCGCATGGAGCGCATGCAGTCTGCGAGTGCCGCGTCGTCGGTCACCACGATGCCGCCCTCGACCGTGGTGATGTGGTGGCTGAAGAAGAACGAGAAGCTGCCGGCGATGCCGAGGCTGCCCGCGCGCCGGCCGTCTCGTTCGGCGCCGTGGCCCGAGCAGGCGTCCTCGGCCACCAGCAGGCCCAGGGCCTCGAGGGGAACGGTGCGGGCGGCGGCCCCCAGCAGATGGACGGGGAAGGCAGCGCGGGTGCGGGGACCCATGGCGCGGGCTGCGGCGTCGGGGCACATGCCCAGGGTGTCGGGCTCCACATCCACCATCACCGCGGTGAGTCCCGCTTGCACCACGGGAAACAGGGTGGTGGACCAGCCCACGGCCGGGACCAGGACCTCGTCTCCGGGCTGCAAGCGCCCGTCGGCCACCAGGCTGGTCCACAGCAGCAGGTTGGCCGAGGAACCGGAGTTCACCATCACCGCGTGCTCGCAGCCCGCCCAGCGGGCGAAGTCCGCTTCGAAGCGTCGCACGCGCT
>Ga0307987_1001276_pt1 | contig 13943 bp, 5 predicted proteins | sample EllFjometagen181_FD_203157 | JGI IMG/M metagenome (GOLD analysis project Ga0307987, IMG submission 203157) | Marine microbial communities from Ellis Fjord, Antarctic Ocean - #181 | ecosystem: Environmental > Aquatic > Marine > Unclassified | place: Southern Ocean | collected 2014-10-08
ATGAAAATATGAAATTATAGAAAAAAAATTTTTACATAAAAAAAAATATACATAATTGTAATAATTAGAAAAAAAAAAAAAAATATATAAAAAACATATTACTTTTTTTTATATATTATATATATATAAAAAATATATAAAAATCATCTTTTTGGAAATAACTTTCTTAGAATTTCATGATAATTTTCTACTAAAGAAGTAGTGTTTCCATTTAATAAATGTCTTCTCCAATAATTAGGATATAAAGGATGATCACAATTTTTTAATCTTTTTATGAGAGTTTTTCTTGCTTAAGCATTCTTATTTTCTACATAGTCTTATTTTCCTTTAATTCCAAATTTAATCTTTTTAACTTTAGCTTTAACAACACCATTTGGTAATTTTATTAAGAATGAGATTTCTAATTAAAATTTTTTACGTGAATTATATTTCTCTATTCTTTCAGGTGGAAATTATACCTTGTTCATGTTTTGATAAATAGACTTTAAATACTCTGTATAATTTTCATCATCCTAATCCTCTTCATCATTTAATTAATCTTCATCTGATGTCTCTTTCTAATTCCTAGTTTAAATAACTTCTTAATTTTTAGCTTTCTAAGTTTCTTTTAATAATTTTCTCCATTACTTGGCATTAATCCTTTTATTTTTATTATCTTTATAAAATTTATCTTCATCATCGTCTTCATTATTACTATCATTATCTTGTTATATAATTTAAGAAGTTTATTCCTTTTTCTCAAGTTATTACTATTTCTTTAATTATTGTTAAGATTAGACTTTATCATTTGGAATGAACAATTAAATACGTTCACTTTATTCTTCTTCTTATTATTCTGGTTCACTTTATATAAGTGTGTCTTTATCAATATCAGCTTTAATGGGATCCATAAAGTCTATTTTAACCGAAGATTATTATTGAAATAAATTATAATCGTCATCTATTTCTTCTTCATCAAATTCTATATCGTCTTCAATGTTAGTCGAAACTTTTTTAGTTTATTAATTCGGAAATTTTTTTTTTTATGGATTAATTGTTGTTAAAGTCAAAACAGGTTTTCTTATAAGTTTTTATATACCTGGTATAGATTTATCTTTTATGACATTTTATCCAATTTATGATTTCATTTTTTTTTTTTTTTTTTTAAAAAAAATAAAAATTTATTTTTTTTTTTTTATAAATTCTATTTTGAAATTAATTATAATTTAAAACAAAATTTAAGGAATTTATATATGTGTGTTTTATTAATTCAAATAAAATCTATCATAAAATAACATATAAAGTATATATAAAACTAATATATTCTGATAAAAATAATAACAATTTTAAATTAATACAAAAAAAAATATTTATTTTTTTTTTCCCACATTTTTTTAAATTCAAAAATAAAATAATATTATTTTTTTTTCTTTTTTTTTTTTTTTTTCAACTTCCAACTTTCCCAGATACTTTAATATCTGACATATTTATAGTTATTATAATATCACATAATCCATATACATATAATTCATGACTTCTTGGAAAATATTAATTGGGTTATTAAACAATGTTCAATTAATAGTTATTGTATTAAGAGGTATTTAATCCACTTAATACAGTATTATCCTTTCCAGCAGTTTCTACATTTAATGCATAAACTGCTTTTCCAATTTATCTATCTTCATGCCAAGCACATTAATTAAAACCAATAGGATCTTGATGATAATAATATGGTATTGATTCTGTTTCTTAAACTCCAGTTCCATCCCATCCTGCCGTTGTTACATTTATAGATTTACCTGTACCTGGTGTTGTTACATTATAACATCTATCATTTATTGCAAAATTAAAATTGTTAATAAAACAATCTGAATTTACATCATGGAATTTACCAAATGCTTTTTATAATTAAATAACAAACTCGGAATTATTTGTATTTGCTAATTCATTCCAACTATAATATAAAGGCGTACCAGACTATCCAGCAATAGGAGTATCTGGTACTTTTAATGTTCCTCCATTAACTTCAATTTAAAAAGAATTTACATTGTTACAAATTCTAAAGTCTTATCGACACCATGTATGATCTTTATACACATTATCAATAAAGAAAAACATCAATGTTTTTAAACTATGAAACTATGTTTTTAAAGGTATAGATGTTGGAATTGGACTATTTGCAGTAATTTCTTATTATCTAATTTTATGTCAAGTTTATGATACTAAATTAATTCCAGATTAAGTATATAAACTACTCAATAAATTTTTTGTAACTTCATCTGTAAAGCTTGTGACTTCTGCAATAATCTTGAAATTCTATATTGTCCATTATCTTGGATATTCTTCTAAAGTGTTTACAACTTTATTAAAATCTGTAAAAGTATCATATTTATAACCTGCAGTTTGTAAAGCATATGGGTTAAGATCAAACTAAAACATAAAATTTTTAAACGGTTCTAAAGGAACAAATCGATATGATTCAGCCGGCATTAATATTCCAAAAATACCTGAAATTAAAGGAACACATATAGTTACTCTATTCTTTCTCATATATTTAATTTAACCATTTATTCTATTTGGACAAAAAGCATTTGTTAAAGTGACTTCACCGAAACCAGAAGACAATGAATAATCTATTGCATCTTAATAACCATTTAAACTAGCATATTCTTTTTATGCTGGTTCTGTTGGTATTGTATTTTTCATTGTTAATAATGGTTTACTTTCACTAAATTTCATAGTTTAAGTTGCACTAAGCATTTATTCACCAGTTGATTTTAATTATGGAATTAATCCCCTTTAACCTTATGTCACTTATCTTGTATCATAAGTCGCCATTTAACCTGCAGAATCGTTAAAAGAATCAGCAGTAATTATATTTAGTTATGCTTTTTACATACCTAAAGTATCAGCATTAAAAAATATAGTTGAATTATCAACAACAAGTTGTTATTTATTTGTTTTAATTATTTTATATCTTACACCTGAAGATACAGGATTAATTCCTTTAGCTGAAATTCAATTCGTAATTGGTCTGTCATTATTATTAGTAAGTGATGCATATGACAAATCTTATGTTGGTAATGATGTTTAATATCCTGTATCTATTTTAGCTGTATATCCCATACCTTCATGTACTTTACTATTTCGTTATTCTGGTGAATAATGAATATCGGTTAAAATATTACCAATTAATCCATACTCTTCTATTAATTCAATATCTTCTGTTGTCGAAAAATTTTATAATCTAAAGTCCTTTATTATATTATGTCCAGATCCACCTAATTTCCATGTTCCTGCAGAATATGCAGAAGTATCATTATCTTCAATAACAATCTCAAATTATATATAGGATGAATATGGGTCCCAAAAACCACTTTTTTTTTCTAATGGAACTTTAATACATCCATTTGGTTAATAAACTTTATGTTAAGCTTCCAGTATCATTTTTTATACATTGGCTTTAAAACCTGTTGGTTTTACATCTGAATAATTTAAATGTTTTGGTTTATTTGTTGTTGACATTTTTTTTTTTTTTTTTTTAAAAAAAATATATGTATATATTTTATAAATTAAAAAAAATTTTGTTTTAAATTTTTTTTTTTTTTTGAGAATAGTTTCCTTATATATTTTTTTTTAAAAAAAAAGAGTATATTATTATATATAGAATACATATAAAACATATATATAATATAAAACACATTCATGCACGTCCTGACAACTAAATTTTATTATCTTTCACTGTCAAGATAAAATGATAGTATCCAAATATGTATAGAGTAGATTCACGTGCAAACTTAGTTCCACTTCCTTGTTTAATATCCAATTAAATATCTTTAAATTTTTTTGTACTAATCCCACTTTTAATTTGATTATCAAAAGGATCGGTATCTAAATTTAAACAATATACACTTCTTCCAATGCATCGCTTTTCATGTAAAACACATAAATTACCACTTAAATAATCTTAAACATTACAAACACCATTTCTTGCAAATTCTATAGTAGCAGGAACTTGGGTAATTGGTATGCCACTATATGCTTGACTACCTTCAGGGTGATAAGGATCTTTAAATCCACCACCACCTGAATGTGTTCTAAAAAATTATGAATTTGCAACCTCTGATGGATCATAAACCCTGTCATTTACTGCAAAATTATAACAATCAATTGTTTAATGATTTTAAATATCATTTAATTAACCAAAACATCTCTATAATTCAATTAAAAATTATGAATTATTTCCTTCTAAATTATTTTTATCATAACTTCCGGTAGTACCACCATTTCCCAATAATTCTATACTCGGTATTTTAAGATTATCCAATTTTAATTAATAAGACTTTATATTTTAACTGAGTCTAAAGTTTTAACGACACCAAGGATATGTCTTGTAATCATTTGAGTTATACATAAACATAATCTTGGATAAATTGTCAAATTATTAATGAATTGTATGAGTTTCTGTTACTGTTTCTCCCTATGAATAATCTTTTTCTTTCATTTTACACCAAGTCTTTGAAGATAAAGAAAATCCATTTGATATTATTTCATCTTATATTATTTTTTAATTAGCATCATTAAATACAGAAATTCAGGTTTCTACATAAAAATTTTCAATTTTCCAACCTCTTTTTTATTACTATAAATCATTATGTTATGTAAATAAATCATCCCACATTTTAAATAAATATCCAGAGGTAAACATTGCATATTAATTTAATTAAAATTTCATAATAGATTTGTACAAAAATTATAGTGGAATATATTTGTATACTTCAGCAGGCATCAATATACCTAATAATCCAGAAATTAATGGAATTTTTACAGTAATTTTATTTTTTCTTGAAAAATATGATTTTCCCTAATATTATGTTGGTAAAAGAGCATTACTTAATTTTAATTCATTATTATTTGCAGATAATGAAGCATCTCATACCCTTTTTATACAAGAGGCTTATATATTTCTAAATTCAACAAAAGCATGAGGGTCAAAATTTTCAATACTTGCTAAATTAGTAAATTCGGAATTTCCTTACATTAAAAGATTATATTATAATAATGAAACTTATGGATCTGCATTATTTCCAATTTAATCCATATAACCAGGAACTTAATCAACTAATATTTAACTGTCATAAGATTAAACTTTTCCAGCATCTCTACCAAATTCACCATTTAAAAAATAAATTTCATCCGTTATATCTATCGAATCGGACTTGTCTACCCATCATTTAGCTATTCCATCCATACCATTTCTAGCATTCCAATAAGGACCTTAATTAACAGTCATTAATCCTACCCCTTTTCCAAATTAATATTCTGCAGATTCAAAATGACCAGTAGTAGTTTATAATGATATATTTTAATGTGAAGAACTAGGCTAACCTTCTTATCCTTATGTCCCTGTTACTTATTCTGAACATCCAAATCCTAAATGTGCATTAGTTTTCTGTTAATTTGGATTATAATGAATATCGGTTAAAATGGCTGCTAAAAAATTATAATTTTCAATATTTTCTAAACTATGATTTAACTATGGATGATATCATTAAAAACTTTCTATAAAGTTTTAAAAAGAATTATCTACACTATTAAATCCATAAGAATAGGGAGTTGTTTCAACATTTTCATCCAAAATTAAGTCAAAATTTATTGTTGTATAATAAGGATGAGCATAACCAATATTTGTGTCAATTTCTACTTTAACTTATTCGTTCATTGAATAACTTGATTTTTCAGCATAATATCTTTTAGGAATAAAATCACATGGATATCCTAAAGGAAGATTTATGGGATATTTTAAAAAAGAACTCATATTTTTTTTTTTATTTTTTTTTTTTATAAAATTTTTGTAATTTTAAAAATTTTTTTTATATATTTGTATAAAAAAAAAAAAATTTTTTTCTAATATAAAATTTAATTTTTTTTTTGTAAAATAAAAAAAAATGATGCAATGTGATTTGACAAAAAAGTATAATAAAATTAAACAAGTTGCAAAATTATAAATACCAGAAAAGAATTATCATCCTTTTTTACCCAGTAGTTTTGTTATGACAATTATAGGTAAACCTGGAACTGGTAAAACATAGTTAATTAGAGAATTGTTATTAAATCCTTAATTATACAATAAGTTTTTTGATTATGTATATTTCTTTTCTCCATATACTATTTAAGATGTTAATTGCATATAGAATAAAAATTGGTTCTAAACTCTAGATTATGCCATTTTAAATAATATTATTAATAAACACAGTAATGAATTTACAGAAATGGAACGCGTAAAAAATAATTATACTTATTCTAAAAATTACTAGGCAATAAAAAATTAAGAAGTTGATAATTATGAAAATTAAAGAAATCATTATATACTGTTTGTTTTTGATGATTTAGTGGCAAAATTTAAAGAATAAGAACATTCTTTAAATATAGCAAGTATATTTTTTAATAGAAGACATTTAATAAAAAATTGTACAATTTCTATAATTTTAACATCTTAAAATTTCATGGTAATTCCTTCAAGAATTAGAAGTACAATTAACTGGATTACAATATTTAGTATATCTAAAAAAGAAATGACAAAAGTTTTATTAGATGCTTTACCAGGAGATCCAAATACATAATTAGCTTTAATATAAAAAGTTATTACCAATAAATACAATTACATTTAATATGATTTGGATAACGGAAAAGTCTACTGGGACTGGGATGAAATATTAGGACTAAATTGAATATATTTATGTTTTATGTTATAAAACTATATTATTTATAATTTTTTTTTAAAAAAAAAAAATAATTTATAATTTATTTTTTATATGTTGTAAAAAAAAAAAAAAAAAAAAAAATTAAAAAAAAATTAATTATTTTTTTAAAAAAATTTACAGGAAAAAAAAAATTTTTTTTTTTTATAAATAAATTTCTTTTTATTATAAACACAACAAAAAAAAATGTTTACTGCAGCTTCAATATTAGGTGGTTTAGGTACTGCTTTTATGAATTCAGATATAGGTTAAAATTTAGTAGGAAAAGCTACAAAAACAATAGGAAATTGGTTAGGTATACCCAAAACTATTGGATCTACAACATCAAATTTAATAAGTGGAAAAGGTGCATCAGCTGGATAGTTAATAATGGATGCAGGTTAAGAATATTTATCCAAATTTAAACTACCGGCAAATATATAAAGCTTTTTAGAACCACCATCTTTTTAATCAAAATTATAATAAAGTGATATAAATTAAAGATTTCCGTCTAATTAATTTTAGAATTTATCAAGAACTAGTGGAGGATTTTTATTACCAGAAAAAGGAGTATTATAAAGCCCAGATCCATCTGAATCAATTCCTTAATGATATAATCCTTAACGATAAATTGCCTTAAGAAGTATAGAATAATAATATAACCCAATTATTAAAAAAACAAATATTGAAAGATAAGGAGAAATATAAGAATATTAAATACCAATGAGTTAAAATTTATCCTATTAATAAAATCCAGCATTTAATTAAACTTAATAAAGTGCAAGATTTTTACCATAAGATGAAAATGCTTCATCTTTTTAAACAATACCATAAAGAACAACGTTTTTACCAAAAGGAGGATTTGATATATATGGAGCAAATTAATATTAATGAATATTTATATATATTTTTTATTTTTTTATTTTATAAAATATTTTTTTTTTTAAAGTTAAAATATTATTTTTTTTTTTTTCATCACAATATCACAATATATATATTATATAACAAAAACAAAACAAATAAAACAAAAACAAGATTTTCAAAATTATCATAAAAAGAATTATTAAAATTCTTCAATAAATTCCTGACAAAGCTTTACTTTCCACCAAGAAGAATCTTCATTTTTATTTTCTATATGAGTTAGCAACTACGAATATAGGTCAGATTCTAAATTTGATGGGAAATCACTCTTTGCAATCAAAACAGGAATTTACTGCTCCTTTACTTAATGTTATGTCATTAATCAAATAGCTGCACTTTTCTTGGCTCTATCTCCAGTGATAAAGAACTCTAAAGCATCACGATTGGTTTTTTCTAAATATGCTTGTATCAAAGGACAAATAAAGTGTTGACCATTTTCATTCAATAACTACTCTTTTTTTATCCATGCACTATAGCCTGAACAAGGATATATATTAAACTTTCCACTAACTTTAAATCCAACTGTACAAAACTAGCCAATACTATTACTTTCACTAAAGTTACTTATTTTTAATAATGGTGCTGCAACAAATATGTACAATTCACTGGATTAATTAGCAAGTGCTTTAAAACTAGTGAATTTCCAGGTTTTATATTTACCAGTTGCAGGTAATAATGAAGGATGAACAAGACGAGTGATTTCATCGCTTTCATAGGTTCCTATAGTATACCATACTTTCTCAAAGTTTTTGGAATCAATATCAATGTAAGATTACCCATTTTACTCTAACCAACCCAATACTCTTTCTAGACATACATTCTTTGAATGATCAAAAGGGTTATTATAGGTACCATCAGGATTAAGTGGAAATTTGGAATTAGTAAAGGCTTAAAGATTTGCATCAACAAAGACTTATTTTTCCTCTTCATTCCTGTTGTAAAGGTCTTGATCATTATTACTTTACTATTATCGTTTTTTGTCAAGTTCAAAGCCTTGGGCTTAATTAATCTTTGCTTACATTGAAGATAATAATGCATTAGGTTTACCAGCTGAAGGATATGCAGAAATCTACTTTGTTTAAAATTAATTTTAATTATTATTATATGGGACAATTTATGAGCTTTAATCTTTCTTAGTCTTTTTAGAAATAGTGGACTTGGTTTCCATCAATTCAAATGAAGACTTTCTACTTTAAAAGTTGGATTATTTGAGTTAATTAATCTCTTTGAGTTTCCTTTAATAAGTTAATTATCGATCGATACTTTCCTCTTCTTTCTCTCTCAATAATTCTCTTGCATAAGATTCCTTGGATTACCTTAATCCAGTTGCATATTATATATCCTCTTAAATTTTTTACTCTTTGGTTTTTTACTTAATCTCAGGAAAGTCATATTATCTAGATTATTTACCCTTGTTTTCATGGGCATGTCTTTACTATGATAACTTTGTTAATTACTATCTTTTGGTCATTGGTGTTCCATTATAATCATCATCTGATTCTTCAAGATCTTTTGCATCGATAAAGGTATCAAGTTAATGGGTTTTTGTTTCCTCATCATTCACTTCTTAATCTTCAAGATTCATGAGGTTTTCCTCGTTATCTGAAGCTACAAAGCTACCTTATTCATACTCATCAAGTTCAGCATCCTCTTAATCCTACTAATCTTTAACATCAATAAAAGCATCGGTATTGTATGCACAAGAGGCTTCTAGGTCAGAGAATCTACCTTTAGCAACCTTGACTTTCATTGCTTTGAGCTTAAGAATGTTTTCTTAAGCATCCTTAATATTATTCTAGTATTCTTTCCATTTTTCAGAGTTTATCTCAACTTCTTTGATCTTTTTACTATTATATCGTTTACGTTATAGTGCATTCTCAAGAAGTTTCTAAATATCTTAAATGGTTAGTGGTGACTTTTTTTTATCCGACATTTTTATGAAAAAATGTGTTTGAAAGTATTTTGAAATTTGTTTTTTATAGTTGACTATGAAATATAGTTTTAAATTTAATTATTATTAATTTATGAAATTTTTGCACACTTTATATAATCACGAATTCTATACTAGATTTTATTGATTATTATCAGAATTAATCACACATTGTTAGTTAAAACGTAATCATTTATATTTTGTATATTAAAAAACGTCAGATTATAATTAATTAAATTAAATTACGTATAATAATTTATAAATACGTATTTTCCTTAAAATTAAAATACGTCACGTCACTGTTTTATTAAAATACCAAAACATTGAAATTTATATTATATGTCATATTTTTAATTTATTGTCAAAACTTGTTATAACAAAATACGTCATAATTTTAAAAAAACATTCTATTTTCAGAAAATTTTTTTCATTTTGTTCTTAATTCTATTCCATGACCTATATTAATATTAATTAAATTTCATAATTTTTTTAAAAAAAAAAATTTTGTACAAACAGTAAAAAAAAATTTTATTGTATTAATAAAAACACAAAAAAATATATATTTTACAAAAAAAAGAAAAACGCAATCAATCTTATTATGAACAACTATGATCCAACAGATAACGTTATTGTCGGTAATAGAATATTATAATATAATCCTGGCTTTAGACATGCTTAAAGATATTTAACAGTTAATGAACTTAATCGTGCAAATTAAATTACAAAATTATATGAACATTATTTACGAGAAGAATTAAATGCTGCACCATAACCTTATGGTAGAGTATATGAAATGAAAGATCGAGGTTTCCTATTTTGCTAAACTGTTCTCTTTCGTAAATTAACAAGATATCTTTAAGAGAATCATTTATTGAGTTTTAATATTTGGTAATTAGGTGCTCCTCCAGGTAGAGAAAGAACCATTATTAATGAAAATACTTGGCCAACTTATGCTAGAATATATTCATCTGTTTTAGAGTTAATAGCCTATAAAATAGTTCGTTTAGGTTTACAAGAAGATTTAACTTAAAATGAAGGATATAGAATACGAGATCCTCTTCGTAGATAATTAAAGAATTTATTATCAAGTGAAAATTGGGGTTAATTTAACAATGATCTATTTGCATTTGAAAACATTATGTTTTCAAAAATTATTGAATATGGAATAACAAATCCTAATTTAGAAAACATTTGGGTAGATGATTAAAGAACTACTTGTTTATTATTATTAATACATACATTAAAAGTAAATGGAACATTTTATACAATAAATCCTAATTATGTTGATAATATTTATTAATAAGAAGACGAATGGTAAAAACCACATCCAAATCGTAATCTATTTTTTAGATTTGTGCTACCAAATATAAATAAAACATTAGATAATCGTAAACTTAATTAATTAGGATTAACTATTGCAGAAAAGTATGAAAATGTAACACATTTTATTTAAACTATAATAAAGTCTATACTAATGAGAATGACACATTTATATAATACAAATGAAGAATATTTAGTAAAGGATATGTGGATAAGTATGAATGTAGCAAGTATGGATTAATCTGTGTGAGAAATGGATGAAGATTAGGATGAATTAAATATTAATAGTGATTAATTAATATGGAAAACTTGGAATTTTCATATTAGAGCGTTTAATAGTGAGGCTGAAGAAGCTTTAATAAGAAATGTTATAAAGTTCGATTCATTAGTTAATAGTTGGGGTGAATTTGATAATGCAATTTAATCTGTATTTACTGAAATGTTTAATAATCGTATCGATAATGTATATAATTCAGATGCAACAGATTAGATTCCAATATTTATTGAATCGTTTAATATTGTTGGTATGTTTAATTTAAGATAGTTTGAAACATATGCTGTGAATTAAGGAATACCTTAACCGTTAAGTTAAACAGCTATATAAAATATAAATAATATAGAATTTGGTAAAATATTATATGCTGCATGTGCATTTACTAAAAAAAAATTTCTAACTAATAAAAATAAAGTATTTAATAACATTGATGAGAATTACTTTAGTATGTTACCAAGAACTAAAGAAAATAAACAATTAACTTGCTTAGAATTAATAACAGAAAAAATATAAAGAATAATAAGAAATAATGCCAGATTTAAAAAGGATTTATAATTATGGTAGTTTGCACGTAATGGTAAAATTGGTTTGTGAAATGAAATACTATAACAATGTTATAAGTTATATTTTTCATACTATTTGGTGGACCATAATGTAATATATTAAAGTACGTAATCTGTAGTAAAGAATTTATACATTATATACTTTTAGTAACATGCTTTTCTTTGCCGTTTTAAAAAGTTTGAAGAATTAAAGAAAGTTATTAATAAAAAATTACCGTTTATAATAACAATGAGTCCGTATTGGTAAAGGTTTTTTCATTAACAAGTTTAAAGTGATACAAATTTTATGAGAATATGTTTAGGAGAGACTGGTAATAATAAGTTTTTAATGTCATAAATATTAAAGAAACCAGCAAGAAACAAAATTTTTTATAAAAAAGAAGATGTTACAAGTTGAAACATATTCTTGGATATTGAAACATTCCCATAACCTTAATCAGAAATACATAAAGCTTATTGTATATGTATAATAATATCTGAATTAGATTAATAGAAAATATGTTTTTGGGGAGATACTTGTGTGATGGATTATTGTTTATGAATAAGTGATTTTTCCAAAGAACATAAAAAAAAACATATTAATATATGGTCTTTTAATGGTGCATGCTTTGATTATACATTCTTATTTCCAACCTTGGTACGTTTATTTTCAAAGAATTTAATAATACAAGGAAAACCTACAATAATAAAATATTTATAACATAATAATGTAACTTATAAAGATATTAAATTAATATTTACACGTGGAAGTTTAAAGCAATAAGCCATCTTATGGTAGTTATCAGAATAGAAAATAGATTATTAGATTGCCAATCTATCCTAATAATAATATGAAAATGATAAAGATAATATAATAAAGTATTGTTATTAAGATTGTTTAGTTTTACTTCATCTAGTTTTTAAATTGTTTTCTTTGTTGAATCATTTATTTGAAAAGTATGACTTCTCGTTTGATAAAAATTAAATATTTACTGCAAGCAACTTGGCATTAAAAATCTTTCGTTCAAGGTTTAATCCAGTTTAATTATAACCACCACCAAATGAAGAGATATATAATTATGAAAGAGAAAGTATGTAAGGTGGTTTAGTGGCGTGTTGTATAAAAACTAATGTTAATAAAAAGTTAATAAAAGGTTATGATATAAATGCTTCATATGCATATTCAATGACATGTGAAATGCCTTGGTTATTTGAAGAATTAATTACATTAGATAATCCTTTATCAATCTATGATATTGAATTAGTTTCTTATTATTTATATTATGTAATACCTAATTTAAATACCGGAATTAAAGTGTCTTCTTTTTGTGAACGTATTAATGGTGCCTTAATATACTTTTCAAAGTTAGATAAACCATGTTGAAAATGAGGTTGTGAGTTAAAAGTATACAAAGACTTTAAACTTGGTGAAGTAACTTGTTATAAAATAATAAAATATACTCCATTTAAAGTCTTTGATTAATTTGTTCAAACTTTTTATAATGAAAGATTAGAGATAAAAAAGAACACACCTGAGAGAGTTGATCTAATATTATTCTACAAGTTACTATTAAATTCTCTCTATGGTAAGTTTGCATAGAAAGAAAATATGCGCACTGTCTTTTGTTAATTTAAAGATTTAGATAAAGTTCTACCATATATAATGGCATAAAAGATAACACCTATCGATGATTCATTTTATAAAATTGACATTGGTATATAAGATCCTTTTAGTTTTATAGGTTGTCTGGTAAGGTTTGCTAGTATAATATCAGCTATAGGTAGAAGTAATCTATTAAATGCTATATTCACAGTAGGCGATAGTAATGTATATTATTTTGATACTGATAGTATATTTACAGATTAAGAATTTCCTAAAGACTTAATTTCAGAAACTATATTAGGTAAGTGAAAGTTAGAAAAGGAAGGACATTTATGGAATGGTTATGCTCCTAAAACATACTGTTTAACAGATAATAAAGAAGTTATAACATAGCATTGTAAAGGTATACGTGATATAAATATAACTGAAGATTTTTGGTATTAATTAAAGCATAATAAGACTGTTATGGTAAAGAATTTAACATTCTAAAGAAAATGGGGTTGTGTTAAGATATTTGATACTGAAAAAATAGTTAATGTATTATAAACTAAAAGATATTGGTACAAATGTAATCCCAATTATAGTAGAGTATTTAAATGTAAAAAGGAATATTAATAATATTTATATAATTCAA
>Ga0307987_1001277_pt1 | contig 13942 bp, 7 predicted proteins | sample EllFjometagen181_FD_203157 | JGI IMG/M metagenome (GOLD analysis project Ga0307987, IMG submission 203157) | Marine microbial communities from Ellis Fjord, Antarctic Ocean - #181 | ecosystem: Environmental > Aquatic > Marine > Unclassified | place: Southern Ocean | collected 2014-10-08
GCCCCGTTGTCCGAGAAGACGCTCGTCCTCTTCCTCTCGGACAACGGGGCCTGCCAACGCGGCGACAACGGACCGCTCCGAGGCTTCAAGGGCTCGAACTGGGAGGGCGGGCATCGCGTCCCGTGCATCGCTTGGATGCCGGGCTACGTCGATCCGGGCGAGACCGATCAGCCGTCGATCACGTTCGACATCATGCCGACGTTGCTCTCGATGGCGAACATCCCGATCCCCGGTACGGTCCTGCTTGACGGTGAATCGTGGGAGCCGCTCCTCAAAACCGGTCAAGCCTGCTGCGGTCCGCGCGAACTCTACTGGAACGGAAAAGCTATGCGCGACGGCGATTGGAAGCTGATCCTCAACGGGAAGGGTGCCTCCAGCGAGGTCGAACTGTACTACTTAGCGGACGACATGGGCGAGGAGAACGACCTGTCCGCCGAACATCCCGACCGCGTCCAGACGATGCGCACGATGATCGAACTCTGGATCGAAGACGTGGAGGACGGAGCGACGGAACAACCGGCTCCGTAGGCGTCTTCCCCTTGCCCCTCTCCCGTTGGGACAGGGTGTATTATAGGCTTCGGCATCGTGGATTATTGCTTTATGTTGTTGATTCGCAAAGACTTACGATGCAACTTACGATCGCGATACATATTGGTTTAGACGTCCGAGATACCACTAGAGATACCTTTTGTGGATTGGGGGAGAGAATGAACTAACGCCTTCGCCTTATGCGACGCTAAGAAGAGAATGCAGTGCGAAAACACCTCCATGATACACCATAATCCTATCGTATTACATATGTATTTAGTTTGCAAGGACTCACGTTCCATTTCATATCTCGGCAACTCAACTCTCGCTGGATGTATTGCTCTTAACTTGATAGGCCTTTCAAATCAATTTCCAAAGCATTGAGAAGTATGTTGGGATCACTTCCCCCCAAATCCTTTAGATTGACGCTCAACTGACCGTCTTCGACCAGGACATCACTAATAGTCCAAGTCAATGTAGCTTGGGCCGCAGTCGACTTTCCTCCGGCAGGTACGCCTTCAAGGGAGAAGCCCATCTCATCGTGAAAATAGGGTCCCCTGTCGCCAGTCGTTAGCGTGACATCGTAGGTTCCACTTGGAAGATCTACGAGGAATGTTCCTTCATTGGCAAACACGAAATCTCGGTCACTATCAGAACCTGACTGTCGATCTCGACTTTGCAAGTACTGCGTATCCAGCCATCCATAGCCCTGATCCGCCGAGTAAAGAGTGGATTCGGTCACTTGAATATGTTCCTCCGCGACGGGCGAATCGGTTGTCCCAAAATCGAAGCGATATGACGTGTCCTCAGGAATATCCACATCAATCGTTTTTAGGATTCCCGCAGGCACGTAATTGCCGCTCACATCCCGGACTTGATCGGGTTCCATCGAGACCGTGTAGGGACCGCTGTCGCTCGAATCCCACGTGCCGCCAGGCGCGGTGATTTCATAGAGGGCCCGCGGCGCGTCCGGATCGCTCAAATCAACTGACACAAAGTGGGCAAGCTGGCTGCCGCCATTTGGATCCGTGACGCGTATGTCTTGGCTGTCCAAACTGCCGACGTCAACAGCAACATCGTCATGATAGGTCACGTATGCGAACGCCTTCACATTTGTGATATCTCCTTCTTCAATGTCAATGATTTGCGGGGGATTCGTGTCAACTTCTCCCGTCACTGTTTGAGCTATCGTAGGGGCGTTGACGACAACATATGGATCGCTGCCCCCAAGATCATGAAAATCAACTTTTAGTTGACCGTCGTTCACTTCCACGTTGTATTCGATGACCTTTGTATATTGATCGATTTCCGAAGAAACCATTCCCCCTAGCAGTCCTTCATAATGAACGCTCATTTCATCATGGGCATACTCTCTGTCCCCCATCTCAACCGTCACGGTGTAACTGCCATTGGGGATGTCAACCAGGAAGGAGCCGCTTCTCATGAAGTTGAAGTCGCGATACAAATCCGTCTCTTGCTCTCGGTCCCGACTGCGAATCCCGTTTGTAATATTCCATCCATAACCAAGACTGGTGTTATACGCCGTTGAATCGGTGACTCGCGTAAATCCGTCCATTACAGGGGAACTAGCCGTTCCAAAGTCGTACTTGTAGGTCGGATTCTCTCCAAGATTGATTTCGAAGGTATCGAGCGTCTCGCCTGGCGCCGTGTTTCCGCTGATGTCGCCGATCTGTCCGTCTTCCAGGCTGACCGTATAGGTTCCATTATCAGCAGCGTCCCAACGACCGCCGGGAGCGAGAACTTCGTATCTTGCCGTTATGGAAGGATGGGCCGTATCCGGTTCGGCTGATACGAACCGAGCTAGTTCGTTATAATTGATAGCGGCACAAGTTACACGGAAATTAAAGTTATCCAATGTCGCGGGATTAACTGCTACATTGTCATGAATCACAACGCTTGCCGAACCGGTCGTATTTGTCATTTGTTCATCGAAAATGAATTCAACCGTCGGCGGGATGATGTCCGGCTCTGCAAGTTCTACAAGTTCGATCTCAATCGCATTTAGCAATACATTGGGATCTTGATGTCCGTCGTTGACCATATCGAGTAGGAGTTGATTATCCGTGACTTCAACGCTAATTGGATCCCACGAAGTAACATGCCCTAGACCACTCGAGTCGGTTGCGGCCAATACGTTTTCAAGGTAGTACAACATATTGTCATGCCAATAGGGGCCGTAATCGCCAGTCTGAAGCGAAACGTTGTAAGTACCATTCGGCACATCGACGAGAAAGGTCATGTGCTTGGCGAAGACGAAATCCCGCTCCGTATCGGAACCGTCGTTGCGGTCGCGTGCTTGAAGTCCGCTTGGATTCCACCAGCCATAACCCGCAACAGGATCATACTCAGTGTCGGGCGTTACTTGGACATAACCGTTTTCGACTGGTGAATCGGCGGTTCCAAAATCGTAACGGAAGAGGAGCGGAACCGGGGGTGCCGAAGGAAGGTCTACCGGAAATGTGCCTAGCTCCTCACTTGACATGAAGTGCCCGTTGACGTCGGCGATCTGCCCCCCTTCTAGTAAAACAGTATAATCGCCGTTATCTTCCGAGCCCCATGTTCCGCCGGGTGCAGTGATCTCATATAGTGCTTTGACTTGAGTGCTCGAAATCGTTGTGAATTCAACAAACCTGGCAAGTTGATCAAAACCATTTGGACCGGTGACCCGAACGTCTTGGTCGTCCAAGGTTTCAGCTGCTACTCCGTCTTCATCATATAGGGTGATGTAGCCGGAGGCGATTGTGTCCGTAAATTCCGCTTCTTCCGCCGATACAATCTCGGGAGGGTGGAGTGAAATTGCAAATGTGCCAAGAGTGTCGCTTTCCATGAAATTACTGTTGACGTCGGCGATTTGCTCCCCTTCTAGTAAAACAGTATAATCGCCGTTGTCTTCCGGTCCCCACGTTCCACCAGGGGCCGTGATTTGGTATAAAACTTTAGTGGGGCACAATAAAAACGCCATCAAGGTAATGCAAATGTTCTCTGAAGGAAGCATTCGGTATTCCTTGATGGCGTTTTTGGTGATGCAAGTCATTATGCAGAAAGCACTTGTGGTCGCACAAGCCAGTCCATAGTCAGCGTTTAACGACTGCTCCAACGGCTTGAAAGGGCGAGAATCACAGTTTTCGGGCTTTGCTCCTCACCTCTTGGGCTTGCCTGCCTCCTGTTCCTTTCAATTCCGGCTAAACCTTGCGAACCTTCCGCAAAGGCGGCCATGTCCTGCGAGTCGCCTATGTCGCTCTTGAGGGCGTGCGAGTCGAAAGCAATGCGGTTCGCATTGACGTGGTTCACCCCATATTTGACTCCATCGCCGATAGCGATCCGCCGCTGAGAGGAGAGCGATTCACTCCTGACGACGTAGAAACTTGTGCGGCGGCTTTATTTCGGAAGGTCATGGCGAGGGCGATTCTCGCCGTAGCATACGACGCGGCCTTCTTGCGTCGACAAATAGAGGCGTCCTCCGGCCGTCGCCAACCCGTCGAAGATGGGCGTGCAATCCAGCTCATAACCTGCCAGTAGTTCGCCGTTCTCCGCTGACACGATCTGGAGTAGTGAGCCCTTATCGCCTCGGCGGCTGGCGAGCGCATTCTCCTCGTTGAGGTAGCTGAGAATACCTTCCGACTTCTCGGCCACGTCGGGCGGTCCGGCGATCACAAGCTTATCATTCGCCAGGACCATAGCGCGCACCACGAGAGAAATCTCCTTGGACCAGGGCCCCGCTTCTTCGGCGGCGTTGCTCGCGGCGGGAGTGTGAGACCCCGACGTCGCGTCTGCAATCGGATTCTCTTCGCGGAAGAGGACGTACTGGTTCGCTCGATGACCGACTCTTCCGTTTTGCGGGTTAGGGCGTCCGTATCCATAGACCTGTTTGGCGTCGAACGAGAGGATACGTCCTGAGGGAGAGCGTCCAGCGGCTGTCGCCCATGCGCCCCACCCGCCGCTGATTTCGGAGTCGAGCAGCCAGTAGGTGCGAACGAACCAGTCGTCGATGAGCAAGCCGGTGACGGAGAGAAGGTGTGGCTTCAGTTCTTCGGTTCGCTTGCCTTCACGATTGAAATGAAGGTGCTTCATAAAGACCGACTCGCCGTCGCCGCAGAGGATGTCCGTCGTGGTCCCCTCCATATCGTTCCCATAGATTTTCTTGTCTTCCTTGCCTGTTTGCCGGTCGGTTTCTGGATCGATGAACGAGACGACTTCATGGGAAAGCTCTTTGCCGGTGATGGGATCGATTCGGTAGAGCACGATTCCGCCGTCCAGGTAGGTGGAGCGTCCTGCGGCGACGTAGAGCGTTTCGTTCTGCACGAGTACGGCGCCATGCACCGGCCAGACCGATTCTAGTTGATTGAAGACGCCGACCTGCCGATCCTGAGGCGCGGCAAGGAAACGCCATGCGAGCACGCCGTCCGACGCGCGGAGCGCGTAGACCCACCCACCCATCGGCCGAGCCGAAGATTGCGAGTCCCTTGTAGATGGTCGGTGAACTGTCGATGCGTCCACCGGTCGTGTAGCTCCATGCTTTCGTTCCGTCGTGCGCATCGAACGCATGAAGCGTATGCGAATCGACGGCCGCAACGAACATTTTCTCTCCGACGATGACCGGCTGTGTAAGTTTTCCGCCGATCTCGGTCGTCCAGAGCGGGGAGATCTCGGTCGGAACCGTGGAAGGCGACCCTCCGCTGCGAGCTTCATTGTGGCGATACATGGGCCAATCGGATGCGGAGATTGACGCGATCGTCACGTTCCCGTACGCGGGCCCCTTCTCCAAGACGGGCGCGTCGGAGAGCGGCATCCCCCCTTCCTCGCGAAGTGGAGCGGCCGCGAAGAATCCAGGCGTCTTTACCTTCGGCACGCAGCCGCAGGCGTCGGGCGGCGCGTAGATCAAACCATTGGCGGGCATGATTCCATACTGACACGTGCCGCGAATCCAACTGTTGTTTCCGACCCAACCGGTATCGAAGCTGACGACTTCAACGCCCGCTCGGCCTGTGAAGAGGAAGTTCTCGGTCGCCTTGTTCCGATAGCAGCGGTGATGCCCCATTGCGACGTTGCCGACCATCCACTCTAGGGGGGCGTTCGCCTCGCCGGTCTTGAGGTCATATCCGGCGAAGTCGGCACCGACCCAAACGGTCCCGTGGACGACGAACAGGTCGACCGGCGAGTTGTAACCCTCGCTGCAGGGGGCGGACCAGAGCACTTCTCCATTGGCAAGCGAATAGGCGATGAGCGTCGATTTCCCTTTCCTAGCGAAGCCCGGCACAGTCCATCCGTCGACCCCCACGCGACGCCGGTGGAGGTTGTGTCCGTTTCGGCGTCACGATCGGCGCAGAGCAGAACGCCATCGCTGATCACGACCGTCGGCGCGGAAAAACCCATCCGCTTGGCGGGCGTCGGGCGATCGACTCTCCATTTCTCATCGCCGGACGCGGCGTCTACGCAAATCAGGCCGGCCGTGTTTTGGAAGACGACATCCTCTCCCTGAATCGTTAGGCTCAGGGGAAGGACGAATTCGTCAGCCTTCGATTCCATCTTCCAGAGATGGCGGCCCGTCGCGGCCTCGATCGCCATGACGTGACGGAAATCGGTCGGCTCCGGCTCGCCACGAAGAAAGAGTCCACCGCCCGTACGATTGACTTCCGACGAACCGACCACCAGATAGAGGATGCCGTTATCGACAAGGATCTCCTCCGCGTACTCCGTTTCCTGGTACGTGCGGATCGTTTCGCCAGTTGCGGCGTCGATCGCGACGATAGGGGCGGCCAATCCGAGCGTGACGTAGACAACGTCTCCGACCGCGACCAATCGGCGCGAGAGATGCGCCGGGCCGGAGCGGAAGTGACGCAAATGATCGATCCATTGCGGGATCTCGCGTTTCCAGAGCAGGACACCGTTGAAGGCATCATGCGCCACAAGTTTCCAATCGCCGGTGTAGCGAATCGACTCGAGCGGCGCCTCGTCGACAATGAAGAAGACGCGTCCTTGTGCGGTCACGGTCGCGCTCATGCTGGCCATCTCTTCGTGGCTGCGTCCCCACCTCGGTTTGGCGACCCATTGGATCGATCGTGGCGCTCCGACGACGCGGTCTTGCGCCACGGCGTTGTTGTTGGGTCCGTGAAGATAATGGTTCCACTCGTCAATTGCATCCGGCCATGGTTTTGTCACCGTTCGGTCGTTGAGCAGGAGCTTGCCCCGCGGCGCGAGTACTCGCATGATCTCTTCCATCGGGACCGTCATATCCTCGGTCGCGATAATCGCGTTGACGAGATTGTCAGCGTATGGAAGGCACCGGCCATCGTACTGGTAGATGGAGACGTCGCCATAACGATCGGATTCGAGCAGTTGACGCCGCATCTCTTTAACGGCGTCGGCGTCGCGATTCAGGCCTTGCACGAGATAACGCTCGTTTAGGAGAAGCGAGGCCGTTTCCGCGGCATGGTCGGAATCGAGATGGACGATCAGGCCGCCCTGAACGGCGGACTCCTTCAGGAGCGACTTTGCGTCCTCGCCAGCCAGTGAAGCTGTGATCGCAAGCAGCATAGCACATGGTGTCAGGGCTCCGAATATCCCGAGTCTCAGTAATATCATGTCAATCTCCCGACTATTCCATGTTGGAGTTGTTTCAATCCGATATTTCCCATATGACTTGAGCTAGGAACACTTTCAAGCTCCCAGTGTTAGCGATTTTAACATCACGTTCTCGCAGAATCAAATTTGTAATTGTTTTCCCGGCATTTCGTGGCTGCCGCTTTGCCGTTCGCCTTCGGTGAGACACCTCCGACAATTTTTCTTGCATCAATCGACTCATTGGCGCGTAGATCCCCCTCGAATACTTCGTATTTCAGTGAATGAAAGCGTCTATTCGGAGCAGCCGGCGGCGATCGGCGGCGGGATCGACAACCGTTCAATGCGGTCGAGGATTGCCGCGAACAGATCCCGCGTGACCACAACTTCAGCCAGTTGGAACGCCACGTACTTAGTGTGCCTTGTCACCTTAGCACCGATCTTCACCAGCTTTTCCCGTAGCGTCGTCAGCGACCAATATCGTATAGTGGTCGGCAACGCCAAACGATGCAGGAAGTTTCCCGGGTTGTAGGCCAAGGCGAACAGTTGCAGCCGCGTCTGGTTGTCCTTGAACGTTCGGCAGGAGATCCACCACTATTTGTCCGCACGGCGTGCAAGAGCGACGTACTTTCCAACTTGGGCAGAACGCACGACCGTCTCGTCCCAGACCGTTGGCAGATCCCGAAAAAACTCGATACCCGGTTGTCCACTGTAGTTCAGTGGCCTGTCGCAGAGAACGACAAGTGGACTTTCGTAGATTACAGTCATCGCCAATTGTCGTGCACGCGTGCCCATCACTTCCGCGGGAGCTGTCATATTCCATCGCTCGGGCGGACGGTTGATAAATCCAACGGGTGTAAAGTCCATGGGACCGAGCAGTCCTCGCGTGAAGGGGAGCATGACTGAGTGTTGGGATCAGCACGGATCAAGTCACGAGTTAGTTTAGCGTTGTGTAAGCAAGCAAACAAATGAGTTTTCTTGATCAGTTCTTTATCTTGCTCTTACTCCCATCTACAATGGCAAAGATGTTGGACTCACTGCAACTCCAGGGACTCGAATTATGAAACATACATCAACGACTCTCGCCTTCCTTTTGACGATTCTCACCACCGCGTTTGCCTTCTCCTCGGATTCTTCGGGAGGAATCCTGGAAGAGTCCGGCGTCCAAGGCGGACTAATCATTCATCTCGGTTGCGGCGATGGTACGCAGACTATCGCTATGCAAGCGAACGACGGCTGCCTTGTCCAGGGACTCGATACGGATCCGTCTCAGATTGCTCAGGCCAGGCAAAGGATTGAGTCACTGGGAAAATCTAAGCAAGTTTCCGCTGATGTTTGGGACGGCTCACGATTGCCTTATGCTGATGGGATCGTCAATCTTCTCTCTGTTGAGGACATCGGGAATCTCGATTCATTGTTACCCGAGGCGAAACGCGTCCTAGCTCCGCGCGGCGCGCTGATGGCTCGTGATGGAGAGGACGGTCCCTGGCGTCGCATCTTCACGCAACTGGTCCCCGATACGATCGACGACTGGACGCATTTTCTCCACAGTCCGGGAAATAACGCGGTTGCGAACGACTCCGAAGTCGGCATCCCTCGGACATTGCAGTGGGATTGTGGCCCCAAATACAGCCGATCACATGAGATGGACGTCAGCATCGCGGCCTCGGTCACGGAAGCTGGCCGTTTGATCTCGATCGTCGACAAAGGCCCCGCCGGACTTCTCGGCAAGAATATTCCTGATCGATGGGTCGTCGAAGCACGCGACGCCTTCAGCGGTGTTTTCCTTTGGGAACGACCGATGCGAGAGTGGAACTGGAGAGTTTGGAAACCAGAGTTAACAGAACTCGAAGACTGGACGTCGCTCATCGCGCAGCGTCGACTGGTCCCCGCGACGTTGCCCCGACGATTGATCGCGGTCGATGGCCGGATCTATCTAACGTTTGGCATTGGCGAGGCGGTCACGGTACTCGATGCCGCAACCGGGGAAACGATTCACGAATATTCCGGCACGGAAGGAACGGATGAAATCTTGCTCGACGAAGACGTTCTCGTCCTGACAGTGCGATCGTCGCAACGTGAAACGGCTTTGACCAATCCCGATCTTTCGTTGCAAGCTAGATCATCCAGAAGTCCGATGGACGTCCATGAAAACGGACGCGTCATGGCGATCGATGCGAAAACAGGAACCCTACTTTGGGAAACGGCGGAAGGCCAGGTCGTCCCCTTTACTCTCAGCATCAAACAAGATCGGGTCTTTTATCATTCAGGCGAAGAGCTGATCTGTCTCGACCTGACGACGGGCGGCGAACTCTGGCGTCAAGCGGATACGACGACCGATTCCAACCGATGGGACGTTCGGCATATTCTGATCGCGCATGAGGATGTCGTATTCCTCTCACTTCCGAAATCGAAATGCCATGCGTTTGACGCCGCGACGGGCGAACTGCTCTGGTCCGGTTCCGGCGGACGGGGCTCGGCCTTCAACACGACGCCGCTTGAAATGTTCATCATCGATGGACTGCTTTGGTTCACTTCGGGCAAGGAACTGCAAGGGCGGGATATCCATTCTGGCGAAGTCGTTCGAACGGTCGAACTTCCCTCTTACATCCTCACGCCCGGCCATCATCTGCGATGTTATCGCGCACGAGCGACAAACCGTTTCATTCTCGACAACAAACGCGGCATCGAGTACATGGACGTAACGGAGGAAGAGGAGCATCAGAAAAACGATTGGATTCGAGGCGCCTGCCGATACGGTGTTCTGCCCGCCAATGGTTTGATCTACTCGACGCCGACGCCTTGCAGTTGTTATCAGACCGTGCTTTTGAAAGGCTTCAACGCCTTATCGGACGAACTTCCTCCCGAACCGGACGAGTCAGAACTTGTAACGGGCCCGGCGTTTGGCGCTTCATTATTGACAACCGAAGCCGCAAATATTTCCGATGATTGGCCAACCCTTCGGCGCAACACGGCTCGTGAAGGAATCGCCTTGACGAACGTCGGACCGTCCCCCCGCCCATGCTGGGCGCAAGAACTCGGCGGTCGGCTGACACAACCGATCGTAGCAAACGGTCGACTGTACGTTTGTTCTCGTGAGAAGCGAATGCTCTACGCAATTGACGCGCAAACCGGTGAGATTCTTTGGAGTCAGATCGCACCGGCTGAAATTGATTCGCCGCCCACCTACTGTCAAGGAATGCTGCTGTTCGGTTGTCGCGACGGATGGGTTTGTAATCTGAGAGCCGACGACGGCGCATTGATCTGGCGTTTTCGAGCCGCGCCCGTCGAGCGAAAGATCGTCTCCTACGGTCAACTCGAATCGAGTTGGCCCGTCCATGGCAGCTTGCTCGTGTTGCAGGAAGAAGATCGAACCGTTGTTTATGCTGCGGCAGGTCGCAATTCCTACATTGACGGCGGCATCTATCTTTACGGCCTCGACGTCGAGACGGGCGACGTTCTTTACCAGCAGAGGATCGCCAATCCAGCACAGGACAATGAAGAAAGATATGCCGCGCACGAAATGGAAGGAGCGCAACCGGACGTCATGGTCTTTGACGGTGAGTACATTTCCATGCAAAGCAAGGTCTTCGACCGAGAGCTGAATCCGGTGCGACTTCCGGCCTCGCCGCACATCTTCGCAACAGGCGGATTTCTCGACGACCAAGCCTGGCATCGCAACTTCTGGCTCTACGCGCCAGGCTGGACTCAGATGAACAAGTTCGTCAACATGTTCCCCAATGTCGGGCAGCTATTAGTTCACGAAGAGGGCCGCTCCTACGGCGTAAAATACTTCACCCAAACGCAGGGACAGAGTCGCGTCTTCTATCCCGAGCAACAAGGCTACTTTCTTTTCTGTGACCGCGACGACGATATGTGCGACTCACTCCTCGTCGATCTGCTCGATCCTTCGGCCGCATCGTCGAGAGGAGCTGGCTCGCGCCAAAGCAATAGTAATTGGGAGACGACTGAAGCGACCGTCTGGAATGCATGGCTCCCGATACGCGTTCGGGCGATGGTCAAAACGGGACCGACGCTTTTCATTGCGGGCCCCCCTGACATGATTCCAGAAAACGATCCGTCCGCTCCGTTTGAAGGACGTTCGATTGGTGAATTACGAGCGATCGATGCAGCCACCGGCGAAGAACTTTCCCAGTGCGACCTAACTTGCTCACCAATATTCGATGGTTTGATCGCATCTGATGGGCGCCTTTTCATGTCACTTGAGAATGGCGTCATTGAATGCTGGTCCGAAACGGGAAACTAACGGTGTTTTTTCATAACCGAAAACATACATGTTCAAGGAACACAATTTTCCGACAGTTACTCCTTACTGTCATGTTCGCATCGATTTTCATCGGCGCTGCGAGAACAGGCGCCGAGGAACCGAGTGGGGGAATTGTCGAAGACTCTAGCGTCAAAGGCGGCTTGGTCGTTCAGATCGGCTGTCCCAATGGTGCGGATATCGTCGGTGATCGCCGGATTGCAAAACCAATCCCTGACGATATCGATGAATGGACGCACTGTCGGATCAACAAGCTCTGAAGATCGGATTCGATTTATGACAGTGATTAAAAACTACTCTTTTGCGTTGTGGGTCTTGATTTTGCTTCTCCTTGCGGTCCAGGGCTTGGCATCGGATGAATCTTCCGTTATTGAGCAGATACGCAACGCCAGTGAAGTGCGTGGCGGGTTGATTGTTCACCTTGGCTGTGGAGACGGTCGTCTCACGGCGGAGTTGTGTCAGGAAGGGCAATATCTTGTTCACGGTTTGGACAGAGACGAAAATCGTATTGAGGCTGCACGAGACTACCTAAGTAATCTCGGACTGTACGGTCAGGCATCCGTGTGTCAGTTCGACGGAACACGCCTCCCCTACGCTGATAACCTTGTGAATCTGATTGTCGCGGAATCCCCATTTGAAGTCTCTGAGGATGAGATCCTTCGCGTTCTGGTGCCTCACGGTAAGGCGCATATTCAAAAAGACGGCCAGTGGCGATTACTTGTGAAACCGTGGCCGGATGACATGGATGAATGGACGCATTTTCTCCACGAGGCTGATGGCAACGCCGTATCGAGGGACCGTCAGGTAGGGCTCCCGGAACGTCTTCGCTGGATTGACGATCCCGTCTTCTCACGTCATCACGATGAAGTACTCGCAACAAGTGCGATGGTGACCGGAGGCGGTCGGCTGTTCTCGATCGTCGATGAAGCGCCCCGCGCAACCTTTCATCCCGCTATCGGAGGCAAGTTCTCCTTGATTGCCAGAGATGCGTTCAACGGCCTTGTCCTCTGGAAAAAACCGATCGAAGATTGGGGCTGGCAAAGTTGGGGCACGCAGCAGAAAGTCCGCTTCAGTCAACCGATTCAACTTCCCAAGCGGATGGTCGTCGACGGCGACAGACTTTACGTCACGCTGGGTTGGAACGCGCCGGTTTCCGTCCTCAATGCGCAAACGGGCGAGTTGATCGAGGTCCTTAATGAAACGGATTACGCGGACGAACTGCTCCTTTCCGACGGCAAGCTGATCGTCTCGGCTTATCAGCATCCGATACGTCCGCTTGATCTTTCGGCAGACGAGAATTCGCTCGGCATTAAGAAACGAATCGTCGTCATCGATTTAGCGACAGGTCGGAAGCTTTGGGAGTCGGCTTGGCTCGACGGGCTCAACGCTCGCCATGACGCTGTAGCGCCGCAAACTCACCTGGAACTAACGGTCCGTTCCGGAAGAGTCTTCGCAATCACGAAAGACGATATCGTCTGCTTCTTGTTGCAAGAAGGCACGCGTTTGTGGGCCAGACCGCGTCCGGATCATTCCGTCTTTCACATGAACCTCGGCGTGAATACGAGCGACAACTGCACTGTCGTCGCCGACGACGAGCGGCTCTACGTGGCTCAGCCCGTCAGTACGCTTTTTAAGAACTTTCACACGATCCCTTGCGATCTGTACGCCTATGACGCGCAGAGCGGTGAACAGCTTTGGATGCTTCCGGAAAAGATCGGTTCCTTCGCCTGGGGGATCCATGCCGATCTCTTTTTGATCGATGGGCTTCTTTGGACGCATGAACATATTGCCCGCGAGATGAAGGGGTCGAATCCCGTCGGGCAGGACTCCATCCCCTATGCTCTGTTGTCGATCAATGCCGAAACTGGACTGATAGAGCGGCGGATCGACACGCGAACGATTTTCAATATCGCACATCATCATCGATGCTATCGCAACAACGCGACCGAACGATTCGTACTTTCCGCCCGACGTGGAACGGAATTGACGGATTTGGAAACCGGCAACTTGTTCGTCAATCATTGGCTTCGCGGGGAGTGCCGATTCGGCATGGTTCCGGCCAACGGCTTGCTTTACGCTCCGCCGGATCCTTGTTCTTGCCATGCCCGAATCAAGGTAAATGGAATGTTAGCGATTGCTGAGGGGGAGACGCCTGAAGAGGATGCATCGCCTAGACTCGTCAAAGGACCGGCTTTTGGGAATATTTCGGCTGGATCTGTCGCCTCAAACGATTGGCCCATGCATCGTGGGAATCCTCAACGGCAGGGCTGCGCCGAGAACACAGTCGGAGATCTTTCTCAAGAGTGGAGAGTTGATCTTGGGGATACGATCACTCAAGCGATCTGTGTAGGCGAGCGGATATTCGTCAGTTGCAAGGACACGCATCGAGTCAAGGCATTAAGTCTGGAGGACGGCGGTCTGCTCTGGGACTTCACCGCTTCCGGAAGGATCGACAGCCCTCCAACTTTCTCGGATGGTCGCTTGCTTTTTGGCTCAGCTGACGGTAACGTCTATTGCTTGCGTGCCGATGATGGAGAGCTTGATTGGAAA
>Ga0307987_1001278_pt1 | contig 13928 bp, 7 predicted proteins | sample EllFjometagen181_FD_203157 | JGI IMG/M metagenome (GOLD analysis project Ga0307987, IMG submission 203157) | Marine microbial communities from Ellis Fjord, Antarctic Ocean - #181 | ecosystem: Environmental > Aquatic > Marine > Unclassified | place: Southern Ocean | collected 2014-10-08
TTGTCATTAAGATGGCATCCCTACAGGATTCATATTACATGATTATATAATCTCCACAGGTTAAAACCTGTGGCTACCAAGATATCGCCCCTATGGGGCTTGTACCCACAATAATTAATGAAGAACCGAATAATATTAAACTCTTAATTAAACATACAAATATCAATAATGTTCAATGTATAAATTTTAATAAAAGAAATATAACATTTAAAACAATAGAATAAAAAAATCATTCTGCTGTCAATCATTCTGCAGAAAAAAAGACAAAAAGAATTTTGTATACAATAATTCTGTCATGAAAATGATTCTGTAGAAAAATACTGTAAAGAAAAAACAAACATGAAAATAGGAAAAGGAAAAACAAACATGAAAATCGGATTATTACCATTCTATCTCAAGCTTTATGATGAGATCTGTCCTGAAAAAAATGATGAAATGGATGCTTTTGTTAGAAAGATCGGGCTAGAATATGAAAAACGCGCAATTAAAGTTTTTGTCGCACCAATATGTAAAGAAAAAAATGAATTTCAGAGCGCAATATCTCAATTTGAGAAGGACGATGTCGATGCAATCGTTACTCTTCATTTGGCATATTCACCATCTTTGGAATCAATAGATGCTATTGCAGGAACGAAACTGCCAGTGATAATTCTCGACACTACACCTGATTTCAACTTCGGGTTTGACCAGACTATAGATAAAATCATGTATAATCATGGTATTCATGGTGTGCAGGACTTCTGCAACCTGTTGGTTCGACGTAACAAGGATTTTATACTGGAAGCTGGGCACTGGGAAAAATCAGATATAATAGACCGAACAGTTTTATCTATTTCTGGCTGTCAGGCTGCCAGAAACATGAGAAATGCTCGTGTAGGGATAATTGGTGAACCATTTGACGGAATGGGTGACTTCGCAATACCGTTTGATATACTAAAAAAAGAAATCGGCATGGAAGTGGTGTCTGCAAGTTCAGAACAAATCGCTGAAATGATGCCGAAGATTGACTCTGTTGAAGTTAACGCAGAAATGGAGAAAGACTTAAAGAATTTTCAACATGACACTTCACTTGGCAATGAAGAATTAGCCTTATCCGAAGCCGCTGGATTAGGCGTACGTAAGTGGATAGAACAACAGAAACTAACAGCCATGACTGTAAATTTTCAGAGTATAACCGGAGCTCCAGGACTTCCTGTAACACCGTTCCTTGAAGTTTCCAAAGCAATGTCACGCGGCATAGGTTATGCCGGTGAGGGAGATGTTATAACCGCCGCTTTATGCGGAGCTTTAATACAGATTATTCCCGAAACTACATTTACAGAAATGTTCTGTCCTGACTGGGAAGGCAATAAAATATTTATGTCTCATATGGGGGAAATCAATACTGAATTGATAAGTGGAAGTCCTATACTTGAAATACGGCCATATCCATTCTCGGCAGCGGCAGATCCGGTGATTGCTTCCGGCTGTCTTAAACCGGGAACTGCACATTTAATCAACCTCGCGCCGGGAGCAAACGATACTTTTACCTTAATTATCGCACCGGTCGAAGTTTGTAACACTGCGGGCAACGAAGCAATCAACAGCGGCATTCGAGGCTGGATAAAGCCAAAAATGCCTATTGTTGATTTCTTGAAACAATACAGTCTAAACGGCGGAACACATCATTCAGTCTTATGTTATAATATTTCTGCTATATTTACAGAAGCTTTCGCAAAATCAATGAACTGGAATTTTGTTATTATAAGTTAGAGCAATGAACGATTGAGATGTCGTGTAGATGTGTTAGCGAGGACAAGGTTGGCTTCTCAAAAAAATAGAAGCATAGTGAGCTATGTTGTGTTTTTTTGAGAAGATCAACAGTCGCCGCAGGTAACAGGTAAAAGATCAACCGTGAATTGCTCTAGCCTGGGGTGGGATCGGCGTTTTAGCGAGGAGGTCGGAGGTAGACGCCTCCCTCCTCGAGTTGAATGTTCCTATCGGCGGGCAAAGCCAGCGTTAGTATTTCCTAATCGAAGGTAATGATTATTCCAACGGTGAACCATTAAAATCCACCTACCATTAAAATCTAAAAAATAGATAAAAGAGGGGTTTTTTGTGAGTTTTTTTGTTGGCGATAACGAGCTGGTTGAGTATTGTTGACTTTTAAAGATTGAAAAAGAGTTGATAGGGTATTGTTAGGGACGTGAAGGGGGGGGGGAGGAAAAACTTTAAGAACTGAATATCCAATAACTAACACGGAATATCCAATATCCAAGGCAGGACAAAATGAACGTCCAACATCGAACGCTCAACGTCCAATATCGAATAAAAGACAAAATGAACGTCCAATATTCAACAAGGAATATCCAATAATTAATGAAGAATACCCCTCCGACACTCGCACGCGAGGTCACCTCCCCTAAACAGGGCAGGAGCACTTTAGGTCTAACGGTTTAAGGTGGATAAATGCGTGGAGGGTAGATATGGAATCTGCCCGTACGGGGGGCAGAAAGGGAAAAGGGTAAACGATGGTGTTGCTACGCAACCTATTTAATTAATGCCGAGCTTTCCCTTCAAGCTCAGCGTTCCCAGGGTAGCACTTGCATTTCTTCCCTCGGAGAGTGGCTTAGACTTTGTTTATTTTTATGGCTGAAACTTTATTTCCATTCAGCAACGTTACAGCTCATTATAATGCTTTTTTTACAATTATTGACAGAAGCTATTTGTTCGTTCATCAGGTCAGCTATGGCTACTCCACATGCATAACCATCGGCTATTAAAGCAGTCATAGGGATCTGTGCAGGTAGTTTGCTCTCTTTACTTAAAAGTGCAGTTATACTCATGTTTGACCAATTTTTAGGTGGCAGTGATGCAAGAGCATCAATTACACCGATAGTTTCATAATCATCGGTAATAATGAGTGCGTCAAAAGAAGTGCCTTTTTTAAATGTCTGCAAGGCTATCTGGAATGCCTGATTTGTAAGTTCTATGCCGTGATTGCTTGCTTTACATAATAAGTATGTTGGTTTTACATCATCTTCAGTCAGGTTCTCTGAAAGAATACTACGTTTAAACATAGCAGCAAGTGTTTCTTCTGGTTGAGAGCTTATTACACCAATTTTTCGTGCACCTTTAGAAATTGTAATTTTAAAGAGTCTTTCTATTTCTGCAGGCCAGTCGTAGTGAGCATATGAAAAATTTTGCCCGGGACCAGTGCTTACGACAAGATGGTCATTATTTGCAAGTATTCTATCTGCGCTATTATCACCAAGGTAAAGACAAATTATACCTGCAACTTCGGTGTGTTCTGATAGTTCAAGTTCAAGTGCAGCCGGTGTAATATGATGATAAATTAATGAACGATCTTTGCTCTGATCCGTTTTGCTCTGAGGAAGTGTTAATGTTTTCCAACCATGTTCTGCCAGTCGAGCAAAAATACCCTTGTTCTGTTCGGTAAAAAATGGATGATATCTGGAAAATTCCCATGAGTTGGCAATTGCTACAGTATCGCGTCGTACAAGAGGCTGTGGATTTGCTGCATCGACATTTGATACAAAAGTTCCACTTCCTCGTGTTCGAGTAAGTATTCCTCTTTCTACTAATATGCCGAGTCCTCGCTTGATTGATTTTATACTTATTCCGTATTGCTCTTTCAGCATAGACTCACTTGCAAGTCTGTCACCTTCTTTGAGTGTGCCGCTAACTATGCCAGTTAGAATGTCATCTACTAATTTTGAATGGACTGGAGCAGAAAGAAGATCAGATTTTTTTGGAATTGGCATTATAGTTTTCCTTTTATTAATTTATACCCTAATAGTATCTTTTTTGATCAATTAAGTCAAGTATAATTTTTTTCTTTGGTTGTAACCCTTGATTTTACTGTTGGTGACTGTTTTTCCTTTTCGGTTCACAGCCCAGCTACTAAAAACAACATGAGCATGTTAAGACTTATACACTATTTACAACTTTAGTGGCTGGGCGACTCTACATTCTTTCCAAACAGCATTATTTGCAAGTTAATGTAGTGTTCTATCTGTGATCGGAGTATATTATATTTATTTTAAAATCATCACCCCAAAAGACAGAAAACAGAAAATCACTTCCTGATTTTATTGATTGAGCATTTTTATGTCAGCGAGGACGCTGACCCTCCCAGTGTGCAATGAATGGTCTATTTGGTGACTAAAACTCTTCTCTTATTTCCGTGGTTATCTGTGTCGATCAGTGGCTAAAATATCTTTTAATTTTCACTAATTAGTATAATGTTTTTTTTCTGTAGGATTATTACAAATGCAATCAGAGCCGCTGCCGCTGCCTCTTTATCAAAATGGAATTCAAGAGCAATTGTATCTGCAATTGTATTCAAGTCTTTTTTACCGTCGATGAGTTCGACAGTACGCCGACCTACCTCGTCAAGCAAAAGTATATGATTTCTGTTTCTTAGTGATGGAACAAAGTAATGCCACCATCTTTTTTTATGACTTTTCTTTTCTTGGTTGGCCCATCTTAGGCAAAAGCCATGCTGAGGATGTTTTATTCTTTTAACAGATGAATGCATGATGACAATTGCATTTAGTATTACAGAAGTTTCAACAGTCTGCTGAATCTTTTTTTCTCTATTATCTCTCTTTTTTTTTCTAAACATCTATTTTCCCTGTTGGTCATTTTCCATATCTTCAAGATGGAATTCCTCTTGGCTTAAGACTTTATCGAGCTTTCCGTCAAGAATCCAGCATATGCGTGCTGAAGATTTAAGCATCTTAGGGTCATGAGTTGAACATACAACAGTAACACCTTCCTCGTTATTAAGTTCTTTTAAAAGGTCAATAATTTCTCCACCGGTTTTTGTATCCAAATTACCAGTTGGTTCGTCAGCCAAAATTACAGATGGCATATTGGCGAGAGCTCTCGCAACGGCAACCCGCTGTTGTTGACCACCTGAAAGCTCGAATGGTTTATGATGCATCCTATGCCCAAGCCCAACCCTTTTAAGAATTTTTTCACCACGTTCAGCTGCTTCTTCTTTACTTGTGCCCTGAAAAACCATCGGAAGTGTGACATTCTGCAGTGCAGACATCACCTGAATAAGGTTAAAGGTCTGAAATATATAGCCGATACGATTACATCTAAACCAAGCTTGCTCGCTTTCACTCATATCAAAAACAGATTGCCCTTCAAAAAACACTTTACCGGAAGTTGGCACATCGAGAGCACCAATCTGATTGAACAAGGTTGACTTTCCTGAACCGGAAGGTCCCATAATTGATATAAATTCACCTTTGAAAATATCAAGAGATATTCCTTTCAGTGCCCAGAGTTCTTCTTCTCCGGTGATGTACAGTTTTTTTACATCCTCTGTACTTATAATTACGTTTTTATCATTGCTCATATTTGCAGTTCCGATTACTGTGTTTTTATTAATGAAAATCGCTGCTGAAATCAATCTCATCAGGTTTTGCGGACTTAACTATTCTTCCATCGTTAATCCATAGAATTCTGTCAGATGCCTGAAGCATTTTCAGGTCATGGGTGGCCGAGATAATAGTAACATTCAGTTCATTTTGCAGATGACATAACAAGTCAATCATTTCCTGTCCGGTATTCTGGTCAAGATTGGCGGTAGGTTCGTCTGCAAGCACAATTTCCGGGGAATTCGCCAGACTTCTAGCAATAGCAACCCGCTGCTGCTGACCACCGGAAAGTTCGGCTGGTTTATGAAGAATTCTATGTCCAAGACCAACCATTTTAAGAATTTTAATTCCTTGTTCACGAGCTTCTTCACCATCAATTCCGGCAAAACTCATTGGCAAAGTGACATTTTCAAGGCATGTCATCACTTGGATAAGGTTAAACGACTGGAATATGTAGCCGATTTTTCTGCAGCGTAGCCATGCAAGTTCATCCGTATCCAGTTGTGCGATATCCACCTGGTCAATGTAAACTTTTCCTGAAGTTGGTTTTGAAAGGGCACCAATTGCATTAAAAAGAGTTGACTTTCCTGAGCCAGAAGGCCCCATAATTGAAAGATATTCTCCTTTGAGGACATCTAGAGTTGCCCCGCGAAGAGCATGAGTTACCTGCGATCCCATTTTATAGGTTTTAACAATATCAACTCCACGAATAATGACTTTCTCTTTTTCTTCAGAGGGCTTCTTAAAAAGCAAATTAAGTTTTTCTTTTTCTATTATCATAATACCTCTTATAAATTTGATCTTAATGCATCAGCCGGAACCATGTTTGATGCGACTCTAGCCGGATATAGTGCCGCCATTATGGAAAGTAGGATTCCTACAGCAAGACTTGCAAATCCGAAACCACATATTAAAAGAAAATCAACAGATGAGAAAACCAGTCCAAATCCGTATGATATGGAATATGCAAGTATTGAAAAAACAGCACCGACAATAACACCTAAAAGACCACCTACAATGCCCATAAGAGATGATTCGAGCAGAAATATATGTCGAATAAAGCTAGATAATGCACCTAGGCATTTCATGGTTCCTATTTCACGAAAACGTTCAGTCACAGACATAAGCATTGCATTAGTTATGCCAATCACTGTAACTAGTAGAGAAATAATACCAATCCAAATACTTCTGAATTTATCCTGCTCCGCCTTTTTTATTTTTTTGTCTATTTCTTCCTGAGACCATGATCTCGAAAGTATAACAAGCTGACTTTGAGGAATAGCTGGAATTTTAACATCCGGAATTGTGGTTGCCAAAACTTTATTATTATCCTTAGATAATAGTTTGTTCCAATCTCTATCTTGAATTTTGCCATCTCCCATCATGAAAAGAGCAATGCTTTCTCCTCCGGCAAATTCCTGATTAGAAACTTTTGTAATAGATTTAAGAGAGCTAGGCAATTTACTGTCATCCACAATTTGTATTTGTTGGACGCCATCCTTCTCAAAGGATTCAAGAGTGCGAATTTCGACTTCCGAGAGATTTCCAACGACAATCAAGCTGATTGTTTTGTTTTTTAAGAAGCCTACCTCAGCTTTGACGAAATTACCAATTCGCAGGACTTCTTCACGTATGGCATCTTCGTCATTAACACCTTTTTTAATCATCTGTCCAGTTAGGATTGACATTAGAAATGCTATACCGCATACAACACCGGTAATGGTTACAATTGAACGTCCCAGTCGGATTTTAATTCCTTGGAGCACTACCTCCATAGCAACCTTCAATGGAAGTTTAACCTGTTTGTGATTGTTGTTATCTGTTCTGGTCATGTTTGTCCTCAAAATGGTGAATTTGATACAGCGTTTTTAATTAAAGTCATAGCAATTGTTGCCATTCCGATAAGCCCCACTCCTGTGAAATACCCAGCCATGAGTGTCGGTGCCATCCGTAAAAAGTTTTTTGCACCAAATTTTTTCTGAAAGTAGAAACGTCCAAACATGGCACCTACAATTTCCAGAACCATAACATGAGGCAGTTGTCCGAACCCCCTTATCATTCCAAAAATCAACATAGTAGGCAGACCAAACATGGTAAATATGACAAATAGTGTAACAGTCAAAGCTGCACCACTAGTAATTACCTTTGGATGCAATGCTTTTGCAAACTCAGAATCGGCAAATGACTTTTCAATTTCCTCTTCTCCCTCCCGTCTGAATGTTGATGAAAAAAGCAGCGTGTTCTGCTTTGACATCAGTTCCCAGTTTTTCTGTGCTGCCGGAAAGATATCCGAAGGCACAGCATTAGATTTCCAGATAAACGCCCAGAAAACAAATGAAAGTATAAAAAGCACAGGAATAACGACCAGATCAGCCTTAAGTAATGAACGAAAGCTAACTCCTGTAAGCTCGTTTACCCTAAATGCCTGAGCCTGCTGACCATAGTTCTGAATTGGAACCGGAGCCAGCCAAATATCGATTTTTTTGCAGCCTGAAAGTATAAATGATCCTTCTCGTACAAATGGAATAGCAACACTCTGACCAGTAATTCCGAGCAACCTTGCATTTACATAAGAGATAAAAGGGTTATATAGAAACGCAAAAACAATCAGGAATCCGATGATACCGGGTACAAGTATATTGACTACGATAACCATTGAAGAAGCGGCAACTAAATATCCTGTAAGAGCAAGCCACATCGGATAATCCCCTCGTCCCAGATTAGGTGTCTTCCAAAGATTGGAAGTTCCGCGATCCAAGACATCCGTATCAGTTTTTGTGTTTTGTTTTTTGGCTTCTTTGGAATTTTTAACTATATCTTTAACGGTTGAGTAGATACTTATAATAGCAATACCGGCAGCACTACCAATACCAAAACTCATCCAGAAGTCAACACCATTGACAAAAGTTGTATTGATTGTATCCATCCCAGGCTGCCATTGACTCAAAACACCCAGACTATGAAGAATAGGATTTGCCACAATCGTAACTAGTATGGCTATAAAAGATCCGACAACAGCCCAGAAAGGAAGAACAAAGCCAAGAAGAACAATGCCGGCATCAAGCACCATTCCGGTGGGTGTTGCAGGCAGGATATTCTCAGTCAATACTGTTGTATCAATAAAAGGCTGGGGAATGATAAAGAAAGGTTTATCCAACACCAAACCAGTAATTGCCGGAACTCCAATTTGAATAATTCCAAAAGCAATACCAATGACGGAACCCAATGAAAAAATACGCCATTTAGAAAATGTTTTTTCTCCCTTCTTTGCAGCATCCTCTTTTTCTTTTTCAATGTCTTCTTCACTTTTTTCTACCTCGGTCAGAGCAAGAGCACCTTGTGCCCTAATTGGAGCCATAGGGAACGGAAGTTTTTCAACATCTGAACAAAGCCTGAAAAAAAAGTAACCCATAGTATATTTGTTGATAAGCCCGACAATAGAAATGAAAAAGAGCAGAGCGATTGGTTTAATCCAGTCAATATGGAACAGCAATCGTTCAGTTATTGCAGTACTGTCAGGTTTCGGACAGTACCATGTGGGAAAGAAATCTCTCATCCCCATATCTCTTGCTGCATCTGAAGTTACCAGGTATGTACGATATATAATTTGTCCGAATGGTCCGCCAGGAAACATTATATTTGCAGCCAGCATTGCGGTTGCGGCATGCAGAAGAATAATTAGATTTCCTTTCGTCATTGGCTTCATTGCCCGACGTGAAATTTCACTGAAAAGAATAACTGTAACCCATGTTGCCGCACTGCTCATGCTTCCACCTGTCATCAGCCCCAGGTAAATGGCACCAGGCATCATAACAACACCACAGAAAATGATGCCTATGATTGTAGTCCAGCCAAAGCCACTTTCAAATGTGGTTGGAGTATCTAGTAGATTACGATATTGTTCCAGTTCTTTATCCACTTTTTTTGTGTCAGCCATTAAATTCTTCTCCTCGTTCAACTTCATTTATGATAAGAGTTTTTGCTTCCTCATACAGTTCTTGTTTCATTTCATCAGAAACGGCCCTCCAGTGTAGGAAGTGCTGACGTATTTTCTTTATAAATCTCAGATTTAATCTGTTCCATGATTCTAAAGTTCCAGAAAGTCGGGTAAGAGTTATACTTGAAATATATTCACCTGTATCTACATCGGTTGCAAACTTAATTTGCATTGTCTGCGACACACCCAGATCAAAAGGTTTGAGCCAAATAGGAACCTCAATTTGAGGAATATAACTATCATTATCAAGTTTATCAAGTTCTGGAGAAATTCCGACGACAGGTTTACCAGCATAAAACGGACCGGAACTACCGTCTCCATTGTTTAGCATATATTTATAGAAGAATGCTATAACAGCAATCCTTTCCATATGATTATATGTGAAAGGTAAGTCAAAAGAGATGACATTATCTTCAGGTTCCGGGACTGTCCATCCTGCTTCATCTGCCGGTTCAGCAATTTTCATTGCTTGTCTTGCTGGATATATTGTTGAGAGGAATACGGCCAAGGTGATTGTCAGAGAAGCATAGACAGTTGCAATAGAAGTAAAGTTCATGTTAATTCCGCCAGTCCATCCCAGCGCCATCAGAATACGTCCAACTCCCTGACTTAGGATGTATCCAAGAAGGGCTCCGACAACAGAATATACTACAGCCTCGGCTATAAACATAAAAAACACATATTTAGGGGCTATACCTACTGCATTGTAAACATAAATTTCATCACGTCTTTCATATACAGAACCTTTCATAGTGTTCAGCACAGTTAGTGCTGCAATAAACAGCGGGATCAACATGTCAATCAAACCAATCATCGAACTTTCCCTAGCTCTTTGTCCGAAGTAGGCAATGCCTGCCAAACCATAATATGTGGCTTTGCCGCTCTGCTCAAGATAATTATCTACCTCCTGTTTTGCACTCTTAAAGTCGGTGTTTGTCATGTCTATCGCTACCGAAACAATTCGTACGCCTCCCCGAATATTTGCACCAAATTTACCATTTAGTCCAATAAATAGATCAGAAGCAGGTATTCTTATATCCTCTTTCTCTGCAAGTATACTTCCGTTATATATTTTTGGGGTAACCATTGCAGTGAGATCAAATGGTAGAAGGTTGTCACCATCCAAATCAAGCAGCTGCTCAAGGGATGAAGATTTAAAAATGCCATGAACCAAGAATTTTATTGAGTTAAGCTGGACAACAACTTCGTTCTGGTCAACACTTTCGGGAGTTATACCAAGATTTTCAGCGGTTTTGTCGGAAATTATAATTGGGGATATTATATCTGAATCATTATTATCATTTTGTTGTTTTGTGAACCATCCGTTGTGGGTAAGCAATTCTATTTTATTCTGCAGAGGCTCTGTATGAGAAAACAATACACCTGAAGCTACTTCAACAGACCTAGCATTGTCTCCGTCTCCAATCGTCATCATGATTTCTGGTGGTAGAAGTTCGGCAGTTTTCCAACTTCTTTTTCCCAGGAACATGCTTCTTTCATTAATATCATAATTTTCACTATATCTTTTTTTCAGAGCGGTGGTTTCTGCAGCACCAATAGGTTTAAATAAATCTTCTTTTATTAATATTCCCTGATAATTTGCTTTAGCTAAGGGAGAAAGTCTATCGACAATATCACTTTGTATTGAGGTAAAACAAATCATAACAAATGTAAGAAGAATAAGTGTGCTGCAAGTTAGGCCGGTTCTTACTTTTCGCCTATGCATATTGTTGAGTCCCAGCATAAATGCAGTTATTAAAATACCCAATGTATTTACATTGGCACCTTTTACATGTCCTTGTGATTTTTTCAGGGCATCAATATTCTCTTTGAACTTACCAGAAAGAATGATTGTTATTCCGGCGGAAACGAGCATAATAACAAATCCAAGAAGTATCATGAAAGAAGAGCGTATCATCTGAAATGCAGGATGCAGTAGTCTTAGCAGCATAAATACAACAAGAAAAATTATAGACTGTGCAAGAAGTTGTTTTCTGATGTCAGTAAAACCAAAGGCAAGTTTCTCAAAGAAAAAGATAAATGGAACAAGCAACCCCATATACCAGAGCACTCCTATAATTGCTTCGGAAATAGAATTTCGGATCACCGGATGATTTAAAGTATTGTATGTTACCGATTGAGCAGCCGCATGATTACGAACTACATATGCCAAATCATTGGAATAACTCTTATCCAGGTTCTCAAGACCTTTTTGGTTAAAAGATGTGGTCATCTCATCGACCATGCCATATTTATCCTGCAACTTGATTCTTTTGTCATTCATAAAACTCATAGACCTTGCAACTTCACTAGGCACATTGTATAAAATTTTGTTTTCCATGGGCAGGTAACCGTTGCCGTCAATATCCTTGTCATCATTACCAATAAAACCCGAAGGAATACCAAGCATAAATGCTCTGGTATTAAGAACAAGTTCATTTTCTGCAGAACCCGATTTAAGCTCAACAAAGAATCTCTCATCGGGTTTAATAAATTCGAGAATTCCTTCATCTCTATTAAAACGGTGATGGTTTGGAAATTCTTCCAATCCGCGTCTGGAAATAAATGCCGCATCGCTATATGGCTTGAGCGTCTGAGGGTTAATTCTGTCAAGAATAGCAACAGGAGCACCTCTATATAAAACAAGATTTACATTCTCTAACTTATTTCGAAGCTTCATAGACTTGTATATACGTTGTGCACTCTGTCCCTCATCTTTATAAAAATAAATAAGTCCGTTATCATCAAATAAAACCGCCTCCGGGGAGTAACTCCATGATGCGACAAAACGTGAAAGAATCATGTCTTTTGAATAAGAACCATAAGGGTTGGTAAAAAAGAAGTTAATAGAACTGTATCCGGCCTTATTGTCAATTATTTTCTCACTCTGCTGATTCAGTTTGCGTGTCATAAGGGCGTTTTCTAATGGAAAGTTAGGTACAACTGAAGTACCTATACCTGATGCATATACATAACCGCCAATATCTTTAATAGTTGTATATTTCAGCTTCTCAAACTGTCCGTTGCCATAAATTAATGACAGAAATGTCTGGCCGAACACCTGCAATGTTTTTTCAATAGAATTTAGGTGTTCTGTGTAGTCAATATATACTGGAGAACTATATGAATCATAATCTGCACCTATTGAAACTATACTGAATGCAGGATAAGATAATTTAGACCAGTATTGTGAATGAAGTGGCAATAATGAGATGTTTTTAACTATTTCATCACCTTGATTTTTACCGTTAAACATGATATCAACCTGTTCTTCCAGATTTAAATCAAAAATGGCATCTTGAATGATATCCTTAATGGCGAATGCAGAGGAGCCATGTTCGATTTCTTTTCCTCCGGAAAAACTAATGGTTTCATTATCTTCAACTTCATCTTTTACTGCAAATGCAGGTGCAAAAACAATTAAGTTATCATATGAAGATAATACTTCATTAATGGCAATATTCTGGTCTAAACGCTTCTTCATATCTGTATGATAATCATACAATTGTAGCATTCTATCCACCATTTTGGCATGGAAATTATCAAACGGGGTCTTATTCTCTCCAATCAGAACCAACAATTTGTTGATTGGATATGATGACAATTCGTTTGCATCATCAAAATCTCGTTTTGCAGCAATAAATCTTTTATATTCCAGACTGTTCAGATTAGGAACAAGTTGCTTCTTGAATTCTGCTTGGGCAAGAGTCAATATTTCAGACTTCTTAAAAACATAGACACGTAGAACATATTTAAGTTGCTCTGTAAAAAACTTTTTAACTTTACTGTTATATGAATTTAACTTTTCTTCTGTTTCAGACGCATCCACACAAAACTTCTCATTCTTAAATGACTCAAGAATTTGTTCTAGTTCAAGAATTTTGTTCTTATTGTCAGACTGTTTTTCCAACAAGTAGTTTCTGCGAAACTTTCCTTCGCCACTTCTACCTATGGTTCTTAGAATTTCATTTTGACTATCACGCCCATTCATATCACCTGCTGTAACAATAAAAATTATATCCCTTTTCAACGTGTTTCTATTATATGCTTGAACACCTTTAAGCACTTGCAGTTGAATTGCGAGTTGCAGAGCATTAAAAGAGCAGTTGTTCAAGTCGGGAAGAACCGTAAAACCGTCATAGCTTACAGGCATGATAATCGCTTCTTTATTTGGAGCGTCAGCTCTTAACATTCCTAGAATATTAATTGAAGATATATTTTTAAATTCAGTATCAAGTTTGATGGTAATTTCTTTGCCTAAATACTCAAAAATACTTTTATCAGCAACCGCAGATATATAATTGAGGGGAATTTGCATGTTCATTTCGTTCAGGCTTTTCCATTGAAGTTCTGAAATACCTTCCGGATGAGATATTAGTACAGCTTTGAATCCCATTGCTGCATAGTTGTTAATCGAGTTTCCCATGGCCACTGGCACTGGTTTGCTAAAGTCAATTAAAGCAATTTTATCTCTAAATGTTTTTGCAGTGTTAATGTCTTTTTCATCAATAAGAAACAGTTGGCCGGTTAAACCATCT
>Ga0307987_1001280_pt1 | contig 13907 bp, 13 predicted proteins | sample EllFjometagen181_FD_203157 | JGI IMG/M metagenome (GOLD analysis project Ga0307987, IMG submission 203157) | Marine microbial communities from Ellis Fjord, Antarctic Ocean - #181 | ecosystem: Environmental > Aquatic > Marine > Unclassified | place: Southern Ocean | collected 2014-10-08
GGAAAAAAATAAATATTAAAAATAACTATTATAGAAGATAATAATACATTAATTAAACCAATTGGTAATAAAAATTTCCATTCTAATTGAATTAATTGATCTAATCTTAATCGTGGAAATGTCCATCTAATCCACATTATAATAAAAATAATTACGGATATTTTGGATAGAAACCATATATATGGTGGAATTAAATTCATTAAGGCATTAAAATAATCAAATCCATGAATATTAAATGGTAACCATCCACCTAAAAATAAAGTGGTCATAATGGATGCCATAATAAATAAATTAATATATTCTGAAAGAAAAAAGAATGCAAATTGTATACCAGAATATTCTGTATGAAATCCAGCAGTAAGTTCGCTTTCTCCTTCAGGTAAATCAAATGGCACTCTATTTAATTCTGCAATTGATGCTATTAAAAATATAATAAAGGATACAAGTGTAATAATATGTCCACGCCAAATCCACCATCCACTATGTTGTGATAAAATGATTTCTTGTAAATCTAAACTTCCAGAAAAAATGACAATTACCATAATGGATAAAATAATGGACAATTCATAGGAAAGTAATTGAGAACCAGCTCTCATTGCACCTAGTAAAGACCATTTATTATATGAACTCCATCCACCTATGATAATACCTAGAACTCCAAGACCAGATAAAGCCATCCAATATAAAATACCAATATTTATATTAATTATTTGTATTTGAGGATTATAAGGTATAATTATTAAGGTCATTAATGTTGCCATTATGCAAAACATAGGAGCTATGAAATGAAGAATTTTATCTGATTTATCAGGTGTTATTCTTTCTTTTAATAATAATTTTATAGCATCTGCTACGGTTTGCAATGTACCATTCCATCCGACTCTTGATGGTCCTAATCTACATTGAAAAGCAGCGCAAACTTTTCTTTCCACATATACTAAAAATAAACCTAAAATACTTATAAATATTAAAATAAATAATAACATTAATATCATTAATAAAATACTTAAAGTATAATCTATTTTGCAATATTTTGATAAAATATAAGAAAAACTTTCTATTGTATACATAATTTTAATTCCTATCTATCAATATCAGGTATTATTAAATCTAATGTTGATAAAACTGCAACTAAGTCTGCTAATTTAAGTCCTATTGCTATTTTGGTAATACACCAAAGATTATGAAAGCATGGGCTTCTAAGATGGATTCTATATGGATATTCTTTACCATCTGAAACTATGAAAACCCCTAAAATTCCTCTTGCTGTTTCTACATGTCCATAATAAGATCCAGTAGGAAGTTTTATTTTTGAAGCAAATTTCATTGTCATATGTTTGCCTGGAGGTATATTATCAATTAATTGCTCTATTATTTTAATAGATTCTTTCATTTCTTCAATTCTAACTAAATATCTATCCCAAGAGTCACCGGTATTACCTATAGGCACAGCAAATTTTACTTTGTCATAGACTCCATATGGTTCTAATTTTCTTAAATCATGACATATTCCACTTGCTCTAAGAACTGGTCCTGTAGCTCCAATAGATAGTGCCATCTCTTTAGTTAAAATTCCAATGTTTTGAGTTCTTTTTTGAAAAATTATATTATTAGAAATTAAATCTTCATATTCATTTATTTTTGCTTTTAAATGTATTAGATATTTTTTAACTTTGAGTGAAAAAGTTTTTTTAATATCATACATTAATCCACCAGGTTGTATGAAATTCATAGTCAATCTGGAGCCACATGTATCTTCTAGAATTTCTGTTAACATTTCTCTATCTCTATATCCATAAAAAAAGCCTGTAAGCGCACCTAAATCCATAGCAAAAACACCCCACCACAAAGTATGGCTTTGCAATCGTTGTAATTCTGATAAAATAGTTCTTATTGTTTCTATTCTATCATTTGTTTCTATTTGAAAATGAGATTCAACAACTTTAGCTACTGCCCAATTATTAATCATTGCTGATAAATAATCACATCTATCTGTTAAATGAATGAATTGTCTATATGTTTGATGTTCTCCTATCTTTTCAATACCGCGATGAATGTAGCCTAATACAGGAATAATTTCTTTAATTATTTCTCCTTCTACTCTTAATATTAATCTTAATACACCGTGAGTAGATGGGTGTTGAGGTCCCATATTTATGAAATATTCTTTTTCTATTTTATTATTTTTAGGAGTTCTTAATATTTCATTTAAGTTTCTTAAATGAATAGTCATTTCTTTTACCTCTCTAACATAAAATTATCTTTATAATCTTTTCGTAAAGGGTATCCATTCCAATCATCATTTAAAAAAAGTCTTCTTAAATCTTTATGATCTTCATATAATATTCCAAATAAATCATATGTTTCTCTTTCTTGCCATTCTGAAATAGACCATATATTACTAACAGTAATAATACGTGGATCGGATCTAGAAATATTGACTGAAACAATAATATGGTATCCATAAGTAGTTGAATAAAGATTATATATTAATTCAAATTCATTTTTATAAATCCAATCTATTGCTGTATGGTCATATAACATATCAAAAGAAAGATCTTTATTAGTTTTTAAAATATTCATAAAACTTATAAATTTTGTTTTAGATATTTTTATTTTAATTATAGGATTTTTTTCAATAATCAAAGCTTCTGAGAACAATTTATTAATTTTTTTTATTAATTCTAATTTATTCATATCATTAACCAAATAATTATTTAATAATTTATTATTTTAAAATTTATTTTAATCATTTTCAAGTAATTGTCTCATTTCTTTGTTAATATCATTTATATTAATATCTACTGGTAATGCAGAAAAAATAGGTTTTTTATTTTTTTTACTCCATTTTATCAAGCTATTTTGTTTAATCATCTTTTGTAATGTCAATATACCCCAAAATAAAGCTTCTGGACGTGGTGGACATCCTGGAACATATACATCCACTGGTATTATTTTTTCAATGCCTCGTAAAGTTGTATACGAATGATAAGTAAATGGTCCTCCAGATATAGCACATGATCCAGTTACAATAACATATTTAGGTTCTGCCATTTGCTCAAATAATAATTGCATTCTAGGAGCCATTTTTTTTACAATTGTGCCAGCTACTATGAGTAAATCAGCTTGTCTAGGTGAAGTTCTAATTACTTCAGACCCAAATCTAGAAATATCATGATGTGATGAAACACTAGACATTAACATTTCTATTGCACAACAACTTGTTCCAAAAGCTAATGGCCATAAACTATTAGATCTTGCCCAATTTAAGATATTATCTATTTTAGTCATGAACATTAAATCTTTTAACACTGTTGTTTTCTGTTTTATTTCCATTCTAAAGCTCCTTTTCGCCATGCATAAATTAATCCTATAAAAAGAATAAATAAAAATATAAATATTTCTATAAATCCAATAAATCCAATATCGCGTGAAACAATACTCCACGGAAATAAAAGAACAGATTCTATGTCAAATAAAAGGAATAATAAAGCGAATAAATAAAAACCAACATTAAAATGCATCCAGGATGTGCCAATAGTCTTTTCCCCACATTCATAAGGAGAATTTTTATTAAATGTAGGGTTTGATGGTGCTATTATATATGATATTAAAATCCCACTTGAAACTAATATTACAGCTAATAATAACACTATAAATATAATAGTATATTCCATAATAATAAACTTATATATTATAATAATTTATTTAAATAATCCAGGTGTCGCCACCATCCATTAGGTTTTCAATAGTTTTGATTTTTGCATTTTCTTTAGCATATTTTTCTTTTTCTAATAATAAATTTTCATATGTATTAGTTGATATATTTTTAAATATGCCTAAAAGTAATGGGAATTCAGGATATTTTAAAGTAGCTAATATTTCAAAATATATATTAGAATTATTAGAAGAATTATGTATTATGATATTTTTTTTATCTTCATCATTAATAAAGTTTATTACTTTTGGCATCCAATTAGCAAAAGTTATTCCTTTATTTAAATCTTTACCAAAAACCAAAGGCTGATTATTAGATAATACTAAAGTATTATCAGCTTTAGTACTTTTCTGTTCGAAAGGACTAAAGCATCCGTCGTTAAAAATAATACAATTAGTTAATATTTCTATTATAGATATTCCTTTATGTAGTCCGGCAGCAATGAATATTTCCCGCATCATTGCTATATTTGTAGCAAGTGCACGCGCGGCAAAGGTTGCACCAGATACTAATGCTAATTTTAATGCATTAATTGGAGTATCAATTGATCCTAATGGAGAAGTTTTAGTTTTTAATCCATAAGGAGAAGTTGGGGAAACTTGTCCTTTAGTAAGACCATAAATTTCATTATTAAATAATAATACATTGATATTAGGATTTTTTCTTATTGTATGTATAAAATGATTACCACCAATAGATAAAGCATCTCCATCTCCTGTGGCAACCCATATGCTTAATTTAGGATTAGACATTCTAACACCCATAGCAATTGTCAGAGCACGGCCATGTAAACTATGAAATCCATATGTATTGCAATAATATGGCAACCGTGATGAGCATCCAATTCCAGAAATTACTACAAAGTTTTCTTTAGGAATATTAAGTTTAGCGAATGCTTGAACGAGAGCATTAAATATTCCATAATCTCCACACCCAGGACACCATCTTATTTCATTTTCACTTATAAAATCTTTTTTTACATATATAACTGAAAGATCATCTTTTTCTAACATTTAAAACCTCTAATATTTAAAATCTTATAGTAATGATCTGATTTTTAATTCAATTTCACTTACAAGGAAAGGTGAACCTTGAACTTTAGGAAAACTTTCTATTTCTACAGTATGTTCAGATTTGATTTTTATAGCTAATTGTCCTAAGTTATTTTCAGGTATTAATATTTTCTTGAAAGAAAATAATATAGATTTTAAATCAATAGGAAGTGGATTAATAAATCTTAAATGACAATGAGAAACTAAATCTGAATTAATATTTTTAACAGCTTGTCGAATCGCTCCAAAAGTACTTCCCCAACCTAAAATTAAAATTTTACCTTTTGCAGATCCAAATATTTTCAATGGTTTAATTTCTCTAGCTATACCATTAATCTTATCTTGTCGGATATCAACCATTTTTTGATGATAAATACCATCATAAGATACTCTTCCAGCTTCATCTGATTCTAAACCACCTATTCTATGTTCAAATCCCTTGTTACCAGGGCTTACCCATGCTCTTGATAATGTAGAAGAAAATCTTTTATTAGGTAAAAATTGTTCACCATCACTTAATTTTGGTGTAGGTGGTGTTATTATTTCAGATAACTCATCTAATTTTGGAATTTTCCAACTTTCAGATCCATTTGCCAAGTAACCATCAGAAAGTACTATAACAGGTGTCATGTATTTGCAAGCTATTCTACTAGCTTCATATGTTACATCAAAGCAATCAGATGGAGAACTAGGTGCAAGAACAACTATAGGAGATTCTCCATTTCTACCCCAAAGAGATTGTAAAAGATCACTTTGTTCTGTTTTAGTTGGTAATCCAGTAGATGGACCAGCTCTTTGTACATTTATAATAACTAATGGTAATTCAGTCATTACAGCTAAATTAATTAATTCACTTTTTAATGCTAGCCCAGGACCTGATGTTGTTGTAACAGCTAAAGATCCAGCGAAAGCAGCGCCAATAGAAGATCCTATAGCTGCAATTTCATCTTCTGCTTGATATGTTGTAACATTAAATTGTTTGAGATTTGATAATTCATGTAATATATCAGTTGCTGGAGTTATTGGATAACTACCAAGAAAAAGTTTGCGATTTGATTTATAAGATGCACATACTAAACTGAGGGCAATAGCAGAATTGCCATTTATATAACGATATTTTCCACTTTTGTTAATATTTTTTTTTATAGGAATATTAAGTGAAAATAATTGATTTGAATATCCAAAATTATATCCGGATTTAAGAGTCGTTTGATTTGCTTCTATTATTAATTCTTTATTTTTAAATTTTTCACTTATCCATTTAATTGTAGAATCTATATTTCTACTTAAGAGCCAACAGACAACACCTAAAGCAAAGAAATTTTTACATCTATCTTTATTTTTCATTCCTAATGAAGAATCTTTTAAGGATTCTCTTGTTAGTTTTGTGATTTCTATTGCTATAATTCTATATGATTCTAAAGAATTATCATCCAATGGGTTTTGTGTATATTTTGCTTTTTCTAAATTTCTAGTGGTAAAGGAAGATTTATTTAATATTAATGTTCCTCCTTTTTTTACAAATTTCAAATTTGTTTTTAAGGCAGCTGGATTCATAGCAATTAATATATCTACAGCATCTCCGCTAGTAAAAACATTATTACTACCTATTGTCATTTGATACCCAGATATTCCGTGCAATGATCCTGCAGGAGCTCTTATTTCAGCAGGAAAATCTGCTAATGTAAGAACATCATTTCCCATTATAGCAGATAATTTTGCTAATCGATCACCAGTTAATTGCATTCCATCTCCAGAATCACCTGTAAATCTTATACAAATAACTTCATGGTTCTCGTGAATGTTTTTATTCATTATAACATTACTCCAATAAATTTATTTTTAATTATTTTTTGTAACGAGATGGATAATCACCAGAAAAATCTTCATCAGGATGTAGTTTTATAGCTCTTTCTATTAATATTTTTTCATTCTCTACCATATTAGGATCATTAACACAACAATCTACAGGACATACTGCAGCACATTGTGGTTCATTATCAAAACCTACACATTCTGTACATAGATCAGGATTAATAATAAAGATATCTTCACCTTCTCGTATAGCTTCATTTGGACATTCTGGTTCACATGCAGCACAACTAGTGCAATCATCTGTTATAATTATTGACATAGTGGATTATCCTTTATTTTTATATTTATATTTATTTAGATAATATTGATTGCATTTTTAATGCTGTGGAAATATCACCTTTTATTTTTATTTTGCCTTGCATAAATGCTACAGTTGGATTAATTTCTCCCTGAATAATAGCTATACAATCACTAATATGACGAATAACAATAGTGCAAACTGGTGTTGTTTCTGGGCTACCTTTATATAATCTATTACTACTTTTAGTGCAATCTAAAGTCCAAACTTCAGGTTTATCAGGTATTCCTATTTCAAAAGTACAAATAGAATTTATTTTTTTTGCAAAATCGTCATCAATACGATTTTCAATAGTAGTCATAAATTTGGTTATACCATCTTGTGTATTTATTTTAATATCATTCATCTTTACACCTTTTTAAAATATATATTCAATAAAATTATAATAAAAATTTATTTTAATTTTACTATATTAGATTTTTTTATACTATAAAAAAATAGGAAATATTATATAAATAATAAAATTAAAAAAATACTTGTATTATGAATATTTTTTTAATATCTATAAATCATATAATAGTTCATATAATATGTTTTATAAAAATAATATTTAAAGGAGTATAAATATGTCTATAAGTTTTACACTTAGTTCTGAACAGAAGGCTCTTCAACAATTGGCACATGATTTTGCTAAAAGGGAAATACGTCCAGTTGCTGCAGAACATGATCATTCTGGAACATGGGCACAAAAAGTATTAGATCGTGCTTGGGATTTAGGATTAGTAAATTATCATATACCTGAGACTTATGGTGGATTAGGTCTTAAAATATTAGATGGTGTAATTATTGAAGAAGAATTAGCATGGGGATGTTCAGGAATTGGAACAGCATTAATAGCTAATTCTCTTGGACAAATGCCTATAATTATTGCAGGTTCTAAAGAACAAAAAAAACAATGGTTATCTCCATTTCAAGATAAAAATATATTTTGTTCATATGCGGTAACTGAACCAAGTGGTGGATCTGATGTATCTGCCATTAAAACAACAGCAAAATTAGAAAAAGATAAATATATTATTAATGGTCAAAAAGCTTGGATAACAGGTGCTGGATATGCATCATGGTTCTTTGTCTTAGCAAAAACTAATAATAAAATGTCTGCTTTTATTATTCCTGCAGATATAACAGGTGTTATAATTGGGAAAAAAGAAGATAATATGGGACAACGAGCATCAGATACTAGAACAATAACATTTGAAAATGTTGAAATACCATTAATTAATCGCTTAGGTAAAGAGGGAGATGGTTTTATTATTGCAATGGAAACTTTCGATTATACAAGACCAATGGTTGCATCTGCTGCTGTTGGAGTTGCAAGATCTGCTATGGAACATGCAATTGAATATAGTAAGGAAAGACATGCTTTTGGAAAACCAATATGGAAGCATCAATCTATTGGTTTTATGATTGCTGATATGGCAACTAAAATTGAAGCAGCTAGACTTATAACATGGAAATCTGCATTTTTAAAAGATAATAATCGTCGCAATACTATGTATGCATCAATTGCTAAAAGATTTGCAGCTGATTCAGCTATGGAAATTGCAACAGATGCAGTTCAAATTTTTGGAGGCAATGGATTTAGTAAAGAATATCCTGTAGAAAAAATTATGCGTGATGCTAAAATATTGCAAATATATGAAGGCACTAGTCAAATACAACGGTTAATAATAACACGAGAAATTTTTTCTAAATAAATGTTTTTAAATATTTAAGATATAAGAAAAAATCAATGGGGCAACAATAGAGGCATCAGATTCAATTATATATTGAGGTGTTTTCATTCCTATTTTGCCCCATGTTATTTTTTCACTAGGAAATGCTCCACTATATGAACCATAGGAAGTTGTACTATCACTTATTTGACAGAAATAACTCCATAATGGCACGTCCCAACCTAAATCTTGTTTAATTAAGGGTACTGCACTAATTGCATAATCACCAGCAATACCTCCACCTATTTGAAAAAATCCTATATTTTTATTTTTTGTTGTAAGAACATACCATTTAATTAGATCTTTCATTTGATGTAATCCACTTTTCACTATTGAAAGGTTTGAAATATTACCTAATATATTATTAGCAATAAATATATTTCCTAAGGTAGAATCTTCCCATCCTGGAGTGAAGATAGGTATTTTTTTTTTACATGCAGCTATAACCCACGATTCTTTTTCATTTCCATCATAATATTTATTTAAGATACCGGATTCAATTATTTGATATATATATTCATAAGGAGCGTAACTTTTTTTATTTTTATCAGCTTTTATCCAATAATTTAATATGATATTTTTTAAAATATTAATTGCTGTTTCTGGAATACATGTATCTGTAACTCTATTTAAATTTTTTTCAGCAAGGTCAGATTCTTCTTGAAGAGTTAAATTTCTCCAATTTTTAATAACTTTATAAGATTTCTTAGCTATTAAATAAAATATTTCTTCTTCTAAATTTGCACCAGTACAGCATATAGCATGTACTTTATCTTTTTCAATCATTTTAGATAAAGTGATACCAATTTCACCTGTACTCATGGCGCCAGCAAGAGATATTAGCATAGAATTACCCATTTTTAATTGGTTGCAATATTCTTGAGCAGCATCTAATGTTGTTTTTGCATTAAAATGACGAAAATTATTCTTCATGAAGTATTTCATTGATGAGTTATAAAACATTTTTATTCTCTATTTAAAAATTATAATCTATTTTTTTATGTAATTTCATTATACCTATTAAATTTATTAACATTAGAAATCCTCCAACTATATTCATTATTGTTAAAGCTTCACGTGCTTCTACATATGAAAATATAATTAAAATACTAATGCTATAAATTATAAAACCTTTTGTTCCATATTTTGGAGAAATATAAAATGCTGCTTTAATTCCCGCTTCCATATATGGTAATATTGTGGAATATCCTAATATAAATAATAAAAAAGGCATAAATAAATTCATATATGGAAAATATCTTTGAAGAGATGTTTGTATTAATAAATTACTATTAATATTTTCTTGCCATACATCAGTTACTACAATTAATAATATACTACTTGTACAAATAATAAAAGTATCTAAAAAAACTCCTAATACACTTAAAGCAGATTGCTGGCGAATATCATTGGTTCTTGCTTGACTGTGTATTATAGAAGCATATCCTATTCCGACATCTCCGGAATAAGAAGCGGTCGAAGCTCCTTTAGATATTGTTAATAGCAAGGTGCTTCCAATGAAGCCACCGATAGCAGCATGTCCATTAAAAGCACTTCTAAAAATACTAATAAATGCTTCTGGAATTTTATTGATATTTATTATTAATACATATGAAACCATTATTAAGAATATTATGACAAATGATGGAATTAATATAGTTGTGATATTACTGATTCTATGTATTCCACCTTTTATTCCTAATAATATTATTATTATTAAAAATATACTTACAGTATATCTATGAATATGTAAATTTGCAGATATACTATCTCTTATTACTGTGAACATATATATTTCGACACCATAAATACACATGAAAATAGCAGCTATATAAGTAATTCCACGGAAATAGGGAAAAGCATGTCCTAAAAAATACATAGGACCACCAAGATATTCATTTAAATATTTAATTCTATACTTAAGTCCTAAAAAAATTTCTGCATATTTTAATGTCATTCCTAAAAAAGCTATTAGCCACATCCATATAAGAACTCCAGGTCCGCCAATTTGAACAGCTAAAGCAGTTGTTGTTATGTTACCAATACCTACGCATCCACCTAAAGATGCAAAAAATATTTTTATTGGATGTATACCATCAGCTTTGTTATTATTATTAGATTTTAAACAATGCCAAAAATAAAATATAATTTTAGGAAATTTAATTATTTGAAAAAATTTAGAATATATAGAAAGATAAAAACCTGAAATTATAATTAAAGAAAATCCACAGTAGCCCCATAAAATAATATTAATCTCTTCTGCTATATGAATTAGGTATATCAAAATATTTGAGAACATTTATTTAACAAAAGTTATTAATAAAATAATTAATTAGAGGTAGAAAAAACTGAAGAAATAAATTCTTGATTCAGTTCATTTATTACAGATGTACTAATTTCTTTTGGACAAACAGAAGAACATTCTAAAGTATTGGTACAACTACCAAATCCTTCATGATCCATTTGAATTATCATATTCATTACTCTACTTTTATTTTCAATCAATCCTTGAGGAACATTTATTAGATGTGAAATTTTTGCTGATACAAATAGCATAGCAGATGAATTTTTACATGCTGCAATACATGCTCCACATCCAATGCAAGCAGCTCCATTAAATGCTTTTTCAGCAGATTGTTTAGATATCAATATAGAGTTACCATCTTGTGCAGAACCTGTTTTAACTGATATATAACCTCCGGAATGCATAATTTTATCCAAGGCATTTCTATTTACTACAAGATCTTTAATTACAGGAAAGGCAGTTGCTTTCCATGGTTCTATTGTTATTATATCTCCATTATTAAATGTTCTCATATGCAATTGACAAGTGGTAATTCCTTTTTCTTTTCCATGAGGAATACCATTAATTACAAGAGAGCAAGCTCCACATATTCCTTCTCGACAATCGGATTCAAATGCTATTGGATTTTTATCTTCTTCTATTAATTTTTCATTTAATATATCTAACATCTCTAAAAAAGATGCATCTGAAGAAATAGAATCAATATTATGTGTTTCTATAAAAGAAGGAGTAGTTTTATTATCCTGTCTATGGATTTTTAAAGTTACATTTATATTAATACTCATTTGTAACTCCTTTGACTTAAGGCTACATACTCAAATTCAAGATTTTCCTTATGTAATATAGGTTTATCTTTTTGATTATATTGCCATGCACTAACATGACAAAATTTTTCATCATTACGTTGAGCTTCACCATCACTAGTTTGATATTCTTCGCGAAAATGTCCACCACAAGATTCTTTGCGTTCTTTAGCATCATAACACATTAATTCAGCAAATTCTAAAAAATCTGCTATACGACATGTTCTTTCTAAATCTTGATTATAGTCGTTTATTTTTCCACTTACTTTAACATTATTCCAAAATTCATTTCTAAGATTAGATATATCTTTTATAGCTTCGTCTAACCCTTTTTCATTTCTTGCCATACCACATTTATTCCACATGATTTTACCAAGTTCTCTGTGAAAGGAAGATGAAGATTTTTTACCATTAATAGACATGATTTTATTAATTCTATCAATAACTTTATCTTTTCCTTCTTTAAATTCTGGCATTTCAATAGATGACGAATTTGCTTCTATTGTATTTAGATAAGGTTCTATTGTATAAGGTAATACAAAATAACCATCAGCCAATCCTTGCATTAAAGCACTAGCACCTAATCTATTAGAACCATGATCAGAAAAATTTGCTTCTCCAATTACAAAAAGGCCAGGAATATTACTCATAAGTTCATAATCCACCCATAATCCGCCCATAGTATAATGAGGTGCTGGAAATATTCTCATAGGTTTTTCATATGGATTTTCATTTGTGATTTTTTGATACATATGAAATAAATTGCCATATTTTTCTTTAACAGTATCAGCACCAAGATTCTTAATAGCATTCGCAAAATCAAGGAAAACTCCTTGTCCGGATTCGCCTATTCCTCTTCCAGCATCACACATTTCTTTAGCTGATCTTGAAGAAATATCACGTGGAGATAGATTCCCAAAACTTGGATATTTGCGTTCTAAATAATAATCTCTTTCATTTTCATTAATATCGATAGCGTTTCGTTTATCATTTTGTTTTTTAGGAACCCAAATTCTTCCATCATTCCTTAAAGATTCAGACATTAATGTTAATTTAGATTGATGATTTCCAGTTACAGGTATACAGGTAGGATGTATTTGTGTATAACAAGGATTAGCAAAAAATGCATTTTTTTTATAAGCTTGAAATGTTGCTGATACATTGCAATTAATAGCATTTGTAGATAGATAAAATACTGGTGAATATCCACCAGTAGCAAGGACAACTGCATCTGCTGCATATGTTCTTATTTCACCAGTTAACAAATCACGTACTACAATACCTTTAGCATGACCATTTACAATAATAATATCTAACATCTCTGTTTGATTATAATTTGTAATATTATTTAATCCAATTTGTTTGTTAAGAGCACTATAGGCTCCTAGCAATAATTGTTGTCCTGTTTGTCCCCTTGCATAAAATGTTCTTGATACTAAAGATCCTCCAAAAGATCTATTATCTAAGTATCCAGAATAATCTCTTGCAAATGGAACTCCTTGTGCTACACATTGATCAATGATTTTAGCACTGATTTGTGCTAATCGGTAAACATTAGCTTCACGAGATCGAAAATCTCCACCTTTAATAGTATCATAAAATAATCTGAAAAAACTATCACCATCATTTTGATAATTTTTTGCTGCATTTATGCCGCCTTGAGCTGCTATGCTATGAGCTCTTCGTGGACTATCTTGAAAACAAAAAGAAGAAATTTTAAATCCTAAGTCTGCTAAAGAAGCTGCGGCAGATGCTCCAGCTAATCCTGTTCCAACAACTATAATATGATATTTCTTTTTGTTTGCTGGATTAATAGGTTTAATACTATTTATATAATTATCCCATTTATTAGGTAGATCACCAGAAGGTATTTTTGCATTCAATTTATTAATCATTAAACTCAAAACTCCCTATATAATTAATTATTATATTCATTTTATAATTTTTAATAGAATAGTAATTGGAATTATTATATATCCAAAAAATAAAAAAAATGATATTTTTTTACTAGTTCTTTTCATCGTATTAATAATTTTTTCTGTTTTTAATAATCCAATAGTTTGAAAAAAACTAAAAATAGCATGATTTAAATGTAATCCTAATATTGTTATTGAAAACATATATATTATACTAATTGGAAT
>Ga0307987_1001281_pt1 | contig 13902 bp, 12 predicted proteins | sample EllFjometagen181_FD_203157 | JGI IMG/M metagenome (GOLD analysis project Ga0307987, IMG submission 203157) | Marine microbial communities from Ellis Fjord, Antarctic Ocean - #181 | ecosystem: Environmental > Aquatic > Marine > Unclassified | place: Southern Ocean | collected 2014-10-08
AAAGATGATCTTAAGAAGTTCAAGGAACTTGGCTGGGGATTAAGAGCCTGGGACCAATGGGAATTCAATGCCTGTGATAAAAGATTCGGGGATGAATGGCCCGGTCGGATACCAGCCCAATTGATTGCACACATCCTCTTTTATTTTTCCAGGCCAAATGATCTGGTCATTGACCCCATGGCTGGCGGTGGTGTGACTCCAGACACCTGTCTTGCCCTGGGCCGCAGGTGCTGGGCTTTTGATATGGAGGAACGAGCGGAGACACGTCCTGAAATCGAATCTCACACATGGATATACTCACCGGACCAAGAGCTCTCTTGGCCGGTAAGCTCAAAAGGAAAAGCTGATCTCGTCATCTTTGATCTGCCATACTTTGACAAAAAAGCAGACGGCTATGGTGAAAAAAGTATCTCCGGTCTGCAAAGAAAAGAATACCTGGAATTTCTTGAAGCCTTTTTCACCCTTCTGAAGCACAAGGTCAAAAAAACGACAATTCTTGCTTTCATCAATTCGGACTGGCGGAATTTTCAGAGTAGGCAGGCAATAGAAGAAACAGGCAAAAGGGCAATCATGGTAGATGATTATCTTAATATCCTTAAAAAGACAGGATGGCACCGCAGTCATATCATCCAGGCTCCCATGTCTGCCCAGCGTTTCACCGCAGTGGTCGTCGCCGCAATGCATAAAAAACGAATACTGGGCGCTACAGGCAGGTATGTGATCATTTTAAAACAAGAAAAATGCTGCGGACATGCCGCAGATTTTTTACAGTAAACCTGGACGGTGGATAAGGCAGATTCAAACGAAGGTTTAGATCTCTAAACGCCCATCAATAAAGGTGTTCCAGAGGTTTCTACTGTGCCCTGCACACCTGGGGCGGAAAGATGTGGTCAAGTATATCGGCAGATACACCCACAGAATCGCAATCAGCAACAATCGTATCATTGCTGAGAAGGACGGCAGGATCGAGTTTTGGTTCAAGAACACTAATCAACCGGAAAAACAAATTTAAGAGGAGATAGCATGATAAAACCAAGAAAGTTCGGAATCAATTTTGGGAGGCAAACCCGGAAATGAAAGGTTGCTGTCTCGTACTTTACACCAAGAGACCGAAACTCCGGGCATTGACCTGGTTAATGTAACCAATAAATTGGAACGGTATCTCTTTGACATCACAATGATAGTGGAGTAATGAACATAAGTTCATCTGAGTTGGAGTGAATAAAAAAGTTATATTACATTATATGAATGAAAGAAGAGAAATGAAAAAAAATAAAATAACAATATCTCAGCTTGAACAGTACCTATCCAAAGCGGCCTGGATCTTAAAGGGGCCGGTAGATGCCTCAGATTTTAAGGTTTATATATTCCCCCTCCTCTTTTTTAAACGAATCTCAAACGTCTATGATGAAGAGTTCCGGCAAGCTCTGGAAGAATCTGATGGTGATAAAGAATACGCATTGCTGCCAGAATTCCATCGGTTTGAAATCCCGGAAGGCTGCCACTGGGATGATGTAAGAGAAACAACCACCAACGTTGGTTTGGCCATTGAAAAGGCCTTACGCGGTATTGAACAGGCCAATCAGGAATTTCTCTATGGTATTTTTGGGGATGCTCAGTGGAGTAACAAGAATAAACTCTCTGATAAACTCCTTATTGATTTGGTTGAACACTTTTCTCAGTATGCGCTTGGAACTGAGAATGTAAACCCTGATATGTTGGGTGAGGCATATGAATATTTGATTAAGCACTTTGCCGATCTAACCAATAAAAAAGCAGGGGAGTTTTACACCCCCCGGTCTGTGGTCCATCTGCTTGGGTTAATTCTTGATACAAAAGAGGGTGAAAGTGTCTATGATCCGGCTTGCGGCACAGGGGGTATGCTTCTTGAGTGTGTCGATCATTTGAAAAACAATAATAAAGACGATCGTACCCTGAAGCTGTATGGACAGGAGAAAAACCTAACATCCAGCTCTATTGCACGAATGAATATGTTTCTGCATGGCATTGAGGATTTTGAGATTTATCGTGATGATACATTGAGAAATCCAGCATTTTTTGAGGCTGATGGATTAAAAACCTTTGATTGTGTTATTGCCAATCCCCCATTTTCACTCAAAGAGTGGGGCGCAGAAACCTGGGCTAATGATCCGTATGGTAGAAATATTGCTGGTGTACCGCCTAAAGGCAATGGCGATATGGCATGGGTGCAGCATATGGTAAAATCCATGAACAACACAGGCAGAATGACTGTTGTGCTTCCCCATGGTGCCCTGTTTAGAAAAGGTGCAGAAGGGAAAATAAGAAAAGCGTTGTTAGAACTCGACCTGTTACAGGCAGTGATTGGCCTGGGGTCAAATATCTTCTATGGCACTCAGCTTGCAGCCTGCGTCATGGTGTTTAAGCAGAATAAAATCCCAGCAAACAAAGAAAGAGTTCTTTTTATTGATGCCTCAGACCAGATAAGAGTCGGTCGTGCCCAGAATTTTCTGGAACCTGAACATGTGAACCGAATTTTTGACTGGTATATTGCCAATGAAGATGTCGAGAACTATGTAAAATCAGCCTCTATTGATGAAATTAAAGAGAACGACTATAACCTGAATATTCCGCTCTATGTTGAAAAAATAATTGAAGACAATTTGCCTTCAGTTGAAGAGGCCATGAAGGATTTAAGAATAGCCTGGGATGAGAGCTTAAACGCTGAAGAAAAGTTTAAAACCATACTAAAGAATTTCCGGACATAAAACTAAATTGGTCTGAAGTCGGATTGCAGTTTCAGGTTCAGTTTATTATTAAAAATTACAAAGCTGAAACAAAGGGGTTGGTAAAAGGGTTGGTAGAAGGGTTGGTAGCAGGGTTGGTAGAAAACCAGCAGGTATACTGCGGGTGATAGAAAAGAACCCGTCATTATCCAAAAAACCACCGGAGGCATATATTAAAGATGGCAGAAAGAAAAGGAAACAATGACACAACAGGAACTGGAAAAATATCTCTGGGGAGCCGCAACGGCTCTCAGAGGAACAATAGACGCCGGAGATTATAAACAATATATCTTTCCCTTACTCTTTTTTAAACGTATCTGTGATGTGTACGAAGAAGAATATGAAACTGCCCTTAAAGAGAGTGACGGGGATCTTGAATACGCAGCATTTGCAGAGAACCACCATTTTCAGGTGCCGGAAGGGGCACACTGGAACGATGTCCGTGAGACTACTGTTAATGTCGGTCTGACCATTCAGGAATCCATGCGGGCCATTGAAAAGGCCAACCCTGAAACCCTGTTCGGGATTTTTGGGGATGCCAGCTGGACAAATAAGGATCGTCTTTCAAATGAGATCTTAACCAATCTGATTGAACACTACTCACAGCACAAACTCAATCTTGCCACCGTACCCGATGACCAGCTGGGAAATGCCTATGAGTATCTGATTAAAGAGTTTGCCGATGACAGCGGTCACACAGCTGCCGAGTTCTATACAAACCGAACCGTGGTAAAACTGATGACCATGATCATGGACCCGCAACCGGGGGAGTCTGTTTACGACCCCACCTGCGGTTCCGGTGGTCTTTTGTTGAATTGTGCTCTCCACTTGAAAGAGGAGGGCAAAGAGTACCGAACCCTGAAACTTTATGGTCAGGAGATTAACCTGATTACCTCTGCCATTGCCCGCATGAACATGTTTATGCACGGCATTGAGGAGTTTGACATTATCCGGGGGGATACGCTTTCAAGTCCGGCTTTGTTGGAAAATGACGAGCTGAAAAAATTCAATGTGATTCTTGCTAATCCACCATATTCCATTAAAGCATGGGATCAAAAGAGTTTTGAGAATGATCCGTATGGACGGAATCTGTGGGGCACACCGACAAAAGGGTGTGCGGATTATGCGTTTCAGCAGCATATTCATAAAAGCCTGGATAAAAAGAATGGTCGATTTGCTATTCTATGGCCGCATGGCATTCTGTTTCGGGATGCTGAAGCTGAAATACGCCGGAAGATGGTAAAATCAGATCAAATCGAAGCGGTCATTGGTTTAGGCCCGAATTTGTTCTACAATTCACCAATGGAAGCAATGATATTGGTTGGCAATACGAACAAACCAGAAGAGAGAAAAGGAAAAGTCCTTTTTGTAAACGGTAAAGAGGATGTTGTTGTAAATAAAGGTCAAGCCTATTTGACAGAGAAACACATCAATAGATTATATCGGGCCTTTAGGGATTTTACAGATATTCCTTATTATTCAGCAGTCGCTTCCATAGAAAAGATAATGGAGCTTGATGGAAATATGAATATCAATTTTTATGTTGAAAAAGAAAACTCTGGAAATAATGTTAGCTTTTCTGAAGCTCTCAGTAATTGGGAAAAATCAGGACGTGAACTGAAAGAATCAATGCAAAATCTATTGGAAGTGTTGAACTAATATGAGAGACGTACTTGAAAAAACAGCAAATGAGCTCCAAATTGATCGCAGCGGTTGGAAACTTGTTAAATTTGGTGATGTGGCTATTCAACAAAAAGAATCGGTTGATAGAGAGAATACTACAATAACAAGGTATGTGAAAGGTGAGCATATGTATTCTGAAGATCTCCACTTGAGAGAATGGGGAGATCTGGAGGATGAATATCTGGGGCCTGCTTTTATTAGAAAATTTGAAGAGGGCGATATTCTCTATGGCTCAAGGCGTACCTATCTGAGAAAAGTAACGATTGCTCCATTTGAAGGCATAACCTCTAACACAACATTTGTGATAAAAGCGAATGAAAAATTTATTGATAAAAAGCTCTTACCCTTTCTAATGTTATCGGAAGGATTTTCAGAGCATTCTATTAGAAACTCAAAAGGTTCTGTGAATCCTTATGTGAACTGGAAAGACCTTGCCAACTACGAATTTCTCCTCCCCCCGAAAAGGCAACAAGCACAACTTGCAGAACTTCTCTGGGCTATGGATGAGGTTGTTAATAATGGGACCAAATCAATAAACAATTGTAGAAGTTTATATAAATCAAAACGTGAACATTCCAATTTTACCATCGATAAAAACGCTGATCTTATTTATAATAATAGATTAAAATCGCAAGTTAGTAAAACAATTCAGTATCGTAGATTGGAAGACGTTCTGTTAAATATTAAATATGGTACTTCCAAAAAAGGAAATTCAGAAGGCCGAGGTTACAAGGTTATTGGAATTCCTAATGTTATAAATGAAAAGCTCACAATTGATAAATGTGCTCATGTAGAATTAAACGATAAAGAATACGAAGCTTGTAAACTTCACTTTGGTGATATTGTTATTGTTCGAACAAACGGTAATCCGAAATATACAGGTCGAAGTGCACTATATGATGTTGATGGTGAACATGCCTTTGCTTCTTATTTGATCAAAGTAACAGTGGATAAAAAAATATATAACCCCGAATATTTAGTAAGGTATTTACAAACGAACATGATCAGAAGATATTTCCGTAGGAATGCAACATCAACTGCTGGTAACTATAATATAAATACAGAAATTATTAAGAATGTCCCAGTACCTATTTTGCCTTTATCGAAACAAAATGAAGTATTACTTAAACTAAGGGAAATTGAAGAAAGATATACACGTTTATTAGAATACTTAAAAAATTCAAAAACCCTTCAAAAATCCTTAATCAACCAGGTATTCTAACCATGACATTTACCGAACTCAACAGCGTAGAACACTTCGTCATTCATCAGCTAAGCGGTGTAAACCTTAACAGTAGTTGCGGTGTCGCCGAAACCCAGAAACCTTTTGGCTTCCAATGGGAATACATATCAGCTCAGGACTTAAACCGGGGTGTGAATGAGGTTCTGGTAGAATCAGAACTGAAAGAGGCACTGGTTCGGTTAAATCCGGAGATTACAGGCAGGCCGGATTTGGCTGATGAGGTGATTTACAAACTGCGGGCTATTTTGATTTCGGTAAATCAGGTGGGACTGGTAAAGGCCAATGAAGAGTTTTTCAAATGGCTCACGGGCGAGAAGACAATGCCCTTTGGGGAGAATAACCGGCATGTGCCGGTGCAATTGATAGACTTTCAAACACTTACAAACAATAGCTATGTGGTGACCAATCAGTATCGGGTGCATCATCGGGAGATAAAAATCCCCGATGTGGTTTTGCTGATTAACGGGATTCCCGTTGTGGTGGGGGAGGCAAAAACGCCGATCCGGCCCTCCGTCAGCTGGCTGGATGGTGCCCATGAGATTCATGCTGTTTATGAAAATGCTGTGCCGCAGCTCTTTGTGCCCAATATCCTCTCCTTTGCCACCGAGGGAAAAGAGCTTTATTATGGGGCGATTCGGTGTCCTCTGGAATTCTGGACTCCCTGGCGAATTGAAGACGAAACCCAGGCCATTTCCAAAACACTGGGGCTTTCGGAAATTGGAAAAGAACTCTCTGATCTGTTAAAGCCTGCCCGTTTATTGGATATTCTTCAGCACTTTTCTCTCTTTACCACCAATAAAAAGAAACAGCGGATGAAGGTTATCTGTCGATTTCAGCAGTATGAGGGGGCCAATAAAATTGTTGAACGGGTCAAAGAGGGACGTCTTAAAAAAGGACTGATCTGGCATTTTCAGGGCTCGGGCAAATCGTTGTTAATGGTCTTTGCCGCTCAAAAACTGCGCAAATCACCGGCGCTTAAAAGTCCCACCGTGATTGTGCTTGTGGATCGAACCGATCTGGATACACAGATCAGCGGAACCTTTAACGCTGCCGATATTCCCAATGTGGAGACCACAGATAATATCAGTGAGCTTCAAAAATTGTTAGAAAACGGAACCCGGAAAATTATTATCTCCATGATTCATAAATTCCGTGATGCCAAACCCAATATGAACACTCGTGATAATGTGATTGTTCTGGTTGATGAAGCCCACCGAACCCAGGAAGGAGATTTAGGCCGGCAGATGCGGGCCGCACTTCCCAATGCCTTTCTCTTTGGCCTTACCGGAACCCCGGTAAATAAAGCCGATAAAAACACCTTTTGGGCTTTTGGTGCGGACGAAGATCAGGGTGGGTATCTGTCTCGTTATACCTTTCAAGAATCGATTCGCGATGACGCAACCCTGCCGCTTCACTTTGAACCCCGGTTGGTGGATGTTCATGTGGATAAGGAGACCATTGACAAAGCCTTTGAAGCATTCAAAGAGTCTGCTGCGCTGTCCGATGAAGAGGCCGACGAACTTAACAAAAAATCTGCAAAAATGGCAGCCTTTTTAAAATCACCGGAACGGGTTGAAAAAATTGTAAAGGATATTGCAACTCATTTCAAAGAGAAAGTTGCCCCCCAAGGATTTAAGGCAATGATCGTAACCCCGGACCGACATGCCTGCGTGCAGTACAAAGAAGAACTGGATAAACATTTTCCTATCGATGCCAGTGCTGTTGTCATCTCTACTTCTGCAAACGATGAACTTGAGTTCAAGCAAAAATGGGGCATTGATAAGAGTCAGCAGGAAAAGATTTTGGACGCGTTTAATGAAGCACAGTCACCTTTGAAGTTTATTATTGTAACAGCAAAACTCCTCACCGGTTTTGATGCACCAATATTGCAAACCATGTACCTTGATAAATCGCTGAAAGACCATACACTCTTACAGGCAATCTGCCGGACAAACCGGCTTTACCCTCACAAAACCTTCGGGTGTATTGTCGATTATTTCGGCGTTTTTGATGATGCCGCAAAAGCATTACAGTTTGACGAAGAGAGCATGAAAACTATTATCTCAAACCTCTCTGCTCTATGTGGCAAATTACCGCAAGCCATGAAAGATGCCCTTTTCCATTTTGAAGGTGTTGACAGATCCCTTGACGGCTTTGACGGACTCGAAGCCGCACAAGATGCCATCAACACTGATAAAAAAAGAGATGCCTTTGCTATAGATTACAAATATCTCTCAAAACTGTGGGAATCCTTATCACCGGATAATGTTTTAGATCCCTATACCCAGGATTATCGCTGGCTCTCGCAGATCTATGAATCCGTAAAACCCGCATCCGATAATATCGGAAAACTGCTCTGGTTCTCTTTAGGTGCCCAGACAACCCAGTTAATCCATGACAACGTCCATGTCGGCGAAGTGCATCAACTCGAAGAATTTATCCTGGATGCAGATGTCATTGAAGAACTCTTCAATAATCCCGACCCCAAGAAAGTGAAAGAGATTGAAAAAATTCTCATAAAGCGTTTCAAAAAACACGCCGGAAACCCAAAATTCAAGAAACTGAGTGAACGCCTGGAAGAATTAAGAGATAAAGCCGAAAAAGGCTTAATCACCTCCATCGAATTTGTAAAAGAACTCTGCAAAATTGCAAGAGAAACCGTTCAGGCAGAACAAGAGTTGGAAGACATCATAGAAGAGAAGACCCCGCAGGCAGCTCTTACTGAATTGTTTTTAGAATTAAAAACAGATGAAACACCTGCCGTTGTTGAAAGAATTGTTATAGATATTGATGCCATCGTACGAGTCGTCCGTTTTCCTGGCTGGCAAAACACAACCTCCGGTGAACGCGAGGTGCAAAAGTCTTTAAGAAAAGCGTTGCTAAAATACAAGTTGCACAAAGATCAGGTTCTGTTTGATCAGGCTTATGCGTATATTAAGGTTTATTATTAATTATAACGGATTTTGGGGTCTCGATATTTAATACAACAATCCAAATGCACCGGGCGAACCGGTGATTTAGGTGGTTCTCTTTCTTCCAACATTTTAAACGATTGTTGCATTATGCTATGCTATGATTTATATTGCAATTATACATAATATAAAGGAGGAAACATGGCAACAGCAATAAGGGTCTCTGGAGAACTTGTAAAAGAGGCAAGAATTTATAGTAAGGTCGATAAACGATCTATAACTGGTCAAATAGAGCATTGGGCAAGAATTGGTAAGTGCTCTGAAGAAAATCCTGACCTTACATATAATGCTATTAAAGATATATTAGTTGGGGTTGCAGAGCTTGAACAAGGTGAATACTCAGAATACCAATTCGGATAAAATTCTATGAAAGTCCTCCAATCAAGATCGTTTGCAAAAAAAGTAAAAAAACTTAACAAAAAAGAAAAATCCCAAATAGATGACCAGATCAAATTTATTATCGAAAATCCGAATATTGGAATTGAGAAGAAAGGGGATTTGAAAGGAATATTTGTTCACAAGGTGAACTACCCGCCCCTAAAGAGGCGGGCTTCTGAAATCAAGCTGCATTAGCCGACTTCGTCTTTTTTGACGTTTCATTGCCATGAGCACATATCACTTTCGCTTTATGAGACTTACCACTGGCTCCACGTCCAATATCTAAAGGGGTAGGCACCTCATTGCCATGTATTAACACTCCCCTCTTAGACAACTCCGTTCCAGAGTCTAAAATCAAATTGATTGCTCGTTTCTTTATAACCTTTTGTGCGTTATTATCCGCATTATCAGTATTCCAGCAACGTCGGCACAGAAAGATCGGGCCTTTTCGGTTGTCTGGTTGAGTGTGGCCGCAAACAGCACACTCCTGAGAGGTGTATGGAGCTGGCACTTTAAACGTAACCTTGCCGGCTTTATATGATTTGTATTTTGTAAAGGCCTCAATCATGTGCCAGCCTTTGTCCAGGATGGCTTTGTTTAGACCTGCTTTGGCTTTTACATTCTTTCCGGTTTTTTTTGCAGTTCCTTTGGCTGAGCCCGTCATGTTCTTTGTCTTTAAATCCTCGAACATATAGACTTTAATATCTTCTTTATCCACCATTTTTCTACTGGTCTGATGGCAAAAATCCCGTCTGATATTAGCAATTTTCTCATAAACCCGAGAAAGATTCCTTTTTGTTTTGAATCGACGGTTAGATCCTTTCTTCTGTTTGGATAACCTCCTTTGAAGACGTTTAAGATATTTCTCTTTACCCAGTTTATTCTTTTTCTGGCCTGGGGCAAAATCATAAACATCTTCCCCGGCTTGGACCGGTCGAGTTACTCCCCGGTCAATCCCCATGGTGATTTTTTCCAATTCCTCCCGGGAAAAACCGGATAATAAATCAAGGTAAGATTCCTGATCCAATAAACCCTTTTCATCGGCTTCATCATTAAAGGTCAAAGAAACGGTATACCGTCCGTTTTTCTTCTTGATATAAATGGATTTGGGTTCTTTAAATTTCTTGTGGGTTTTGATGGATAAATAACCGATGTTATTTCTTTTTGCTCCGATAAATAAACGTATTACACCATCTTCACAAACCTCGAATTTAAAAAGTTCCTTGGTTATATGGATGCTGCCGGTATCTCGCTTTGATTTTGTGCGAGGCTTACCGCATAAACCTTTAAAGAAATTTTGATAGGTTTTGTACCAGTTAACTGCTGAATTCCTCAGGATCTGGCTGGGACATTTAAATAACCAAGGAGAAAGCTCTTTGCTTTTATACTGAGCAAAGCATTGATCAATAGGCGCATAGGTATTAACAGGCAGGTACTTTCTGGCATATGTCGGAAGATATGAACTTACCGGGTCTTAGACTTCATCCATTAAAGGGAGATCTAAAAGGCTTTTGGGCGGTTGATGTTTCTCGGAAAACATTATCCGCCCTGTTAAATGGGCGTTTTGGTATTTCTCCTGAAATGGCAATTCGTCTTTCTAAAGGCTTCGGCGGCAGTGCTGAAAGCTGGTTGATCCAACAAACTCAATATGACCTTTGGCAAGCTTTACAAAACACAAATTCTATCAAAGTAAAAGCCTTTGCGCGGTAACGGCCATGAATATAATTTAACTAAAAGCGTGTTTCTCCCGGGATGGACCCAGGAAAAAATAGCTGAAACAATGGTCATGACCCAGGGCAGGGTGGCTCAAATTATTAATAAAGCAAATTTTTGCGAAATTAATAATCTGCTCGATCAGGGCCATAACATGGAATACATATGGTACAGCAATTCTCGGTGACAATTTTTTTTAAGGATTGATAAGAGATTCAGCCAGAAAATAAATATTTTTTTCGTACAGAATTATCTGAAAAGGCGACAATTTGCTTGACGTTAACCGATTTGAAAGTCTATTGTAGCCGAAAGGGTGGAGCTATTTTTTTCATTCATAAAAGAATCAATTAAAGGAGAATGGCCATGGACAAAAAAAGGGTACTCATTGTCGATGATGAGCCTGATATTGTAGAGCTAATCAAGTTCAGCCTTGAGCTTGAAGGCATTGAATGTCTGGAGGCATATGATGGTGAAGAGGCGCTTTCAAAGGCAAAGAAGGAACGTCCGGACCTTATTCTCTTAGACATCATGCTTCCAAAGATGAATGGCTACAAGGTTGCCAGGCTCCTCAAGTTCGACGAAACGTTCAAAAACACGCCTATCATAATGCTGACAGCCAAGACACAGGAAAAGGACATAAGCCTTGGAAATGAAACCGGGGCGAATGAATATGTTAAAAAACCTTTTGATATGGACATGCTTGTCGTTATGGTTACAAAGTATCTAAGTAAAACAGGAAACGAATAGCAGGTAAGTCGGATGACGGCATACAAATACAAAGCCAGAGACAAATTTGGAAAGGCCATAGATGGGGTTATGGATGCCTCCAACCCTGAGATGGCGGCCGATCAGGTGGAAGACCTGGGTTATATCCCGGTCTCCATACAGGAAAAAAAGAAGGATGTCATATCATTAGATTTCCTCCAGAGATATAGAAAAGTCAGTGTTGAAGACTTGATTTTATTCACCCGTCAGTTGAGCACCATGATCAGCGCCGGGATTCCTATGCTTTCCGGCTTAAATACCCTGGCAGAGCAGGCAGAAGATAAGAGGATGAAAGAGACCATAAATACTATCAGGAATGATATCGAAGAGGGAAGTTCCCTGTCAGATGCCCTGAGCAAACATCCCAGGGTATTTTCTCAACTCTATGTCGGTATGATTCAGGCAGGGGAAACAGCGGGTACCCTGGATGAAATTCTGGATCGCCTGGCCGCCATAACCGAACATGAAAAGGACACCAGGGCCAGGATAAGAGCCGCCACATCCTATCCTAAAATGGTAATAACCGCCATATCGGTGGCTTTTATTGTGCTGGTGACTTTTGTCATCCCTAAATTTGCAACTATGTTCACTAAATTCGGAGGAACCCTCCCCCTGCCTACCAGGGTGATGATCGGCATAAACTACATCATCCACCACTACTGGTATTTGATGGTTGCACTGACAGCCGCTATTTCCCTGGGATTTCACTGGTACATAAACACCGAATCGGGGAGATTGAGATGGGATGGCCTTAAGCTGCGCATTCCGGTCTTTGGCCCCCTCTTTCTGAAGATTGCCATGTCGAGGTTTACTCACATACTGGGGATGCTCATGCGAAGCGGGGTCCCCATATTGGCTACCCTGAAGATTACTTCTGCCACGGCTGACAATACCGTAATTATCCGGGAAGTACAGAAACTCAGGGAAAGTGTGAAGGAAGGAAGCGGGTTAGCCCAAACATTAAAAGAGAGCGGGATATTCACGCCCATGGTGGTGCAGATGATTTCTGTCGGTGAGCAGTCGGGCAAGATGGATGAGATGATGGATAAGGTGTCGCAGTACTATGACTTAGAGGTGGAATATACCATTAAGAACCTCTCTACCCTTATTGAGCCGGTCCTGATCGTAATTATAGGGGGGATGGTTTTGTTTCTGGCTCTGGCCATATTCCTTCCCATGTGGGACATGGCATCATTGTTCAGGCCCCAGTGAAGATCGTGAATCGTTGATTTAAAAGAGGAAGTGTGATATGAAAATTTGGTCAGAATCAGGTGAAGATCGTTAATTTAAAAAAGGAAGTGTAAAATGAAAACATTGAAAAATCAAAAAGGTTTTACGTTAATCGAGCTGATTATGGTGATCGTTATTCTCGGCATCCTGTCTGCTGTAGCTGTTCCCAAGTATTTCAGCCTTACACAGGATGCGGAATATGGAGCAGTACAAGGGGTGGTAGGCGCTCTTAATGCTGCAGCCGCAATACAATTTGCAAAAAATCGGCTGGTAGCAGAAACAGGAAATGGAACAGGAAACGCAGAAGTGACCTCGGCTGGTATGCTTGGAGGTCTGCTTAATCCTGCTCTTCCTGCTGTTGCTGGCAATGACTATCCTAAATGGACAATAAATACCCATTTTATTTATACTGGAAGCAAAACTTGGACCTGCACTTTTGTTGCTGAGGTTACCACTGCCGGATCCGAAGCTCGAGCAACGGTAGCCATGCCCGCGTATGCAGGTGATGCTTGATGATTGATACTCTATAAAAACTTTGGATAGTACCGGGAGTAACACAGGAGCTGCTTTTCAGGTGAAAATTGCAACCCAGCACGGCTTTACTACCATTGAGCTCATCATGGTGATTATAATCATTGCTGTGATAGCGGTAACCGCTGTTCCGAAATTTACGAGCATGAGTAATGTCTCTGTCGGAGGGGCGGCGGAGATGATCCAGGCCGATATCAGATATGCGCAAGAGCTGGCCATGGCCGTGCATAAAGCAAAGAGTATAACTTTTAGCTCAGGGGCCAGCAGTTATACTACCGTTGATTGGGAAACGCAGGACCTGCCTTCAGGGGTAACCATAGGAAATGACTTTACCGTCACATTCAACTCCCTGGGAGAACCGGTTGCAGGGGTTGAAGGGGGTGGGGGGTCTGTAAGTATATCGGCTGGTGGTCAAACCGGGACCATCAGCGTTACTGATTATACGGGAAAGGTGAGTATAGAGTGAAAGGGTTCACACTTATAGAAGTTATAATCTTCAGAGATCCATAAAAATAGCCGTTTTTTCCCAAGTAAAATGTGCATCAATTGACTCCTATCAGTGGGGTTCGAGAAATTGCAAAATGCAACTTCATTGGCAAACCACCCTGAAGTTTTATCCCCA